>Ga0111538_10000136_pt1 | contig 84517 bp, 76 predicted proteins | sample SoiMethybrSBSTD1_FD_79669 | JGI IMG/M metagenome (GOLD analysis project Ga0111538, IMG submission 79669) | Bulk soil microbial communities from a Populus tree surrounding site in Tennessee, USA - Soil MetaG P. TD hybrid SBSTD1 (version 2)... | ecosystem: Environmental > Terrestrial > Soil >...
CGGGCGGGCGCGCGGGCGGCGCGCGAGCGAGCGGCGGGCGGTGCGAGAGGGTGCGGGCGGGCGGTGCGAGCGGACGGCGCGGGTGGCGGTGCGAGCGGACTGCGAGCGGGCGGGCGGGGGGCGCGGGTGGCCGGGGGGCGGGCGCGTGTCATGCTTGGTCGATGCGGGCGAGTGTGTGCGCGGCGGCGATCGCGGTGTCGGCGTGTGGTAATGGGTCGAATCCGCGCGCGGTGCGCGAGTCGAGCAGCGGTAGCGGCGATGCGGCGGCGCCGGCGGCGGCGGCGAGCCTTCTCGTCATGACGTACAACGTCAACTACGGCGTGGCCGGGGACGCGGAGTCGATACGGCTCATCGCCGAGTCGGGCGCGGACGTCGTGCTGCTGCAGGAGACCAACCGGGACTGGGAGAGGGCGCTGCGCGGGGCGCTGTCGGACGTCTATCAGCACATGGCGTTCCTCGATCCCGACCGGCGCGCCGGAGGGCTCGGCTTCCTGTCGCGCCACCCGATCCAGCTGGCCGAGACGCGCGACTCGCCCATTGGCTGGTTCCCGGCCTGGCGCGCCATCCTCCACAGCCCGATCGGCAAGGTGCAGCTCATCAACCTCCACCTGAGGCCGCCCAGCCGTCAGGGCGGGTTCGTGCGCGGCTACTTCGACAGCCAGTCGGAGCGGCTGCGCGAGACGGAGGAATACCTCACCCTGGTCTCAGGCGACCTTCCGGTCATCCTGGCAGGCGACTTCAACGAGGACGCCCGCGGACGCTCGCTCCAGCGGCTGCTCGCGCTCGGCTTCGATTCGGTGCTCGACCGCCTGCGCCCCTGGCAGCCGACCTGGCGCTGGCAGACGCAGATGGGCGAGGTCCGCTGGCAGCTCGATCACATCGTCCTGGCCCGCCCGCTGCGCGCGACCGCCGCCTGGGTGGTGGACGGCGGCGCCTCGGACCACGTTCCGGTGCTGGCGCGAATCGAGCGCGCCGCGGATCCGTCATAATCCACCGGTGATCGGCCGATCCGGCAAGCCGGAGGGCGACCAGGAGAGCCCCGGTTCGGACGCCTCGACCGTCGAGGCGCGACCGCCGCGGCGCGACATTGCGCTCGATCAGACCGTCACGCGCACGACCGACGCGGAGGACGCAGCGGGCGGGGCCGACCGGCCCGTGGCGGCCGGCCGGCCCCTGGACGCCGCCGCGCCGCTCGCACCCGACGAGCTGCCGCCGATGGCGGCCGACCAGTACGTCCTCGGCCCCGAGGTGGCGCGCGGCGGCATGGGCCGCGTCATCCGCGCGGTCGATCGCCGGCTCGGCCGGGTGGTGGCGCTCAAGCAGCTGTCCGACGACAGCCCGCGCCGCCGCATCCGCTTCGCCCGCGAGGCGCAGATCACCGCGCGCCTGCAGCACCCGGCCATCGTGCCGGTCTACGAGGTCGGGCCGTGGCCCGACGGCGGCATGGCCTACAGCATGAAGCTGGTCTCCGGCCGCCCGCTGGCCGAGGTCATCGACCAGACCCGCACGCTCGACGAGCGGATCGCGCTCCTGCCGCGCCTCATCGAGGTGGTGGACGCAGTCGCCTACGCCCACAGCCAGCGGGTCCTCCACCGCGACATCAAGCCGTCCAACATCATCCTGGGCGACTTCGGCGAGAGCATCCTCATCGACTGGGGAGTGGCCAAGCTGCTCGACGGCGCTCCGGCCGGATTCGTGGCCGAGCCAGATTTCGAGCTCGACGATCGAGCAGCCGGCGATCTCGAGCTGCCCGAGCTGCCCTCCGGCGAGCTCACCCTACCGGGCGCGGTGGTGGGGACACCGGCCTACATGGCGCCGGAGCAGGCCGGCGGCGAGGCGATCGACGAGCGCGCCGACGTCTACGCGCTCGGCACCATGCTCTACCACCTCCTGTCGGGCCGCCTGCCCTATCGCGGCCACGGCACCGAGATCGTCGCGCAGGTCATCGCCGGCCCGCCGCCCCCGCTCGAGCGGGTCGAGCCGCACGTGCCGGCCGAGCTGGCCGCGGTGGTGGCGCGCGCGATGGACCGCGAGCGCTCGGCGCGCTACAGCGCCGCCGAGCTGGCCGCCGAGCTGCGCCGCTTCACCACCGGACAGCTGGTCGCCGCCCACCGCTACACCGCGCGCGAGCGGATCGGCCGCTGGGCGCGTCGCCACCGGGCCGCCGTGGCGGTGGCCGCCGCCGCCCTGCTCCTGCTCGCGGCCGGCGGCGTGGTCAGCGCGGTGCGCATCCTGCGCGAGCGCGACCAGGCGCAGACCGCCCGGGCCGAGGCGATCCGGCGGGTCGACGAGCTCACGGTCGAGAAGGCGCTGGTCGAGCTCGGCCGCGACACGCCGGGGGCGCTGCGACTGCTCGCCGGTCTGTCGGGCGGATCGCCGATGTGGCGCGCAGCCCGCGTGGTGGCGAGCGGCGCCGCCGAGCTCGGCGTCTCGCGCGCGATCGGAACCGAGCCGGGACCCGTCAGCTGGTTCCGCCACCTGGAGGGAGGCCAGCTCCTGGTCGGCTCGCCCAAGGGCATCGCGATCTGGAACCCGACCACCGGCGCCCGCCGCGCGATCGCCGCCGACCAGGTGCTCGCCATCAGCTTCCGCGCCCGCTACGCGCTCCTGCGCCGGGGTGACGACCTCGTCATCGCCGCCCTGCCCGCCGGCACCCCGACCTCGCTCGGTCGCGCGCCACCCGACGCCCGACTCGGCGCGGTCAGCGATGACGGGCGTCTCGCAGCCATCGCCGACCGCGCGACCACGTTTGTCTGGGCGCCGGGCGGCCAGCCGCGCGAGCTCGGCGCGGCGCCGACCGGCAGGGTGCTGGCCTTCTCGCCGACCGGCGACTACCTCTTGACCTACACCGACATGGATCTGCCGGACGGCCGCTCGATCCCGGAGGGCGTCGCGCTCGGCGCCGGCGCCTGGTCGCTGCCCGACGGCGTCTGGGGCCCGATCAGCCGCTTCGACTTCGTCGACCCCGAGTTCCTGGTGCAGTCGGCCAACGGCGAGCGCATCGGCACGCGCAGCCGCGAGGGACACCTCTACATCCTCGGACCCCGCGACAAGAGCTTCTCGGCCTACACCCTGCCCGGCTTCGCCAACAAGATCGCGACCGTCTCGGTCGCTGCCTTCTCGCCCGACTCGAAGCTCTACTCGATGGGCGACAGCGATCACTACGTGCGGCTGGTCGGCCGCGACGTCCCCACCCAGATCTTCAGCCAGCGCGACGGCGCGGTGACCGGAATCGACTGGCTGCCCGATTCGAGCGGCGTCCTGGCCGCCAGCCGCGACGCCACCGTCATCCTGTTCAAGCTGTCGCGGCCCTACTACGTCACGTTCACCTTCCCGCGCCCGGTCGTCCGCCTGGCGACCGCGCCCGACGGCCGCAGCCTCGCGGTCCTGCTCGACGACAACTCCATCCACACCATCGGCCTGCCGGTCGACGACGAACGGCAATGGCCGGAGCCGATCGCGCTGGCGGCGCTGGCCGGCGACGGCGCCGCCGCGCTGGTGCCGCAGGGGCAGCCGACCGAGGTGCGCCTGGCGCCGGCCAACGGAGAGGCGCGCCCGCTCGGCCGCTGCGATCAGCCGGTCGTCGCGCTGGCGGCGTCTCCCGGGGCGGTGGCCGCCCTGTGCGCCGGGACCGTCTGGCTCTGGCGCGACGGCGGCGGCGGCGGCGGCTCCGCCACCCGTCTCCCCGGGGCGACCGTCCACGCCCTCGCGGCGTCGCGCGCCGGCGAGATCTTCACCTGGAACGGCGACGGCGTGATCCGCCGCGTCGCGGCCGGCGCGCCGCGCACCGTCGCCGTGGTCGAGCCAGCCGGCTCGCTCCTCGCGGTCACCCCGGACGGCGCCCACGCGGTCGCCGCCAGCGGCAGCGACCTGGTCTGGATCGACGTCGCGCGCGGCGCGATCACCCGACACCCGACCGGGCGCGAGCAACCGGTCAGCCTCGCCATCGCGCCCGACGGATCGCTCGCCGCCACCGGCGGCAAGGACAACCTCATCGCCCTCCACCGACCGGACGGAGCGCGCCGCGAGCTGCCGCGCCGCCACGGCCTGCCGCCCACCGTGCTCGCCTTCTCACCCGACGGCTCGGTCCTGCTCAGCGGCGCGGCCAACGCGGTCCTCCACTACTGGGACGTCGCGACCGGCGTGACCCGCGCGGTGCAAGGACACTGGACGCCGCTCCTCGCGCTCGGCTTCGATCCCGACGGCGCGCTGCGCTCGATCTCGGAGAAGCTGACCCGGCGGACGCGCGACGACCTGCCGCGCGGCGAGGCCGGCCTGCGCGCCTGGATCGCGCGCGCCCTCACGCGACCGCAAGCAGCCAGAGCGCAGCCGCCAGCGCCGGCGCGGTGATCGCCAGCCCGACCGCGGCGAAGCGGCCGGTGCCGATGCGGATGCCGTGGCGCCCCAGCAGCTCGACCCAGAGCAGCCCGGCGAGCGAGCCGGCCGGCAGCAGGCGCGGACCGAGATCGCCGCCGACCAGCGCCGCCAGGACATGCGAGTCGGGCGCCCCGTCGAGCGCCATCACGTTGAGCATCGCCATCGGATGGTTGTTGAGCAGCGCCGAGCCGACCGCCGAGCTCACGCCGATCTCGCCGGCGCCGGAGCCGCGGTAGTGCCCGGCCAGCCAGTCGACGAAGCCGACCTCGGCCAGCCCGGCGGCGAGCACCAGCACGCCGACCAGGAAGCCGAGCGTGTCCCAGGAGACCGCCTCGCGGCACAGCTGCAGGCGGGCGCGCGCGTCGTCGCCCACCACCAGGGCCGCCGCCAGCGCGCCGCCGGCCGCCACCATCCACGCCGGGCCTCCCGCCCAGCCGACCACCAGGTAGCCGGCGAGCAGCCCGGCCACCACCGCCAGCATCCGGCGCACGCCCGGCCCGGCCGGCGCCGCCGCGCCGCCCTGCTGCGCCGCCATCGGAACGGCGAGCTGGCGGCGGAACAGCACCAGCATCACCGCCAGCGTGACCAGCCAGACCGCGATGGCGACCGGCGCCATGATCGCCGCGTAGGGCAGGAAGTCGATGCCGGCGATGTCGGCCGCCAGCGCGTTCATCGGATTGGAGACCAGGAGCGGGGCCACGCCGGCGGAGGCGAAGACCGCCGTTGCGAAGGGAAGCGCCAGATCGCGCCGCCCGGGGTGGGTCCGCGCCACCAGGGCGAGGACGAGCGGCGTGAGCAGCAGGATGGCGGCGTCGTTGTTGAGCGCGGTGGCGGTGACCGCGCCCAGCGCGAAGACGGCGACGAACAGCGAGCGGGTATTCCGCGCGCGCCCCTCGGCCAGCGATGCCGCCCAGGCGAGCAGGCCGGCGCGCCGCGACGCCTCGCTCACCACCATGAGCGAGGCGATGGTGACGAGCGCGCGCCAGACCGCGAGCACCGAGCTGCCCAGCTCGCGCCAGCCGACCGCCCCGACCGCCACCAGGATGACCACCCCACCGGCGCAGGCGATCGCCGGGTTGAGCCTGAGCGCGCCGCGGACTCGCGGCCGCACGGCGACCAGGCCGAGCGTCACGGCGAGGGTCGAGTAGACGGCGAGCGCCTGCACCGGATCCGGAACTCAGCACGCAGGGTGCCACCGAAACCGGCCGGAATCACGGGGCCGGGGTGGGGCTGTGGCCCCAGCCAGGCCGCTAGCGACCCCAGTTGAGGCCGGCGTGGAAGAAGAGCGCGACGTCGTTCCGCGAGGGGCGGCTGGCCTGGTCGCACGGACCGCCGCAGGTCGCCATCGTATCGGCGGGCAGCTCCGGCCCGCGCGCGACCACCGCGCGGAAGGCGATGAACGGCCCGAACCAGCTCGGCTCGTCGCTCGATCGCCGGAACACGCCGTCGAGCTGCGTGCCGAAACCGAGCACCAGGTCCGGCCGGGTCAGCCGGCCGCCGGCGTCCCAGCTGATCCGTTCGGCGCCGCCGCCCGCCTCGATCCACATGTCGCCCGACAGCGGGCTGCGCTCGCCGCGGTCGTCGGGCGCGCCGCGCGTGCGCAGGAGCGAGTAGCGCGCCAGCAGCCCCAGGCGGCTCATCGAGCCGGTCGCCTCGCTGCGACCGACCGCGAGGTAGTCGTACTCGCCGAGCAGCGCGAGATCGCCGAACCGGCGGCCGAGCGCGAGCGTGACGCCGCGCTGGAAGCGGGCCTCGGTCCCGACTCCGCCGCCGCCCACCAGGTAGCCGATGTCGATCTCGGTCCGGCGATCGCCGGGCGGCGGGGGCGGCGCCGGGACCGCGAGGACCGGCTGACCCTGCGCGCGCGCGGCGGAAGGCGCCGTGACGGCGACCACGATGAGGAGGATGGGGAACCGGACGATGCGCTGCATACCGCGCTTGAACGCGAGCCCCCGGCCACCTCTTACAGGTCGCCCGCGTTGACCCCGAGGATCCGCGCGGTATCGCCGTTCGCGCTCGCGCCATCGACCAGGCCGCCCTGCAGCGAGACCTGCACGGCTGACAGATCGAAGGGGGCCGCCAGGTCGAACTGCTCCGTCCAGTCGGCGCCGTCGTCCGAGATATCGCCGTACACCCGCCCGCCGTCGCCCGCGCGCAGGCGGAAGAAGCGGTGCTCGTCGCTGTAGGGCACCTCGTCCTGGTCGGAGACCGTGGGGCCCCCGACCCGCAACAAGACGTCGCCGTCCTGCCGGGCCATCTCCACGTAGATCTCCGGCTGGCCGACCGGGGTCACCCAGACGCCGACCACCACCGCGGAGCTCGTCCCGTTGAGCGGCGCTCCGACCGCGACCACGAGCGGGCCGGCGTCGAGCGAGTAGAGCTGCATCGAGTCGATCCCGCACCAGGCCGATCCCGGCTCCGTGAAGCTGACCTCGAACGCGCTCTCGCGCTCGGCCGCGCTGCAGCCGTCGTTCTCCCAGCTGTACCAGTCGGGATCGAATGGCGCCGCCGTGAAGTCGTCGACCAGATCGCTGGCGGGACAGTAGCCGGCCGGCGCGACCACGCCGGTGTTGAGCGCGCCGAAGCGAATGTCGGCATCGCCGGAGCGGCCGGCCCCGGACACGATGACCTCCACCAGATCGCCGGTGAACGGCAACGGCATCGTCGCCACCGTGTGCCAGTCGTCGCTGGCCGGCTCCGGCGCGGTCTCGAACAGGAGGTCGCCGTCGCGCTCGCGCATGCGCCAGACCCGATGCGCGACCGGGTCGTACTCCTCGTTCACCTCTTCGCTGCCGCTCGGCGCATTCAGGATGGTGGCCTGCAGCGTGATGCCGTCCTCGACCAGGATCTGCGCCTTGGGCCCATCGCGCTCGCGCACCTCGAGCACCGCGTAGCGGCCGCCGGCCTGGTCCACCTCGGCCAGGATCTCACCACCGCGAATGTGGTAGAGGAGGGCCGAGCGGACCCCGGCCCACTCGTCCTGGGCGGCGTCGAAGTGCAGGCGCAGCTGGCCGCCGGTCTCGCTGATCGTGGTCTGCGCGCCGTCGTTCCAGATGGGAAGCGCAGCCGAGCCGAGGCCGTCCTCGAAGTCGTCGGCCAGGAGCGACACCGTGCCGCAGGCGGCGCCCTGGTTGGTGTCGCCGTCGCCTCCCCCGCCGCCGTCGAACGCGCTTCCCTGGCAGAAGCCGCCGACGCAGCTCAGCCCGTCCGGGCACTGATCGGCCGCTGCGCAGGCGTAGCGAGCCCCGCCGCCTCCGCCGCCGAAGCTGCAGCCTGCCAGCCCGACCAGGACCGGCGCGACGAGGCAGAGCGACCTCACCGTACCCATTCTGCGGCCGGGCGCGGCGGCATGGAAGAGGTATGCTGCCGGCATGAGCGACCCGGTCGCACAGCGCGGCGATCAACCCTCCGCGCTCCTCACGCTGCGCATCCTCCATGCCGCGATGATCGCGAGCATCGCGGTGTACGGTCTGGTCCTGCTCACGGTGACACGGAGCGGGCCGGCGGGAGATCCAGTACCGGCCGCGGAGATCGAGCTGAGCGCGCCGCGCGGCGAGCCGCCCGGTCCGATCTTCACCGTGGTCCTGGGCATCATGGCGGTCATCACGATCGCCGCGGTGTTCATCATCCGCGCCCGCAAGCTGCCGCGCACCGGCGGCCGCCCGGCGCTGTTCGACGAGGGAGCCGGCCGCGCGTCCAGGACCAAGAAGGCCACCCGCACCGAGTACTTCACCCTTTGCATCGTGTGCTGGGCGATGACCGAGTCGATCGCGGTGTACGGTCTGGTGCTCGGGTTCCTCCATCACGCCATCCTCCCCTTCGTCCCGTTCGCGGCGGCGAGCCTGCTCGTCATGGTCCTCCTGGCGCCGCGCCGCAGTCACATGGCCGCCGTGGCGGCTTCCGACGCCGCGCCGTGAAAGACGACAGGGACCGGCCGCCGGCGTGAACCAGCGGCGGCGATCCGTGAACCGCCGTTCTCGAAAACCCGCCATCCGGCCGCGGCACAGGGGTTGCTGTGTCCTGCACGGTATGAAGCAAATCGCAGCAGTTCTCTTCGCCTCGGCGACCCTCGTCACCGTTTCCGGCCGGGCCGGAGCCGACCCGATGGACGGCGGCGCCGCCGCCGATCCGGTGGTGACCGCGTCCTCGCCCGCCCGCTACTCCTTCGGCGTGCGCGCCGGCGGCTACGGCTTCCGCAACACCGCGCACACCGAGCTGGGCGAGTGGGACGACTGCCGGATGGAGGGCGCCGGGGTGTTCGGCCAGCGGTCCCTCACCCGCTACCTCTTCGCCGAGGTCGGCTTCGATCTCTACACCGCCAAGGACGCGACCCCGACCCCCGAGATGCCCGCGCCGATGGACCGCATCTCCGGCATCACCAGCGTGGCGGGCGGCGCCCGCGTCCCCTGGCGCTGGGTCCAGCCCTACGTCCAGCTCGGGGTCGGCCTCGAGGTCACCCGGGTCGAGATGCCGGAGCACGCGACGCCCGAGCGCGCGCTCCTGCCGATGGGCTTCCTCGGGGTCGGCGCCGAGCTGTTTGCCACCGAGCACCTGTCCATCGGCGGCAACGTCCGGACCAACGTCATGAAGCACTTCACCCACGGCGGCGGTCACGACCACGCCGCCGGCGACGCCGCCTCGACCGAGATGACCGGCGAGTTCGAGGCGGCCGCCCAGGGCCAGCTCTTCCTCAAGTACCAGATCTGATCCGACGGGGAGCACAGACCACCGCCGACCACCTGCCGCGGGCTCGAGCCCTCGGTGCGCGCTGCGACTACACGCCGGAGAAAATGCGCGGCGCGACTTTTTGCCGCTGGCAGCGAGTCGTCACGATTGACATGATCAATCTGGCGCGAGGTCTCTGGGGCCCCATCGTGAGCGGCAACAGCATCCCGTTCGGAAAATTCCAGCTGGTGAAACGAATCGCCGCTGGGGGTATGGCCGAGATCTTCGCGGCCCGCATGACCAGCGTCGGCGGCTTCGAGAAGCTGGTCGCGCTCAAGCGGATCCTGCCCGAGCTGGCGGACCGCCGCGACTACGTGAACATGTTCCTCGACGAGGCGCGCATCGCCGCTTCGCTCAACCACCCCAACATCGTCCAGGTCTACGACATCGACGCGGTCGACGGGCAGTACTTCATGACGATGGAGTATCTGCGCGGCCACGACCTGCGCTTCGTGCTCAAGGAGCTGCGCCGCACCGGCACCGTCATGCCCCTCGGGCTCGCGCTCCGCATCGTGAGCGAGGTGGCGAGCGGGCTGCACTACGCGCACGAGCGGCGCGGCATCAACGGCCAGCCGCTCGGCATCGTCCACCGCGACGTCTCGCCGAAGAACATCTTCATCACCTTCGACGGGGTCATCAAGCTGCTCGACTTCGGCATCGCCAAGGCGCACCAGCGGCTGTCGGTCACCCGCACCGGCACGCTCAAGGGGCGCTACCCGTACATGGCGCCCGAGCAGGTGGTCGACGACGCGGTCGACTCGCGCGCCGACGTCTTCGCGCTCGGCATCTGCCTGTGGGAGATGACCACCGGCAGGCGCCTGTATCAGGGCAAGACCGCCTACGAGATCCTCAAGAAGATCCGCGACGAGCCGATCCAGCGCCCCTCCGCCGTGGTGACCGGATACTCGACCGCGGTCGAGGAGGTCGTGATGCGCGCGCTGGCCAAGGACCGCGGGCAGCGCTACCAGAGCTGCCTGGCGATGCAGCGCGACCTCGAGAAGGCCGGCGCGCTCGGCCTGCATCGCTCGGCCGGCGCTGTCGCCACCCTGATGGAAGACCTTTTCGGCGAGAGCCTGCGGACGCCGATCTCGGAGATGCCCGGCTCCTGCGACGTCGACGAGATCGACCTCGACGGCGACGACGACACCGGTACGCCACTGGTCGATCTGCCGGCCAGCGGGATCCGCCGCGCCTAGACTCGGGTCTGCCAGCGGCCGAGCGCCTCGTAGGCGGCGTACTTGTAGCACTCGGCCAGGGTCGGATGGTTGAAGACCATCTCGATCAGCGTCTCGACGGTGCCGCCGAGCGCGATGATGGCCTGGCCGATGTGGACGAGCTCGGTGGCGCGCTCGCCGATGACGTGGGCGCCGACCAGGCGCCGGCTCGAGCGCTCGAAGACCAGCTTGACCATCCCGTCCTGGTCGCCGCAGATCTTGCCGCGCGTGTTGTAGCGGTACTGGGATCGGCCGCACACGACCTCGGTCCCGCGGGCCACCGCGTCCTCCTCCGACAGGCCGACCGCGCTCACCTCCGGGATGGTGTAGATGCCGTAGGGCAAGAGCTCGCTCACCTCCTGCTTGTAGGCGAAGCCGAAGGCGCGGCAGACCGCCACCCGCGCCTGCTCCATCGACACCGAGGCGAGGGCGGGGAAGCCGATGACGTCGCCGGCCGCGGCGATCGACGGCACCCGGGTGCGGAACTCGTCGTCCACCACCACGAACCGGCGCCGGTCGATCTCGACGCCGAGCTCCTCGAGCCCGAGACCCTCGGTCGCCCCCTGGCGGCCGGCGGCGAACAGGAGCCGCTCGCTCGCCACCTCGCCGCCCGAGCCGAGCCGGGTCACGATGCGGTCAGCCTCGCGCCGGACATGGGCCGCGCTGTCCTCCAGGCGCAGATCGACCCCCATCGCCACCAGCGCGCAGCGCAGCGCCTCGCTCATGTCGGCGTCGAGGAAGCCGAGCAGCTCCTTCTTCGGCTCGACCAGCGTGACCGCCACCCCCAGGGCGGCGAACATCGAGGCGTACTCGCAGCCGATGACGCCGGCGCCCATGACCAGGAGGCTCTTCGGCAGGCGATCGATCTCCAGGATGGTATCGCTGTCGTCGATCGCCGGATCCTCGAACGGGATGCCGGCCGGCTGGTACGGCACCGAGCCGGTGGCGACCAGGATGTGCGCAGCCGCGATGCGGCGGGCGCCGGCCGGGCCGGCGACCTCGACGGTGTGCGGGTCGACCAGGCGCGCGGTGCCGTGCACCACCTCGACGCCGTGGCGCGCCAGGTTCCAGCGGATGCGCTCGACCTCCTGGGCGCGCACCGCCTCCTTGCGACTGAGCAGCCTCGGGACCGCCAGCGCCGGGTCGACCGCGACCGTGATGCCGTAGAGCTCGCGCTGCCGGTGACCCGACAGGAAGAGCGCGGTCTCGCGCAAGGTCTTGGACGGCAGGGTGCCGGTGTGGACCGCCGCCCCGCCCGGCGCCGGCTCCTTCTCCACCAGGATCACGCGCTTGCCGAAGTAGGCCGCCTGGGCGGCGCCCTTCTCTCCGGCCGGCCCGGAGCCGATCACGATCAGATCGAACTCGCCCGCCACGGCCGATCAGCCTACCAGAGTTCACTGTCGATTCCGCGGTGGACGACCGCCGGCCGAGTCAGCAAGATCCCGCCATGCAGCAGCTCGCCATGATGCCCTCGCGAACAGCGATGTACCAGGCGCTCGTCGCCCGCGACACCAGCTACGAGGGCGTGTTCGTCGTCGGGGTCAAGACCACCGGCATCTTCTGCCGGCCGTCCTGCCCGGCGAGGAAGCCGCGGCCGGAGAACGTCGAGTTCTTCTCCGGCGCGCGCGACGCGCTCCTCTCCGGTTATCGCGCCTGCCTGCGCTGCCGCCCGCTCGAGGCGGCCGGCTCGGCGCCGGCCTGGCTGGCCGGCCTGCTCGCCGAGATCGAGGAGGACCCCGAGCGCCGCTGGTCGGGCAGCGACCTCGAGGCGCGCGGGCTCGACCCGACGCGGGTCCGCCGCTGGTTCCTCAAGACCCACGCCATGACCTTCCACGCCTACCAGCGGGCACGCCGGCTCGGGGTCGCCCTCGGCCGCATCCGGGCCGGCGAGGAGCTGACCGACACCGCCTACGCGGCCGGCTACGAGTCGGAGAGCGGCTTCCGCGACGCGTTCGGCAAGCTGTTCGGCGATCCGCCCGGCCGCGCCCGCGCGCGCGCACTGGCGCCGGCCATGGTCACCCGGGTGACGACGCCGCTCGGACCGATGGTGGCGGCGGCCAGCGACCGGGCGCTGCTCCTGCTCGAGTTCGCGGATCGCCGGATGCTGGAGAAGCAGATCGATCGCATCCGGCGCCAGGTGCCGGCGCGCTTCGCCCCGGGCGAGAACGACATCCTCACCCGCACGCAGGCCGAGCTCGACCAGTACTTCGCCGGGATCCGCCGCGAGTTCACCATCCCGCTCGACACCCCGGGCAGCGATTTCCAGCGCGCGGTGTGGCAGGGCCTGCGCGCCATCCCGTACGGCGAGACCCGGAGCTACCTCGAGCAGGCGCGCGCGATCGGCCGGCCGGACGCGGTGCGCGCGGTCGCGCGGGCCAACGGCGACAACCGGATCGCGATCCTCATCCCCTGCCACCGGGTGATCGGATCGAACGGCGAGCTCACCGGCTACGGCGGCCAGCTCTGGCGCAAGAAGGCGCTGCTCGACCGCGAGCGCGCCGCGTGACCCCCGACCAGGTGGCGGCGCGCCTGTTCGCACCGCCCGACCCGGTGGTCGTCGAGCGTCCGGCGGACTGGCTGGCCGCCCACCGGGCCGCGACCGCCGCGGTCGAGGACGGCGTGCTGCGCGCGCTGGCCGGCGGCACGGCGGCCGACCGGCCGGCCTGGGCGTTCGTCTCCGGCTACTGCGAGGCGTTGCGCCGCCTGGTCCCCGCGGTCGGCGATCGCGCGGTGGCGCTGGCGGCGACCGAGACGGGCGGCGTCCACCCGCGCGCCATCGCGACCCGGCTGGCGGACGGGAAGCTCGACGGCGTGAAGCGCTTCGTCACCCTGGCCGGCGTCTGCGACGCCGCCCTCGTCATCGCCAGCGAGGGGGAAGCGGCGGGCAGGAACCGGCTGGCCGCGGTTCTCATCCCGCTCGATCGGGCCGGGGTCTCGCTCGAGAGCTTGCCGCCGACCGCCTTCGCGCCCGAGGTGCCCCACGCCGCCGTGACCTTTCGCGGCGTGGCGGCCCTGGCCGGCGAGCGCCAGCCGGGAGACGGCTACGCCGATTACCTCAAACCGTTTCGCACGGTCGAGGACATCCACGTCATGGCCGCGATCACCGGCTGGCTGGCCGCCGTCTTCGCCCGCACCGGTCCGGCCGGGGCCGCCCATGTCGAGGAGCTGGCGGTGCTGGCGGCCAGCCTGGTCGCGCTCGGCCGGCTCGACCCGCGCGCTCCGGCCACCCACCGCGCGCTCGGCGGCGCGCTCGCCGGGCTCGACCAGGCGCTCGTCCGGGCGGAGCCGCTGTGGGCCGAGGTGGACGCGGGATCGCGCGAGCGGTGGGTACGCGACCGACCTCTCCTGCGGGTCGCCGGCGCGGCGCGCGTCGAACGGCTGGCCCGCGCGCGCGCGGCCGGTATCGAGTGACGGCCCGAAGGCTGTTCGTCCGGTATGATTGCTCGATGGCGACCGTCGAGGTGACCGAACGCAATTTCGAGGAGACCATCGCGAAGGGCCTGGTCATCCTCGACTGGTGGGCGGAATGGTGCGGCCCCTGCCGCCGCTTCGCCCCGATCTACGAGGAGGCCTCGGGCCGTCACCCGGACGTGGTCTTCGGCAAGGTCGACACCGAAGCGCAGCCAGCTCTGGCCGGCGAGTTCGGCATCCGATCGATTCCCACCATCATGGCCTTCCGCGACGGCATCCTCCTGTTCGCCCAGCCCGGCTCCCTGCCCGGCGAGATCCTCGACGAGCTCATCGGCAAGCTGCGCGAGGTCGACATGGACGAGGTCCGCCGCCGGGTCGCCGAGGCCGAGAAGGCCGCCGCTTCCGGCGAGCAGGAGAAGTAGCCCGGGGTCGGTGCGCATCACGGTCCTCAGCAACGTCGACGAGGACGGCACCCGCGATCCGGTGGTGCCACAGGTCGCCAGCGCCCTGCGCCGCGGCAAGCACACCGTCTCGGTCTTCGGCGCCCCGCCGGACGTCAGGAAGCTGGTGACCGGCCTGGCCCGCCGCAAGCCGGATCTCGTCTTCAACCTGGTGGAGGAGCTCGGCGACAACCCGGCCGGCAACATCGCGGTCTGCGGCCTCCTCGACCTGCTCGGCCTGCGCTACACCGGCTGCGGCGCCGGCGAGTTCTACCTCGGGCAGGACAAGGCGCTGGCCAAGAAGCTGCTCGCCTTCGAGAACATCCTGTTTCCCAACTTCGCCGTCTTCGGGCGCGACAAGGCGATGGAGACCGGCGGCAACCTGCGCATGCCGCTGTTCGTCAAGCCGGTGGCGATGGACTCCTCGATCGGGATCGGCAAGCGCTCGCTGGTGCGCGACGCCGGCGAGCTCATGAAGCAGGTCGCCGCCATCCACGCCGAGTGCGACGACGACGCCCTGGCCGAGGAGTACATCGAGGGACGCGAGTTCTACGTCGCCGTCATCGGCAACGGCGAGCCGCTCGCGCTGCCTCCCATCGAGGTCGACTTCTCCGGGCTGCCGGAGGGGGCGCCGCGGGTCTACGACCGCAAGGCCAAGTGGGAGCCGGGCAGCGCGGAGCACAGCGGCGTCAAGGCGGTGATCGCCGACATCCCCGACGAGCTCCGCGCCCGCCTGCACAAGGTCTCGCTCGACGCCTACCGGGCCCTGCGCGTGCGCGACTACGGCCGCGTCGACCTCCGGGTCGCCGACACCGGCGACATCTACGTACTCGAGGTCAACGCCAGCTGCTACCTCGAGAAGAACGACGAGTTCGCCATGGCGGCGCGCGCCGCCGGCATCAAGTATCACGAGCTCATCGGGCGGATCGTCGACTCGGCGCAGGCCCGCACCCGCTGAGCCGGCGGCCGGTGCTACCATGAACGGCTGGTGCGCTGGCTCCGCGTACTCGTCGTCCTCGCGACCGCGCTCGGCTGCGGCAGCTCCGAGCCGGTGGTGGAGTGGCCGGAGGGCAGCTACTGCGTGCTGCGCGCGGCCGCCGGCTGTCCGCTGGCCGCCAACGGCGACTTCCTCGAGGGCACCATCGTGATCGACACCGACGACGAGGGGGGCGACATCTCGTCGGCCGACGGCGCCGCCGCCTCGATGGCGGGCAACGGGGAGCACGCCCGGCTCGAGCTCTGCTGCGGCGACTTCGCGCCGGCCGACGCCGAGTTCCCCGACGAGCCCTTCGCGCTGGTGGCGGGCGGGACGACCAGCGAGCCCCTGTGCCCGCCCGACTTCGCGCCCGGGCGGGTGTTCATCGACGCCGAGGACGACGACTTCGGCGAGGATCCCGACAGCCACGTCGAGGGGGCGGTGGGCGCGGCCAGCCGCACGGCGGCCGGCAACATCGAGATGTACGTCTGCGAGTCGAGCCCGCTGGCGGTCGGCGCGCTGCCGCCCGGCAACTACTGCCTGTTCGCCGGCGATGACGCCCGGTGCCCGCGCGAGCTCACCGACGGCATCCTGGTCACCGACGACGAAGACTCGGGCAACACCGACGCCATCGAGGGCGAGGTGGGCGGCATCGAGCAGATGGATTCGACGACGATCTTCCCGCTCTGCTGCGGCTGAGCGGGACTCCCGGGTGGCGCGCGCGACCGCTGCCGTGCTGTACTCCTCGCATGCCGATGTTGCGACCGGGCGACGCCGCCCCCGACTTCGAGCTGGTGGCCCACGACGGCCAGGTGGTCAAGCTGACCGACCAGCGTGGCCATCACGTCCTCGTCTGGTTCTATCCCAAGGCCGATACCCCTGGTTGAACGGTCGAGGGCAAAGGATTCCGTGATCGAATCCGCGAGTTCGAGGACAAGCAGGCCGTCATCTTCGGAGTGAGCTTCGACACCGTCGCGGAGAACCGCGCCTTCGCCGAGAAGTTCTCCTTCCCGTTCCTGCTCCTGTCGGATCCCGAACGCTCGCTCGGCGAGTCCTACGGCGCGGCGCGGGACGAGAAGTCGGGCGCCCGGCGCATCTCCTACCTCATCGGGCCCGACGGCCGGGTGGTGAAAGCCTACGAGACGGTGAAACCGGCCGAACATCCGGCCGAGGTGCTGGCGGACCTGGAACAGGCCGCCTGAGCGATCCGGCACCGGCACATCTCGGTGACAATTATCCTCGGGGTTGGCTCCGGACGCGGCCCCCGCCGCGTGAACGCGGTATTTTGCGGCCGTGACGACACCGCTCTCGCCCGCGCACCGCTCCTGGCGCGCCAAGGTGTTCGTGTCGACCTGGCTCGCCTACGTCGGCTACTACTTCTGCCGGCGGCCCTTCGAGGCAGCCAAGGCGGCGATCGGGACCGAGACCGGCTGGAGCGCGACCCAGCTCGGCAACATCTGGGTCTCCTATCTCATCGCCTATGCCATCGGGCAGTTCATCGCCTCGGGCATGGGGACCAAGCTCGGTCCGCGCCGGAACGTCTTGCTCGGGATGGCGCTCTCCATCGCGGTCACCGTCGCGATGGGCGTCACGCTGTCGATGCCCGTGATGATGGGCCTCATGTTCGTCAACGGCCTGTCCCAGGCGACCGGCTGGTCGGGCAACGTCGGGACCATGGCCGGCTGGTTCCACCGGCACGAGCGCGGCCGGGTGATGGGGATCTGGTCGACCAACTTCGTCACCGGCTCGCTCGCCTCGCGCTTCGCGATGGGCTGGGTGCTCTCGATGCACGCGAAGGGCGAGGCGGAGCCCTGGCGCTGGTGCTTCTACGGCGGAGCCATCGTGCTCGGCGTCGTCTGGATGCAGTTCTACTTCCTCCAGCGCAACCGGCCGGAGGACGTCGGGCTCACGCCCATCGACGACCCGAAGACCGAGGTCGATGAGGCCGAGGTCGCGGAGCCGGCGCCGGAGGGCTTCTTCGGCCTGTCGCGCACCGCCTGGATCAACCTGCTCCTGGTGGGCGGCTTCTACTTCTTCATCAAGTTCATCCGCTACGGCGTCTGGTCCTGGTCGGCCTACTTCATGGCGAAGAACTTCGGCCTGACCGGCGCGCGGGCCAACGTCTACTCGACGGTGTTCGACGTCATGGGCGCGCTCGGCGTGGTGACGACCGGCTGGATGTCCGATCGCTTCTTCGGCAGCCGGCGCAGCGGGGTGGCGCTGCTCATGCTCCTGGCCATGACCGGAGTGACCGGGCTGCTCATGGCCTTCGGCGGCGCCAGCGTGGGGATGTTCGCGGTTCTGCTCGGGCTGGTCGGCTTCACGCTGTTCGGTCCCGATTCGCTCCTGACCGGGGCCGGCGCCATCGACATCGGCGGCCGCCAGCGGGCGACCTTCACCGTCGCCATCATCTCCGGGTTCGGCGGGTTGGGCGCGGTGGTGCAGGAGCTGGTCATCGGCCGCCTGTACGACGCAAAAGGGGGCGACCTCGCCCCCATCTTCGCGTCGCTCTTCGGCAGCGCCGCGCTGGCGACCCTGTTCTGCGCCGCGCTGGTCTGGCGCAACCAGCGCGGCGGCAGGGGCGTCTAGCTCGGGCGGTCAGCGGTCGGGGCGGTGCCGGCGCTCGCGCGAGGGCTGCTGGCGCTGCTCGCGAGCCTGCTGCCGCTGAGCGCGGATCTGCTGCCGCTCGGCGGCCCGCTGCTGCTGGCGCTGCTCGCGCACCTGCTGGCGCTGCTCGCGCATCTGTTGGCGCTCCGGTCGCGCCTGGTGCTCGATGCGCTGCTGCCGCTCCGGCCGCTGGAACTGCCGGCGCTCGGGCCGATCGAACTGGCGGCGCTCGACCCGCTGCTGGCGCTGCATCTGCTGCTGCCGCTGCATCTGCTGCTGCCGCTCGACCCGCTGCTGCCGCTGCATCTGCTGCTGCCGCTGCATCTGCTGCTGCCGCTCGACCCGCTGCTGGCGCTGCATCTGCTGCTGCCGCTCGATCCGCTGCGGCCGGTCGATCCGCTGGCGCTCGACCCGCTGCTGGCGCTGCACCTCCTGGCGGCGGTCGACCCGGCGCACCACGCGTTCGTGGCGATTCGGCCGGATCTGCACCCGCGGGATCTGCCGGCCGACCACCCGCTCGACGACCCGCGGATTCGGGCCGGCGAACCAGTGGGCGCGACCATGGCGCACGGGCCGGCGCGCCAGCACCGCCACCTGGAACAGGCGCGGCGTCGATCGAACGCGATAGCGCCACACGTGCGGGCGCCACATGTCGCGCACCGAGCAGAAGAACCAGTAGTCGTGGTAGCGAAGCGCGGCCGCGTAGCGGCGCGGCGGCAGCGGCGCCCAGCCGATGTAGCCGTCGCCGTAGCGCCAGTCGACCCAGGCCGGCGCCCACACCCGGCCCGGCACCCAGACCCAGCCCCAGCGGGGCGCCCGGTACCAGCGGCCGTAGTGGAAGGGGGCCCAGCCCCAGTTCCAGTCGCTCACGAAGGTCCAGCCGGCGGTGCTGTACCGCCAGTTACCACCGGTGGTGTAGGGGACGAAGTTCGCGCCCACCACCGCACGGCTCGGGATCCAGACCAGGCCGTACTCGGGCGTCCGGACCCAGCGGCCGTAGGGCGCCAGCGCGCTGTGGAACTGCTCCGGCTCGACCGTGCGGTCGGCGTACGAGTAGGAGTCGGTCCCTTCGTACGAATCGCCGTATGAATCGCCGTACGATTCGCCATTCGGGTCGCCGTACGAACCGGACTCGTCGTAGGTCGGGGCGGCCTGGTCCGAAGTGTACTCGCCCGGGTTCGCCGCCTCCTCGGCCGGTGCCGGGGCGTAGTCGTCGGCGGGGTAGTCCTGGTCATTCAGGACGTCGTCTGACTGCGCAAAGGCCGGGGCGGCGCCGAGGGCGCCGACCAGGGCCGGAATGATGAAGATCGTGCGTCGCATGGGAAAGTCCTCCAGAGGCAGGAGTAGCTCCCGAGCCCGCGGGAAGCCTGGGCAAAAACCCCGGCTGTCGCCGAAAAACCTACCCCTCCCGGGAAAAAAGACCCGTGAGGCAGCGAGCCGCTCACGGCGCTTGAATGACCGCTGTTCGGCGCGCGCGTCGGTGAAGCCGTCCGTCCGGCGATGAACCGGATCCGTCGCCGCGCCCGAACGTGTCGAGCGAGACGACGCGTGCGATGATCACCGTTCATGGCAGAGGTCGACCGCATCGACCACTACCGGCTCCTCGAGAAGATCGGGTCCGGCGGCATGGGCGAGGTCTACCGGGCCGTGGATGAGCGGCTCGGCCGGCCGGTTGCGGTCAAGCTCCTGCCCGAGGCGGACGCCGCCCTGACCCGTCGCCAGGTGCGGCTGGTGCGGGAGGCGCAGGCGGCCGGCACGCTCAACCACCCGGGCATCGTCACGGTGCACGACGTCGGCCGCCACGGCGACCGGAGCTACGTGGTCATGGAGCTGGTCGAGGGGCGACCGCTGCGCGAGCTGTGCGGGCGGATCGAGCCGGCGACCGCCGTGGCGCTGTGCGCCCAGGCCGCCGAGGCCCTGGCCGCCGCCCACGCCCGCGGCATCCTCCACCGCGACATCAAGCCCGACAACCTGATGGTGACCGACGACCGGCGCGTCAAGATCCTCGACTTCGGACTGGCCAAGCTGCGCGCCTCGTCGGACGGCGAGGAGCTGGTGAGCGTCACCCCGGCGACCGCCGACCTCCTGCCCGAGCCGCCGCTGTCGGCGGCCACCCTGCCGACGATCAGCGACCGCGCGGGCCAGCCCGACGTCGGCGCCGCCTCGACCGTGACCGCCTCGGCCGAGCTCGCGCTCGGCTCGCGCTACGCCAGCCCGTCTCTCACCCGGCCCGGCGCGCTGCTCGGGACGCCGGCCTACATGGCGCCCGAGCAGGCGGCGCGCGCCCGCTTCGACGAGCGGAGCGAGGTCTACAGCCTCGGCCTGGTGCTCTACGAGCTGGTCTCGGGGCGGCGCGCCCTCGAGCGCGCCGATTTCGATCAGACCATCGCCGCTGCGCTGACCGCCGACATCCCGCCGCTGCGCGCCGCCGGCGAGCGCCGCGTCCACCGAGGTCTGGTCCGCCTCCTCGAGCGCGCCCTGGCCCGCGACCCGGCCGGCCGCTTCGCCGGCATGAACGAGATGGCCGCGGCCCTGCGCGATCTCGAGCGCCGGATGTCGAGCCGCATGAGGTGGCGGCGGGCCGCCGCGGTCCTGGCCGTCGCCGCCGCCGCCGCCGGCGGGGTCACCGCGCTGCGCGCCGCCCGCGCGCGCGACGAGGGCGAGGGAGCCGCCTCGATCGTGCACGTCGCCGGCAACCAGCGCCTCACCTTCGACGCCGGATGCGAGTCGTCGCCGAGCTTCACCGGCGAAGGCCAGGCGATCCTGTTCTCCGGCGTGGTCGACCGGGACATCGAGATCCTCCGGCTCGACCTGGCCGACGGCAGCCGGCAGCGCCTCACTCGCATGCCGGGATGGGACGTCGGCGCCGCGCCGTCGCCCGACGGCCGCCGCATCGCCTACGTCCATTTCGGCGAGCACGGCCGTGAGCTGTACGTGCTCGAGGGGGAGCGGTCCCGCTTCATCGGCTCGGCGGTCGGCAACCCGAGCTGGAGCCCGCGCGGCGAGCTCCTCTACGGCGACGTCCACGGCCGCATCCAGCGCCTCGACCTCGAGCGCGGCGGCCCGGTCGAGCTGGCGCGGCTGCCGAGCGAGATGGTCGTCGCCGAGCTGCGCGGCTACCGCGACGGGGCGATCGCCTTCCAGGCCCGCGCGCCCGGTCCGGAGAGGGCGCTCCTCCACGTCGGCGTCGTCGAGCCGGGCGGCCAGGTGCGCCTGCTCGACCCGGCGCCGACCGCGGTGGCCGATGCCGGCATGGCGATCGATCGCGCGGGCCGCGGCATGTACTACGCGGTCATGACCGCGGGCGGGGTCGCGCAGCTGGTCTGGCGCGACCGCGGCGGCGGCGAGCCGGTGGCGCTGCCCGGGCTGCCGGTGCCGACCGCCGGGATGGACACCGCGCCCGACGGGCGCCGCCTGATCCTGTCGACCTGCCGCGAGCTCCCCATCGCCGCGCGGCTGCGCGCGGGCGGCGTCCGCCAGGCGCTCGAGCCAGGTCACGAGCTGACCATCGACAACATGACCGCGCTCGGCCCGACCGGGGTCGTCTTCGCCTCGGCGCGATCCGGCCGCCCGCAGATCTGGCAGCTCGAGCTCGGGCGCCAGCCGGAGGTCCTGGTCGCCGAGGAGTCCGACCAGCCGGCCGCCTCGGCCACCCACATCGCCTGGGTCGGGCGCGCCGCCGGCCGGCCGGGCATCTTCGCGCGCCCGCTCGCCGGCGGACCGGCGACCCGCCTCACCGATGGCGCGCGCGACGTGCAGCCGGCCTTCTCGCCCGACGGCGCCACGGTCTACTTCCTGCGGGTGACCGGCAGCGAGGGCGGCGGGCGCGGCCACGCGGTCCCGCTCGCCGGCGGCGCGATCCGGCCGGTGACGCCGCCTGGTGTCAGCGAGCTCGCGGTCTCGCCGGTCGGCGACCGGCTGGCCTACATCCCGGACGGGGCCGATCGCGGTCACCTCATGGTGGGTCCGCCGGGCGGGCCGTTCGAGCGGCGCGACCTGCCGGCCGGCACCTACTGGAGCCCGTGGTTCTCGCGCGATGGCGCCCGCATCCTGGTCGTCCGGGGCGCCACCGACGTGGTCGAGGTTCCGCTGGCGGCGGGCGGCGAGGCGCCCGTGGTCTGGACGGACGGCACCAGCCTGGTCTGGCACGTCGAGGAGGCGCCGGACGGCGATGGTTACCTCTCCGCCCTCGTCGCCTTCGAGGGCGATCTGGTCCTCCTGGACGGCCGCTTCCGCTGACCCGAGCCTGCGCTCCCGGCGCCGGGGGAATCTTCGCATGCGGAATGAGCTCCCGCGAGGCCCGGTTTATCCTGTCGTGACGATGCGAGTCCTGGTGGTGGAGGACGATGTCGCGCTCGCCGATTCGGTCGGCGAGGCCCTGCGGCTGCGCGGCCACGACGTGGTGGTCGCGATGACCGGTCAGGCGGCCTGCGAGGTCGTGTCGGATTTCCAGCCCGAGGTGGCGCTGGTCGATGTGCGCCTGCCCGACATCGACGGCGTGACGCTGGTCGGCCTCCTGCGCGGCTACATGGCCGAACAGCCGCTCCGGGTGGTCGGCTTCAGCTCGCCGGAGAAGAGCCTCGAGGCGGGCGGCCGCCACCACCTCTTCGATACCTGGGTATCGAAGCCCTCGGACATCGAGACCATCGAGCGCGCCCTGGCCGACCGCGACTGAGCGATCAGTCGACCGGCGGTCACTCTTCCCAGCGGAAGCGGAAGGTGGACCAGGCGGCGAGGGCCAGCGCGGAGAGGAAGAGGACGGCGGCCGGCAGGACGGCGTCGGCCAGCGGAAGGCCGCGCCAGGTCATGGCGTCGAGGCCGTCGACCGCCCAGCGGGTCGGCACGAACAGGGTCGCCTTCTGCATCCACTCGGGGAAGAGGAAGGCGGGGAACCAGGCGCCGGACAGCATGGTGGCGATGAGGACCACGAAGATGCCGATGCCGCGGGTGGCCTGCGGGGTCTTGCCGATGGTCGCCATGAAGAGGCCCAGGGCGGAGGCCATGAGCGCGAAGCCGACCGCGACCAGCGCGAAGCCGGCCTGGCTGCCCTTGATGCTGACTCCCATGGTGAAGGAGCCGAAGGCGTAGAGGAAGGCGATCACCAGGAGCGCGACCAGGGCGCCCGAGATGAGCCGGCTGGCGATCAGGACGGCGCGGGCGAGCGGTGCGGTGCGCAGCCGGCGGAACAGGCCGCGCTGGCGCTCGTTGAGCATGCCGACCGCCGAGTCGACCGCGCCGATCAGGATGAACTGGACGCCCATGCCGGCCAGAGCGTGCGAGCCGCCGTCGTAGGTGGTGTCGCCGCTCGACACCGGCTTGACCGTGGTGGCGTACGGTTCGCCGGCGCCGGCGCAGCGCGCGGCCTCGGGGCCGAGGTCGGGGGCGATGGCACGGGCCACCACGCCGTCGACCACGCCGCGCGCGATGCCGGTCTCGGCGACCGAGGTCGGGTTCGACAGGATCTCGATGGTCGGCTGATCGCCCTGCGCCGCGCGCGCGACGAATCCGCGCGGGATGACCACCGCCACGTCGATGTCGTCGTGGCGCAGGAGATCGTCCGCCTCGGCCCGGGTGGCAGGACGGGCGCCCAGCATCTTGTCGGCTGCCAGCGCGCCGGCGATCCGCTGCGATCCGGCGCTGCCGTCGAGGTCGACCACCCGGGTCTTCACGTGGACCTCGTGCCGCTCGGCGCCGAAGATCATGCCGAACATCAAGGCGAGGGCGGCGGGCAGGACGAGCGAGACGATGACCGCCCGCTTGTCCGAGCGGAACAGCTTGAGGTCCTTCCGGACCAGGGCGACGAGCGCACGTCTCATGGGTCACGCAGGGTGTGGCCGGTCAGCGAGAGGAAGATGTCCTCGAGATCGGCCCGCTCGGTCGCCACGTGGGTGAAGCGCTGCCGCCGCTCGCCGAGAAAGCCCAGCACCGCCGGCACCCGCTCGAGGTCGACCAGGGTGACCGCCAGCGTCTCTCCGCTGATCTCGGCCGACTCGATGCCGGCCAGCGCGCGCAGGTCGGGCAGCCAGGCGGGCGGCGCGCCGTCCGCCGGCGCCGCCAGCTCGACGGTCAGGCGGCGGGTCGGCGGGCGGGCCTGCTCGAGGCCGCGCAGGGTGTCGTCGGCGATCACCACGCCGTGGTCGACGATGACGATCCGCTGGCACAGGCGCTCCGCCTCCTCCATGTAGTGCGTGGTGTAGAGGATCCCCTTGCCGCGCCCGCGCAGCTCGGTCAGGTTGGCGAAGATGGCCGAGCGGCTCTGCGGATCGACGCCGACGGTCGGCTCGTCGAGGATGAGCAGCTGGGGATCGTGGAGCAGCGCGGCGGCCAGGTTCAGGCGCCGTTTCATGCCGCCCGAGTAGGTCTTGACCCGGTCGCGCGCCCGATCCGACAGGCCGACCAGGTCGAGCGCCGCCACCGCCGCGCGGTCGAGCTCGGCCGGGGCCAGGTCGTAGAGGGCGCCGAACAGCTCCAGGTTGTCGCGCGCGCTCATCTCGTCGTAGAGCGCCAGGTCCTGCGGCACCAGGCCGATGCGCCGCTTCTTCTCGTCGGTGTCGCCGGCCAGCGGCGCGCCGTCGATGAGGACCTCGCCCTCGTCGGGCTCGATGAGCCCGGCGATCATCGACACGGTGGTGGTCTTGCCCGCTCCGTTGGGACCGAGCAGGCCGATGCAGGTGCCCGCCGGGACCCGCAAGCTCACGCCATCGACTGCGGTGAGCTTGCCGAAACGCTTGACCAGGCCTCGCGTCTCGAGCAGCACGGCGCGAGCCTACCCGAGAATCCCCGGTCAGGGCGAGGCCGCGGCTGCGACCGCGCCCGCCCGCCCGATCGTGACGAACAGCCCACCCTCGTGGCCGAGACGCGCGGCCCAGCCGAGCTGGATGAGGAATTGCTCGAAGCCCCACGAGTCGCCGGCCGGCGCGAACAGGTGCGACGCCGACAGCGGCTCCTCGGCCAGCGTCGAGGACGGGTAGGCGCGCAGGTACTCGACCCCGTTGGCGCGGAACCAGGCCTGGACCTCGCCGAGCGTGTGGCGGTGCTCCTCCGGGTGGAGGTACTGGTCGCGCAGCCAGGCCTGGCGGCGCGCCGGCTCGGCGGCGCGGTCGCGCAGGACCGGATCGCCCGGGATGAGCTTGAAGCGGGTGGCGCGCGCCACCGCGCGGCGCAGCCGGTGCGGGATGCGGGCGAAGGCGTTGTAGAGGCCGAGCACCAGGATCCCGCCGGGACGGGCCAGGCGGGCGAGCGCGGCGAACGCCGCCGGCGGATCCGGCGTGTGGTGCAGGACGCCGGAGCAGTAGACGACGTCGAAGGAGCGCGCGGCCAGGCCGGGGTGGAAGAGATCGGTCTCGACGAAGCGGACCCGCGGGAGGCGGAAGCGGGCCGCCGCCGCCGCCGCCAGCTCGAGCGAGGCGCGGGTGATGTCGGCCCCGATCACGATCCGGTCGGCCGACGCGAGGTAGAGGCACATCTGGCCGGTGCCGCAGCCGATCTCGAGAATGCGCGCGTCTCCCGGGATGGCGGCGTCGAGCAGCGAGGCGAACTGGCTGCGCGCGGCGCGCGCGCGCAGGCCCGACAGGCTGAAGCGCGGCGGGTAGCCGGGGAACGGCGCCTCGGTGTAGAAGCGGCGGACTGTCTCGGTCACGTCGTCGCTGGCGCCCGGCCGCCGGAGGTCGTAGACGCCGGCGGGCGCGGCGTGAACGGCGCCGCAGGCAGCGCAGACCAGCGGGGCGCGCAGCCGCCCGCCGCACGACGGACAGGCGAGGAGGGCGCGGAAGGCGTCGTCGTCGGGATCGCGCGCCAGCGCCATCAGAAGATCGAATAGATGAAGGGAGCCAGCGCCTCGACCGTGGTCGCCAGCAGGAGGAGCAGGCCGGTCAGGCAGAGGAAGACGACCAGCGGCACCAGCCACCGCTTGTGGGAGTTGCTGCGCCACAACCCGCGCGCCGCGTCGCCGATGGTGGGCAGCGCGCTGCCGAGGACGATCATTCCGCGCTTGAACTTGCCGCGCTTGACCAGAGTCATGATGCCGCCTCCTCTTCTTCTTCGTGCTGCGCGGGCGCCGCCAGCGCCGCGCGCTTGTCCAGCACGCTCCGCCCCACCACCAGGAGATCGATGCCGGAGCGGCGGAATGTCGAGTAGCCCTCGACCGCGCGACTGACGATCGGTTCGCCGGCCAGGTTGAAGGAGGTGTTGAGCAGGACCGGGACGCCGCTCTGTCGGCCGTAGGCCTCCAGCAGGGCGTGGAAGCGCGGCGCGGTGGCGCGATCGACCGCCTGCACCCGCGCGGTACCGTCCACGTGGGTCACCGCCGCGAGCCGCGCGCGCCACTCCGGGCGCACCGGGAAGACGCCCGACATGAAGCGCGCCAGCCTCACCCCGCCCGGCGGCAGATCGAAGTAGCGCTCGGCCAGCTCGGCCGGCACCGCCGGGGCGAAGGGGCGGAACTCCTCGCGGAACTTGATATCGCGGTTGAGCCGCTCGCGCGTCTCCTCGCCGTGTGGAGCGGCCAGGATGCTCCGGTTGCCCAGCGCGCGCGGCCCGAGCTCGCCGGCGCCGTCCATCCAGCCGACCACGGCGCCGCGCGCGAGGTCGGCCGACACCCGCTCGAACAGGGCGGCGTCGTCGACCGCCTCCTCGACCTCGAGGCCGTCCTCACCGGCCACCCGCGCCAGCTCGGCTGCCGACACGGTCGGGCCCCAGTAGGGGTGATCGGGCAGCGCGCGGTCGGGCCTGCCGAAGTGCACGCGATCGAGGTAGAGGGCGGCGCCCACCGCGCAGCCGGCGTCGCCCGGCGCGGGAGGCACGAACACCCGCTCGAAGCCGCTCTCGCGGAGGATCCGGGCATTGGCGCAGCCGTTGAGCGCGACGCCGCCGCCCAGGCAGAGATCGCTCATCCCGCTCTCCTGGCGCAGCGCGCGGCAGAGGCGCACCATCTCCTCCTCGAGCACCAGCTGGATGCTGGCCGCGATGTCGGCCCACCGCCTGCCCTCCTCGGTCTCGAGATCGATCGGCTCGTGCGAGGCGCGCGGCGGCCCGAATTCGTCGCACAGGCGGGCGGAGAAGGAGCGCGCGGCCGTCGTGTGGTAGTCGAAGTAGGCCATGTCGAGCTCGAAGGCGCCGTCGTCGGTCGCGCGCACGATCGCGCGCACCTGCTCGTGGAAGCGCGGGCGGCCGTAGGCGGCCAGGCCCATGACCTTGTACTCCCCCTCGTTGACCTCGAAGCCGAGGTAGGCGGTGAAGGTCGAGTAGAGCATCCCCAGCGAGTGCGGCCAGCGGATCTCGCGCTCGATGGCGAGCGACACGCCGCCGTCTGCCCTCCGCTCGCCGCGCCCCACCGTCAGGGTCGCCCACTCGCCGACTCCGTCGGCGGTCAGGATGGCGGCCGCCCGGCTGGGCGACGCGAAGAAGGCGGCGGCGGCGTGCGCCTGATGGTGCTCGGTGAAGTAGATCTTCTTGCGCGGCACGTCGAGGTGGGACGCGATGATGCCGCGCACCCAGACCTTGCCGCCCAGCGAGGACTGCATGGCGCGCGGGAAGCTCTTCCACGAGCGCGGGAAGGCGCGCAGCGCGGTGGTGACGATCCGCTCGAACTTGAGCATCGGCTTCTCGTAGAAGACGACCGCGTCGAGCTCGGCCGGCTCGAGCTGGCCGCGCTCGAGGCACCACTCGATGGCGCCGAGCGGAAAGGAGGAGTCGTGCTTGCGGCGCGAGATGCGCTCCTCCTGGACCGCCGCACACAGCTCGCCGTCGACCACCAGGGCCGCCGCCGCATCATGATAATGGGCTGAGATGCCGAGGATCTTCATCCGTACGGGCTCCGCAGCGAGTCGGGGCTCTTCGGCTCGACCGCCAGCCATCCCCGCTTCTCGCGCCGGGCCGCCCGCCGGGCCATGAGCGCGAAGACCGGCAGCACCACGAAGTACTGGACGATCATCATCACCCGGCCGAGGACGCCGGCCAGGGCGACCGCGAACCGGAGGTAGGCCTTCCACAGGCGAGAGGCGCGGGCGCGCCACAGGCGGGCGCGGTGGCGCTCGGGCGCGACGCGAACCAGCTGCGATCGGGTGTAGTTCATGTGGAATGTCTCGTCGCGGAGGATGTGGCCGAACACCTCGCGGGTGGCGGTGTCCTGGTCGAGCACCTCGCGGTAGAGGGCGAAGCGGCCGGCGGCGGCCTTCTCCGACAGGTGGAGGAAGGCGAGCAGCGCCTCGTCGCGCCCCGGGTCGACCCGCAGGTCGTCGAGGCCGCGCTCGCCGGGCGCCAGCCAGTTTGCCTGGAAGCGCGGCGCCGCGCCGCGCGGCAGGCCGGCGAGGATGTCGCGCGCCCGGCGGGTGAACAGCTCCGCGTGGCGCTGCTCGTCCATCGCGTGCCGGAGGTAGAGCCGGCGCAGGAGCGCGTCCTGGGTCACCTCGGCGGCGCGCGCGAGATCGCGCCCGCCGTCCGCCTCGGTGGCGGCGAAGGCGAGCAGCTTGCGGGCGCGGCGAGCCTCCTCCTTCCACACCCATCGGTGCAGCGGCTTGAGGGCCCGATCGATCCGCGAGGCCCGTACCCGTCCCGGCGGAGGTTGCCTCGTCATTGGCGACGCTCGGGAGCAAGCTAGCACCAATTCGACGGCGGCGCTCCGGGGAGGTACGTTGGGTCCGGATGTCGGCGGGACGAGAGAAGTCGATCGCGGCACAGGGCGCCGTGGTCCTGACCGCCGTCCTTCTCGTCGCCTGGGCCTGGCGCGCCGATGTCGCCTGGTTCGAGCGCCACGTCTACGCCGGCTACTGCGCGGTCTCGCGCGCCCATTCGGTCTGGCCGACCGTGGCCCGGGTCGCGTCGCTGGTGGCGGCCGCCCTGCTCCTCCTCCTGGCCCGCCCGCGGCTGGCCCGCTGGGCCGCCCGCTCGCGGGCGATCGACATCGCCGCGGTCCTGGCCGCGGTCGCCGCCGCGCTCATCGTGTCCGAGCTCCTTCTCCGCCGGCGGCCGCTGGGCGACGCGACGCCGGTCACCCGCAAGGACATGCCCCGCGCGATCGCCGATCCGCGGGTCGGCTGGCGCTTCGTCCCCTCCCAGGCGGTCTCGGTGCCGATCGGCGAGGGCCGCGTCGAGTACGCCATCGACGCCGAGGGCAACCGCGCCCGGTCCCGTTCCGCCGCCACCTCCCTCGACCGGCCCACCATCGTGGTCGCCGGCGAGTCGATCGCCTTCGGCGAGTCGCTCCCCTGGGACCAGACCTTCGCCGCCCACCTGGCCGCCGACCTCGACGTCCAGGTGGTGAACGTCGGCGTCCCCGCCTACGGAAGCGACCAGGCGTACCTCCGCTCGGTCGATGCGCTCGCCCGCCTGCGCCGCCCGGTCGCGCTCGTCACCGTGTTCGTGCCCGAGGTCGTCCGCCGAAACGGCCAGACCCACCGGCCGCACCTCGAGCTCGAGGACGGCCTCCTCATCCCCGCCCCGGCGCGCGGCGGCCTCGCGCTCGCGCGGCTCTGGCGCGACGAGCCGTACCACGGCGACCGGGCCCTCGACCTCACCCGCGCGATCCTGGCCGCCACCGTGCGAGCAGCGCGCGCGCGCGGCGCGGCGCCCCTGTTCGTGGTGACCAACTTCGGCCCGGCCTGCAGCGACGACGCCTGGCTGTTCCGCGAGCTCTTCGCCGAGCCGAACATCCCCTACGTGCGGGTCACCCTCGCCCCCGGCGACACCACCTCAGCGCGCGATCTCCACCCGAACGCGCGCGGCGCCCGCAAGCTGGCCGACGCCATCGAGTCGGCGCTGCGCCGTGCCCCCACCGGCGCCCCCCGGTAGTCGAGTCGCGCGCCGGCCGCCGGCCGGTGGCCAGGGCGACAGCCACCCGCAGCGCTGCCTGCCGGTTCCCGCCCGGCGCCGGACCGGGCGCCCGGGCCGCCGAAGGCTGCCAAGGGCGCGATCCCACGCGGCGGCACCGGCGCACCCCGGCGACAGGCTTTCCTCGCGACTCCGGGCCCGGATCTGGCAAGGTGGGGCGCGATGGCAGACGTCCTCCACATGGCCCGCGTCCGGCCCGCGCTCCTCGCTCTCGCCATCGGCGCGGCGGCGGCAGCGGCTGCCTGCAGCGCCGGTGAGGTGGACCCGGCCGGCGGCGGCCCCGACTCGCCCCCCGATCAGGCGGCCGATGCGGCGGGCGAACCGGGCCGCACCGTCACGATCGAAGGGCCGCCGGTCCTCCCCCACGTCCAGGCCTTCGCCGACGCCGCCTGCAACGCGACCGGCGCCTGCCAGGTCCTCACCTACGAGGGTCATCACCCGAGCGCCGACCGCGCGATCGACACGCTGGTCAGCGACGCCTTCGGCAGCTATCCGTCCGACGACAACGCGCTGGGCGACCTGCACGCCGAGTTCGCCCTCGCGCACCAGGCCGAGTTCGGCATCTGGTACGTCATCTGGCGCCAGCGCTACAACGACGGCTCCGGCTGGGACCCGATGGAAGACCGAGGCAGCATCACGCAGAACCACTACGACCACGTTCACGTCAGCTTCGACGAGACCGCCCCCTGAGGAAAAAAGCCACACGGTCGCGATCTCCTGCCAGCTGCGTCGCGTGGGGCAGAGAGTGCGAAACGGACGCGGCGACGCCGCACGGCTGTGTCGCTCATGCAGGGTGAATGGCATTAGGATGAAATTGTCCTGATGGGTTGGCGCGGCATGGAGATTGAACAGGCGGTTCCGGGATGCCGCAAACGGCTTTCAGCGCCGCTCCGCCGCCGGGCTCGACCGGCACCATCCGCGTGGTCCTCGCGGAAAGGCCTGTCGTCACGCAGCGCTCGCCTGCAGTGCTGTCGGCTGCCGACCGTGTCGTCTTTGTCGAGGTCGCCGCCGCGATTGTTCTGGTCGGCGGCCTGATTGCCCTCGCCCGCTCGGGCGACCTGTGCGTGCCGGGAGCGGACGTCCATCCGCTCTGGATCCCGGTCCTCGTCTTCGCCGCGCGCTACGGCGTCCGGGGGATGTTCATCTCGGTCGCCATGGCCGCCGCCGCCCTGGCCGGCGTCTCGCTGATCGAGCACGGCACGCTGGTCGACCTGACGGCGCGGGGCGGTAGCCCGTACGACATCATCGCGCTGATGTCGGCGACCCTGGTCGCCTGGACCGCGATGATCCGCGACGGCCGGCTGGTCCGCAACGCCAAGGAGCGAGACCTCATCGCCCAGCGGCTGGAAAACAGCGAGGAGACCGCCAGCGCGCTGCGCGAGGTGATCGGCGTCCTGCGCGATCGCCTGGATCGCATCGACCTGTCGATCACCATGTGGCGCGCGATCGCGGCGCGCCTGGCCCACGGCCCGCTGACCGACGCGGCGGCCGCCGCGCTCGAGCTGGCTGCGATCCGCACCGGCGCCGCCGCCGGCCTGGTGCAGCGCACCGTCGGCGGGAGGCTGCAGAACTTCGCCACCCTGGGCCACAGCGCCGCGACCAGCGACATCTCGCGCGACCGCACGGTCCTGCACGCGGTCAACAACCGCCGGACCGCCCTGCGCGGACGCGTGCCGGGCGCGACGGAGCAAGACAGCGAGATCGCGGTCCCCATCCTCGACAGCGAGACCGGCGCGGTCCTCGGCGTCATCGCCATGCGCGAGACTCCGCCCGGGCGGCTGCGCGCCGCCGAGGTGCACGACCTCGAGGTCATCACCAGCTGGCTCGCGGAGGCGTTTCCCCGCGCACAGGCGCGCAGCTGGGACGGCGCATGCTGAGCACAGCCGACCACGCCACTCTGCCGAGCGCCGACGTCGCCCTCCTTCTCGAGGGGACCTACCCCTACGTCGCCGGCGGCGTCGCCTCCTGGGTCGACCAGGTGCTCGCCGCCCACGCCCACCGGCGCTTCGCGCTCCTGCACATCGGTCCCTACCCGGGCGCCTACCAGGCTCCGGTCTACCGTCTGCCGGACAACGTCGTCGGGATGACCGAGATCTACTGCCGCAACGCGAGCGAGGCCGAGGACGCCGGCCAGCGGCGCCGGCGGCGGCGCTCCACCCCGCCGGCCATCCGGGCGGGCCACCGCTCCGGCTCGCGGGTCCTCGAGGCGCTGCGCCGCATCCACCTGGAAGATCAGGTGGACGATGGGCTGATCGACGATCTGGCATCCGGTGACCTCCAGCTGTCCGACCTCCTGCACGGCGCGCCGGCCTTCCAGCTGTGCCGCGAGCTCTACGCCGAGATCGGCGGCGGCGCCCCCTTCATGGACTTCTTCTGGCACTTCCGCGCCATGCACGTGCCGCTCCTGCGCGTCCTGGCCGCCCCCTGCCCGCGCGCCGGACTGCTCCACGCGGTGTCGACCGGGTACGCGGGACTCCTCGGCAGCGTGCACAGCGTGCGCCACGGCCTGCCGCTGGTCCTGACCGAGCACGGCCTCTACGCGCGCGAGCGCGAGCTCGAGCTGGCCCGCGCCAGCTGGATCCAGGATCAGGGCGGGCCGATCGGAACGACGCGCGCCTCCCCGCTCCGCCGGTTCTGGGCCCACTACTTCCGCATGCTCTCGCGCATCGCCTACCGGCGCGCGACACGCATCGTCACGCTGTCGGAGGACAACCGCGCCAAGCAGCTGGTCGACGGTGCCGACGCCGACAAGTGCGCGGTGGTGCCGAACGGCGTCCGCGGCGGAACCGCGATGGCGGGTCCGGCCGCCACGTCTGGCCTCAAGCGGCGACTGCGCGTCGGTTTCGTCGGTCGGGTCGTCCCGATCAAGGACCTCCTCACGCTCATCCGCGCGATCGGACTGGCGCGGAGCCAGGTCGAGATCGAGGCCTGGATCGTCGGTCCGGAGGACGAGGACTCGACCTACGCCTCCCGCTGCCGCGCCATGGTGCGCGCGCTCGGCCTCGACGACTGCGTCTCGTTCCTCGGGCCGCAACGGGTGGCGGACATCTACCCGCAGCTCGACGTCCTCGTGCTGACCAGCTTCAGCGAGGGGCAGCCCCTCGTCATCCTGGAGGCGTTCTCCCACCGCCTGCCGGTCATCGCCACCGATGTCGGGGCCTGCCGCGAGCTCATCGAGGGGGGCGCCGCCGACCGGAACCTGGGCCGGGCCGGGATCGTCACGCGCATCGCCAGCCCGGCAGACACCGCCGCCGCGCTGGTCGAGCTGGCCCGCCGCCCGGCGCTGCGCCAGGCGATGGGCCTCGTCGGCGCGGCGCGAGTGGCCGCGCGCTACCAGCTGGAGCAGGTACTGGCGAGTTACGACTCGCTCTATGCCTGCATGGTGTCGCCATAGCCGGCATCGGCTGGAAGCTGGAGCGGATGCTCGACCGCGACACCCTCGGGGGAGCGGCCGGGGCGCTGCTCACCGGCGTGGCAGTCACCTCGGGGCCGTGGCTCTTGACCACCCTGGCGCTCGTCCTCGTGCGCCTGACCGCCTCGGGGCCGGCCGGCGGCGTCGGCATGGCCGAGCAGATCATCACCCTGGTCTACGCGGTGGTCATCGTGCTCTCCGCGCCGGTCGACATCGTCCTCTCCCGCTACGCCGCCGATCGCGTGTACGAGCGGCGACACGACCAGATCGCGGCGCCGCTGCGCCGGGTGCTCGCCTGCGCGCTGTTCGCCTTCACCGCGGTGGGCGCCGGCGCCATGGCGCTGCTCCACCCGCCGATCGAGGTGGCGGTGCCCGGCGCCTTGCTGGCGACGGTGGTCGGCGGGCAGTGGCTGCTCCTGTCGGCGGCCGGCGGCCTGTCGTCGCCCAGCATCATCCTGCGCGCCTTCGCGGTGGGCGCGCCGGCCAGCGTGGTGCTCGCCCTGACCCTCTCGCGCCTCTCGGTGCTCGGTCAGGCCGGTCACCTCATCGGCTTTGCCCTCGGGCAGGCGCTCACCCTCGCCATCCTCCTGGTCGGCACGCTCCGCGCCTTGCCGCCCGAGGAGGACGAGCAGGCGTCGATCGCTTCCGCCTTCCGCGACTACTGGCTGCTCGCGCTCGCCGCCCTCGCCTTCCACGGCGGCCTGTGGATCGACAAGCTGGTGGTGTGGCTCCGGCTCGGCGGGCAGGACGCCTCGAGCTACAGCGCGGCCGCCGCCATCGCCTGGCTGTCGGTGGTGCCGGCCTGCGCGTTCCTCTTCATCCAGGTCGAGACCGCCTTCCACAACCGGTTCCGCTCCTTCTACGACGCGCTCAAGTGCGGGGCGTCCCTCGACCAGCTCGACCGGCATGCCGGCGAGCTGCGCCACGAGGTCGAGCGCACGCTGCGCGGCACCGCCATGGTGCAGCTCTGCGTGACCGTGCCCTGCCTGCTGGCCGCCGCGCTGGTGGCGCAACAGCTCGGCCTCCAGGGCACCGGCGCCCGCGCGCTGCCCTGGCTGCTCGCCGGGGCGGCGCCGCAGGTGATCGCGCTGTCGGCCACCCTCCTGCTCTACTACTTCGACTTCCGCGCCTCCGCCGTGGCGGCGGCCGCCACCCAGCTGGTCGGCAACGGGCTCGGGACCCTCGCGGTCCATCTCGCGGGCGGGCCGCTCGGCGCGGGCTACGCCTTCTCCTGCCTGCTGTCGTGCGCGGTGGCGATCGCGCTGCTCGCCCGCCGGATGAACGGCCTCATCGAGCGCACCTTCCAGGAACAGCCCTACGGCTTCGAGGTGTAGCGGGCACCCCCGCCGGCGAGGATCGCCAGCCGCCCGTCCAGCTCGGCGGCCCGCACCGGGTCCGCCGCCTGCGCGTACTGGAACCAGGCGCGGGCGTTCTCTGCCAGGGTCGGCATCGTCGCCCGATCGGCCAGGCCGTTGACGATGCCGGCGAGGGCGGCGTCGCCGGCCGCCACCGCGGTGGTGAACGACGGGCTCGCCTCGAACTCCTGAGTCGCCCGGTCGAGCAGACGCGTGCGCTGCAGGTCCAGCTCCTCGAGCGTCAGCGCCGCCTCGAGCATCGCCTCGCGCGGGCCGTGCTGCACGGTCCAGCGAAGGAGCATGATCGCGTTGGCGTCGTTGGCGCAGGCGAGGCAGACCAGCGCGTCCAGCCGCTCCTCGGGCCGGCGCGACATCAGCCGGTCGAGCGCGCACGGCCGGTCGCCGAGCGCGACCACGTCGTCGCGGGTGAGCTCGCGCGGCGGGATCTCGGGCTCGCGCGGCGGCGTGTCGCCGCCGCCGCCGTGAAGTCCTCTCACGAGGACGGCGAGCGGGAGCCCGAGGCCGGGGATGAGCAGCACGAGTGCCACAGCGAGGGCACGGCGACTGCCCGACGCTCCGCGTCTCGCGGCGATCCAGAGGGCTACCGATTCAAGTGCGGCAAACGATACGAGGGCGAGCACCTTGCTCGCAGATTCAAGCGTCGGGCCATGCTGAATGTCAGCGTGGGGACGCCGCGGTGCTCATCCGGGAGCAGCTGACCCCGACCGCCTGCATGCCTGCGCGGAACTTGGAGAAGTCGGCGGCCTCTTCGATGGAGCGCACCAGCTTGCCGAGCCAGGGCGGCAGGATGCCCCATACCTTGATCTCCAGGACGAGCGCGCTCGGGCGCTCACAGGACGGCGGCGCCTCCGCACAGGGAGAGCCGATCGGCTGCGGCGCGCAGTAGCGGATGTCGCTGTCGAGAGTGATCCGGATGCGCTCGCTCCCGTCGGTCAGCGCGGCGCGCTGGTACCAGGTGGTCAAGCAGGGCACCAGCCCCGGGCCGCCGACGGCGTCGAGGTGGCGATCCACCTCGCAGGCGTCCTCGATCTCGAGGCGGGTCTTGCTCCGCATACCGTGGGACGATTGCTTGAGCTCGAGGAAGCAGGGCCGCATGAGCAAAAGTGCCGCGCCAGGACTGCTCGCGGTGGCGTACTCCCGCACCCTTACCCGCTGCGCCACCGGCCCCGCGCCCCGGTAGTACGCGTGATCGAGCGTGTCGAAGTAGGTCGTCCGGTGATAGGTGATTGGCCGGTCGGCGTCGCGCAGTTGCGGGTGGAGGCGGGCACTTGCGCGCCGCCACACCATGTCCGCGCTCGAGGCGTCCAGAAGGAATTTGCGCTCGGCCTGCTGGGCCATCAGGAGGGCGCCAGGCGCCGTCTCGGGCATGGAGTGGTGCGGTGCAGTCCGCGTGCCCACCATCCAGGCGTGGCGAGATGCGGCGCGAGCACAGGCACCCCGAGCGCCGGCGCCACACTCCGCACGATCGCGCTCCAGCGACGGTCCAATCGGCGCGCGGCGCTCCGGATCGCCGACTGGTGTGGGGGTTGCAACGCCCCGTGGATCGCGCCGGCAAGTGACGCGGCGTCGCTACCCGATTCGTCGAGGAGGAAATGACATGAGGACCAGCGCGACCCTTCTGATGATTGCGATTGGCTGTGGCGGCGCCCGCCAGAGCTCACCCGCGCCGAGCGAGGCGACCTCCCCGACGACGGCGGCGGCTGCCGAGAGTCCCGAGCCGGTCGCGAGCGCGCCGGCGGCGGCACCGGCCGCGACGCCGGCTGATTCGAGCGCGACGGATGCGGCGGCGACGCCGGCCGCGGCCACCCCGGCAGCGACAACCGCGCGCGCCGAGCTCAAGATGGTGAGCGGCGACAAGGCGCTCGGGACCATGACCTTCGAGCAGAAGGACAAGGTCATCTCGATAAGCGGCACCTTTTCGGGCATGAAGAAGGGCACCCACGCCCTCTACATCCATGACAGGGGCGACTGCAGCGACAAGGGGCGCAAGGTCGGCGGCCACCTGAACCCGACCAAGGCCAAGCACGGTCCGCCGGCCTCTCCCATGCGGCACGCGGGAGACTTCGGCGACCTCGCCTTCGACAAGGACGGCAACGCCACCTTCGCGATGGAGACCGACTCGGTCACCATGGAGCCCGGGCGCGCCGACAGCGTGGTGGGTCGCGCGGTGGTCGTGTACTCGCGCAAGGACAGCAAGTCCGGCAAGGCCGGCTCGCCCATCGCGTGCGGCGTGGTGGTGCTGGAGGGCGCATCACCGGCGACGGAGACCTCCTCCGCCCCGCCGCCGGCGGCCACCCCGACCTCGGCGGCGTCGCGCTGATCCGATCAGCGCGGCAGTTCGACCAGCGCGGTCGCGGTGGGATCGACCTCGCCCGGCGCGGCCGGATCGACGCGCAGAGTGCGCGTGATCCGGTTCGTGCCGCTCGTGCCGTCCCACACGGCCGCGTTGGCCAGCCGGATGGCGTAGCGCGGGTCGTCCTGCAGCCGCTCGTCGAGGTCCGGCAGCCACAGGGCGAGCTCGTAGTCGTCGGCCGGCGCCGCGTCGGCCGGCACCCGCAGCCGGGCGGTGATGGTCGACTGGCCGGGCAACAGCTGCCGGGCGTCGCGACCGGCCAGCCTGACCTGCCAGCGCTCTACGCCGCGGCGGAGGACCAGGAAGACCGGCCGCTGGTTGAACGGCGCGCTGAAGCCGAGGTTGTCGAGCTCGAGCGAGACGTCGAGCACGCCGCCGGGCGCGACCGACTCGCTCACGGTCGCACTCCTGAGCGCCAGGCGATGGCCGAGGCGCCGGCTGATCTGGTCGGCGCAGCCCTGCTCCACCCAGGCGTCGAGGACCACCTGGTTGTACTCCTCGTTGAGATACGACCAGTGCTGGTCCTGCATGATGGCGAGGGCCTGCTCGCAGTTGGTCTTGGGGGCGTAGAGCGCACAGGTCTCCCCGCCGACCGGCAGGAAGCGGCCGTCCTGCTCCACGTAGTCCTCCCACTGGGCGACGGGGCTGGCGAAGGTGCCGTAGTCGTCCTCGCTGGCGAGGAAGCAGTCGTTGTGGTGGCCGACCCGGGCCCGATCTCCCTCGCTCCAGGCCTCGTCCTGGTCGAGCGGGCCACCCGGGAAGATCGCCTCCTTGAACATCGGCGTGCGGATCTGCACGGTGCGCGACGCCGGCACCGCGTCGAGCAGCGCGCGCAGGATGGCGCGGCGGTCGGCGTCGTTGTCGAGGCCGTGGGTCGAGCTGTGCCACTCGCCCCAGGCCCCGATGAAGCCGGCCTGAACCACGGCGATCACGTCGGCGTTGTCCTGGATCAGCGGCGCGAGCTGCGCGATGTGCTGCAGGATGCGGTCCCTCGACGCGTCACCCGCCTCCTGCGAGGCGTTGTAGGTGAAGCGCAGGATGACCTTGATGCCCGCCCCGCGGACATGGGTGAAGCCGGCGCGCAGGGCGTCGAGCAGCGGCGCGTCGAGCGCCCGGTCCCGGTAGTCGTCGAGGCGGACGATGGCGATCGCCAGCGTGTGGCCGCTCGCCCTCACGTGCGCGGCGCCGCTGCCGGAGAGCAGATCGACCCCGACGTAGTAGCCGCGCTCGGGGTTGAGGAAGTCCTCGTCGGTGACGTCGAAGTCGAGCGTCACGGTCGGGCCGGCGACCGAGCCGTCCGGATCGGTCGAGCCGTCGCCACCTCCGGTCTCATCGCCGGGAGTCTGGTCGTCGGTCGGGTGAATGTTGGTGACTGTGCCGGTGTCGCACGCAATCCACGCGAGCGCCGGCAGCGTCGCGCGGAGGATTCCGCCCCATGAAGAGTTCACAGGGCGACGAGACTAGGTCATGTTCCCTTTTCTACTCGATGTATGAATCGTCCTTCCTTCGCGCCCATGTCGGGGGGTGCGATCCCGATCTCGGCCGCTTGCACGACCGAATCCGACTCGGCTGAATCGCCTTTCTTCACTCGTTCGGAGGACAGTCAGCCACCTCATCGATGTGGCCGTCACAGTCGTCGTCGATCGCGTTGCAGGTCTCGACCATCTGCGGCCCCATCTGGCTCGATCGGTCGTCGCAGTCGCGACAGAACTCGGCGCCGTCGCCGTCCATGTCCTCGCCGCCGGCGCTGCGACAGCCGATCCATGAGTCGAGGAACGCCGCGCGGTCGGCGAAGTAGCCGCGCATACCGTCGACCGCCGTCTGGTGGTCGCTGTCGTTGAACGGAGCATGCGGATCGCCGGCCGCCGCCTCGGCGATCTGGCCCGACCACTCGTCCAGGCGGCGGTCCATGTCCGCGGGATCGTAGTCGGCGAGCTTGTCGGCCAGGGCGTCGATGTAGCGCTCCCGCCACGTCGGGTCGTCCATCACCATGAGGTAGTGCAGGCGATCCTCCCAGTACTGGCCTTCGCAGACCGGGTAGAGCGCGTCGATGTCGGGCGGCACGAAGTCGAAGGCCGAGTCGATGTCGTTCGGCAGCCACAAGAAGCCGCGCGTCGGGTGATCGTAGAGATAGAAGTTGGGCCGGCCCATGTAATAGCCGTCGGCGTCGGGCAACACGGCCTCGGCGGCCCAGACGGCGATCGAGGCGTCGAGATCGGACATCGCGGCCAGGTCGTCGACCGTGCCGCTGTTGGGCAGCTCCCAGAAGGCGGACAGGCGGTCCCAGGTGAAGTCGTCCTCGTTGGTCTTGATGATGCGGCCGCCCTCCCACAGGTCGCCGTCGGGCTGGTCGGGGAACAGGCGCTCGACCAGCTCCCTGTCGCCCCGCTCGACGTTGGTGTACAGGCCGTAGTACTCGTCGTTGATGAAGAGCCGGGCGCTGTTGGCGCACTGGGCCGGGGCGCCGAGTGAGCGGAGGGCGTAGAGGCCGAGGCGCTGGACCAGGAACGAATGGTCGGTGCGCGGCATGTCGAGGGCGATCTTCCGCCGCCCCCGGTAGCGGGCGTCGTCGTTGTTCTCGTTGAACGAGATCACGAACTGCATCTTGGGATCGTCGTCGAAGGCGATCGCGTCCCGCCAGGAGGAGTTCCCCTTGAGGCGGATCATCGCGTCCTCGACCGTGTCGCCGTCGTGGTGGAACACGGCGGGGTGGTACGGGGTCGGGTCCTCGCCGGCGGCGATGCGTTCGTCGCGATGCCAGAGGTCGTATTCGAGCGCCGCCCATTCGCTGTCCCCGATGTCGACATAGAAGTCCTCGAGGACTTCCTGGGCGAACAGCGCCGGGCAGCCGTCGTCGACCGGTTCGACCGGCGCCGCGTCCGCATCCGGGTCGGGCGCGGGGTCGTCGCTGGAACAGGCCAGCCAGAGAGGAAGGGATGCGAAGAGGAGGGACCGCAAGCGCATGGGCGGAGCACTAGCAATCGGTGCGCCCGGCCGGCAGGGAGCGATCTCGCGGTTCGCTGAGCGCGGCCCAGAGTCGCGGCGCGCGACCCGTGCTCGCTGTGGCGCTCCCGCTGGCCCGAGGGGCGGCAGGACCGGATGCCCCTTCGATCGCGCTGCGCCAGGGGGCTGGCACGCCGCTGGCACAGGGAACTCGCGATGTCCCACACAGGCCGATCGTCCCGAGTATCGACCTTGCTCGCCGCTGCGCTCCTCGCCACAGGCTGCTCGGGCGGACTCATCACCGCCGATGACGACGAAGGCGAGGGCGAGGGCGGCGGCGGCGACTCTCCGGGCGACGGGCCGGACGGCGAGGTCGAAGAGGCCCTTGTCTGCGCCAGCGGAGACGCCGACTACCAGACGATCGGCGCGGCGATCGCCGACGCCCAGGCCGGCGGTCGCATCGCGGTGTGCGCCGGCACCTACCGCGAACGCCTCGAGATCGTCGGCAAGCCGCTCAGCATCCGCGGTGTCGAGGGGGCGAGCGCCACCATCCTCGACGCCGGCGGCAAGGGCGTCGCCCTGCTGGTGAAGGACACCGGCTCGACCGGCCTCAAGCTGGAGGGGTTCACCATCCGCGGCGGCGACAGCCGAATGGGCGGCGGCGGGGTCCGCTGCGAGGACAGCGGTCTGGGACTGGTCGACGTCGTCGTGCGCGACAACCGGGCGCGGAGCGGCGGCGGCCTGTTCGCCAGCGGGTGTGCGCTCGAGGTGGCCGGCGCCAGCTTCGTCTCCAACCAGGGCGGGGAACACGGCGGCGGCGCCTTCCTGTCCGAGACCGCCGGCGAGGTGGCGGAGTCGACCTTCCAGGGCAACCAGGCGACCACCGGCGGCGGCGTGCACGTCGCCGGAGGCTCGGTCCTCCTGCGGGGCAACGAGGTGAGGAACAACAGCGCCGGGCTGCGCGGCGGCGGCCTCTTTCTCGACAGCGATGCGCCGGTGGAGGACAACCGCGTGGTCGACAACAGCTCGGGATGGACCGGCGGCGGCGTCTACATCTTCGAGCACGCGCCGGTCCTGCGCGGCAACCTGGTGCGCGACAACCGGTCGGACAACGACGGGGGCGGCTTCTACCTGCACCGGAGCCACGCCACCATCTCGGACGGCGAGGTGTCGGGCAACCAGTCGGGCGACGACGGCGGCGGCATCCGGCTGTTCGAGAGCAGCGCGCGGGTCGAGGGCAACCTCATCGCAGGCAACCGGACCGCCGACGGCGGCGGCGGCATCCGGGTCTCGCACGTGGCGTCGCTCATCGCTGACAACGTCATCCGCGACAACGAGGCCACCTTCGGTGGGGGGATCGACATGGACAACGACTCGAGCGTGGTGCGCGGTGGCGTCATCGAGAGCAACCGCGCCTGGCACGGCGGCGGGATCAACGCCACGTTGTTCCCCTGGAACGGTGCCACCTTCGACGGAGTGCGCGTCGCGCGGAACAGCGCCGACGACGGCGGCGGCATCTACATCGAGGACAACTTCGTCCCGATCGCGGTGCGCGGTCTCGAGGTGATCGACAACCAGGCCGACCGGGGCGGCGGGCTGTTCGTGCGGGGCACCGACCTCACGATCGAGAACAGCGTCTTCGCAGGCAACCAGGGAAGCGACGAGGGCGGCGGCCTCTACGTCGGCGAGCCGGAGCCCTTCGACTCGCCCACCGGGTGCCCTTGCCCGCCCGCCAGTCCGTCGGTCGCGGTCGACTTCACGGTCTTCCAGCAGAACCAGTCGGCCTCCGGCAGCGCGGTGTGGGTCGACACCGGCGGGCTGTCGGTCGCCAGCTCGATCGTCGCGGGACACGCGGGCGAGGCAGTGGTCGCACGCGGCCCCGAGCCGGTCTGGCAGTACAACGACACCACGCCGGACAGCTTCGCCGGCATGGCGAACCCGACCGGGGCGTCCGGCAACATCTCGGCCGATCCCCGCTTCGCCGACGAGTTCAGGCTCGCGCCCGACAGCCCCTGCGTGAACGCCGGCGACCCCGAGCTCGAGGACCCCGACGGGTCACGGGCCGACATGGGACGCTACGGCGGACCGGAGGCGCCATGAGGACCGGGATCATCGCCGCCCTCGCGCTGCTCTTGCCCTCGGCCTGCGGCATGGCCGACGACATCATCCCGGGCGGCGACGGGCCGGGGGCGGACGCCGCGCCGGAGCCGGCGGTCCCGCCCGAGGTCGACGGCAAGCTGGTCATCAACGAATTCATGGCGGACAACGCGCTGACCCTGGAGGAGCCCGAGGGCGGCGCCGGCGACTGGCTCGAGCTCTACAACCCCAACGACGAGGACGTGCCGCTCCACGGCTACGGGGTCACCGACAATCTGGCCGAACCGCACAAGGCGGTCCTGCCCGATGGGCTGGTGGTGCCGGCCGGCGGCATCCTCCTCCTCTGGCTCGACGGCCTCCCGGAGCGCGGCCCCGACCACCTGGGCCTCAAGCTCGCGCGCGAGGGAGGCGCGCTCGGTCTCTCGCGGCCCGATCGCAGCCCGATCGACAGGCTGACCTACGGCGCCCAGGCGGTCGACTTCTCGGCGGCGCGGACGCCCGACGGCTCCGACCAGTGGACCATCGAGTGGCACCCGTCACCCGGCGAAGCCAACCCGGACGGCAGCGGCTCACCGGCCGCTCGCGAGGAGGCCGACACACCGCCGGAGGAGGTCCCGGCGGCCGGCGACCTCAGCGAACGGATCCTCGGCGACGACGTGATGCCGGAGCTCGAGCTCATCATCTCGCCCGCATCGCGGGCTGCGCTCGAGGAGCACCCCTACGTCTACGTCCCGGCCACGCTGGTCTACGACGGGCGCCGCTACGGGCCGGTCGGCCTCCACCTCAAGGGGCAGAACTCGTTCCTGCCGCTGTCCCAGAAGGCCGGCTTTCGCATCAACGTCGACGAGTTCGTCGCGGGGGCCAAGTTCTTCGGCCTCGACGATCTCACCTTCAACAACATGTCGACCGACTACTCGATAATGCACGACCGGGTGGCCTACTGGGTCGCGCGCAACCTCGGGCTGCCGGCCTCGCGCGCCAACCACGCGCTCATCAGCCTGAACGGTCAGTTCTACGGCCTGTTCAGCAACGTCGAGACGGTCAAGAGCCACATGATGGCCCGCTGGTTCGCCAACCCGAACGGGCCGCTCTACGAGGCGACCGACGTCGACTTCGCCCCGGGCTACGTCGACGCCTTCGAGCTCGAGGGCGGCCCCGACGACCGCACCCTGATCCAGGAGCTGGCCGACGCGCTCGCCGGCGGTTCGGGCAGCGCGGCCATCACCGCCGCCTCCTCCTTCATCGACATGACCCAGTTCCAGCGCTTCTGGGCCATGTGCGCGGTGGTCGGCCAGTTCGACTCGTTCCCCTACAGCGACCCGGGCGACGACTACTTCGTCTACGCCGATCCCGAGACCCAGCGCCTGCACGTCATCCCCTGGGGCATGGACGAGACCTTCTACTCGAGCGACGTCGACGTGCTCCGCGTCCGCTCGATCCTCGCGACCACCTGCCTGGACGCGCCCGGCTGCTTCGACAGCCTGGTCGATCAGGCCTGGGCGGCGATGGACGCGGCCGAGGAGATGGACTGGGTCGGCCGGATCGAGTTCATCCGCGCGCAGATCGAGCCATACGTCTCCCAGGACACCCGCAAGCCGTACACGACCGCGAGGGTGCACCAGTACCAGGACAACATGCTCTGGTTCGTCAACCAGCGGCGCCAGGCCCTCGAAGACATGCTGCCGCCGCCCGACTGAAGAGAGTACCCCTCATGTCGAGACATCCCGCCCGCGCCTTCCCCTCCTTCGTCCTCGCGCTCTCGCTCGCGCTCCTGTGCGCGCGCTCCGGCGACCTCGCCGCCGAGCCGGACGCCTCCGAAACCGCGACCGACCCGATGGCCGACATGCGCCTCGAGGAAGCGCTGCTCGCCATGGATCAGGGCGAGTTCCAGCGCGCGCTCGACCTGTCGATGCTCGTGGTCATGTCCAACCCGAAGGACTTCCGCGCCCACCGCGAGGCGGGGCGGGCTGCCCACGCCCTCGGCTGGTTCCAGATCGCGATCGATCACCTCGAGAAGGCCATCACGCTGCAGGCGGAGCCGGATCCCGAGGCGCGCTACCTTCTCGGCGAGGCCTACTACGCGGTCGGGCGGGTGAAGGACGGCAGGCGGCACCACGATGAGGTGCGCCGCGAGATCTCGTCCGACACCACCAACTGGATGGAGCTCCTGTGGCTGGCGCGCATCCACGCCCGGCGAGGCGAGCTCCGCGAGGCCGACCGGATCTACCTCGGTCTGCTCGAGCGCGAGCCGACCAGCGAGGAGGTGCAGATCGCGCGGATCGAGGCCTACACCCTGTCCAGCCGCTGGGCCGAGGCCGAGAAGCTCCTGCGCACCTTCATGGCCGGTCACCCGGACCACAAGCGAGCGCCCGAGATGCTGGCCTGGATCCTCGAGGCGCAGAGCAAGACCGGCGAGGAGCGCGCGCTGCGAGCCCGCCTGGCCGACGACCCGCGGCGCGCCGAGGTCCACCTCCTGGTCGACCACGCGCGCGCCCTCGAGCGCAGCGGCGAGTACCGGGCCGCGATGGCGCGCTACGAGGAGGCGCTCGACCGCGACGGCGGCGAGGGCAAGGGGGTCAACGAGCTCGAGGTCCGGGCGGCGGTCGCCCGCCTGCGCTACCGGCTCACCCCCGAGACCGCGGTCGCCGGCGGGACGTTCGTCGATCCCTCGGGCGCCTTCCACCGCGTGCGGGCCGGCGTCGCGGTTCCGGCCGCCGACCAGGTCTCGCTCGCGCTGGCCGCCACCTTCGGCTGGGCCTCCAGCGGCGCGGTGCCGGGCGCCGCTCCGACTCCCGGTGTCCGGGTCGGCACCGTCGATGTATCGGCGATCGCCGGACAGGGCGGTCCGGTGGCCGGCTCCATCACGGTGAGCGGCAGCTACTTCTCCTTCGACGACAACGACTCCTCGGCGCGCGTCGGCAGCGGCTTCGATCTCCGCCTCGGTCAGGGCAAACCGCTCCAGCTGCAGACCGTCGGCCTCCTCAACATGCCCTGGCGCGAGACCGCCAGCACGATGCGCGAGGGCGGCCGCGAGACCGGCGTCACCGCTGTCGCCTACGCGCTCCCCTTCGGCCCCCGTCTCATCTTCGACGTCGGCGCCCGCGCTCGCACCATGGCGCTCGATCCCATCATGGACATGGAGGCGACCGGCTCGCAGAAGATGCTGCTGGGCGGCGTCGACTGGGTGGTCTGGGCCCCGTCCAACCAGGTCGCCCGCGGCCAGTTCCTCGACGAGGACCTCCTCTGGTCCACCTCGTACCTGTCGGACTCGCTGACCCTGTCGTACCGCCACTACGAGGCGTTCACCGACGACGACTTCGGGGGCCGCCTCGACCTCGCCGACCGCGGCACCATCGACGAGATCTCGACGGTCGTGCGCAACGCCTGGCCCGATGGCACCTTCGCCTTCGAGCTGCGCGGCGGCGCGGGTCGCGACTGGGCGCGCGACACTCGACTGCTGCGGGCCGGCCCCTCCATCCTCTTCATCCCGTTCGAGCGGGTGCAGGGCTCGCTGTCCTACGACTACGCCAACGAGTCGGCCTCGGGTTTCACCGGCGTGCGCCACACAGCCTGGGCCTCCCTGCACCTCGATCTCTAGCAACCCGATCCGGTCGGAGGCCCCCCGGGATCGCGATCACCGCGGCCGGAGAGCAACATGGTACCAGCCGGTGCCACGACCGGTCGTGGCTGGCCCCGAAGGCGGCGAAAACCCGGCGGGCGAGGCGCTGCTGACCTATCCCAAAGGACATGTTCTTTTTGTTCACGGGCGGTCGGGGATGGCGTATGTGGGAGCGTTCCGATGCATCCCGGAATACGCCCCAGGCGGCCCGACGAGCCGCGGACTCGGTGGTCCTTTCCCGGCGCCGGTGAGATGGCGGCGCGTATGCGCGCGTTCGACTGGTCGACCAGCACGCTCGGCTCGCCGGAATACTGGCCGGACAGCCTGTGGCTCGCGGTGCGGGTCTGCCTGATCTCTCACGCCCCCATCGTCATGTGGTGGGGGAGCGAGCGGACCGTCCTGTACAACGACGCCTTCGCGCAGTTCCTCGGCGCCAGCCGGAGCCCGGACTGCCTCGGCCGTCCCGGTCGCGAGTGCTGGGCCGAGATCTGGGGCACCGTCGGCCCGATCCTCGACGCCGTCTTCCGCACCGGAGAGGCGAGGTCGTCAGAGGACCAGCCGCTGTTCCTCGCCCGCGCGCTGCCGCGAGAGGAGGTCTACGCGACCTTTGCCTTCGGCCCCGTCCTCACGTCCGACGGTCGCGGCGTGGACGGCGTCCTCTGCCACGTGACCGAGACCACCGAACAGGTGATCGGCGTGCGTCGGTTCGAGACTCTCCGCCGGCTCGGGCTCGAGGTGGCGGCGACCGGCGGGGTCGCCCTGGCGTGCGAGCAGTCGGCGGTGGCGATCGCCGGCAACCCGAGCGACATCCCGTTCGCCGTCGTCTACCGGGTCGACGACGGCGTCCGCGCCGCCTTGCAGTCGGTCGTGGGCTTCTCCGCCGGCGAGCACCCGTTCCCGGCCGCGATCACGATCGAGGAAGGCGACCGGCCGGCGACCCCCTTTCCGCTGGCCGCGGTCCTGCGCCGCCGGGAGGCGGCCGATGCGACCGACCTGACCGCCGCCGGGCTGCGTCTGCCGGGCGGGCGCTGGCCAGAACCGTCCACCCGCGCGCTCGTCCTGCCGCTGACCGGACGTGGTGGCGCCGCTCCGGTCGGCCTCGCCGTGCTGGGGGTCAGCCCGCGGCGGCTGCTCGACGCCGACTACCGGACCTTCCTCCGTCTGGTCGCCGGCCACCTGGGTGCCGCGCTGCTCGCGGCGAAGGCAGAGGAGACAGCGAACGAGATCACTCGGGCCTGGACGGCCACCCGGCTCGAGATCGCCTCCATCATCCGCGAAGCGATGGAGCGAGAGCGCGAGCTCCGCGCCCGGGCCGAACGCGCCGAGACCCGCACGCGAGACGAGCTGGCGGTCGAGCTTCGCGCGATGGAGTGCCTCCACGAGCTCAGCACCAGGCTGTTCGAGAGCACCGAGCTCAGCGCCACCCTCGGCGAGGTGCTCGACGCGACGATGAAGCTGCAAGCCGCCGACATGGGGCTGATCCATCTCTTCGATCCCGACACCCAGGAGCTCGCGGTCGCCGCGCAGCGTCACTTCGGCGATGAGCTGCTCGCCGTGCTCAGCGCCGGGATGGGGGGGCTGGCCTGCGCGGGCGCGATGTACGGGCGCCAGCGCCAGCGCCAGCTGGTCGAAGATGTCCTCGGGGATCCCGACTTCGCGCCCTACGTCTGGGTCGCCGAGCGGGCCGGCTTCCGCGCGATGCAGGCGACACCGATGTTCAGCCGGGCCGGCGAGCCACTGGGCGTCGTGTCGACCTACTTCTGCCACCCGCACCGGCCGCTCGACCGCGACCTTCGCCTGACCGATCTCTACGTGCGGCAGGCGGCCGAGGCCATCGAGCGCTCGCGCGCCAGCGAGGCGCTGCGGGCCAGCGAGGTGCGCTTCCGGCGCTTCTTCGAGCTCGGCCTCGTCGGCATGGCGATGACGTCGCCCACCCGCGGCTGCATCGAGGTCAACCAGGAGCTGTGCCGGATCCTCGGCTATTCGCGCGACGAGCTCATGCACAGGGACTGGGTGGAGTTGACCCATCCCGACGACCTGGCGACCGACCTCGAAAAGCGGGAGGAGATCTTCGCCGGTCGGCTGAACAGCTACTCGCTCGAGAAGCGATGGATCCGCAAGACCGGCGAGGTCATCCACACCATCGTGTCCGTCTCGTGCGTGCGGCGCCCCGACGGCTCGATCGACTACCTCGTCGGGCTGGTGCAGGACATCACCCGGAACAAGCAGGTCGAGCGGGACCTCCGGCGGGCTGCGGCCGACCTGGCCGAGGCGCAGCGGCTCAGTCACACCGGCAGCTGGACCTGGCGGGCGGCGAGCGGCGAGCTCGTCTGGTCGGAGGAGCTCTATCGCATCTTCGGCCTCCCGCCCGGAGAGGTGCCGCCGGCGCGGGCGGGCGCAGCGCAGGTGCACCCGGACGACCTCCGCCGCGTCAGGCTGACCCTGGCGAGGGCGCTTCGCGCTCTGGCGCCGTTCGACCTCCAGTACCGCATCCGGCTCGGCGACTCGTCGCTCCGGCACCTCCGTCTCCTCGGGCGTCCCGCCAGCGGCCCTGCGTCCCGGCTCGAGTACCGCGGCGTGGTCACGGACGTGACGGACGCCCGGCGCGCCGAGGTGGCGGTCGAGGAGGCGCAGACCGAGCTGGCGCGCGTCACCCGCCTCATCGCCATGGGCGAGGTCGCCGCGATGATCGCGCACGAGATCAACCAGCCGCTCGGCGCGATCGTGAACAACGCGGGCGTCTGTCTCAAGCTCTTCGCCGCCCGGCCGCAGCCGGACGCGGCGCGCGAGGTGATGCAGGACATCATGCAGGACGCGGAGCGCGCGAGTGACATCATCCGCCACATGAAGTCGCTCACCAGGACGGCCTCGCTCGAGCGGACCCGGTTCCCGGTCGGCGATCTGTTCCGCGACGTCCTGCGCCTGGCTCAGCGGCACCTCGTGGAGTCGCGCGTGGTGATCCACACCCGGGTGGCCGATGGACTGCCCGACCTGGTCGCCGATCGCGTGCAGATGCAGCGGCTGCTCCTCAACCTGGTCGTCAACGGGATCGAGGCGATGAACGCGGTCGCCGACGCCCGTCGGGTCCTCACGATCGACGCCGGGCCGGCCAGGCTGGACGAGTCTCCCGCGCTCTCCATCAGCGTCACCGACCTCGGCGTGGGGTTCGATCCGCGCGAAGCCGAGCGGTTGTTCCAGCCGTTCCACACCACCAAGCGCAAGGGAATGGGCATGGGCCTGCGGATCGGCCGGTCGATCGTGGAGGCGCACGGAGGGCGCCTGGTGGCCACGTCGAGACCGGACGCGGGCGCGACCTTCCACTGTCTCTTGCCTCTCGAGACCTGATGGACGGGACCGCCGACACCCACCGGGGGTTGCCGCCGCGGCCGATCGTCTTCGTGGTCGACGACGACGACTCCTTCCGCCGGTCCACCGAGCGTCTCGTGTCGCTGGCCGGCTACGAGGCGCGCGGCTTCAGGTCGGCCCGCGAGTTCCTCGCCGCCGAGCGGCCGGACCTCCTCTCGTGTCTGGTGCTCGACGTGTGCATGTCGGACATGAGCGGGCTCGACGTGCAGCGCGAGCTCGCCGCTCAGATGGAGATCGTCTTCATGACCGGCCACGGCGACATCCAGACCAGCGTGCGCGCGATGAAGGCCGGCGCGACCGAGTTCTTGATAAAGCCCTTCCGCGAGGCCGCCCTGCTCGACGCGATTCACCAGGCGCTGGAGCGCAATCGCCGGGTTCGCGAGGCGAGGTCCGAGCTGAGCGACCTCAGGCGGCGCTTCGATGGACTGACCCGACGCGAGCGCGACGTCGTCCAGCTGGTGGTGCGCGGGCTGCTCAACAAGCAAGTGGCCGCCGAGCTCGGCATCAGCCAGGTGACCGTGAAGCTCCATCGCCACAACGGCATGAGGAAGATGCACGCCGCCTCGCTGGCCGACCTGGTGCGGATGACCGAGCGCATGGCCCTCTTGTCGTCGCTCTTCGCAGGACGCGAGCCCTCCGCGATGGTCTGGTAGCCAGCTCGCGCGACCCGACCCTAGACCAAGGTGTTATAGGCGCGCCGCGGCGGCAGTGATACCTGGCATGCCGACTCGCGTGTGTGACGGGCGGGAGGAGGAGGGCGCATGGACCCGGAGAGGTTCATCGGTGAGATCGGGAAGGCGTGTCGGCGAATCCGGTACCTGACGCGCACCGCGGGCGGGCGCGACGCGGCGTGGGCCCGCGAGGCGATCGAGCAGCTCGCGTCCTGCAGCCAGGAGATCAGGAGCGCGGCGCACCGGTTCCGGGTGCTGAACAGCGAGATGGCGGGGCTCAGCGCTGCGCTCGATCACGAGCGTCGCGAGGCTCACAGGCTGTTCATGACGGCCCATCAGCCCTACCTCGTGACCGACCTCGACGGCGCCATCGCGCTGGCCAACCACGCGGCCGGGGAGATGTTCGGCCTCGAGGCGCCTCGCCTGGTCGGCAAGTCGCTGGCGACCCTGGTCGACGCCGTCGATCGCGCGCGATTCGACGGCTGGCTGGATCGGCTTCGCGATGCGGCAGAGGACGGGTCGCTGTGCGGCGACTGCGGCGGGCGACACGATCTCGAGATGCTGTCGGCCGACGCCGACCGTGCCTTTCCATGCGAGCTCACCGCCGTGCCGGTGAGCGACCGCGACGCCGCCATCCGGTCGATCCGCTGGATCGTCTCCGACCTCACCGAACGCCGCGCTGCCGCCGTTGCGCGTGGGCTGGTCGAGGAGATCCGGCGGCGGGACGAATTCCTCGCCATCCTGGGTCACGAGCTGAGGAATCCTCTCGCCTCCATCACGCTGGCAGCCGACCTCCTGAGCGAGCGCGGCGGCTCACCCGCGCGCAAAGGCGCGACCTGGGCGGTCCTGAAGCGAAACACCGATCAGCTCCGCCGACTGGTCGACGACCTCATGGACGTCTCGCGGGTGTCGCGCGGCAAGATCGTGCTGCAGATGAACGTCGTCGATCTGCGCGACGTGGCGGCGGGCGCTGCCGAGACGATGCAGCCCATCCTGTCGGCCAGGAACCACCGGCTGGCGTTCCTTCGTCCCCGCCAGAAGCTGCCGGTGCGCGGGGACCCCGCCCGCCTCGTCCAGGTGCTGACCAACCTGATCGACAACGCCGCCAAGTACACCCCCATGGGTGGACACCTGGCGATGTCACTGCGGCGCGACGGCGACCGGGCGCTGATCTCGGTCACCGACGACGGAATCGGCATCCCCGCCCACATGCTCGAGCGAATCTTCGATGTGTTCGAGCAGGTCCCCGGCAAGGACGAGCCGAACCGGCGCGGGGGTGGACTCGGGCTCGGCCTGGCTCTGGTTCGCCAGCTCGTCGAGCTGCACGAAGGGACCGTTCGCGCGTTCAGCCCGGGCGAGGGAAAGGGCAGCACCTTCGTCCTCGGGCTGCCGCTGGTGGCCGATCCGGCGGTGCGCGCCCCGGCGCCGGAGGAGATTCGCCCGGTCGGACCCGCCGCCGTCTCCCGCCTGCTGGTCATCGACGACAACCAGGACGCTGCCGAGCTCCTCGCGTTGTCCCTGCGCGTGCGCGGCTACCAGGTCGACGTCGCCCACGACGGCGGCGGCGGCATCGAGCGGGCGCGCGCGGGCGACCACGACGTCGCCCTGGTCGATCTCGCGCTGCCGGACATCGACGGCTACGAGGTGAGCCGGCAGATCCGCCGCGAGTGGCCGGCCATGCGCCTGGTCGCGCTCACCGGCTACGGCGACGAGCGAACCCGCTCGCAGGCCAGCCTGGCCGGTTTCGACGGCTTCCTGCTCAAGCCGGCGCGAGCCGACCTGGTCGAGAAGACGATCCTCGCTCTGGGAGTCCCCGCGACCTGACCGCATCTCGACGGCGAATCACCGCCCGCGGCGTTGGAATGCGGCTTGCTCCACGTCGAGACATGAACCGAGGTGAGACATGAACGCGCCGCGAACCATCGGCGAGCTCATGACTCCGTGTCCGGTCGCGGTGCGAGCCAGTCAGTCGCTCCAGGCGGCCCATGCCCTCATGCGCGAGGGCCGAATCCGGCACCTGCCGGTGGTCGAGGACGGCCTGGTGGTCGGCGTGGTGAGTCAGAGCGATCTGCGATTGCTCGAATCGCTCGACCAGGTCGACACCTGCCGCGTGACGGTCGAGGAGGCGATGACCCACGGCCCCTACGTGGTCGGGCCGACCGAGCCGCTCTCGTCGGTCCTCGATCACATGTGGAAGCGCCGGCTGGGCTCGGCCATCGTCATGGATCGGGGTCGGCTGGTGGGAATCTTCACCGCGGTCGACGCGCTGGACGCGTTGCGGCGGTTCCTCCGGGCGGACGCGGCAGATCTCGAGGAGAGGAACGGCTGAGCGCTTGGTGGGTCGGCTTCGCCGTTCTATAGACTGAAGATGGCGGCGTGGTTTGGCATCCCGCGCAAGGCCGCGGGACCGGTCGTCGCCGCGACCCTGGTGCTGTTCGGAATCCTCGCCGGACACTCGATCCTCGAGACCGCGCGCGACGCCCTGTTCCTGTCGGCCCTGCCCGCCTCGCAGCTGCCCATCGTGTACCTGGCGATCGCCGGGTTCGCGTTCGTGGTCGCGGCGGCCAACCGGCGGCTCAACCTCCGCTTCACCCGGCGCGGCACGCTCGGCGTCACGCTGGCCGGCTCGGCCCTCACCAGCACGGTCTTCTGGTTCTGGACCGGCGGCGGCGCCGCCTCGCTCTACGCGTTCTACGTGTGGACCGGGCTGCTCGCGACCGTGGCGGTGGTGCAGCTCTGGCTGGCGATCGCCGACGAGTGGGACGCCACGCTGGCAAAGCGCGTCTTCTCGGTGATCGGCGCCGGCGGCCTGGTCGGCGCCACCGCCGGCTCGGCGGCGGCCGGCCTGCTCCTCCAGGTGATCACGGCGCGCGACCTCATCGTGGTCGCCTCGGCCATTCTCCTGGTGTCGGCGGGTGCCGCCATCACGCTCCTGCCGGCCTCGTCGGCCGCGCCGGCGCGGCGGCCGCCCGTCCAGCCGGCCGCTCCGGCGGACCAGGAAGGCGTGTGGTCGAACCCGTACCTCCTCCGTCTCCTCCTCCTGGTCACCACCACCCAGATCGCGGTCACCGCGGCCAGCCTCCTCTTCAAGGCGGTGGTCGCCGACGCGGTTCCGGCCGAACAGCTGGCCAGCTTCTTCGCGTTCTTCTACACCGGGCTGAACGGCCTCTCCCTCCTGGTCCAGCTCCTCCTCGCCTCCTGGCTCCTGCGACGGCTCGGGGTCAGCCGGGTGTTCTGGGTCCTGCCGGTCCTGCTCGCGGTCGGCGCGCTCGGCTTCGCGGCGACCGGCGCGCTGCTTCCCATCTTGCTCGTCAAGCTGGTCGACGGCTCGCTGCGCCACTCGCTGCATCGGACCGGCATCGAGCTGCTCTACCTGCCTCTGCCCGGTCGGCTGCGCGACCGCCACAAGGTGACGATCGACGGCGCGGGCGCGCGCGGCGGGCAAGCGATCGCCTCGGTCGCCCTGCTGGCCGGCATGTGGCTCGGCCTCCCGCTGACCGACCTGGCCCTCCTGGTCGCCGGCGCGGTCGCCCTCCTGCTCATCAGCGTGATCGCCATCAAGCGCCACTACGTGGAGCTGTTCCGCCGGCAGCTGCGTGAGGGCACCGTCGAGATCCACGCCGAGACGCCGGAGCTCGACCTCTACTCCCTCGAGGCACTCATCGCCGCGCTGTCGAGCGACGCCGACCGCGTCGTCCTGTCGGCCCTCGATCTGCTCGAGCAGAATGGACGGGCAAAGCTGGTCCCGCCGCTCATCCTGCATCATCCCTCGCGCGACGTGGTCGTGCGCGCGCTCGACCTCCTGTGCGCTTCCCGCCGCCGCGATTTCCTCCCGCTGGCCCGGCGCCTGCTCGGGTCGATCGATCCGGAGATCCGGACGGCGGCGCTGCGGGCGGTCGCGATGGCCGGGGGCGCCGACCGGGAGGAGACCCTGCGCACCGGCCTGGTCGATCCCTCTCCCGCGGTGCGCGCCACCGCCATCGTCGCTCTGGACAGCTCGCATGACGCCGGCGGCACCAGCCAGGAGATGGCCGCCGTGCTCGAGCGCACGGAGCCGGACAGCCGCGTCGCCCTCGCCCGCGCCATCCACGACCGCCCCGACCCGGCGTTCCACTCGATCCTGCGCCGGCTGGCCGGCGCGGCCGACCGGGCAGTGCAGGTCGAGGTCGCGCGGGCGATCGCCGACGCCCCGGATGCCTCGTTCGTGCCGCTGCTCCTGCCGATGCTGGGCGCCCGGCAGGTGCGCGCCGAGGCGCGCGCCGCGCTGGTCGCCATCGGCGAGCCCGCGCTGATCGAGCTGGACCGCGCCCTCGGCGACCCGGAGCTGCCGCGTCGATTGCGCCTGCACCTGCCGCGCACGCTCAGCAGGTTCTACAGCCAGCCGGCCGCCGATGCCCTCTGCCGCCACCTGGAGCGCGAGCTCGACACCTCGATCGGCTACAAGATCCTGCGCGGACTCGGACGCATGATCGTGGTGAATCCGCAGATCGAGCTCGACCCCGGACTGCTCGACCGCGCCATCGAGTCGGTCCTGCACCGCGCGGTCACGCTGGTCGACTGGCGGCTCAGCATGGAGCGCGAGCGCGGCCCGTCGACCACCGCCGGGGGCCTCCTGGTCGCCCTCCTCCGCGAGAAGGAGGAGCGCTGCGCCGAGCGCGCGTTCCGCCTGCTCGGGCTGCGCCATCCGAGCGAGAACTTCGAGGTGATCTGGGACGGCCTGCACTCCGGCGACCGCAAGACCGCGGCCTCGGCCCGCGAGCTCATCGAGTACCTGCTGGAGGCGCGCGCCCGCGCCGCGGTGCTCGCGCTGGTCGACCGCGGGGTCGAGGACGACGGCGATCAGATGGCCCGGGCGGCCGCCCTGTTCCGCCCCGCCAGCCGGAACCACGTCGAGCGGCTGCGCGCGATGATGTCCGACTCCTGCGAGGCGCTCGCCGGGCTTGCGGCGCATCACGTCGCCGAGCTCGGCATCCGCGGCGAGTCGCTGCAGGCCGCCGGCGCCGCCGGCCAGCCAGTGGCCTCGCGCCAGAGCCGCTGGTCGCACGCGGCCAGGAACCGCAGGCCGCTCGGCCGCAAGGCGGGCGCACATGGTGTCGGCTGACAAGCACGCCGTGGTCCTCGAGCGCATGCTGCTCTTGCGTGCGCTTCCCCAGTTCGCCGACCTCTCGCCGTCGCACCTGGCGACGATGGCGGAGGTCGCCCAGGACCGCTTCTTTCCCACCGGCTCGCTGATACAGCCGGAAGGCGCGCCGGTGCGGCGCATCCATTTCGTCATCTCCGGAGAGGTGGAGATCCGGCGAAGCGGCCGGGTCGTCCGCACGCTCGGCGAGCGGAGCGTGGTCGGCGGGCTCGCGGCGCTCGCCCAGGTGGGGGACGCCGCCCAGGTGGTGGCGAAGACGGATGTCAGCACATTCTCGTTCTCGCGCGAGGATCAGCGCGACGTCTTCGAGGACGACTTCGAGGTGCTGAGCCGGATCGTGCGCAGCGTGGCGCGCGGCCTGCTCGAGGCGCGATGGGCGGCGGGTCCCGACGCAGGTTTCTGTCCCGACGACGAGAGTGCGCCGCTGCCGCGCGCACCGCTCGATCTGGTCGACAGGCTCGCCTTCCTGCGCCGGACCGCGGAATACAGCCAGGCCTGCCTGGAGGCGCTCGCCGAGCTGGCCTGCGAGTCGCCCGAGGTTCACCTGGCGTCCGGCGAAACGCTGTGGCGCGCCGGCGACGCGTCCGGCTCGAGCCTCGTCATGGTGGCCGGCGTCGTCGAAGGCGCCGCCGACCAGGGACGCCAGCGGTTTCGCTTCTCCACCGGCAGCATCGTCGGCGGTCTCGACAGCCTGGCGTCGGTCCCGCGCTGGTACGACGCCACCGCCGCCACCGACGTCGTCGCGATCCAGATAAGCGACGGCGTTCTCCTCGATGTCCTCGAGGATCACACCCAGATGGCGATGGACCTCTTGCGCGTGCTGGCCTCCAGCCTCATCGCACTGCGCGAGAGACTCGCGTCCTCGTCGTGACGGGCTCTGCGCAAGCGTGCAGTTCGTCCGCGTGACGACTTCGCTGGCGCGCACAGCAATGGTGTGGCGCGTGACCTTATCGAGCCGCGGAAGTGCCGCAATATGCTGCATTCCAGGGGGTGGCGGAAAAGCCTAGAAGGGAGCATTCCCATTCACGAAGCATTCGCTTCGCTGAAGACAACGCCATGACCAAGAACAACGTCTCACCGTCGGAGTTCGATTGGCGTCGTCCGGCCGGCCTGGCCGACCTGGGGATTGTCTGCTGCACTCGAATCGGCCGCACGTCCATGGTCGGCGAGTCCTGGCTGGTGGGCTGGCAGGGACTCGGCAGCAGTGAGATCGACGTCGCGTCGGGCCGCTATCAACTTCGCACCGGCGACGTCAACTTCGTCCAACCGCACACGGCAATTTCTCTTCATCCGCTCGAGCCCGGGTCCCGCTACCTCGCGCTGCTCGCGCCACCCGACGCGATCGCGCGGGCGGCGACCGACTTCGCCCACGGGGATGCGGTCGCGGTGCCTCCGACCATGCCGGTCCTGCGCGGGACCAAGCTCGACCGGGCAGGTCTGCAGATGTACTTCGCGATCACCGAGTGCGACGAGCCGCTGCGCACCCGGACGGCGTGGTTCGAGCTGATGGCCCAGATCCTGGGCACCACGGCCGCCTGGCCGCCCGTGCTCGAATCCGAGCCCACCTCGGTGCGGCGGGCGCGCGACTTCCTGCACGAGCACCCGGACGAGCTGGTCTCGCTCGACCAGATCGCGGCCGCCGCCGGGGTGAGCAAGTACTACCTGGTGAGGTTGTTCCACAGCGCAGTCGGCATCTCGCCGTACCGCTATCACCTCTGCATCCGTGCCGAGCGAGCCCGCACGCTCCTCGACGGCGGCTCGACTCCGTCGCAGGCCGCTGCCGCGGCCGGATTCTTCGACCAGAGTCATTTCACGCGGGTGTTCAAGCAGATCTTCGGAGTCACGCCGGGCATGTACGCGCGGGCACCCGACCGGTGGCCGCACCCGCCGCACGTGGTTGCGCCTCCGATGAAGGACGATTCGAATCCGACAGCCGAAAGGAATGGTCCGTGAAGAGAGCGATGCGACGGGTACAGGCGCCGGCTCGTGTCGGTGCGACAGCGACGCTCCAGGCGACGCTGGAGGCGACCGCAGACGCGATCCTCGTGGTCGACGCCGACGGGCACGCCGAGGCCATGAATCGCGGCCTGGCGACGCTGTGCGGGCTGCCGCAAGCCTGGGCGGGGAACGACCTGCGCACACACAAGGACGAGATACGAGCCGCGGTGTGCGGCTGCCTGAGTGCCACCAACGGGCATGGTGATCGGCCGCGCTCCAGCGACCCCGCCGTTCGCCCGAAGGTGGACACGCTCCGCCTCCCGGATGGCCGGCTCATGGAGCGGAGCCTGTGGCCGCGGCGGCAATCCGGCCGCGTCACCGGATGGGTGTGGAGCTTCCACGACATCACCGATCTGGACCGGCGCCTCCGCGAGGCCATGCTCCTGGCCGAGGCAACCGACCTCCTGGCCTCCGTGGAGCTGCCGCTGGCGATGGAACGTGTGGGCCGGCGAGCCATTCCGTTCCTGGGCGATGCGGTGGGCTTCGACATGGTCGAAGGATCACGCGCACACCGGACCACGTCGGTCGGCGACGTCGAATTGCTCCCCTCCCCCGAGCGGGCCCTGCGGATGGTGCGGGCCGGGCACGCCGTGAGATTTCACCCGCAGGCCAGCTCGTGCCTGGTCGCCCCGATCTCGATCTCGGGCGAGCTCGGCGGCACGCTGACCCTCGGCGCGGCGACTCGGCGCCGCTACACCCGCGAAGACCTCCGGGTCGCCGAGGAGCTCGGCCGGCGGCTGGCGACGACCATCGAGAACGCACGCCGCAACCGCGAGACCCGCGAGACGCTCGAGGCCAGGAGCGCCATCCTGTCCATCGCAGCCCACGAGATACGCGGCCCGGCGACCACGATTCACCTCGCCGTGCAGGCGCTCCTCGAGGGCGACGCCACCCCGGCCTCGACGTCGAGGATGCTGGGCATCATCGAGCGGGCACATCGGCGATTGATTCGCTTCGTGGACGACCTGCTCGACCTGGGCCGCATCGACGCCGGTCGCATGGCATTCGAGATCTCCCCGGTCGACCTGAGTAACGTGGTCCGGGACGTGGTGGCCCGGATGGAGGTCGATGTCCAGCACAGCTGCTGCGATGTGCGACTTCACCTCGACGACGGCGTGGTCGGCGAATGGGATCGGTTCCGCGTCGACCAGATCGTCTCCAACCTGGTCGCCAATGCGCTCAAGTTCGGCGAGCGCGCTCCGGTCGACATCACGGTCGCGCTGGAGGATGACGTCGCTCGTCTGGAGGTCCGCGACCACGGCCTGGGGATCTCGCCGGACCTCGCCGACCGGCTGTTTCGCCCGTTCGAGCGGACGCAGTCGTCGAAGACTCCCGGCTACGGCCTCGGCCTCTACATCGTGAAGCTGATCGTCGAACGCTTCGGCGGAACGGTCAGCGCCGAGAACGCCCCCGACGTCGGCTCGACATTCACGGTTCTGCTGCCACGCCGGGCTCACCTGTCGTAGCGATGGCCCGCTGGACGGCCGTGACCAGGCGGCCGACATCGACCGGCTTCACCAGGTAGTCGGCGAGCGTGAACTTCCTGGCGATGTCGGGGCCATCGATCTCGCCGGACATGCCGATGATGCGGATCCCGGCCAGGCTGGCGTCCTCGCGGATGGTCGCGACCAGCTCCTCACCGCTCATGATGGGCATCCGCAGATCGACCACCATCACCGTGGGCGGCGGCGAGCGGCGCAGGATCTCCAGCGCGACGAGCGCGCTGCGGGCAGCCACCGTTCTAAGACCATGCCGGCAGAGAATGACCTGGACGGCCCAGCAGATGTCCTCGTCGTCGTCGACCACGAGGACCCATTCCTTCGATTCCATCCTCCGACCCCCTGTGCTCGTCATGCGGGCGATCACCGGCCGCCGCCGCGGGCGACACGCTGGTCCCCAAAGCCGACGCCACGCGACGTGCACCCGAGCGCCCAGCGGTCGGCCGCTGTGAAACCGCCCACGTGGCAACCCCGCGCTTCCATGGGCGTCGAGGCCTTGAGGAGGTGCTGAGCGCCGAGTACAGGCCACGTGGCGTCGGACAAGGGGCCTTCGTACATACCCCCACCATGCGATTGCACTCGACGATCGTCTTGCACGAGCTTGCACACGGATCGGGCTTCGGCCCATTGCTCGTCGGCCGCATGGAATGGCACACGGCTCGCAGTCGAACGTGCGCGTGCATGGTGGTTCCCGGCCGCGCCTCGCCTGTCCCGTCTGTGGAGGCGTCTATCGGGCACGGTATGCGTGCTGTCCGGCCGACGGCACCCGATTGCTGCCCTGCGCGCGCGTCCCTCTGGTCGGGAAGGTCCTGGCCGGCCGTTACCGCATCGAGGCCTTCCTCGGCGAGGGTGCGATGGGCGTGGTGTATCGGGCGATGGATACGGTCCGCCGGCGCACCATCGCCATCAAGGTACTGCACGGCGAGCTCGCCGCCGACGCTCGCAGCCGGCTTCGGCTGGCGCGCGAGTTCTCGATGACGCGAAAGCTCGACCACCCGAACGTCGTCGCGGTCATCGGCTACGGCTCCGGCGGGGCGGCTCCCGCGCACCTGGTGATGGAGTACTCGCAGGGTGAGACGCTGCGCGACGCGATCGAGCGCGCGGCGCCGGTCGGCGCCGCCAGGGCGATCGACATCGGCCGCCAGCTGGCCAGAGGACTCGCCCACGTGCACGCCGCCGGTCTGGTTCACCGCGACCTCAAACCGGAGAACATCATCCTGGAGTGCCGCCGGGGAGCGGCGCCGGTCCCGCGAATCACCGACTTCGGGCTCGCGATCTCACAGCACCAGCTGTCGCACCCCTCGGCTCGCCTGACCGCGGTCGGCTATGTCATGGGTACACCGAGCTACCTGGCTCCCGAGCAGGTGCAGAGACGCTGCGTCGATCACCGGGCGGACCTGTTCTCGCTGGGAGTGATCCTCTACGAGCTCCTGGCCGCCCGGACTCCCTTCGATGGAACGATCCTGCAGGTCGTCTGCGGAAGCGTGTCGGGCAACGTCCCCCCGATGCGCCATCGCAACCCGACGGTCGAGGTCGCCCCCGCGCTCGAGGCCGTCGTGCAGAGACTCCTCGCCAGGGATCCCGAGACTCGATTTCAGACCGCCGCCGACCTGGCCGAAGCCCTCGATTCGATGGAGGGCGCGCCCGCTCCCCGAGCTCAGCCGACCTCCACCTGAGAATCGCCACCCTCCCCTTCGCCGTCGATCTCCGGCGGCCGCGGCGCCAGCTTTCTCAGCTTTCGCTGCAGCGACTGGCGCTGGAGGCCGAGCCGCCGGGCCGCCTCCGAGATGTTCCAGTTGGATTCGGCCAGCACACGATTGATGTGTTCCCACTCGACCCGCGCCAGGCTGAGCGGCACCGGACGGCTGAGTCGTCCCGAGCTCTTGGCCGTGTGCGGGCTGGGCTTGGCGCCGAGCGCCGCGAGGATCTGTTCGAACGAGACGGGCTTCGCGAGGAAGTCTTTCGCCCCGAGCTTGATGGCATCGACGGCGGCTGCGTAGGAACCGAAGCCGGTCACGACGACGATCGAAATGGAAGGGTGGTAACCCCTGATGAGTGGAATCAGGTCGATGCTGCTTCCGTCGGGCAGGGACAGATCGAGAACCGCGTCGGTGAGCTCGACAGCCGATGCGATAGCGAGCGCCTCGGCCAGAGAGCTGGCGGTGAACACCTCGCGATAGAAGGGACGCAGGCCGCGCACCAGCGCATCCTGCTCCACGCTGCAGTCCTCGAGGATGAGCAGCGACTGGCGTTTCATCTCGTCAGAATACATGCCTGGGGCTCCTAATCTCATAGGCAGACGTCCTGGGGAAGAACAACGAACTGCAGCTTTCCGTTGCAGCCTCCACATCATTTCGAGTGAGCTGACCAACGGAATCGGCGCGGCATTTCCGGTCAGGTGCGCGAGACGAGGCACACGGACGCAAGAAATGCGCGAAGGGCGCGGTGTCGGAGCCACGCTGGACTATTTCAAGGGCCAGAGCTCGCGCGGCGACCCTCGATCCGGGGCTGGCGGCGATCGACGCGGGCCGCGGATCCATACCGGCCAGTTGTCACCGGCACCTTCATCGGTCGCGGATCATGTTGCCGACCGATGTCGCGCGCGGAGCGACGATCGCCTTTTCGGAAGGCGAGCGAGCGCGGACCGAAAGCCGAGCGACGGTGCTCGCGGTCGGACCGAAGGCCGAGCGACGGCGAAGGCGAAGGGACGAGCATGCGACATGGACACCCGGTTCGCCTCCGACGTCGACCCGATCGCCGAGGTGCTGCCACCGAAAGCTCGAAATGCAAGGCCATGCAAGACGACACATGGGGGGGGTGACATCGTGTGGCCATGACGGCGGCTGAGCGGACACCTCCGCGCGCTGGCCGGCAGAGTCGGTGGGCGCCATGAGTGAACCTTCAATTCACCAGTCACCCCAGCTCCAAACCTCTCTTCTTCGCGCGACCCTGGAGGCTACCGCCGACGGCATCTTGGTGGTCGACCTGCGGGGTCACGTCCTGGTGTGCAACGAGCGCTTCCTGTCCATGTGGGCGATCCCTCCGGCGCTCATCGAACGACAGCTCGACGAGCCGCTCTTGGATCACGTCCTCGACCAGCTCAAGAACCCGATCGAGTTCTTGCGCGGCGTCCGCGAGCTCTACAGCTCCGAGATGGAGAGTGTCGACATGCTCCACTTCAAGGACGGACGTGTGATCGAGCGGTGGTCACGCCCCCAGCGGGTCGCCGGCACCATGGTCGGCCGTGTCTGGGGTTTTCACGACGTGACGGCGAGAGAGCAGCTGCTGCGCAACGCCACCGTCCTGTCCGACGCCACCCGGCTGCTCGCCTCGCTGGACATCACCGAGGCGCTGAGCGGCCTCGTGCGCTACGTGGTGCCCCTGCTCGGTGAGCACTGTGTGGCCGACCTCTGGGACGGGGGCGTGATGCCCCGCCGCATCGCCTCGGATCTTCTCGAGAGCGGCCTGCCGTCTGCGCTTCACTATCCCCGGCCGCTCCGGGCAGGCCGCTGCGCCACATACAAGGAAGGCGACCGGATGCACCTGGTCGTCCCCATCTGGGTGGGGAGCGAGATCGCGGGGGCGCTCGCCTTCGTCGGCGGGCCGGATCGCCAGTTCTCACCCGAGGACGTCGAGCTGGCCGCCGAGCTGGGCCGTCGCGCTGGTCTCGCGATCGAGAACTCCCGCCTGTTCGAGCAGGCGCAGGCGGCGGTCCGCGCGCGGGACGAGGTCCTGTCGACCACCGCCCACGAGATCCGGGGACCCATCACGTCGATCCGGCTGGCCATCCAGACCCTGCACGAGGGGGAGGCAAACGAGACGACCAGGGCATCCATGCTCGACCTGATCGAACGGGCGGATCGAAAGCTGACCCGTTTCGTCGACGAGCTGATGGACGCCAACCGGCTACGCACCGGCTTGATGGTCTTCCACTTCGAGAAGGTCGACCTGCGCGAGGTGATCCAGGACGTCTGCGTCCGGCTGGACCCCGAGATCACTCGCAGCGGATCCGAGCTCACCCTTCGACTGAAGGGAGAGCTGGTCGGCGAGTGGGATCGACTCCGCGTCGATCAGATCATTTCCAACCTGCTCTCCAATGCGATCACGTACGGAGAGGGCCGCCCGATCGACATCAGCGCACACGACGCCGGGTCCTTCGCGACGGTCGCCGTCCGCGATCATGGGCGCGGGATCCCGTCCAACCTGCTCGACGCGGTCTTTCGCCCATTCGAGAGGGGCGCCGTCGCGACCAGGCATTTCGGCGGGCTGGGCCTCGGGCTCTACATCGTCCGGTCCATCGCGGTCCAGCTGGGAGGCAGGGTCAGGATCGAGAGCAAGGAAGGGAACGGGACCACGCTGGTGGTCTCCCTGCCGAAGAGGAGGACCAATTGACGAAAGAGACTCGAAGCGACACGTGGGAGCCGAACACCTGGGTCCTCGTCGTCGACGACGACGAGGACATCCTCGAGGCGATCGAGACGGTCCTCAGTCGTCACGGTTTTCGCGCGGTGGTCACCTCCAACGCGCAGACCGCGCTGCAGATCCTCCGCAAGTCTCCGCCGCCGGCAGCGCTCCTGGTCGATCTCCGGATGCCTTTCATGACCGGCTCCGAGCTGGTGCGCGCCATCCGCAACAGGCCCACGCTCTCCGACATGCGCATCATCGGGCTGTCCGGCGACGTGGAGGGGAAGATGGCGGCCGAGGAGCTCGCGCTCGACGAGTACCTGTGCAAGCCGGTCGATGTCGGGCAGCTGGTGGCCGCGGTGCGACGCGCGCTGGCACCGGCCGACGGCGAACAAGCACGACCCTAGCGCGACCGCCGGCAGGTTGCGCGGTGGTGATGGTGCCCGGGTCCACGCCTTGCTTGTTCACCTCACCATGATGTCGCCCTTCCCGCTCTCCCAGGCGCGCCGGCGCGCCGACCGGCCGTGCTCGTCTCCGCTCCGCCGGTCGACGCTGTCGAGCGAGCTCGCATCCGGCCTCGTGTTCGCGTTCGTCGCCGCGGCGAGTCTGTGCAGCTGCGGCTCGGCGCAGCGCCCCAGCTGCAGGCAAGAAGCCATCGCAGCTCCGGCCGAGGATCGCCGTGGCGGCGACGGGCCTGCGCCGTCGTGTCCGCACCGCGACTGAATCTCGCGCGTGGGCATCGAGGCACGAGTGACTCTCCGTGTCGCTCGTGGCGCGCGTACGAGCCTGGTGCCCCGCCGCGCTGCCTCGAACACCATGCACAGCGCCGGCGTCGGCGCTGGCCCGAAGTTGCCCTGAACGCCTCGCGGCCCTGTTGTTGCAGCTCGCGACGGGCATGGCGACCGATCTATCCGACCTGGACCTGCGTGGCCGTTCTCTCCAGGGAGCGCGCCTTCCGCTCGCCTCGTTCGCTGGATCGGACCTCCGCGGTGTCGACTTCAGCGGGGCCAACCTGTGCGCGGCTGATCTCTCCCGGGTCCGGACCGGGATGAGTCGTTCATGGACCGCGCTGGTCGGCGCCGGTTCACTGGCGCTGTCGATCGCGGTCGGCGCGCTGTCCGGGATCGCCGGCAACTTTCTCCATGGGCTGCTCGCCAGCGACGACCTCCGGCAGCGGGGCGTCGGGGTGTTCGTGGCGGTGGGGTTGTTCGTCTACCTGGCGGTCGGGATGTGGAAGGGGCTCCTCATGGCGACCCGCACGGTGCTCCCCGTGGTCGCAGCCCTCGCGGTCTCGTCCGGCGTCGTCGCCGTCGTGAGCGGCGTCGGCACCGGAATCGGCGCGCTCGCCATCCTCGCGTTCACCCTCCTTGCCGTCGCCATCGTCCTGCTCAGCGTCTTCGCCCGGGCGGTGGCCGGCACCGCCGGCGTCCTCTTCTTCGCGGTCGTGGCGATCTCCGGAGCCTTGACCGGGAGGGCGCTGGGGGGCGGCATCGCCGCGCTGGCCGTCGCCATCGGCGCGATGATCATGGCGCGCCGCTCGGCCAGGCGTGAGGACGCCTTTCCGCTGATGGCGCGGATCAGCACCGCCATCGCCTGCCGCGGTGGCACGTGCTTCCGCCACGCCGACCTGTCCGGTGCTCTCTTTCAGGGAGCCCTCCTGGTCGCCTGCGACTTCCGCGGCGCCCAGCTCGCCGGCGCGCGCTTCGTCGACGCGCGCATCAAGCTGTGCCGGTTCGACGAGCTTCCCCGCAACGCGCTTCGTTCGGTCGACCAGCTCGGCGCGGACGAGGATGCGCTGCGGTCGCCGCGTCTGCCGCCAGCGCCGGGGCGCTCCCCGCCGGCACCGCCGATGGCTCTTCCCTGAGCCGCTGCGAGGAGGTCAAGCAGCAGCCAGGATCCGGCGCAGCGCGTCCAGCGTGATCGGCTTGGCGTACACCATCGCGTCGCCCAGGCGATAGGCCTCCTCGACCAGCGGATGAGACCGGGCGTGCCCGGTGAGGAACGCGATGCGGCCCGAGAAGCCCTTCTCGCGAAGCCAGCGGTAGGCCTCGAGGCCGCTCGGCACGCGCGGACCGAGGTTGATGTCGAGGATCGCGACGTCGTACGAGCCGTCGCTGCGGCCGAGCCGATCCTGAAGCTCTTGCATGCTCGCGATGGCGTCGCAGCGGGCGCCGATGAGCTCTATCAGCTCGACCACGACGGCGCGGAGCTCCGAGTCGTCGTCGAGAAAGATCACGCGGACCACGGACATTCCACGTTGCATGATAAATCCGCAGGCGGAGACGTGCTCGGATGAACGAAGCCGAAAGCATCAGGGGCCCGTGGCGCAGCGCGATGGTCGCGGTCGTCCTCAATTTCGTGGGCATGGCGGTCGACATTTTCGTCGGACGCTCCATTCCGCGAATGCCGGTCTGGCCCAACGTCGCCTCCATGGCGGGCGCGGTGGTGCTGGCAGCCATCCTGCTCCGTCACCGACGGACGGCGACGGCCAGCCTGGCCAACGGAGTCTTCCTGCTGAACGTGCTGCTCATCCTGGCGGCGCTGTGGTTCACCAACGCGGCGTACGCCGGCTCGGGCCGGCCGTGGGTGCCCTTTCAGGCCAACAAGCTGGGCATGCTCACCGTGGCCCTGCTCGCCCCCGAGCTGTGGGTCGGGCTGCTGAGCATCGGCTCCTTCATGGCGGCCGCGCTGTGGCAGTTCGCCACCTTCAGCGACGGCTCCCGCGCGGGGCTCGCGGTCGGTGAGCCGGAGGCGACGCTGGTCATCGGGATCTTCGCCGCCATCCTGCTCACCTACCGCAACCGCCGGAGCGGGCTCGAACGAGAGGTGGTCCGGGCGCAGACCCAGAGGGTCGCCATGTGGACCTTCGCGCGCGCGGTGCTGGCCATCCGCGACCTGTCGAACACGCCGCTCCAGACCATCACGTTCGCATCGGCGGCCGCCCGGCTTCGATACCCCGAGGACGGCCGGCTGTGGGACCGCATCGATCGAGCGGCGGCCGACATCCACGCCCTCGACGCCCGCTTGCGCGAGTACGAGCGCGCGCTGAACTGGGGCCCGGGCGACGAGTCGATCGACTCGTCGGCCGAACTGTCGAGCGTCGTTTCTACCCAGCCCGTGCGACGACGAACCCCGCAGCCATGAGGCCGGTGACCGGCGGAGGCCGATCCAGGCATGGCGATTGCTGCAGCGGACGTCATGCAACCGACTCACAAGGGAATTCTGACCGCCGTGCTCGCGGTCTGCCTGGGGGCGTGCGGAAGCACCTCCGTCACGAACACGTGGAAGTCGCCCTCGGTCAGGACGATGGCGATGCACAAGGTGCTCACGATCGCCTACGTGCCCACGGAATCGATCAGGCGAAGCCTCGAGGACCGGCTGGTCCGCGAGCTGGCGAAGGAGGGAGTCGCCGCCGTCCCCAGCCACCGACTGGTCGACGAGGTGAAGACCCTCGACCGGGACTCGGTCCGCGCGCTGGTCCGCAGGGAGCAGTGCGATGCCGTCCTGGTGGCGAACTACCTCGGCACGACGCGCGACGTCGACTACGTCCCCGCCATGACCTACTACGACTACTTCGGGTACCGGTCGAGCCCCGGGATGGTCAAGGAGACGACCGAGGTGAAGCTCGAGTTCATGCTGTTCGACTCGACAGACCAGGGCCGCATGGTCTGGTCGGCGATGACCTCGACCGTCCACACTGGGAAGGGCAAGGGCAAGATCCCGGACGTGGCCGACAACGTCATCGCCAGGCTCGAGGACGACCGCGGCCGCTGAGGCGGCGCGCGTGGTGGTGCGGTTTGCACGTTGTTGCGGAGCCCGCCGGCCGAATGGACGCTCTTGCCCTGCGCGCCGTGCCCGGAAGGCACGTCGCCCCGCGGCGCGGCGCCGTCGAGAAGAGGACGGCGTCCCGCGGGAGTGATGGCACGTGCCTTGTATTCGGATCTGCGGAGGAGGAGAACGATGCGTACTCAACCGATTCTCTTGCTCGCCGCCAGCGCGGGCCTCTCGATCCTCATCGGCGGTGCTGCCTTCGGCCGCGCCCAGGATGGCCCGGGCAGGAACGTCCAGCCCAAGGCGGATCAGCTCCTCCACGCGATGAGCGACTACCTCGGCGGGCTCCCCTCGTTCAAGTTCACCGCCGACCACACGACCGAGGTCGTCACCAAGGAGGGGCAGAAGCTCCAGTTCGCCGCCACCTCCGATGTGGTCGTGAAGCGGCCCGATCGCATGCGCAGCGACCGCCGCGGGCAGCTGGTCGACGCCTCCTTCTTCTACGACGGGCACACCTTCACCGTGTACGGCAAGCGCGCCCAGCTCTACGCGGTGGCGAAGGCGCCGCCGACGCTCGACCAGGCGATCGACGACGCCCGAGAGCGCCTGGAGCTCGAGGCCCCGGCGGCCGACCTGGTCTACAGCAACGTGTACGAGACGCTGATGGAGGACGTCGTCTTCGGCGTCTACGCCGGCCAGGCGGAGATCGGCGGCCGCACCTGCCACCACCTGGCGTTCCGCGGCCACCAGACCGACTGGCAGATCTGGATCGAGGCCGGCCCGCGACCGCTGCCGTGCAAGTACGTGATCGTGAGCAAGGACATGCGGGCGGCGCCGGAGTTCTCGGTCGAGCTGAGCAAGTGGGATCTGACGCCGGCGATCAGCTCCGACACCTTCACCTTCGAGCCGCCGCCCGGCGCGGAGAAGATCGACTTCCTGGCCCGATCGGACGAGTCGCCTGCGCGCCCAGCCTCGAAGAAGAGCCCGAGGAGGAAGTGACATGCCCAGGACAGCACGACTCGTCATGCTCGCGCTCGCCACACTGGCGGCGGTGCCGGCCGTCGCCGCGGTGGGAGCGGGCGACGCGCAGGCGGTCGTCGGGCGGCCGCTCACGCCGCTGAGCTATGCCGGGGTGGCGCGGCGGACCACCCGGCGCTCGGTGCGCCGGCACGCGGCGGTCGGCTCCACGGCCTATCCCGCTGGAACCGTCACCTCGCTGCCGGCCGGCTGTGTTCGCAGCACGGCCGGCGGCGCCGTCCACTACGGCTGCGGCAGCACGACCTACCGGCCCTACTACCAGGGCTCGGTGGTCGTCTATCGTCAGGCCCCGTGAGCGGCCGCCTCAGCGGTGCGCGCCGCCCACCGCCGAGGCCATCTTCTCCATCGCCTGATCGATGGTGAAGCTGGCCGCCTTCTGCCTCGGCGGGTACTCGCGAAAGGTCTTGAGGAAGTCCCCCACCAGGCCCTGGGCCGCCATGATGAGGTACCCCTTGCTGAGGTACCAGTCCCAGTAGGTGTTCGAGGTGGTGTCGGCCCGCTCGAAGGGATCGGTCCGCAGGTTGAAGAGCTTGGGCACCCGCAAGGCGACGAACGGCTCGGCCCAGACCTGCAAGGTACCCGCGCAGCGCTGCTCCATGAAGACCATCTTCCAGTTGTCGAAGCGGACGGCCACCAGATCGCCGTCGTCGCTGAAGTAGAAGAATCCCTTCCGCGGGCTCTTCTCCTGCTTGCGGGTCAGGTAGGGCAAGAGGTCGAAGCCGTCGAGGTGGATCTTGAAGGTCCGGCCCGCCGCTGCGTGCCCCTTGAGCAGCTTGCCCTTGATGTCGACCTCCCCCGCCGCCGCCAGGAAGGTCGGCAGCCAGTCGTGGTGGCTCACGATCTCGTTGCTGATGCTGCCGGCGGCGACCTTGCCCGGCCAGCGCACGAGCAGCGGCACCCGGAAGGCGCCCTCCCAGTTGGTATCCTTCTCGCTGCGGAAGGGCGTCATCGCGCCGTCCGGCCAGCTGTTCATGTGCGGGCCGTTGTCGGTCGTGTAGAGGACGATGGTGTCGTGCGCGGCGCCGAGGTCGTCCAGCAGCGCGAGCATCGCCCCGACGTTGCCGTCGTGGTCGATCATCGTGTCGTGGTAGGGCGACTGCCACCGCCCGGCCTGGCCGACGCTGTCCGACTTGGTGTGGGTGCGAAAGTGCATGTGCGTGGTGTTGAGCCAGCAGAACCATGGCGTGTGGGCCGTGTGCTGCTTCTTGATCCACGTGCGCGCGGCGGCGACGAACTCGTCGTCGCAGGTCAGCATGCGCTCACGGGTCAACGGCCCGGTGTCCTCGATTCGCTGCTTGCCCACCCTGCCCCAGCGCGGCTGCTCGGTCGGATCGTCCTTCTCGGTCGCCCAGGAGTGGACGACTCCGCGCGGCCCGTAGCGCTGCTTGAACTGGGGGAACTCCACCGGATCGGGGTAGTCGGGATCCTCCGGGTCCTCCTCGGCGTTCAGGTGGTAGAGGTTGCCGAAGAACTCGTCGAACCCGTGCAGCGTGGGGAGGAACTTGTTGAGGTCGCCGAAGTGGTTCTTGCCGAACTGCGCGGTCGCGTAGCCGAGCGGTTTGAGGAGCTCGGCGATGGTGGCATCCTCCGCCTGGAGCCCGACCGGCGAGGCGGGCAGGCCGACCTTGGTGAGCCCGGTGCGGAAGCCGGACTGGCCGGTGATGAAGGATGCCCGCCCGGCGGTACAGCTCTGCTCGCCGTAGGCGTCGGTGAACCGCATCCCCTCCGCCGCGATGCGGTCGATGTGCGGGGTCTTGTACCCCATCATCCCTCCGCTGTAGCAGGAGAGGTTCCACATGCCGATGTCATCGCCGAAGATGACCAGGATGTTCGGCTTCTTCGCGTTTGCCATGTCGCCCTGCCTTTCGGTTTCCGTCGCCCGCTGTCGCGTCATCAGTGCTGGAACCCGAAGACGACGCTCCAGTCCCGCTGCATGTCCACCACGGTCCAGCCGCGCGCGGGCGCCTCATCCAGCGCCCGTGCGAGCGGGCTGAACGAGAAGTCCCGGTCGTAGGCCCACTCGCGGGCGGCATCGGTGTGATGGACGATCACGCCGAGCCGCCGGCCCCTCGCCGCGGTCGCCCACTCGAGCATCTCGACGTCCCGGTCGGAGTTGCCGAACGCCGCGATCGGACGGCGCCCGATCGCCTGCGCGACCCCGGCCGGCCTGCCAGCCCTGTCGCCCTCGCGATCGACTTCCGGCAGCCGCGTGACGATGGGCTTGCCGGAGCGGACCTCGTACCTCAGCCTGGCCCGGCTGCCGATGACCTGCTCCGGCGGAATGCCGTACGCGCGTTCGACCCAGGGGCGCACGAAGTCGACGCCGCCGCCGCAGACCATGAAGATGCGGAAGCGGTGGGCGCGCAGGAGACGAAGCACCTCGAGCATCGGCTGGTAGACGACCTCGGGGTAGGGCCGCTCGAACCGCGGGTGGAGCGCCGAGCCGATCCAGCGCTCGACGATGGAGGCGAACTCCTCGCGGGTGTTGCCCGCGTGGGTCGCGGCCACCATCTCCGCGATGGCCCGCTCGCCATCGGCCGCCGTCGCCGTGCGATCTCCCTCGAGCACCGACTTGAACGGCTGCTGCCTCGTCCATTCCGGGTGGCTCGGCGCGAGCTCTCTCACCCGATCGCGCGCGAAGGCCAGCTGCGCGGGAACCGGCTGCTCGGGCCGCAGCGTGCCGTCATCGTCGAAGACGGCAATCCGCTCGTCGACCGGCACGAACTCGGACCCACCCTCGTCGGTGACGCCGGCAACGAAGTCGAGGATTGCCTGCTTCGCGCTGCCCTCGTTCCACGAACAGAGCGGATCATCTCCATTCACACGGCTGGATAGACAGCGGCTCCCTGAGCGCGCAAGCAGTTTCTCGGCGCTGCCGCCACTGACGGTCGGGCGGAGTCGCCGTGCTTGGATCATGTTGCGATCGATCGAGCCGTGAAGAGCCGAGGGCGCGGGACTTGCTTCGCCTTCTGCGAGGAGGCCACGTGGCGCGAGACAACCCGACGGGTCATCGAGGACAGACGCACGTGTGCCTCAACGAGCCCACTTCGCACCTCGTGCTTCGCTTCGCCCTGGGAGCGATCTCGCTGGCCGGAGCGCGTCTCGTCGCCGAGCTCCACGACCCGGAGTCCGCGACATCGCCGCCGGCAGAACCGCCGGTCCGGCTGCGCCACCACCTCGTCGGCGCCGCGCTCCTCGGGTCCAGCGCCATCGCGTCCATCGCGGCGGTGACCCGTGTCCGATGGACCGCTCGGGCTGGCTGGCTGGCCGGCTGGTGCGGCAGGTTCCTGGCCGCCAGCCGCCTCGGGCTTCGCTTCGACCGCGAGCTCCGCCGCCTGGTCGCCAGGGCAGCGACCACCGCCGGACGCTGGGCCGAGATCGGTCGCGCCGAGGAGCTCGCGGGCCGCCGGCTCGCCCACGCCGTGGCCGAGCGGGCGTACGAGGACGCGGTGGCCCGCCTGGGCCGCAGCCCCGAGCTCCGGCACCTCGTCGCGCAGGAGAGCGCTGGCCTGACCCGCAGCGCGGTGGGCGAGCTGCGCGAGCGATGCGCACGTGCCGATGATCGGATCGAGTCCACCGTTCGCCGCCTGCGGAGGCGCCGCTGACCGCGATGGGCGTGGTGAACGCGACACCAGCGGCGAGGCCCGCAGGCTTCCTCAGCCGCCTCGTCGCGTTCGCCGTCGATCTCGTGGTCCTCGCCGCTGCGATGGCCGGCACGAGCTGGTTCGCCTCGGCGGTCGATGGAATGGTCCGCCCCTGGGCGCGAGTCGAGCTCGTCGCGCTCTTGTATCCGGCGGCTCCTTTCCTCGTCGCCGCCTACTTCGTCGGGTTGTGGTCGCTGTCGGGGCAGACGGTCGGGAAGTGGCTCCTCGGACTCCGCGTCGTCTCGGTCGACGGCGGGCTGGTCCCGGTTCGCCGAGGCGTCCTCCGACTCGTGGGCTACGTGCTGTCGGCGATCCCGCTCTACGCCGGCTTCCTGTGGATCCTGTTCGACCCCGAGCGCCGGACCTTGCACGACCGCCTCGCGCGCACCGCGGTCGTCCATGCCAGCGAACGACCCGACAGCGCTCGCGCGGTTCACAGGTCCACATTCACCTGAGGGGCGCAAGGCGAGACGACGTGGCGCGCTGCTTGCACCAGGTGCTCTCGTGCTGTTCGCGAATCGCAAGGACGCGGGTCAGCGTCTCGCCCGGAAGCTCGGGTGGCTGCGCGGTCGCTCCGACCTCATCGTCCTCGGCCTGCCGCGAGGCGGAGTGGCAGTCGCCTACGAGGTGGCGCACGCCCTCCAGGCTCCGCTCGACGTCCTGGTGGTCCGCCGGATCGCCGAGCCGGGTCGCGACGGCGTCAAGGGCGAGAGCGAGGCGCTCGCCCGCTGGGAGCAGCTGTACCGGGGAGACCGGCCACCGCTCGACGTGCAGGAACGCACCGTGCTCGTGGTCGACGAGGGGCTGGCGTCCAGTTCGATCATGCGGCCTGCCGTCGGCGCCCTGCGCCGCGCAGGTGCGGCCCACATCATCGTCGCCCTGCCGGTCGCGGCCGCCTCGAGCTGGTCCGAGCTCCGCGCCGAGGTGGACGAGCTGGTCTGCGTCCACTGGCGCGAGCCGTTTCTCGCGGTGGGCGCCTGGTACGGCGACTTTCACCAGATCAGCGACGAGGAGGTGAGGCGGCTCCTCGAGCGTTCCAGGCAGGAGCAGGGCGAGGCGGCGGAGGCGAGCCGCCAGGCGTGATCGTGCAATGGCGCGCATCGAACAGACAGTCCAGCTGCAAGCCCATGGCGCCATGCTCGAGGGCACTCTCGTGGCGCCGCACGGCGCGCGCGGTGTGGTGCTGTTCGCGCAGGGCAGTGGATCGGGCCGTCACAGCCCGCCAAACCGCTTCGTCGCCGAGACCCTGCAGCGCTGGGGTTTCGCCACGCTGCTCGTCGACCTCCTGGCGGACGCGGGAGACCGCGCCGGCCGCGCGGTGAGCGACCCGCGTCTCGACATCGTCTTCCTGGCCGATCGGGTCGTCGCTGCGACCGACTGGCTCCGGTCCGATCCGCGGACAGGCGCCCTGCCCCTCGGCTACGTCGCGGCCAGCAGCGGTGCCGCCGCCGCGCTGGTCGCCGCGGTGCGGCGACCGTACGAGGTCCGCGCCGTGGTCTCGCGCGGCGGCCGGCCGGATCTCGCGTTGCCCTGGCTCGCGCACGTCTCTGCGCCGACCCTCTTCATCGTCGGGGGGAAGGACCGGGTCGTCCTGCAGTTCAACCGCCGCGCGATGGAGGCGCTCACCGTCGAAAGAGAGCTCGCGGTGATTCCGGGCGCGGGCCACCTCTTCGAGGAAGAAGGCGCGCTCGAGCGTGTCGCCGACCTCACCGCCGGCTGGCTCGTTGCCCACTTGCACTCGATTGCTCTCTCGCCCGGGCGCTCGTTGTTCTAATTGCCTGTTTGGGGCGCCGTGCAACTTCGCCTTGCTCGGTGGAGGAGCGCTGGTCACACTGCCGCCGTCGGGGAAGGAGGGAAGCCGGATGAACGCACACCATCTGATGACACGCGAGTTGAGGTGCTGTGGCCCGGACGAGTCGCTGAGCCAGGCGGCGCACGCGATGTGGGAAGGCGACGTCGGCGCGCTTCCCGTGATCGAGGATGGACAGCTGGTGGGCATGATCACGGACCGCGATATCTGCATGGCTGCCTACACCAAGGGGGCCTCGCTCCCCGAGGTCCGGGTTCGCGACGTGATGACGCGGGACGTCGTCACCTGTCAGGCCAGCGACAGCCTCCGCCGCGTCGAGTCGCTGATGAAGGAGTACAAGGTCCGCCGGATCCCTGTCCTCGACGTCGGCAATCAGCTGGTCGGCATCGTGTCGCTGAACGATCTGGCCCGCAACGCTCACTCCACCTGGCGCGGCCAGACCGAGCTCGTGGCCACGCTTGCCGCGATCTGCGAGCCCCGGCAGCATCACGTCTCGGCGGCTTGACCGATGGGGCCGGCCATCCACCCCGTCAGTCGGTTCGATATCGAGGCCTGCCTCGGCCCGGTCAGCGAGCACCTGGCTCGCCGGATCATGGCGAGCGGAGCGACGGTCGACGAGCTCACCCTCGCAGTCCGCGAGGTCGGCCTCGGCAAGTACCACCGGCAGCGAGGACGCGTCCACGAGCTCTGCCAGCTCCTCGCCGAGGAGCTCGGTCCCGAGCTCTGGCCCGACTACTAGTCCCGCGCTGGGGTTGCCTGCAAACGACGATTACCGTCGCGCCGACCGCAATATCGTCCCATCGGCCGCGCGGACCGGAGCAGCGCTCTCGGATGACGACCGGTCACGAGCACCAGGGCGCTCGCGCGCCGGTGCGAGAGTGGCACCCGGAGTGTTCGTCGCGCAGGCTTACGAGCCGGGATGGATGTACTGCGATCGAGGGAGCGCGGTTGGCGACGCCGCGGACGGGGTCGCCGATGGCGCGCGCGCGCGCTGGCCGCCGCCCTCATCGCGCTGGCGCTCGGCTGGTTCGCCTACCGCGCATTCTTTCCGAGATATCTCGAGTCGCGCCTCATCGCGGCGCTGCGCTCCGCCGGCTTCCCGCAGGCCGCGCTGCGGGTACAGCGCGCCGGGCTCGGCGGCGCCGAGCTGGTCGACATCTCGCTCTGGCCTGGCGCGCGCGCCGCGTCGGCTTCGCTGGTGTACGGCGTCGGCGATCTGATCCGCGGCCGCATCGAGGGCGTCCGGATCCGGGGCGCCGAGCTCACGCTGCCGCTGTCGGCCGACGAGCTGGCGGCCCTGCCGTACGAGAAACCGGCGGGCGGCTCGTCGGGCGGTCCGCCGCTCCGCTGGCTCGTCCTCCAGGACATTCGCGTCCGGCTGGTCCGCGCCGAGTGGACCGCCGAGGTGACGCTCGCCGGTCGCGCTGCATTGACCGGAGAGCGCATCGACTTCGCGGCGCACGGGACGGCGATGGGCGCGCTCGTGGCCGTGCTGGGCAGCGCGCAGAGTGGCGACGGATCGGGCGTGCGGCTGACGCTGGCCGCCGGACGGCCCGATGGCTGGCTGACCGGCGGGGCCGTCTATCACCCGTCCGGCTTGCAGGCGACCCTCGCCGCCGCCGGCGAGGCCGGCCGGGTGGAGGTCACCGCCCTCTCGCGCGGGTCATCGCTCGACGAGCTCGGCCTCGACTGGCGCGTCGACGGGCCGGTCCCGCAGCGGGCTCGCCTCGCCGCGGGACTCGGGCTCGAGGGCGATCACCTCGCCGCGGTGGGCCACGCCGTGTGGCGCCCATCTTCCTCGCGCCTCACGCTGGCCGGCTGCGACCTCACGGTCAGCGCGCGCCGGGCCGTTCGCGGCTCCATCACGATCGACGAGCCGCGCGCCGCGCTTCGCCTGTCCGGCGAGCTCGCGGCTGACCGAGCCGAGCTGCGGCTCGACACCGGATCCACCTTCGAGACAGCTGGAATCCGCCTGGGGCGCGGCGCCCGCGCGCTGTCGATCGGCCCGCTCGACGGCGAGGCCACAGCGCCGGGCGGTCGGTTCCTCGTCCACCAGGGCGGCGCCACCAGCATCGACGCCGCGCTCGCATTGCGCGGTCCGGTCGACCTGGCCGGCGCGATCCGCGGGCGGCTCGAGCGCGTGCGGGTCGACCTGTCCGCGGTGCGGGCCGGTTCCCGGGACAGCGGAGAGCTCGACCTGCGAGCCGACAGCCGCGCACTCCGGCTCCCCGGCCGATCGCTGGCGCTCGAGCGGGTTCGCCTCCGCGTCCCGGTCGGATGGGGCGGCCGCCGCCCGACCGGCTCGGCCCGCGCCGTGCTCGTCGCTCGCGGTCGCCACCTCGGCCGCGCCAGGTCGGCGATCAGCTGGCGGGCCGGCTCGCTCCGACTGGACGGATCGCTCGATCTCCCGGGCGGGGCGCACGTGGCAGCGACCGGCGGCGTGGAGAGCGGACCGGGCGGACTCCGCGCTCGGCTCCACCTGGCGATGCCGCCGACCCGGGTGGATCTCGCGCGGCTCGTCATCCCCGGGTGGCGCCAGCCGCCCACTGGAAACGCGATCGTCTCGCTGCGCGGCGACCTCGAGCTGACGCCGGCGCGGCGCCACGGCTCACTTCGCATCGAGATCGCGAGCGGCCGGCTGGCGCTCGGTCGTCGCCTGTACATCGAGGGCGTCGAGAGCCGCCTCGACCTGGCCGAGCTGTTCCCGCCGTCGAGCCGCGGCGAGCAGCAGGTCTGGTTCGAGCGCGGCCGCGTCGGCCACCTGCCGTTCGGGCGCGGGTCGCTCGGACTCCTGGTCACCGCCGGACAGCCGCGCCTGCGCGCGCAGGTGAACGCCCTCGGTGGAACGGTGCGGACCTCGACCTGGAGTCCGCCGCCGGGTGACGGGCGGCTCGGCATCGTGCTGTCGGACATCGACCTCGCGCAGGTGCTGCCGCTGGTCAGCCGCCGGCGGCTGAACGGCACCGGTCGACTCGATGGCGAGCTGGCCGTCGAGATCGCGCCCGGCGCCCCGCGCCCGCTGCGCGTCCGATCGGGAAGCCTGGTCACCCGCGGCGGTGGTCGCCTCACGACCCGCAGCAGCCGGCTGGTCGCTTCGCTGGCGACGCGCGCCCGCCTGCCGCTCGACCAGGCGCTCGTCCGCCTCGTCCGCGAGCGGATCGCGCGGGCCCTGGCCGACTTCGACTACTCGCGGCTCGACCTGGACCTCGCCCCGAGCCGCGGCCACCTCACCCTCCGCGCCGATCTGCAGGGCAAGGGTCATCAGGTTCCCCAGGAGCTCTCGCTCGTCCTCTACGCCCGCGGGGTCGACCTCTTGCTCGATCCGCTGCTCAACCTCTCCTCCAGCCACCGGAATCATCGATGAGAATGACTGTCCTGCTCCTGTCTGCCTGTTGCCTCACCGGCTGCATCGCCCGCCACCAGGTCGAGGTGACCCCGATCGCGGTCAAGCCGATCCAGATGAAGATCGACGTGAACGTCCACGACGACGGGAAGAAGGGCGCACCGCCCGCGGCGCCCTGATCGCCGCGCGCGGCCGGCGGCGGTCGCTCAGGGCGATGCGGCCAGCAGGCTCCTGGCCCGGCCCACCACCGCCGCGATCTCCCAGTCCTGCCGTGCGACGATCGTCACCGCGATGGCGCTGCCGATGTCATCGACGCTGACGCTGGTGGGGGCAATCATCAGCGGGCAGTAGCTCATGACCTTCGTCGGGTAGCCCATCGCCGCGGCGCGCGCCTGGTGACAGGCGATCGCGCGGCGCATCCAGCCGACCTCGAGCCCCGGCACCTTGCGGAAGAGGACGCGGGCCCCGTGCACCTCGCCGTCGGTCCGCACCTCCTCCACCCGCATGATGTCCTCCCGGTGGAAGAAGGGGCTGTGGCTCTTCTCCTCGTCACCCAGCCCGGCGCACGCCTCTCGCTCGCTGCGGAGCATCGACGCCGCCACCGCGCGGTGCCGGGACGCCTCCTCGCGCTCGCCCCGCGCTTCGTCGAGCTGGTGGCGGCTCGGTCGCTCCTCGCGCGTCCAGCAGGGACGCAGCACCTGCAGTGACTCGCCCCCGCTGTCCGGATCCGGGGTTTTCGGGTCGTAACAATGGATGGAATTGCTCTGGACGGAATTGCCCTCGTCGTGGCGGCTCTGCGCGTAGAGGCGCTCGTGCTCGGCAGCCTCGACGTCGTGCGCGACCGCCGCGGCCTCGTGCTGGGTGGCGCTCAGGTGGCGCTCAGGTTCTTGCTGATTGCCGCCGCAGGAGACAGCGGCCAGGAGGGCTGTCGCGCCGGTGCTCCAGGCGATCGCATGCCTCGTGCTGGTGTGCATGGCCGACTCCACTGCGAAGGACGTACCAGCCCCAGGTCCGGTGAACACGCGCGCCGCCTGCGCCGGCCGTGCAGCGGGACGCACATCGTGCGGCAGCTCCCCGTCGGGAGGACGCCGGCTCATGGTCTCGGCCCATTCCTTGCTCTGTGGTGAGACATGCTGCTCGGCGCCCGTGAGCCACCAGCCGCTCCAGCGAGCGTGGAGCCCGGTATCGGGGGTCTTGCTGCCGAGGAAGCCGCTCGTCGTCTCGAGAGCGATGGGCCGAACGAGCTCCAGCGCGCCGGTCCCACGCCTGCCTGGCGGCACTTCGCTCGGCAGCTCCGCGGCGCGATGGTCTGGCTGCTGCTGGTCGCCTGCGCCGTGTCCGCCGCGCTCGGCGAGCTCGCCGACGCGCTGGCCATCGGCGCCATCCTGCTCTTGAACGCCATCATCGGGTTCTTCCAGGAGTCGCGCGCCGAGCGGGCGGTGCTCGCCTTGCGTTCGATGACCGCGCCCCGGGCGCGCGTCATCCGCGACCGGCGCTCCACCATCGTGCCGGCCGCCGAGGTGGTGCGCGGGGACGTCCTCGTCCTCGAGGCCGGCGACATCGTGGCGGCCGATGCGCGCCTGCTCGCGGCCCATGCCCTGAGCCTCGATGAAGCGCCGCTCACCGGAGAGAGCGCGCCGGTCGACAAGCGAGTCGGCGCGACCGAGGCCGGAACCCCGCTCGCCGAGCGCACCGGCTCGGTCTTCCTCGGCACCGCGGTCGCGACCGGGACTGCGCTGGCCGAGGTGACCGCGACCGGCATGGCGACCGAGCTCGGTCACATCGCTCATCTGCTCGGGTCGGCGGAGGAGCCGACCACACCGCTCGAGGCGCGGCTCGAGAAGGTCGCGCAGACCCTCCTCTACCTGTGCCTCGCCGTGGTGGGGCTGGTGTTCGCGCTCGGCGCCCTGCGGGGAGGACGACTGCTCGACCTGGTCCTCACCTCGGTCTCGCTCGCGGTGGCGGCGGTGCCCGAGGGCCTGGCCGCGGTGGTGACCGTCGCTCTGGCCATCGGTGTGCAGCGAATGGCCGCGCGGCATGTCCTGGTGCGCCGGCTGCCGGCGGTCGAGACCCTCGGATGCGCCACCGTGATCTGCACCGACAAGACCGGCACGCTCACCACCGGCGTCATGGCGGTGCGGGAGCTCTGGGGCGCGGACGAGACCGCTGTCCTGGCCGCTGCGTGTGCCTGCTGTGACGCCGAGCTCGGTCCCGACGGGCGCACGGGGCACGGCGATCCCACCGAGGTGGCGATCCTGGCCGCCGGGCTCGAGCACGGGATCCGGCGACCGGACATCGAGTCCGAGCGGCCGCGCCGGCTGGTCAACCCGTTCGACTCGGACCGCAAGCGGATGTCGATCCTGAGGACGGACGGGGTCCTCTACATGAAGGGGGCTGTCGAGGTCGTCCTCGAGCGATGTGCGGAAGGAACCGAAGGAGCCTCGGAGGCCAACCACGAGATGGCACAGCGCGGCCTCCGCGTGCTCGCCATCGCGGTCGGACGCGGGCCGGAGGAGAGCCGGCTCTGCCTGCTCGGACTGATCGGCCTGGCCGATCCGCCCCGCAGCGAGGCGATCGAAGCGGTCGCGCGCGCGCGCGGCGCCGGCATCAAGACCCTCATGATCACGGGAGACCATCCGGTCACTGCCCACGCGATCGCCCGCGAGATCGGCCTCTTGCAGGGCGGTGACGACCCTTCCGACATCATCTGCGCGCGCGCCACCGCGGAGGACAAGATCTCGATCGTCCGCAGGCTGAAGCGGGAGGGCGAGGTGGTGGCGATGACCGGCGACGGGGTCAACGACGCGCCCGCCCTGCGCGAAGCGCACATCGGAGTCGCGATGGGACGGAGCGGAACCGAGGTGACGCGCGAGGCGGCCGCCATGGTCCTGACCGACGACAACTACGCCAGCATCGTCGCCGCCGTCGAGGAAGGGCGCGGAATCTACCAGAACGTGCGCAAGACGCTGGTGTATCTCCTGGCCGGCAACACAGCCGAGATCCTGGTCATGCTGGGCGCCGCGCTCATCGGCTGGCCGCTTCCGCTGCTGCCTCTGCACCTGCTCTGGATCAACCTGGTCACCGACGGCCTGCCGGCGCTGGCGCTGGTCATGGACCCGGCTCCGCGCGACGCACTCGCCCACCCGCCCCGGCCGCCCGACGAGCCGATGCTCGGCCGGCCGGAGTGGCGGCGTGTGGTGGCCGTCGGACTGCTCGAAGCCGCGATCGTGCTCGCGAGCTTCGGCTGGGCGCTGGCGAACGAGGGCCTCGTCGCGGCTCGCACAGCTGCCTTCACCACCCTGGTCTTGAGCGAGCTCCTGCGGGCCCTGGCGGCGCGCAGCCCGAGCCGCCTCTTCTGGGAGGTCGGAGCCTTCACCAACCTCAAGCTGCTCGCCGTGGTGGCGGGTTCGATCCTCCTCCAGATCGCTCTCCTCGAGGTGCCGGCCACGCGCGAGCTGTTCGAGCTGGCCGGGGTCGGGCTGCGCGACTGGGGCGTCGCCTTCCTGCTCGGGCTCATCCCGGTCAGCGTCTGGGAGCTGGCCAAGCTGGCCGTGCGCGGCTGGCACGCCGGTTGCTGCGGTCTCCGGGTGAGGAGGCGCCCATGATGACCACCACCGAGATCGCCCGCTACGACTGGGTCTCGTTCCTCGATGGACTGACCCACCTCCACGTCGATGAGCCGGTCCGCATCGAGGTTCTCCGGCCAGACATCGGCGCCCAGCTCGAGGTGAACGACTTGCCCCTCGACGGCATCACCGCCGAGCTGAGGGGCACCGGCGCCACCATCACCGTCGCGGCAGGCACCGAGCCCGACCGGCACCTCTCGCACGTGATCTCGGACCCGATCAGCCTGCGGATCGCCCGGGGCTCCGCTGGAGAGGACGACGCCCTCGAGATCGTCGACGCCGATCGGACCGTCACGCTGGTGTTCTTCGACGGGCCGAAAGGCTGGTCTCCCGGCGCCTGAAAGAACGGCAATCGGTGCGCGCGAAAAGCCGTCTGGCGCACCCGATGCGCGGGGCGCCGGACCGCTCCGGGTGGTCTGTTCCGGTCGCCTCGCTCAGAAGAGCGCGAGCTGCTGGAGCCGCGCGACGTTGTGGTCGGCGTAGGCCTGGATGGCAGCCACCTCCGGCTCACGGCCGGGGCGGATGATCGGGCGGCCATCCTCGAGCGCGACCAGGTGGCCGAAGCGCTGCTGGCGAGCCAGGTACTCGATGACCGGCGGCCGGTTGCGCGGGAGCTGTGGGAGCTCACCCGGCTGGCCGGCGCGCTTGCGGAAGCAGGGGAAGAGACCGGTCTTGCTGGCGAGCCGCCCGAGCTCCGCGGTCATCCCCTCGGTGAACTTCCAGCCGGCGATGCACGGCGAGGGAACGAACACCACCGCGGTCGTCTCGCAGCGCAGCGCCTCGTCGACAACCTCGGCGAACAGGGGCGCGAAACCGGGCGAGACCTGCGCGACGAAGCCGGCGCCGGCGACCAGCGCGAGGCCGATGTGATCGATCGGCTCGGCCGAGCCGCCGCCCGGCATGGTGGAGGCATCGCCGAACGGAATCGCCGTCGGGCTGTACTGAAAGCCGGTGTTGGCGAAGAGCTCGTTGATGTTGACGAACATCGCGATGCGCGCGCGCCGGTGGATCGCGTGCAGGAAGGAGCGCAGCCCGATGGCCAGGGCGCCGCCGTCGCCCGACCAGGACAGGACGTTGGGCGGCGGGCCGGTCCAGGCGCCCACCCCGGCGAGCAGATCGGCGGTGTCGCGGATCGCCTCGGCCACCGTCGGGGCGCTCTCGAACACGTGGTGGATGACGCCCAGGCTCTTCTCGACCTCCTCCGGCTCCTCACGCCCGCGGCCCCAGGCGACGCCGGTCGGATACGCCAGGGTCGACACCTCGCCGCACGAGGTGCCCATGACCAGCACCGTCTTGCGCCCGTTGTCGGTGGCCCGGCCGAGCGCGTGGAAGGTGACCGCCTCCTCGCAGCCGGGGCACAGCGTGTGCCCCTCGCCGAACGCGTCGTCGCGCAGAGCCATGTCCTTGAACACCGGTAGCGGCCTGGTCACGGCAAGTCCTCCCCGCCGACCTCGATACCCTCGTGGACCAGCCGCCAGCGGCGGCCGGCGTGGCCATGGGTGCCGGCGTCGGCCGTGATGCGCGCCATGTGCGACCAGGAGGCCGCCGACACGTCGGCGCCGCCCAGGCCACAGAAGTACGACTCGATCGGTGCGCGGGTCCGCGCCAGCCCATGCAGGGCGTCCTCGACGTCCAGCGTCAGGTGGCCGCGGCCGTGGTGGTGAGCGTTGTTGACGACGCCGATCGCGGCCACGTGCTCGAGTGCCGCGGCCAGCGCGCGCGCCGGGAACGGGGTCAGCAGGCGGACGACGGCGATTCCGACCCGCACGCCGAGCTCGGCGCGCATGCGGGTCAGGAGGTGGATGGCGGTCCCGGCGTCAGGCCCCATACAGACGAGCGCGATCTCCGGCTGGTCGTCGAAGCCGTGGAGCTCGAGCGGGCGAAGGCCGGGGCGGCCGAAGCGGGCCTCGAACGCGCTCGCGACCTCGGCCATGACCTCGTGCGTGGCCGCCATCCGCGCCTTCTGTGCCAGCTTGAAGCCCTGGAACCAGTCACCGGTCACGCAGTTGCCCAGGGCGGTGTCGCCGTCGAGCAGGCCGGGCGGCGTCGGGTGCTCGGCGCCCTCGGCGGCGAGAAAGTCCTCGACCACCGGCGCGGCACCTTCGCCGCTGCGCAGCGCCTCGTCGAGAAAGGCGTTCACCTGATCGTCGGGCTCGATGACGAGCGTCCCTGACCGGTGGCTGTCCTTGATGCCGTAGTAGCTCGGCATGGTGGGCGTGAGGACCCGGGGATGCATCCCGATCGCCGGCAGCTGGACGAGCGTGTCGTAGATCTGCTGCACCCCGCGGCACATCACCTGGATGAAGCCGTCGTCGCGATGGCCGAGGAGATCCGATGGATCTCCTTCGATGCAGAGCGGGTAGTTGGCAGTGGCGCGACAGACATCGACGACGATCACGTTGCCCAGGCCGGAAGCGCCGAGCGAGCGGACCGACTCGGTCATGTGGTCGAGCCCGACCGAGCTGGTCGCGGTCCCGACCACCAGGCCGCGACAGGCAGCCGCCACCCCGGCGACGTAGTCGGCCACGGCGTGCTCCGACTCGAGCAGCTTCACCCGCTTGCTGCGGCTCGGAAGGCCGCCCGGTGCGGCCGGGCCGTCGAAGTGGCCGGCGGCGACCTCGCGGGCCAGCACCTCGAGCCACTTGGTGGCCGGCGTGATCGGGAAGCCGGCCATGATCGCGCTCCGCCACCACTGGAGAAACGGAATCGCCGCCGCCGTGTTGCCGTCGACCGCCTTGCGGGTCCGTTCCAGGTAGCGCGGGCGGTGGGCGGCGCGCAGCGCGCCGAGATCGACCGCCCCATCGTAGGTGGCGCCGTAGGGCGACACCAGGCGGCGCAGGGTCGCCATGTCAGGCCTCCTCGATGGCGGCGTCCGGTCGGGTCACCGCAGCCACCTCGCGAAACAGGTCGAGCGGACAGGCGGCCACGCACTCGCGGCAGGCCTTGCAATGGGTGTCGAAGCGGGCGCCGTGGACGATGGCGCCGCGGCTCCGGTCGGCGACGAACTCGATGATCCCGTCCGGGCACTGGACGACGCACAGGCTGCAACCGTTGCAGCGGCCCGACGGGTCGGCGAACTCGATCTTGACGCCGGGCCGGCCGTATCCCGAGGTCTGTCGCTCGCGCGAGGTCCGCAGCGGCGACTGGGCGCCGACCGGCAGGACGCCGTAGGAGGTGAAGCGCACCGCCTGGTGGGCGCTGGCGAGGACGGGCGGAAACTCGGCCAGGCGGACATGCCCGAGCGCGTCGTCGAAGAGCGTCAGGTTGGCGGCGGCCAGGGCAGCCGGGATGCGGCGCCTGGCCAGGTTGGCGGCCAGCGCCTCGCGCGCCAGCGGCGCCTCCACCAGTCCGGTCGCGCGGACCAGCGCGGCGAAGACCGGCACGTTGCCCAGCGGTCGGCCGAGGTGATCGCGGCCGAGATCGTCGCCCGCGATGGTCGCGACCACTCCACCGAGGCGATGGCGGGCGGCCGCGTCGCGCGGCGAGCTGCGCGTGTTGAGGACGTAGATGGCGCCCTCGCCTGCCCCGGTGCCCTCGGCGAAGTCGATCTCGAGAGCCGCGGCCTCGTTCATGAGCAGCGCCACATCCGGCGCCACGACCTGGCAGCTGGCCTCGACCTGCCCGCGCGCGACCCGCAGGAAGGCGCGCACGTTGGCTCCGCGCCGCGCCGACGAGAAGAGCGGCCAGTCGTGCACCGCCAGGCGAGGGTCATGGGCCAGGGCGGCACCGAACGCCTGCATGACGAGCACGAGTCCACCACCGGCCTTGCCGTCCCCGCGGACGTCGATGACCTCGCCGCGCTCCAGCCGCGCCGCGAGCTTCGCAGTCGATGTCATGACCGAAGCACCAGCACGAAGCGTGCCAGACGTCGCAGGCGACTAGCGATGCGGCCGGGGTCGCTCGGAGCCACGACAACCACGCGGGCTGAGGCAGCCGGGGAATGGTCCCGCGGCGCGGCCCGGGCTGGCGCGGAAGACGAAGGGAATCACCGCCTCCGTGTAGCCCCGGCGCATCGGGAAGCGCCACTGCTCGACGACCTGGCCGAGGCATCGCTCGAGGCGACGGCTGCGCGGGCCCGCCACGACGACCGCGCGGCGCCAGACCATACCGGTCGGATCGATGGTGATCTCGATGCGCAGGTTTCCGTCGGCGCGCGCGCGGCGGCTGGCATGCTGGAGCCAGCACGCGCGGACGTCGGGAACCCAGGGCTCGACGCCTGCCGAGATCTCGGCCGCGGGCAGGATGAGCTCGCGCTCGACGTCGGAGGGACGCAGCTGGGTCGAGCGACTGCGGGTCTCGCCGGCGCGCGCGCCCGAGCTGGTGCTGGCGATGAGGACGGGGACGATGAACAGGAGGGTCGTTCGCATCGATCGGACGCTCTTCATGAACCGTGCCGGGGTGGGCTCGTGTGGTCGCGCGAGGTGGCGGCGTGGTCGGAACCTCGGGCGCGCAGACGCTGCGCCCCGGCTCTCAGCAGGCGCAGCCGGTTCGCGCCCGTCGCTCAGCGGCCGACGCCGGGCTCGTGGCGCGGCTGGGAATGGTGCGGTACCGGCGACGCAGCAACCGGCCAGTCGATCGGATGAGCGGGCTGGTAGCCCAGCCGCTCGCAGGCCCGCCGGCCGTCGAGCATCCCGCCGAAGTGGAAGCGCCGCGTGTTCACATCGTAGCGAAAGTCCAGGCTGATGACTCGCGTCCGCAGGCGGTACAGCGGATCCAGAAGCGGCCCCGGCACCGGCAGATCGACCCGCCCCCAGCGGGCGGCGATGCGCGAGAGCGGAAGGGTGTCGGCGCCCGGGATGTTGCACACGCCTCCCTCCCGCGCGTGGAGCGC
>Ga0111538_10000137_pt1 | contig 84281 bp, 80 predicted proteins | sample SoiMethybrSBSTD1_FD_79669 | JGI IMG/M metagenome (GOLD analysis project Ga0111538, IMG submission 79669) | Bulk soil microbial communities from a Populus tree surrounding site in Tennessee, USA - Soil MetaG P. TD hybrid SBSTD1 (version 2)... | ecosystem: Environmental > Terrestrial > Soil >...
ATTCTAATCGCTCCGCTTTGGGCTTAAAGCCGTGAAGAACGAGTGGGGGAGAGTGGGGGGGAGTAAAGCAAAACGAAATGCGAGTTGTTCGTGGCCATGGCTCCATGCGCACGAAATGGCACAAGGGTTTGCTTTTACTCCCCCCCACTCCCCCCCACTCGTTCTTCACGGCTTGAGGCAGAGCGGAGCGTCCAGGCGTTGAGCAGCGCACGCGCTTCGACGATGACTTCCGAGGCGGTGAGGCCGGCAGGGCCGATGCCGCGTGCGACGAGGGAATCGGCGGCGGCGCCGTGGAGGCACACGCCGTAGCGCAGCGCCTGCGCGCCATCGAGGCCCTGGCAGAGCAGGGCGCCGATGATTCCGGCGAGCACGTCACCGGTGCCGCCGCTCGCGAGGCCGGGATTGCCGCTGGTGTTGATCGCCCAGCGCCCGTCGGGCGAGGCGCACACGCTGCCCGCGCCCTTGAGCACGACCTCGGCGTTGAAGCGCCGCGCGATCTCGAGCGCGGAACCGATGCGGTCGGCCTGCACTGCATTCGTGTCGCTCTTCAGGAGCCGCGCCGCCTCACCCGGGTGCGGCGTGAGCACGGTCGGAGCCTTGCGTGGCGTCGACAGGGCGGCGCGCAAGGACTCGTGCACGGCCACGGCGTTGAGGGCGTCGGCGTCGATCACGATCGGCTTGGCGCTGTTCATCACCGCCGGCAGCACGATGCGCTCGAACATCGAGGCCGACGTGGTCGAGTGCGAGGCGCCCGCGCCGGGCCCGACCACGAGGACGTGCGCCGAAAGCGCGTCGTCCACGGGGCGGAGCATGAGCTCGGGCTGGACCAGGTCCACCGTCGGCGCATCGGCGGCGAGCAGGCCCACGTACACCTTGCCCGCGCCGCAGTGCAGTGCCGCGCGCGCGGCGAGCAACGCCGCGCCCACCATCCCGCGATTGCCGCCCACGATGGCAACCGTGCCGAAGGAGCCCTTGTGCGCATCGCGGGCGCGTGGCGTGAGCCAACCCCGCACGTCGGCCGCGGTGAGGTCGGCGCCCGGCGCTGCCTGGCGCGCAGCCTCGCCCGTGCCGAGATCGTCCACGTCGAGGCGTCCGCAGAGCTCCGGCCCCTCTCCGGTGAGCAGGCCCGGTTTGAGCGCGATGAAGGTGAGCGTGTGGGTCGCCCGCACCGCCGTGCCACGCGCGCGCCCGGTGTCGGAGTCGAGGCCGCTCGGCAGGTCGATGGCGAGCACCGGACAGCCGGAGGCATTGATGCGCCCGATCAGCGCGGCGTACGGCGGATCGACGTCGCGGGCGAGACCGATGCCGAGCAGGCCGTCGATCACCAGCGCATGGCGCCCTTGCGGCCATTCGCGCACGACGTCGCCGCCCCTGGCGGCATAGGCGGCCTTGGCGGCGCGCGCCTCCGCGGCCTTGGGCTCGGTTCCGGCCACGTCCAGCACGACGACCCGATGGAACGTTTCGCGCAGGCGAGCCGCCGCCACCCACGCGTCGCCCCCGTTGTTGCCGGGACCGGCCACCACCAGGATGGGCGAGCCGGTGTCGACGGCGATCGCGCGTGCGCGCTCGGCGATCGCGCGCCCGGCGCGCTCCATGAGCGGCGGCTCCGCGGCGGCGAATCCCGACTCGACTTCGCGCAACCGCGCGGTGGGCAGGATCGGCGCGGCCACCGGGTCCTTCAGGCGCTTGTCGCGCGCTTGCCGGGCGCGGTGGCGGCCTGGGGGTCGAGCACGGTGTCGCGCGCGGTGTCCAGGGTCTTCGGGTGGTCGCGGCTGTAATGCAGGCCACGGCTCTCGAGCCGCGATTGCGCGCAGCGCACGATGAGCTCGGCCGTGAGCACGAGGTTGCGCAGCTCGATCAGGTCGTTCGTGACCCGGAACTTGCCGTAGAACTCCTCGATCTCGCTTTGCAGCATCTCGATGCGGTGGCGCGCCCGCTCGAGGCGCTTGTCGGTACGCACGATGCCCACGTAGTTCCACATCGTGCGGCGCAGCTCGTCCCAGTTGTGCGAGATCACGACCTCTTCGTCGGCGTCGGTCACCCGGCTCTCGTCCCAGGCAGGCAGCGCGGGCGGGGACGGGGTGTTGCCGAGCGAGAGGATGTCCTGCGCGGCGGCCTCGGAGAACACCAGGCACTCGAGCAGCGAGTTCGACGCGAGGCGGTTGGCGCCGTGCAGTCCGGTGCACGCGGTCTCGCCCAGCGCGTACAGGCCCGCGACCTGGGTGCGGCCGCGCAGGTCGGTGGTGAGCCCGCCGCAGGTGTAGTGCGCGGCGGGAACGACCGGGATCGGCTGCGTGGTGATGTCGATGCCGAATTCGAGGCAGCGCGCGTGGATCGTGGGGAAGTGCTCGCGGATGAAGTCCGCGCCCTTGTGCGTGATGTCCAGGTAGACGCAGTCGATGCCGTGCTTCTTGATCTCGAAGTCGATCGCGCGCGCCACGATGTCGCGCGGGGCGAGCTCGGCGCGCTCGTCGTGGCGGGGCATGAAGCGCTCGCCATCGGGGAGTTTCAGGATGCCGCCCTCGCCGCGGAGCGCCTCGGAGATGAGGAACGACTTGGCGTGCGGATGGAAGAGGCAGGTCGGGTGGAACTGGATGAACTCCATGTTGGCCACCGCGGCCCCCGCCCGCCAGCCCATGGCGATGCCGTCCCCGGTCGAGGTGTCGGGGTTGGTGGTGAAGAGGTACACCTTGCCAGCACCTCCGGTGGCCAGCACCGTGAAGCGCGCGGGCAGGGTGCGCACCGTCCCCGCCTTGCGGTCGAGCACGTACGCGCCCCAGACGCGGTTCTGGCCCTTGGCGTCGCCGAGCTTGCGCGAGGTGATGAGGTCGACCGCGATGTGCCAGTCGAGCACCTCGATGTTCGGGTGGGCCTTGAGCTCGCCGACGAGAGTCCTCTGGACGGCGCTCCCGGTCGCGTCCGCGGCATGGACGATGCGCCGGTGGCTGTGGCCACCCTCGCGGGTGAGGTGCAGGTCGTCGGGGTTGTGGCCGTCGCGGGTGAAGGGGACCCCCTGGGCGACCAGCCATTCGACCGAGCGCCGGCCGCGCTCGACCACGAAGCGCACGGCGTCGTCGTGGCACAGGCCCGCCCCCGCGACGTGGGTGTCCCGGACGTGGTCCTCGAGGGAGTCGGCGCCGTCCAGGACCGCGGCGATCCCCCCCTGGGCCCAGCTCGACGCCCCGTCCAGGAGCTCGTGCTTGGTCACCAGGGCGACCTTCCGGCCGGCCTCGGCCAGGTGCAGGGCGGCGGACATCCCCGCCAGGCCGCTGCCGATGATCAGGACGTCGTATGCCAACTGGAGTAGGCCGGGGAGGTCTTGCGAACGGGAAAAACCCCTACAAAGTCTGGAACTATTTGCTGGTCACCCCATCTGACGAGCGTATTTCGCGAAATGAATGCCAAGGGAATGAAAAACCTGACGTTTATACTACCGCAGGCGGCCCGGAAGCCGTTCGTGGCGAGTCCCCCTCCGGCAGGCCTGGCGGGGATCGCCGAGTCCACAAGAACCACTCCACAGGGCCGAATGAGCGACAGGGAAATCGACCAGCAACTGGTCGAGAAGGCGCAACGCGGGGACAAGCGCGCTTTCGAGCTGCTGGTGGTCAAGTACCAGCGCAAGCTCGAGCGCCTGCTGTCGCGTGTCATCCGGGACCCGGCCGAGATCGAGGACGTCGCCCAGGAGGCCTTCATCAAGGCCTATCGCGCGCTGCCCAATTTCCGCGGGGACAGCGCGTTCTACACCTGGCTCTACCGGATCGGCATCAACACCGCGAAGAACTACCTCATCGCGCTGGGCCGGCGCGCGCCGACCTCGACGGAGTTCGACAGCGAGGAGGCCGAGGGATTCGAGGACGCCACGGGGCTGCGCGACATCAATACACCTGAAAGCGAGCTTGCCTCCAAGCAGATCGCCCAGACGGTGAACGACGCGATCGCGGCGCTGCCTGAGGAGTTGAGGACGGCCATCACCTTGCGCGAACTGGATGGCCTGTCGTATGAAGAGATCGCGCAGATCATGAATTGCCCGATCGGGACGGTCCGCTCGCGGATCTTCCGGGCGCGCGAGGCGGTGGCCGAGAAGCTCCGCCCGCAGCTCGGGACGAGCCGGGACAAGCGGTGGTAGGGAAACAAGCACAGACGCGGTTAACAACGAATACCGGGGCCGCAGACCCCATAAAAAGGGCTCCGCGAAACGGAGCCGGATTACAGGAGCACACATCGTCATGACACAGGAAATTTCCTCGCTGATGGACGGCGAGCTCGAGGCCCACGAGGCCGAGCGCGCCATTCGCGGCTGTTGCGCGAACAGCGATGCGGCACAGAAGTGGCAGGAGTACCACCTCATCTCCGACGTGATGCGAGGCGGCCGCCCGCATCCCTCGGGCACCGCGCAGCGCGTTTGCCGCGCCCTCGAATCGGAGCCGGCGATCGTCGCCCGGCCAAGGCGCGTCATCGATACGACCTTCGGGCGCGTGGCGCTCGCTGCCGCCGCTTCGGTCGCCACGATCGGCGTGGTCGGGTGGATCGGCACCCAGGGTGGCCAGGGGCCGGTGCCCACGGCCACGGTCGCCAAGAGCCCGGCCGCGGTCCAGCCCGTCGTGCTCCAGCGCAGCCCGGCTGCCACGGAGCCGGCGCCGGACGTGCAGGACTACCTCACGGCACACCGCCAGATCCCGTCGGCGGAGCTCTACCGCACCGTCACCAACCGCGGAACTGCCGCGCCGGCCGCGGCTCGATGAAGGTCGAGGGGTCGCCCGGGGGGGCGCGCCGGATCCTCCCGGCGCTCGCCCTGGGCTTCGCCTGCTCGGCCCATGCGGCTCCCAACGATCCCGTGGCCTGGCTGGCGCGTGCCGCGCAGGCCTCGCGCCAGACCACCTACGAAGGGGTCTACGTCCACACCAACGGCGACCGCACCTCGACGGTCCGCGTCTCGCACACCAACGCGGCGGGCGAGGAGCACGAGCGCATCGAGCCCCTCGACGGCGATGCGATGGAGATCGTGCGCCGCAACGAAGAGATGTACTGCCGCTTCCCGGACGCCAAGACCGTGCGCCTGGATCCGCGCATCACCAACCGGTTCTTCCCCGCGATCCTCGCCGCCTCGGCCGAGACCATCGCCGCCTCCTACGACGTGAAGCTCGGCAAGACCGAGCGCGTGCTGGGCTATGAGTGCCAATGGATCCGCCTGGACCCGCGCGACCAGCTGCGCTATTCGCAGCGCCTGTGCTCCGAGCTCGCCTCCGGCCTCATCCTGCGCGCCAAGGTCCTCAACGGGTTGAAGCAGGTCATCGAGCAATACACGTTCACCGACCTGCGCATCGGCCCGCAGGCCACGCGCGCGGACCTCAAGTCGATCTTCCGCGCCCGCAGCCGCCAGTGGCTCACCGACGGCCAGCCGCGCGACGAGACCGCGACCGTCGACACCGGATGGACCGTGGCCAAGGCCCCCGCGGGATTCCAGAAGGTCGCCGAGTTGAAGCGCCTGCTGCCGGGCCGCGGCGAGCCGGTCACGCAGATCGTGCTCACCGACGGGCTGGCGAGCATGTCGGTTTTCGTGGAGCCGGCCGCGACGCCGCGCGTCGCCGAAGCCTCGAGCGAGGACGGCACCACGGCCTTCCACGCACGCCCCATGGGCGAGCAGCTGGTCACCGTGCTCGGCGAGGTTCCGCTGGCCACGGCGCAGCAGGTTGCGCGCAGCGTTTCACGCCGACCCTGAAAATCCGCGACAATTCAGGGCTGGGCGCCCCGACGCGCTCCCCTCACCACTGGCAAAGCCCAATCCCCACACCATGAAACGCTTGCAGGCATCCCTCTTCGGCGCGCTCCTTTCGATCGGCCTCGCGGCCCAGGCACAAGCCCAGACCCCGGCTGCGCAGCCGCCCGCCCCTGCCCAGGGACCGAAACAGAACGTCGCGCCCGGGGCTCCGGCCCAGGTGCTGCCCGACTTCGCCGACCTCGTGGAGCGCTACGGCCCCGCGGTGGTCAACATCAACACGCGCACCCGTGGGCGCGGCCAGCAGCAGCTGCCCGGCCTGTCCGAGGACGATCCGTTCTTCGAGTTCTTCCGCCGCTTCATGCCCGACCAGCAGCCCGGGCAGCCGCGCCGCGGCCAGCCTCGGGGCGAGCGCGATCCCCAGCAGCCGAGAGGGCCGTTGCGCCCCTTCGGCCTGGGCTCGGGCTTCGTCGTGTCGCAGGACGGCTTCATCGTCACCAACGCGCACGTAGTCGAGAACGCCGAGGAGATCACGGTGCGCTTCAGCGACAAGCGCGAGCTCATCGCCAAGGTGATCGGAGCCGACACGCGCAGCGACGTCGCCGTGATCAAGGTGGAGGCGACGGGCTTGCCGGTCGTGAAGATCGGCGACACCAAGAAGCTGCGCGTGGGCGAATGGGTGATCGCCATCGGCTCGCCCTTCGGCTTCAGCAACACCGTGACCGCGGGCATCGTGAGCGCCACCAGCCGCGAGAACCTCTCGGGCGATCCCAACCTGGACGCCGTGCCCTTCATCCAGACCGACGTCGCGGTGAACCCGGGCAACTCGGGCGGCCCGCTGCTCAACATGCGCGGCGAGGTGGTCGGCATCAACTCGCAGATCTTCTCGCGCACCGGCAGCTTCGCCGGGATCTCGTTCGCGATCCCGATCGACTACGCCTTCAACGTCGCCGACCAGCTGATGAAGACCGGCAAGGTCGTTCGCGGCCGCATCGGCGTGGGCATCCAGAACGTGACCAAGGACCTGGCCGACAGCCTCGGCCTGGGCAAGGCGCAGGGCGCCGCGGTGAGCAACGTCGAGGACGGCTCTCCCGCCGGCAAGGCGGGCCTCGAGGTGGGCGACGTGATCCTCAAGATCGACGGCCGCCCGGTCGAGGGCTCGGCCGACCTCTCGCGCACCATCCGCGCGCTCAAGCCCGGCACCAAGGTCACCCTCAACGTCTGGCGCGGCGGCAAGCCGCGCGACCTGGTGGTGACGGTGGCCGAATTCAAGGACGACGAGGCGACCAAGACTGCGGCGAACACCAAGGGCAAGAAGCCCGACAGCAAGCCCGGCAAGCTGGGCGTGGCCGTGATCGAGCTCACCGCGGAGCAGAAGAAGGTGCTCAAGGTCACGGGCGGCGTGGTGGTCGAAGCCGCCGACGGCGCGGCACTCGCGGCCGGCATCGGTCCGGGCGACGTGATCATGCGGGTGAACAACGTGGACATCGCCAACGTCAAGGCCTTCAACGAGGCGATCGCCAAGATCGACCCGAAGAAGCCGGTCGCGCTGCTGATCCGGGACGAGAACGGCACCCGGTTCGTGACGTTCAGGCCGGAAGGCGAGTAGCAAGATCTGGTGAGGCTGGGGGCTGGTGCTCTTTTCGAGATCGCTGACTGAGTCAATGAATGGGGGCCATCAATCCCATCGCGGCTTGCCGGCGCAGGTCGCATCCAACGGCCCCGGGATTTGAACGCGACATTCATTGACTCAGTCAGCGATCTCGAAAAGAGCACCAGCCCCCAGCCTCACCGACCCTTTGAAACCCACGCTCACTGTCCTCTCCCGCCTCTACTGCCACCTCTGCGACGACCTGATCGCGCAGCTCAAGCTCTTCCAGGCGCGCTACGACTTCGAGATCGAGGTGGTGGACGTCGATCGCCACCCGGCGCTGGAGGAGAAGTGGGGCGACAAGGTTCCGGTGCTGCTGGACGGGGAGCGCGAGATTTGCCACTACTTCCTCGATGTCCAGGCGGTGGATGCGCGCCTGGGCCGAATGAAGTAAAATGTTGCACTGCAAAAGGCCACGCCCGACGTGGCCTTTGTCTTTCCTGACGCCTCGATGGACCACATCCGCAACTTCTCGATCATCGCCCACATCGATCACGGCAAGTCGACGCTCGCCGATCGGCTGATCGAGCGCACCGGCGGCCTGCAGACGCGCGAGATGGAGGCCCAGGTGCTCGACTCGATGGACCTCGAGCGCGAGCGCGGCATCACCATCAAGGCGCAGACCGCGGCGCTGCGCTATACCGCCCGCGACGGGCGCGAGTACGACCTGAACCTCATCGACACCCCGGGCCACGTCGACTTCTCCTACGAGGTGTCGCGCTCGCTCTCGGCCTGCGAGGGCGCGCTCCTCGTGGTCGACGCCTCGCAGGGGGTCGAGGCGCAGACGGTGGCCAACTGCTACACCGCGACCGAGCTGGGCGTCGAGGTCGTCCCGGTGTTGAACAAGATCGACCTGCCGAGCGCGATGCCCGAGCGCGCGATCCAGGAGATCGAGGACGTGATCGGCATCGACGCGACCGATGCGATCCGCTGCAGCGCCAAGACGGGCGAGGGCATCGACGACGTGCTCGAAGCCGTCATCGCACGCATCCCGCCGCCCAAGGGCGATCCGGCCGCCCCGCTGAAGGCGCTCATCATCGACTCCTGGTTCGACAACTACGTGGGCGTGGTGATCCTGGTGCGGCTGGTGGACGGGCGCATCGCCCCCAAGGACCGCATCCGCCTCATGGCCACCGGCGCCCTGCACCTGGTCGAGCAGGTCGGCGTCTTCACGCCGAAGTCGGTCGCGCGCGACAGCCTCTCCGCGGGCGGCGTGGGCTTCATCATCGCCGGCATCAAGGAGCTGAAGGACGCCAAGGTCGGCGACACCGTGACGCTCGTCGACAACCCCGCCACCGAGCCGCTGCCGGGATTCAAGGAGATCCAGCCGCAGGTGTTCGCGGGCCTCTACCCGGTGGAGTCGAACCGCTACGAGGCGCTGCGCGACGCGCTCGCCAAGCTGCAGCTGAACGACTCGAGCCTGCGCTACGAGCCCGAGACCTCGCAGGCGCTGGGCTTCGGCTTCCGCTGCGGCTTCCTGGGCCTGCTGCACATGGACATCGTGCAGGAACGCCTCGAGCGCGAGTACGACATGGAGCTCATCACCACGGCGCCGACCGTGGTCTACCAGGTGGCCAGGCGCGACGGCGAGGTGATCGAGATCGACAACCCGTCGAAGCTGCCGGACCTGTCGCAGGTCGAGGAGATCCGCGAGCCGATCATCCGCGCCACGATCCTCATGCCGCAGGAGTACGTGGGCCCGGTGATCACGCTGTGCGAGCAGAAGCGCGGCACGCAGGTGAACATGCAGTACGTCGGCCGCCAGGTGATCCTCACCTACGACATGCCGTTGAACGAGATCGTCATGGATTTCTTCGACAAGCTGAAGTCGAGCTCGCGCGGCTACGCCTCGCTCGACTACGAGTTCCGCGAGTTCCGCGCCGGCGACCTGGTGCGCCTCGACATCCTCATCAACGGCGACAAGGTCGACGCGCTCTCGCTCATCGTGCACCGCGAGACCGCCCGGTACCGTGGACGCGACCTGGTGACGCGCATGCGCGAGCTGATCCCGCGCCAGATGTTCGACGTCGCGGTCCAGGCCGCGATCGGTTCCGACGTGGTGGCGCGCGACAACATCAAGGCGCTGCGCAAGAACGTGCTCGCCAAGTGCTACGGCGGCGACATCACGCGCAAGAGGAAGCTGCTGGAGAAGCAGAAGGCCGGCAAGAAGCGCATGAAGCAGGTGGGCAACGTCGAGATCCCGCAGGAGGCGTTCCTCGCCATCCTGCAGGTCGAATCGAAATAGAACAATGAAAGGTTCGTTCATGATCGCAGCGGGAACGGTGTTGGAGCGGACCATCGGCGCCGCTCAACACCAGCAGGCAGGCGTCCGGTAGATGCAAGGCGGACTGGACTGGGAGTTGATCGCGCTGGTGTCGGCGGCCGCCAGCGGCGCCGTCATCGTCTGGGACTGGCTCGCCGTGCGCGGCGGCAAGGAGCGCACCGACACGCGCAAGGGCATCCTCGAGGTCGCCTGGCCGGTGCTGTTCATCGCGGCCATGGGCCTGCTGCTCAAGGTGACCGACTTCGCCGCCGTGCTGCTGATGGCCGCGGTCATCACCGGGGTGATCTGGCTGATCGACGCCAGGATCTTCCGCAAGCGCCGCACCTCCGATGCGCCCGAGCCCGTCGTGGTCGACATGGCGCGCGCCTTCTTCCCGGTGATCGTGGTGGTGTTCCTGATCCGCTCCTTCTGGGTCGAGCCCTTCAAGATCCCGTCGGGGTCGATGAAGCCCACGCTGCTCGTGGGCGACTTCATCCTGGTGAACAAGTACGTCTACGGCATCCGCCTGCCGGTGGTGAACAAGAAGGTGGTCGAGGTGGACCCGATCAAGCGCGGCGACGTGGTGGTGTTCCGCTACCCGGCCGACCCGAGCGTGGACTACATCAAGCGCGTGGTCGGCCTTCCCGGCGACCGCATCGCCTACCGCGGCAAGCGCATCTCGGTGAACGGCAGCGAGGTCGAGGTGAAGGGCAACGGCTACTACACCGACGCGGAGCTCAACTTCCTGCGCCTGCCCACCTTCGACGAGAAGCTGGGCGAGAAGACGCACCAGATGATGATCGTGCCGGCGCAGCCGCCGGTGGACCTCGCGCAGGTCCGCCAGTTCGCCCACCGCAGCAATTGCGAATACAATGACGACGGTTTCAGCTGCACGGTGCCCGCGGGACACTACTTCATGATGGGCGACAACCGCGACCAGAGCAGCGACAGCCGCTACTGGGGGTTCGTGCCGGACGACCACATCAAGGGGCGCGCGTTCCTGGTGTGGATGAACTTCAACGACTTCAAGCGCATCGGCAACGGCATTCAGTAAGGCCTGTTGGCCGGTGTTGAGCGGCGACAAGACCGCTCCAACACCGTTCCCGCAGTTGGCATCCGCGACCAGGGAGATTTACTTCATGCGCAAAGGGCAACAAGGCTTCGAGCTCAAGAGCGCCATCATGTGGATGGTGATCATCGGATTCCTCGTCGTCATGGGCGCGAAGCTGATGCCCGCGTACGTCGAGTACTTCACGGTGAAGAAGATGCTCAAGTCGATGGACGAGCAAGGCGACCTCAAGGGCACCGTGCGCGACATCCGCAACGCCTTCGACAAGCGCAACGCCATCGAGGACGTGAAGAACGTGCGGCCCGACGACCTCGAGATCACCAAGGAAGGCGGAGAGGCGGTGGTGAGCGTGAACTGGTCCGTGCGCGTGCCGCTGGTGTCCAACGTCGCCGCCTGCCTCGACTTCTTCGCCACGACGGCCAAGTGACCCGCAAGGCGGGGCACGCCGGGCAGGCGCCGGAGGGCCTCGCCGAGCTGGAGCGGCTGCTCGGCCACAGCTTCCGCGATCCCGAGCTCGCCCGCCAGGCACTCACCCATCGGTCGCACGGCACGCCGCACAACGAGCGCCTCGAGTTCCTCGGCGACGGCCTGCTCAACTGCGCCGTGGCCACGCTCCTCTATGAACGCTTCCCGCGCCTGCCCGAAGGCGACCTCTCGCGCCTGCGCGCCGCGCTGGTGAACCAGGCGTCGCTCTCAACCGTCGCCGGGGGCCTGGGCCTGGGCGAACGGCTGCGCCTGGGCGAAGGCGAGCTCAAGAGCGGCGGCTTCCGGCGCCCCTCGATCCTCGCCGATGCGCTCGAGGCCCTGCTGGGCGCGGTCTACCTGGACGGCGGCTTCGACGCCGTGCGCGCGACCGTGGAACGCCTCCTCGGCGACCGGCTCGAGAGCCGCGAGGACCTGCCGGTGCACAAGGACCCGAAGACCGCGCTGCAGGAGCTGCTGCAGGGGCGACGCCTGCAACTGCCGCGGTATTCCGTCCAGCGCACCGAGGGCGAGGCGCACGAGCAGACGTTCACGGTCGAATGCAGGGTCGACGACCTGGGTCTCGCGGGGAGCGGCTCCGGGGCCAGCCGGCGCGCGGCCGAGCAAGCCGCGGCCGAGCGCGTGCTGGAGCAGGTCGAGTCGACCGGGGCGGCGCGCAAGCGCCGCGAGAAGGGATGAAGCCCGCCTTCCGCACCGGCACGGTGGCCATCGTCGGGCGGCCCAACGTGGGAAAGTCCACGCTGCTCAACAAGATCGTGGGCGCGCACGTCGCGATCACCTCGCGCAAGGCGCAGACCACGCGCCACCGGATCCAGGGCATCTACACCGACAAGCATTCGCAGTTCATCTTCGTCGACACGCCGGGCTACCAGACGCAGCACACGAACGCGCTCAACCGCGGCATGAACAGGACCGTGGGCCAGGTGGCCAACGAGGTCGACGTGATCGTGATGGTCATCGAGGGCACCCACTGGGACGAGCGCGACACGCCGGTGCTGCAGCTGCTGCCCCCGAAGGCGCCGGTGATCCTGGTGCTCAACAAGGTCGACCGCATCGACGACAAGTCGAAGGTCGCCCTTACGCTCACCGACGCGGTGAAGCGGCGCGACTTCGCCGCGCTGGTGCCCTTGAGCGCGGAAAAGGGAACGAACGTGAAGCCCCTGCTCGAGGAGATCCGCTCGCGCCTTCCCGAGCATCCGCCCATCTACGGCGAGGACGACATCACCGACCGGCCCGAGCGCTTCCTCGCGGCCGAGCTGGTGCGCGAGCGCATCTTCCGGCTGCTGGGCGACGAGCTGCCGTATTCGATCGCGGTCGTGGTGGAGCAGTTCACGCAGGAAGGCAACCTGCGCCGCATCGCGGCCACCATCTACGTGGACAAGTCGAGCCACAAGGCGATCGTGATCGGGGAGAAGGGCGCCACGCTCAAGCGCATCGGCACCGAGGCGCGCCACGCGATGGAGGCGCTCTTCGGCTCGAAGGTCTTCCTCGAGACGCACGTGAAGGTGAAGAGCGGCTGGGCCGACAACGATGCGGCGCTGCGCCAGCTCGGCTATAAGTGAAAGGGATGTCCGCGCAGTTGCGCCCGGTCGTGTTCCACTCAGGCTAGACAATGGACCGCGCCTACGTCCTGCACAGCTATCCCTACCGCGAGACCAGCCTGATCCTGCAGGCGTGGACGGAGAAGCACGGCCGCATGGGTCTGGTGGCCAAGGGCGCACGGCGGCCCAAATCCGCGAGCCGGAGCCTGCTGGTGCCCTTCCAGCCCCTCGTGATCGACTGGTTCGGCAAGGGCGAGCTGCGCACGCTCAAGACGGCCGAGCCCGCGTCGCCCGCGACCCCGCTCGTCGGCCAGGCCCTGCTCTCGGCCTTCTACCTGAACGAGCTGCTGCTCAAGCTCACGACCCGCGACGATCCGCACGAGCAGCTCTTCGCCGCCTACGACGAGGCGATCGGCGCGTTGCGCGCGATTTCCCGCGCCCGCGCCGGTTCCATCGAGCCGGTGTTGCGCCGCTACGAGCTGGCGCTGCTGCGCGAGCTGGGCTACGCCCTGGAGCTCACGCGCGAGGCCGGCTCGAACGCGCCGATCGTTGCCGAGCGCGAGTACTTCTACGTGGTCGAGCGCGGCGCCGTGCCGGCGATCGAAGGGGAAGCGCGTCGCGATGCGGTAAGGCTGAGCGGGCTCACGCTCCTCGACCTGGAGCGTGGGCGGTTCGAAGACGACAGGACCGTCGCGCAGGCGAAGAGCCTCATGCGGTTCCTCATCAACCACTCGTTGAACGGACAGGAGCTCGCCACGCGCGCGATGGTGCGCGACCTGCAGCAACTCGAGGACAGCCTCTAGCCCGGCGCCGGGGTCCGTTCAGGAGCCTGGCGAAGGCTCGTCGAACGGGTCCGATCGCGGCGGGACGGCCGTGCCCATCGCCAGGGTGCGGGCCGACTGCGCGTCGATGGGCTTCCACGTGAAGATGCCGCCTTGCATGCTGCGCGCCCAGTTTCTCTGGCAGCGGCGGCACTGGAACGTGAGCAACGTGCTTCCGACGGTCCGCACGGTGAGGTCGGCATGGCCCTCGATCGACGTGGGGCCGGCAAGGCAGGCAGGGCAGGACGGGTTCATCTGCCCATGTTGACCGCCGTGCGCGCGACTGTCGGTGCGCCAGCACATACTTCCCCGCGATCCCGGGGGATTTCGGCGAAAAGGCGCAAGTGCTCGGTCCGGACCACGGAATAGCACTCGCAGGCGAGCGTATCCAGCCCGCCGCGCTCGAGGACCGCGATGTGCCCGCGGCGGTAGCGGATGAAGCCGGCCTGCTGGAGCTTGCCCGCGGCTTCCGTGATGCCCTCGCGGCGCACGCCCAGCATGCTGGCAACGAGTTCCTGGGTCATCACCAGCTGCCCCGAGGGCACCCGGTCGAGCGTCGTGAGCAGCCACCGGCAGAGCTGCTGCTCCACCGAGTGATGGCGGTTGCAAACCGCGGTCTGGCTCATCTGCGTGATCAGCGCCTGGGTATAGCGCAACATCAGGCGCTGCATGTCGCCGCCGCGGTCGAACTCGTCCTTGAGCCTGCCGCGCTCGAGGCGATAGGCGTCGCCCGCGGTCTGCACCACGGCCGAGCTGGGGGTCGTGTCGCCGCCCATGAAGAGCGGGATGCCGACCATGCCCTCGTTGCCCACGCCCGCGATCTCGGCCGACGCGCCGGACTCGGTCACGTAATGCAGCGACACGATCGAGGTCGCGGGAAAGTAGGCGTGCTGGAGCTGTTCCCCCGGCTCGTAGAGGAAATCGCCGAGGGCCAGCTTGACCGGCTCGAGGTGCGGCGCGAGGCGCGCGAGCTCCTCGGCGGGCAGGGCGGCGAGAAGGTGGTTGCGCGTCGCGTCGGTGACGGCGGGCACGGACATCGTCATGCCGCCCGTAGCTCGACCCCGATGCCGCGGTAGCCGATGAAGCGGCAGGTCCGGCTGAACATGGGCTCGCCGCTCACCTGGAAGCGCTGCGTACTGCCGTCGGCGTTCACCCGGCTCAGCATGTACTCGAGGAAGGGCTGCCGCGACTCGATCGCGGCCATCAGCGAGCGGCGCTCGGCTTCATCCCATCCCGAGTCGACGGGTACGTCGCCTGCGCCCAGCGGGGGGACGCGAATTCCCAGCATCTCCAGCACCGGCCCGGAGACCTTGCTGAAGTTGCCCACCTCGTCCTGCTCCCAGTACCAGTCGGTGGCGAGCTCGGTGAGGCTGCGGTACCGCGCCTCGCTCTCGCGCAGCTCCGCGGTACGCTCGCGCACCGTCGCTTCGAGGACCTTGTTGGATTCCTCGAGCTTGCGGTAGAGGAGGCGGACCTCGAGCATGTTGCGGATGCGCGTCTTCACCTCGACCAGGTCGAAAGGCTTCGAGACGAAATCCTTCGCGCCCGCCTGGAGCGCCCGCAGCTTGTGGCCGGGCTGGGCGGTGACCACGAGGACGGCGAGGTAGCCGTCGGCGTCGTTGGTCTTGAGCCCGGCCATCACCTGGAAGCCGTCCATGACCGGCATCTGGAGGTCGAGCAGGATCACGTCGTAGCGATTCCTGCGATGGAGCGCGCAGACGGTCGCCGGGTCCATGGTGGAGGAAACATGCGTGTATCCCGCGTCCCGAAGCATCTGCTCGAGCAGCAGGACGTTGGACTCCTGGTCGTCGACCACCAGGATGGTGGCGTCGAGGATCTCGGATTCGGCGACGATCATGCGGGGACTCCCTTCGTGGCGGGGCTTTCGGCTGCGAGCGCGGCGTCGAGCGCTTCCATGAACCGGAGCACGTTGATGGGCTTGGTGAGGTAGTTGGAGAAGCCGGCCTCGAGGGCCTTCTCGATGTCGCGCGGCACCGCGTTCGCGCTGAGCGCGATGACCGGGATGTGCTCGGTCGCCGGATCCGCGCGCAGGGTGCGCATGGCGTCGATGCCGCTGATCCCGGGGAGGTTGATGTCCATCACGATCACGTCCGGCAGGCAGGCACGGGCGAACTCGACCCCGAGCTCGCCATCGGCCGCGCTCATGAGGCGCAGGTCCTTGCGCCGCGCGACGATCTGCTCGACCAGCTCCAGGTTGGCGGGGTTGTCCTCGACGTAGAGCAGGGTCCGCACCTTGGCGCCCTCCGGGACCGGCGGGCGGGCCAACGCGACCCTCTCCGCGGCGCGCACGGCGCGCTGCGGCGCCGCCGTGAGCGGGAGCTCGATCCAGAAGACGCTGCCCTTGCCGACGGTGCTGCCGGAGCCGATCGAGCCGCCCATCAGCTCCACCAGGCGCTTGGTCACCACGAGGCCGATGCCGGTGCCTTCCTCGGCGCCGGCTTCCTTGCCCAGGCGGTTGAACGGCTGGAAGAGCTGCGCGAGCTGCTTCACGCTCATGCCCACGCCGGTGTCTTCCACGGTGATGCGGATCGACCCGTTCGAGCCCGGGGCGCACTCCACCACGACGGTGCCGCCCGGGCGGTTGTACTTGATCGCGTTGTTGAGCAGGTTGATCAGCACCTGCTTCACGCGCGTGCGGTCGGCGGACACGAAGCGCGGGGTGTCGAAAGTCGGGAAGGTCATTCCGATGTCGCGTTGCTGCGCCTGCCGATCGACCATCGCGCGGCACTCGAGCATCACCTCGGAGAGCGACACCGGCTCGCGCGAGAGCGACACGTTGCCGGACTCGATCACCGCCAGGTCGAGGATCTCGTTGATGAGCTCGAGCAGGTACCAGCCCGCCTTGAGGATCTGCTCGAGGTTCCTCTTCTGGGACGGGGTAGGCGCGGGCAGCCCCGACTCCATCAGCTGGGCGAAGCCGAGGATCGCGTTCAGGGGCGTGCGCAGCTCGTGGCTCATCGCGGAGAGGAAATCGGTCTTCGCGCGGTTGGCCTGGTCGGCGGCGGCCATCGCTTCGTTCAGCCGGGTCTCGACCGCCTTGCGAACCGAATTGTCGGTGCCGATGAGAAGGTAGCCGATGATCCTGCTCGCCTCGTCGCGCAGCGCCGTGATCGACACCACGGCCGGGAAGCGGCTGCCGTCCTTGCAGATGTAGGTGAGCTCGTAGACGTCCTCGATGCCGCGCGAGGCCTTGAAGGCGAGCGCCTCGAAGCCGGGGGCGATGGTGGTGCCGAGCTCGGTGCTGAGCGCCTGGGCGCGGCGCCGGACTTCCTGGGGGTCGTGGATGTCGCTGGGGCTGATCCGGTTCACCACCTCGGCGGCGCGGTAGCCCAGCATGCGCTCGGCGCCCACGTTGAAGAGCTGGATGATGCCGTTCTCGTCGGTGGCGATGATCGAGAAGTTGGCGCTGGTGAGGATCGCCTGCTGCAGCGCGCCGGCCTTGAGGAGCACCTCGGTGGTCTTCTTACGCAAGGGCGGCCATGGCGATCTCGTCGCTGGTGTCGGAGGAAAGGCGGATCAATCGAAGGTCTCACGATGGGCGTCCAGGCAGGTTATGCGAGGGGCCAAGCCGCGTCGGTGCGCTGCCGCACAGTCCGCTCAGCCGCCGCGCCGGCCCGAGGCGGCGGGCGCCCTGGTCCGATGCAGTAAAATCGAGCTCTTCACGACGGAGAATCCACGCAGTGATCGAGCTCGGCGTCAACATCGACCACGTCGCGACCGTGCGCCAGGCGCGGCGCACCTACGAGCCGGATCCGGTGTGGGCGGCCGTCGAGGCGCACCTGGGCGGGGCCGACGGCATCACCGTGCACCTGCGCGAAGACCGGCGCCACATCCAGGACGAGGACGTGCGGCGCCTGCGCGAGCTCACCCACATCAAGCTGAACCTCGAGATGGCGGCCACCAGGGAGATGGTCGGCATCGCCGCGAGGTTGAAGCCCGAGATGGCGATGCTGGTCCCCGAGGGACGGCGCGAGGTGACCACCGAGGGCGGGCTCGACATCGTGGGCCAGGAGAAGAAGGTGCGCGGCGCCGTGCAGAAGCTCGCCGACGCCGGCATCGTCGTGAGCGTCTTCATCGACGCGGACCTGGCGCAGGTGGAAGCCGCCGGGCGCGCGGGCGCCCGGGTCTGCGAGGTCCATACCGGGCCGTACGCGCACGTCTTCCACTCGAAGGGCCGCGATGCGGAGAGCAAGCCCGTGCAGCGCGAGCTCGAGAAGGTCCGCAAGGCGGGCGAGGCGATCCGCGCCGCCGGCATGCGCTTCAACGCCGGCCACGCGCTCAACTACCACAACGTGGAGCCGGTCGCGGCGTTGCCGGGCATTCGCGAGCTGCACATCGGCCACGCGATCGTGAGCCGCGCCATCTTCGTCGGCTTGCGCGAGGCGGTGCGCGAGATGAAGGCGCTCATGGGCGCGGCGGCGCACCGATGATCGTGGGCATCGGGACCGACATCGTCTCGATCGAGCGCATCGCGGGCGTGCTCGAGCGCCACGGCGAGCGTTTCGTGAATCGCGTCCTCACGCCGCCCGAGCGCGCCCGTTTCGGGCGCACGAAGCTGAAGGCGAGCCACCTCGCCAAGCGCTGGGCGGCGAAGGAGGCCTTCGCCAAGGCGATCGGCACCGGCATTCACGCGCCGTTCACGTGGCAGTCGATTACCGTGACGCGCGATCCGAAAGGAGCGCCGGGCATCGAGCCCAGTGCCGCGATGGCCACGTACCTGCGCGAGCGCGGCGTGAAGCGTTCGCTCCTCACGCTCACCGACGACGCCGGCGTGGCCGTGGCGTTCGTCGTTCTGGAGGGCTGACGCGATGCGCCTGGGACCCGTGATGGTGGACGTCGCGGGGCTATCGCTCACGCCCGACGACATCGAGCGGCTGCAGCACCCGCAGGTGGGCGGCGTGATCCTGTTCGCGCGCAACTTCGCCGCGCCCCTGCAGTTGATCCAGCTCACGCACTCGATCCGCGAGGTGCGCACGCCACACCTGCCGATCGCGGTCGACCACGAGGGCGGGCGCGTGCAGCGCTTCCGCCACGGATTCACGCCGATCCCGCCGATGTCCGAGCTCGGCAAGCTCTGGGACCGCGACCCGGCGCAGGCGCTCGCTGCCGCGCGCGGCTGCGGCTTCGTGATCGGGAGCGAATTGCAGGCGCACGGCGTGGACTTCTCCTTCGCGCCGGTGCTCGACGTCGACTACGGCGAGTCGAGCGTGATCGGAGATCGCTCGCTGCACTCGGACCCGCACACGATCGCGGTGCTCGCCGAGGCGTTGCAGGCGGGCCTCTCCGCCGCCGGCATGGCGAGCGTGGGCAAGCATTTCCCCGGGCACGGCTACGTGCGCGCCGACTCCCACCTCGAGGTGCCGGTGGACGACCGCACCCTCGCGCAGATCTCGGCGACCGACCTGCTGCCGTTCCAGCGCCTGGCGCGTTCGGGCATGGGTGGGATGATGCCCGCGCACGTGATCTATCCCAAGGTGGACAGCAAGCCCGCGGGTTTCTCCGCCGTGTGGCTGCAGCAGATCCTGCGCCAGAAGCTCGGCTTCGACGGCCTCATCTTCTCCGACGACCTGTCGATGGAGGGCGCCAGCACCGCGGGCGGGACGGTGGCACGCGCGAATGCGGCGCTCAACGCCGGTTGCGACATGGTGCTGCTGTGCAACGACCCGCGCGCGCAGGACACGATGCTGGAAGGACTCGAGCGCCGGCCGGTGGCGCCCACGCTCGCCAAGCGCCTCGAGCGCATGCGCGGAAAGGCCATCTCGACCGTCGCGCTCAAGGCCAACGCCGCCTACCTCGCGGCGACCGAAAACCTCGCCCGCGTCAGGGGCTGACTCCGCCGCGCCGGGCGGGGGTCAGTCCGCCTTGATTCCGGCCGCCTTCACGATGCGGCCCCACTTCTCGACTTCGGCCTTGATGACGTTGCCGAAATGCTCGGGCGTTCCGCCCTGGATCTCGATTCCGTTGGCCTCGAGCTTGGTCCGCACGTCGGGCATCTGCAGCGCCGCGTTGATCGAGGCGTTCAGCTTCGCGACGACCTCCTTCGGCGTGCCCGCCGGCGCGAGGATCCCGCCCCACGTCGCGGCCTCATAGCCCGGCAGGGAATCCGCGACCGTCGGGATGTCGGGAAACATCTTCGAGCGCTGGGTCGTGGTCACCGCGATGCCGCGGAGCGACCCCGCCTTCACGTGGGGCGCGATCGCGGTGATGGGGTCGAAGATCATGACGGTGCGGCCGGCAAGCAGGTCGGGGTGTGCCGCGGAGCTGCCCTTGTAGGGCACGTGCTGGACCTTGGTGCCGCTCATGCTCGTGAAGAGCTCCGCGGCCATGTGCAGCGAGCTGCCAGTGCCGCTGTTTGCGCATACCGCCTTGTCCGGATTGGCCTTCATCCACGCGATCAGCTCGGGGACCGTCTTCGCAGGAACCGACGGATGCACGGTGAGGAGCAGGGGCACCACGTGGGTGTAGACGACCGGCTCGAAGTCCTTCACCGGATCCCACGACAGGTCCTTGAAGATGTGCTTGTTGGTGCCGTGGCTGGAGGCCACGATGAGGAGGGTGTAGCCGTCCGGCGCGCTTTTCGCCACGAAGTCGGTGCCGAGGTTGTTGGAGGCGCCGGGCTTGTTCTCCACCACCACGGGTTGCCCGAGCGAGGCCGTCATCTTGTCCGCCAGGACCCGCGCGATCACGTCGATGGCGCCGCCGGTCGTGGCCGGGACGATGATCTTCACCGGCCGGTTGGGATAGGCCTGCGCTGCCGCCTGGAACGCCGCGAAGAGCGCGATCGCTGCGACCGCAAGCCTCGAGCCGATTTTCAGGATCGTCATTGGTATCTCTGCCTCTGTGTCGTGGTGGTGATCATGCATCCTACGCGGCTATGCCGCGACCGGCGGGCGTTGGTCGCCCACCTGCGTCTCCTGCTCGAACGCGTGTGCCATCTGGAGCACGCCGAAGTCGTCGCGGTAGCGCCCCACGATCTGCAGGCCGACAGGTAGCGGCGGGGTGTCGTCGGTGAATCCCGCCGGCACCGAGATCGCGGGGTGGCTCGTGCAGGTCACGTAATAGGCGGTCTTCATCCACGCGATGTAGTCGGCCAGCTTCACGCCGTTGATGGTGTCGACGAAGGGCTGCGAGGCGGGAAAGGGCGGCACCTGGTTCACCGGCATGCAGAGGAACTCGTAGCGCTCGAGGAACGCGCGCATGCGCTGGAAGAGCTCCGAGCGCAGGGCCTGGGCGCGCGCGATGCGCATGGGGTCGAGCTTGAGGCCTTCTTCCACGTTCCAGATGACGGTCTTCTTGACCTTGTCGCGGTGCTTCTCGACCAGCGCCCCGTAGCGTTGCGCGAAGCTGAGCGAGCGCAGCACGTGGAACACCTCGTCGGCACCCGTGAGGTCCGGATGCGCCTCCTCGACGACGCAACCGAGCGATTCCAGCACACGACGCTGCCCCTCCAGCACGGCGCTCACCCTCGGATCCACCGGGATGTGCTCGTTGCCTGCGAGGCGCCCGTTGCGCGCGCTCCACCAGGCGACGCGAACCTTGCGGAAGTCGCGCCCGAGCGGGCGGGCGAAGCGTGCCCCGGGCTCGGTGATCGCGATCGCTGAGCGCGGGTCCGGTCCCGCCAGGGCCGAGAAGAGGAACGCGGCGTCCTCGACATTGCGCGCGATCGGCCCCAGCACCGACATCGTGTTCCATGAGTCCATGACCGGGTAGTAGGGCACGCGACCGGGCGTCGGGCGAAAGCCGACCACGTTGTTGAAGTTGCCCGGGTTGCGCAGGCTCCCGCCGAGGTCGGAGCCGTCGGCGAAGGGAAGCATGCCGCAGGCGACCGCGACGGCCGCGCCGCCGGAGGAGCCGCCGCTCGTCTTGTCGAGATCCCACGGGTTGCGCGTGGTGCCGAAGACCGCATTGAAGGTCTGGCTGCCGGCGGCGAACTCGGGCGTGTTGGTCTTGCCGAGCGTGATCACGCCGGCCGCCTTCAGGCGCTCGACGATCACGTGATCCTCGGTCGGCACGTTGTCGGCGTAGATCGGCGAGCCGAAAGTGGTGCGGATGCCCTTGGTGACGATCATGTCCTTGTAGGCATTGGGCAACCCGGCGAGCAGCGGCAAGGTCGCGCGCTTCGCCCGGCGCGCGTCGACGCGCTTCGCCTCGGCAAGCGCCTCTTCCGGCAGGAAGGTCACGATCGCGTTGACTTTCGGGTTCACGCGCTCGACCTGCGCGATGAAGGCGCGCATGAGCTCGACCGCCGAGACCTTGCGGGAGCGAAGCATGCGGGCGAGCTTGCGTGCGGGGAGGAAGACGAGGTCAGTCATAATTGGGGTCAGACTCCAATTAAGATAATTCGCCGAATGGCGGCGGCGATGCCGCAATTATCTTAATTGGAGTCTGACCCCAATTATGACTGACCAATTCGACAGCGCCGCGCTGATCGGCTCGCTCCCGCAGCTGCCGGGCGTGTACCGCTTCAAGAACACGGCCGGCGAGGTGATCTACGTCGGCAAGGCGGGCGACCTCAAGAAGCGCGTCTCGTCGTACTTCCAGAGGAACCTCGCAAGCCCGCGCACGGCGATGATGGTGTCGCAGATCGCGGGCGCCGAGACCACGGTCACGCGCACCGAGGCCGAGGCGCTGCTGCTCGAGAACAACCTCATCAAGAGCCTCGCCCCCCGCTACAACGTCGTCTTCCGCGACGACAAGAGCTACGGCTACATCCTCATCACCGGGCACGAATACCCGCAGATCCGCTTCTATCGCGGCGCCCACATCAAGGGCAACCGCTACTTCGGCCCGTACCCGAGCGCGTGGTCGATCCGCGAGACCATCGGGCACCTGCAACGCGTCTTTCGCCTGCGCACCTGCGACGACACCGTGTTCGCGCACCGCTCGCGGCCGTGCCTGCTGCACCAGATCGGGCGCTGCTCGGCGCCGTGCGTGGGCAAGGTCTCCGCCGCGGACTACAACCGGGACGTGGACCACGCGGCGAGCTTCCTCGAGGGCAAGGAGACCGACGTCATCAACGCGCTCACCGCGCAGATGAACGCGGCCTCCGAGGCCCTGGGCTACGAGGAGGCGGCCGGCTATCGCGACCAGATCCGCATCCTGCAGCGCATCCTCTCCGGCCAGGCCGTGGAAACGACGGGTGGGGGCGACACCGACATCGTGGTCGCGGTCGAGAGCCAGGGCACGTGGTGCGTGATGCTCGCGATGGTGCGCGGCGGCCGGCATCTTGGCGACCGCAGCTTCTTCCCGCACAACGCCTCGGGCAGCGACGCCGGCACCGTGCTGGAAGCCTTCATGGAGCAGCACTACGCCGTGCAGCCGATCCCGGGCCGCATCGTGTGCGACCAGCTCGACCGCCCGCCCGAGATGGAGGGGGTGCTCGGCACGCTCGCCCAGCAGCCCGTGAAGATCGTGACCCGGCCCATCGGCGAGTCGCGCACCTGGCTCGACATGGCGCGCAAGAACGCCTCGCTCGCGATCGGCCAGCGCCTCTCGGCGCAGGCGACGCAGGAGGTGCGCGTGGCTGCGTTGCAGGAGTTCCTCGGGTCGGAGAGCCCGCTTGGACGCATCGAGTGCTTCGACATCAGCCACACGATGGGCGAGGCGCCGATCGCCTCGTGCGTCGTGTACGACAAGGGCGCCATGCAGAACTCCGAGTACCGGCGCTACAACGTGACCGGAATAGAGCCGGGGGATGACTACGGCGCGATGCGATTCGCCCTGGAGAAGCGCTACCGCAAGCTCGCCGATGCGGGGGAGGGCAAGACGCCCGACCTGATCCTCATCGACGGCGGGCTGGGCCAGCTCAACGCGGCGCGGGCGGTGATGGGCGACCTCGGCCTGCACGAAATCCGCATGATCGGCGTGGCCAAGGGGGTCGAGCGCAAGCCTGGCCTGGAGCAGCTCGTCTTCCCGGGCGAAGAAGAGCCCCGCCGCCTGCCGCCCGACCATCCGGCGCTGCACCTCATCCAGCAGGTGCGCGACGAGGCGCACCGTTTCGCAATCACCGGGCACCGCGCGCGTCGCGGCAAGGCGCGCACCGCCTCGCGCCTGGAGGAGATCTCGGCCGTCGGGCCGCGGCGACGCCAGCGCCTGCTCGAGCACTTCGGCGGGCTGCAGGGCGTGATCGCCGCGAGCGTGGAGGACCTGGCCCGCGTCGAGGGCATCAGCCGTACACTGGCGGAGCGCATCTACCAGGAGCTGCACTGACGTTGAAGTTCAACCTGCCCCTCTTGCTCACGTGGCTGCGCATCGTGGCGATTCCCCTGTTCGTGGCGGTGCTCTACGTGCCGGAGGACTGGATCGCGGAGAAGAGCCGCAACGTGATCTCGATGTGGATCTTCATCGCCGCGGCCGTCACCGACTGGTTCGACGGCTGGCTCGCGCGCCGCTGGAACCAGACCACCTCGTTCGGCGCTTTCCTCGACCCCGTGGCCGACAAGCTCATGGTGGCCGCGGCCCTGATCGTGCTCACCGAGTTCGGGCGCATCTACGCGCTGGTGGCGCTCATCATCATCGGGCGCGAGATCACCATCTCGGCGCTGCGCGAGTGGATGGCGCAGCTCGGGCAGTCGAAGAGCGTGGCGGTGAACATGGCGGGGAAGGTGAAGACCGTCGCGCAGCTGGTCGCCATCCCCTTCCTGCTCTTCGACGACGTGCTCTTCGGCCTCTTCCACACCCGTCCGGTCGGGCACGTGATGATCTGGGTCGCGGCGGGCATCACGCTCTGGTCGATGGTGGTCTACCTCAAGGCCGCGTGGCAAAGCGGGGCGGTCGGCGGCAAATGAACGGGTGAGCGGAACCTTTGCAAGGTTGAGGTCTCTTTCAGGGGGGAGGCCAGCGGGGCGGTTGCACCTAGCCCCCTGAAAACGCTATAATTTCGGTTCTTCGCGGCAGTAGCTCAGTTGGTAGAGCGCAACCTTGCCAAGGTTGAGGTCGAGAGTTCGAGACTCTTCTGCCGCTCCATAATTCCGGGGGAAATCGGGTGACCGGTTTCCCCCGTTCCACGTAGATGCCCCGCCGTCGGCGGGCACCCCAGGGCGGGGTGGCAGAGTGGTCATGCAGAGGACTGCAAATCCTCGTACGCCGGTTCGATTCCGACCCCCGCCTCCAGAGTTCCATCGCGTCGACCATCCCGGCCGGCCACACACAGAAAGCTGCGCCATGCCGAAAGTCTCCCTAGCCGAAAAACCCGCGACGATGAAGTCCCTGCGCCTGAAGAACCTCGTCGACGAGGTGCTCGAGCAGCTGCCCAAGCCGCGCACCGACGACGTGATCGAGGACGTATTCCTGAGCATCGAGGGCAACGAGATCTGGAAAGCCTCGTACGACCGCATGGTCTACGAATCGGGCAAGGCGGCCGTGATCGCCTGGACGGGATTCTGGGTCTCGCATGCCGAGCAACGCGAGGGCGACCAGCGCCACACGGCGGCGCGCAGCTCGTTGATCGAGTCGTACTCGAAGCTGGACGTGAAGACCGCGAAGCGCGGCAAGAAGGTGAAGGAGGCTGAGGCGCTGAAGGCCATGCACGAGCATTTCATCGCCAACCGGGCGACCCTGCCGGCGGACACGCGCGACTACCGCGAGGTGATCCTCGCGCTGATCATGGATGGCATCGCTACCGACGTGGCGTTCGCGCGAGCCCTCGAGAAACCCGCATACGCCTGGTAGCGCGCATGGCACCACCCCGCCTGGACATCGCCTTCGTCTCCGACGTCGCCTGCCCCTGGTGCGCGATCGGGCTGGCCTCGCTCGAGCGCGCCCTCGAGCGCCTGGGCGGCGAGGTGGAGGCCACGGTGCGCGTCGAGCCTTTCGAGCTCAATCCGGACATGGGCCCCGCCGGCGAGCAAGTCGTGCCGTACATCGCGCGCAAGTACGGACGCACGCCCGAACAGATCGCCCAGGTGCAGGCGCGCATCCGGGAGAGTGGGGCCGCGGTCGGTTTCACCTTCGGCAAGCGCGAGCACGTCTGGAACACCTTCGACGCGCACCGGCTGCTGCACTGGGCGAGCCTCGAGGGCCGCGCGGTGGAGCTCAAGCGCGAGCTGCTCCAGGCCTACCACGGTGAGGGCCGCAATCCGGGCGCGGCCGACGTGCTCGTGGAGCTTGCCGCCAGGGTCGGCCTCGATCCGGCGCGCGCGAAGGCGATCGTCGAAGGCGACGAGTTCGCCGCCGAGGTGCGCAGCCGCGAGCGCTTCTGGGTGGAACAAGGCGTGTCCGGCGTGCCGTTCATCGTCGTGAACAATGCCTACGCCATCGAGGGCGCCCAGCCGGCCGAAGCCTTCGAGCAGGCGCTCCGCCAGATCGCAACCTCGCCCCAACCTTGATGCGTTTCGAAGAGGCCATCGCGTTCGCGCAGGCGCACGAGATCGCGTGGCCGCGCGATCCGGCCGCCGATCCCGCGCGTTGGGGCGTGCACCACGACGACCCGCCCCCCTTCAATCGCCTGCGCGGGCCCGTGCGCCTGCGCGGCGGCGTCTCCGGCGTGATCCACGTGCGCGGGAAGGAAGTCGCCGCGTGGGGAGAGCCCGATCGCGCCGACCAGACGTACAGCGTCGCCAAGACCTACCTCGCGCTGCTTGCGGGCATCGCGCATTCGCGCGGCTTGCTCGAGCCGGGCGAGCGTGTCGCCGGCCGTCTGCCCGGAATCGGATTCGACTCGGAGCACAACCGCGCGATCACCTGGGAGCACCTGCTCACGCAGACCAGCGAATGGGAGGGCGATTGCTTCGGCATGCCCGACCAGGTGGAGCACTACCGGCGCGTGGGGCACGACCCGAGGCCGCCCAAGGGGAAGAAGGGCGATCGCCGCCCCCTGCAGGCGCCGGGCACCTACTGGGAATACAACGACGTGCGCATCAACCAGCTCTCGCTGGCGCTGCTGCACCTGTTCAAGCGGCCGCTGCCCGAGGTGTTCCTCGAGAGCGTCCTGGCACCTCTCGGTGGTGGTCGCGATTTCCGCTGGGACGGTTACGACGACGCCTGGGTGGAAATCGGCGGCCGGCGAATGCAGTCGGTCCCGGGCGGCACGCACTGGGGCGGCGGCGTGTCCATCGGCACGCGTGACCAGGCGCGTATTGGCCAGATGCTCCTGGACGGTGGCGTGCACAAGGGTCGGCAAGTCGTGCCGGCCGAGTGGGCGCGGCGGATGCGTCAACCCTGCGCGACGGCTCCCTTCTATGGTTGGCTCACGTGGCTGAACGGCGACGGCCGCCTCGGCGAGGCCTCGCGCGCGAGCGCGTTCATGTTCGGCGCGGGCGGGCACACGGTCTGGATGGACCCGGAGAACGAAGCGGTGGTCGTGGTGCGCTGGCTGGACGGCGCGCACTGGGCGGGCTTCGTGAGTCGCGTGGTCCGGGCCTTTCGCGAGGGCCAGGGCTGATCCCTTCATTCGAAGCCGTCGAGTTCCATGGCATGCCCGCGGTCCGTTGGCGCGGCCCCGACGGCGCGGTCGCCATCGCCACGCTGCAGGGCGCGCACCTGGTCTCATGGTCGATGCCCGGAGGCGGGGAGCGCCTCTTCGTGAGCGAGCGCAGCGCCTTCGGGGCCGGCAAGGCGATCCGCGGCGGGATCCCGGTCGTGTTTCCGCAGTTCGCGGAGCTCGGTCCGCTCGCGAAGCACGGCTTCGCGCGCACGACCGACTGGAAGCTCACGGGCGTTGCCGAGACGAAGGAGGGCACGCGCGCGACCTTCGCGCTCGAGGCCTCGCCGCAGTCCCTCGCGCTCTGGCCACACCCCTTTCGCCTCGAGCTCGCCGCGACCCTCGGCCGATCGCGCCTCGAGGTCGAGCTTCGGGTCACGAACACCGGCGGGGAAGCTTTCGCGTTTGCCGCCGCCCTGCATACCTACCTGAACGTCTCGGACGCCGCGGCGGTGCGCCTGCAAGGCCTGCGCGGCACGCGCTTCCGGGACCGCGAGCCCATCGCTGTGGGCGTGGAAGGGCGTAGCGTCGTCACGGCGGAGGAGCCGATCGACCGCGTGTACTTCGCGGCACCGGCGGAGCTGCGTCTCGAGGACCCGGAGCGCGTTCTCGCGATCTCCCAGCGCGGCTTCAGCGACACCGTGGTGTGGAATCCGGGGCGCGAGTTGGCCGCGCAGATGGCCGACATGGTGCCCGAGGGGTATCGGCGGATGCTGTGCGTCGAGGCGGCATCCATCGACCCCATCGTCACGCTGGCCGCCGGCTCCGCATGGACCGGGGCCCAGGCGATCGCCGTCGCGCGTTAGATCGCGAGGTCCACGAGGAAGGGCGCAGGGCGCGTGAAGCTCTGCGACATCAGGTCAGCGCACTCTTCCAGCGTCGTCGCGCGCGCGGCCTCCACGCCCATCCCGTTGGCGAGCTTCACCCAGTCGATCGCGGGGTTGCCGAGGTCGAGCATGCTCATCGCGTTCACGCCCGGGGTCGCGCCCACGCCCTTGTATTCGCCCAGCAGGATCGCGTACTTGCGGTTGTTCAGGATCACCGTCGTGCAGGGCAGCCGCTCGCGCGCCTGCGTCCAGAGCGACTGCAGCGAGTACATCGCCGAGCCGTCGGCCTGCAGGCTGATCACGCGCCGCGCGCCGCGCGATGCGATGGCCGCACCCGTGGCGACCGGCAGCCCGTCGCCGATCGCCCCGCCGGCCAGGTGCAGCCAATCGTGCGGCGCCGCCGCGTGCGTGCCGCGATAGAAGTTGCGCCCGAACGAGACGCTCTCGTCGGAGACGATCGCGCCCTCGGGCATCACCGCGGCCACCACCTGGGCGAGCCCCTCGGGGGTCGGCGTGCCGCGCGCGGGTCCGGGCCTTGGACCGGAGTCGGGGAGCGCCGCGTCCGGCGCACCCAGCGCGCTGACGAGCCCAGCCAGCGCCGCGGAGGGGTCCTGGTCCAGGGCCGAGAGCGCGTGCAGCTTTGCCTCCGGCGCGTAATGGGTCGAGCGCTTTCCCGGATAGGCGAAGAAACCCACGGGCGGCCGCGCGTTCACCAGCACCAGGTGCCTGAACCTCGCGAGGGCCTCGATCGCGGCGTCGGTGGAGTAGGGGACGCGCTCGATCGGCACGCGTCCGCGACCGCGCGCGACTTGCGCGACGCCGAACTCGGCCATGAGGCCGGCGCCCGTTGCGCGCGCGACCCGCCAGGCGAGGCGTTGCGCTTCGGCCGTCAACGCCGCGCCTCCGAGCAGGATGAGCGTCGCCGCGCCGTCGAGGCGCAACGCCTTCGCGGCCGCGTCGATGGCGTCGGCCTCGATCGCCCGGGGGGCCGGGACGGGGAGCGGGTCGGCCGCGATGCCGCCTTCGTCCCAGGAGGCATCCGAAGGCAGGATCAGCGTCGCGATCTGCCCCGGCGTTGTGCGCGCGGCACGCACCGCCTCGGCAGCGTCGCGTCCCACTTCCGCGACGCTCGTGCTGGTGCGCACCCATGCGGAGACGGTGCGCGCCATGCCCTCGGTGTCCGCCGTGAGCGGCGGGTCGTGCGGCCGGTGATAGGTGGCCTGGTCGCCGACCACGTTCACGATGCCGCTGCGCGCGCGGCGCGCGTTGTGCAGGTTGGTGAGCCCGTTGGCGAGGCCCGGGCCGCAGTGCAGCAGGGTGCAGGCGGGCTTGCCGGCGATGCGGAAGTAGCCATCCGCCATTCCCGTCGCGATGGTCTCGTGCAGGCCGAGGACGCAGCGCATGCCCGGCGCCTGGTCGAGGGCGGCGACGAAGTGCATCTCGCTCGTCCCGGGATTCGCGAAACAGGTGTCGATGCCGCTGGCGAGGAGGGTGTCGAGGAGGCTGCGCGCTCCGTTCATTTCGCGTCACGCCGCGGGATCGCGAGGCCCGCCTTGACGGCCGGCCGTTCCACGAACGCATCGAGCGCGCGCTTCACCTCCACGAACTGGTCGAAGCCCACGAGCTCGCCCGCGCCGTAGAAGCCCACGAGGTTGCGCACCCAGGGGAAGGTGGCGATGTCGGCGATGGTGAAGTCCTCCCCCATGATCCACGCGCGCCCGGCCAGGCGCCGGTCGAGGACTCCGAGCAATCGCTTCGATTCGGCGAGGTAGCGGTCGCGCGGGCGCTTGTCCTCGAAGTCCTTGCCGGCGAACTTCACGAAGAAGCCCACCTGCCCGAACATCGGGCCCACGCCGCCCATCTGGAACATCACCCATTGCAGCGTCTCGTAGCGCGCGGCGGCATCTCGCGGCAGGAGGCCGCCGGCCTTCTCGGCGAGATAGAACAGGATCGCGCCCGATTCGAAGAGCGCGAGCGGACGGCCGCCCGGGCCGTCGGGATCGATGATCGCGGGGATCTTGTTGTTCGGGTTGAGGGAGAGGAACTCGGGCGACATCTGGTCGTTGGTGTCGAAGCTCACCAGGTGCGGCTCGTACGCGAGGCCCAGCTCCTCGAGCGCGATCGAGACCTTCACGCCGTTGGGCGTGGGCAGCGAGTAGAGCTGGATGCGGTCGGGGTGGCGCGGCGGCCACTTCTTCGTGATGGGGAAATCGGCGAGGGTCTTCATGGCTGCGAGTGTATCCGGCGCTCCCAGAGCTGCTCCAGGTGCTCGTCGCCCCACGTGCGGTCGTGGCGTTCCTCGAGCAGGGCGAAGCCGTACTTGCGGTAGAGGTGCGACGAGGCTTCGAGCCCGGCGACGGTCGTGAGCCACACCGCCGTCTCGCCCCGTGCCTGCGCCCAGGCGATCGCGCGTGCGAGTAGCTCGTTGCCGAGGCCGCTTCCCCGGGCCGTGTCGGAGGCGATCAGGAACCGCAGCCGCGCACCGGCGCGGGCGCCGGGCCGGGCATCCATCACCACCGCGGCGAGGAATTCGTCGCCGCGCCAGGCGCTGAAGGCGGTCACCTCGTCGCGCTCGCCCCACTGCCGGGCGATCTCGCCCAGTTGCTCGGCGCACAGGGCTTCGAACAGCGGCGACCAGCCGCGTCCCTGCACGTAGTAGCGGCCGTGCCAGCGCACGATCTCGCCCACGAGCCCGGCGTGGGCGCCCTGTATCCAGCGTGTCTCGCCGTCCTTCCTTTCCGTTGTCTCCATCCGTGGCGTTCCCCGTGACCGTTTCTTGCAAGGTAATGCATCGAGGCCGCCCACGGCCCTAGAATGGCCTCCCGTTCCCCGGAGGCCCCATGAAGCACAACGCGATCGGCTGGTTCGAGATCTACGTGCAGGACATGGCGCGCGCGCGCAAATTCTACGAGACCGTGCTGGTCCGCAAGCTGGACAAGCTCCAGGCGGGCGGCCTCGAGATGTACTCGTTCGCCGGCGAGATGGCGGCGCCGGGGTCGTCCGGCGCGCTGGTGCACATGCCGGGGTTTCCCTCGGGCGGCAACAGCACGCTGGTGTACTTCGTCTGCGACGACTGCGCCGTGGAGGAAGGCCGCGTGAAGGCCTCGGGAGGCCGCGTCGAGAAGTCGAAATTCTCGATCGGCCAGTACGGGTTCATCTCCCTGGTGTACGACACCGAGGGCAACATGTTCGGCCTGCACTCGATGAAGTGATCGCGCCCCGCGCTCAGTTCATGCCCGAGCGCCCGTCGTTCAGGCGCCGCGAGACCATGGAGACGACGCGCCAGTCGGCGCCGAAGTTGACGGCGTACAGGCACAGGAAGCCCCAGCTGTCGGTGTAGCGGTAGTCCCACGAGACGGTCTGGGTGTTGTTGAAGACCATGACCTGGTCCGGCTTCCCGATCACGGTCTCGACCTGCTCGCGCGTCATCCCCTGCTGGAGCTGGGGAATGAGCGCGTTCCTGTAGGGCTCGTTGCTCGCGAGCACGGCGGCGCAGCCCTGGAGCAGGGCGACGGTGGCGATGAGGGCGATCGTCCGGGCGATGTGGTGGCTCATGGGACCTCCTTGCAGTCGATGCTGGTCCTGCCGGGGTAGGTACGCAATGGCCCCAAAGCCGGATGAAGTGAGGCAAGCTTGCGCCCATGGACGCGCGCGGGTTCCTGGTCGCCGACACGCTGCGAAACGGCGTGCCGGTCACGTTCCGGGCGGTGCGTCCCGGCGACGAGGAGCGCCTGGAAAAAGCCTTCGCCGGCCTCGCGCCGTCCACGGTCTACACGCGGTTCTTCGGCTCCAAGAGCGCGCTCACCGAGCGGGAGCTCACGCACATCGGCGAGATCGACTTCGTGAACGAGGTCATGCTGGTCGTCACGGTTGCGGGCGACGCGGGCGAGGTCATCGTGGGCAGTGGCCGTTACGTGGCCATGGGTGCCGGGGCGCGCACGGCCGAAGTCGCGTTCACGGTCGAGGAGGATTACCAGGGGCAGGGCATCGCGAGCCGGTTGCTGGGGCACCTGGCGGGCATTGCGCGGGATAACGGCTTCACCAGCCTCGAGGCCTTCGTGCTCGCCGGGAACCGCCCGATGCTCGCGGTGTTCGCCCGCAGTGGCCTGGCGATGCGGCAGCGCCGGGAAGAGGACGCCCTCCACGTGGTCCTGGCACTCGGATAGGCGCCGCCCGGCCCGCAATGGCACCTTCGACCCGCCGCGGCCACCCCCGATCAGCCCCTGAGTGCCATATCCCTGGCCTCCGGGATGGGTCTAGCATCCCCAGACACTCCGGGGACGCAATGACGACGGCTACGGTCTACATCGTCGACGACGACGCGACCTTCGCGCGCGGCCTGGCACGGCTGGTCGGCGCCGCGGGCTGGAAGGCGGAGGTGTGCGCGTGCGCCGCGGACTTCCTCCAGCCGGGCCGCGTGAGCGCCGAGGAGCCGGGCTGCGTCCTGCTGGATGTACGCATGCCGGGAATGCGCGGCCCCGAGCTGCACCGCGTGATGATCGAGCGCCACATCAACCTGCCGGTGGTCTTCCTCACGGGGCACGGCGACGTGGGCACCAGCGTCGATGCGATGAAGCTGGGCGCGGTGGACTTCCTCGAAAAGCCCGTGCGGGCCGAGAAGCTCGTGGCCGCGATACGCGCGGCGCTCGTGCGCGACGCGGCCCATCGCACGAAGGACCGCGAGCTGCGCGAGCTCGAGGAGCGCATGGCGAGGCTCTCGCCTCGCGAGCGCGAGGTGATGGGGCACGTGGTCGCCGGGCGCCTCAACAAGCAGATCGCCGCCGACCTCGCCATCTCGCTGAAGACCGTCAAGGCGCATCGCGCGAAGGTGATGGCGAAGCTCGACGTGCGCTCGGTGCCGGCCCTCGTGGACCTCTGCCGCGCCGCGGGCGTCGGCAAGGCGACCATCCCCGAAGGCTCCTGAAGCCGGAGTGGGTCGGGACGTGTTGGCATTGCGCAGCCGCAGGACTACCATTGTGCGTCCTCACGAGCGCGCTCCCCGGCACAGGGGAAGTTGCCAAGCGCGCCATGAAGTCCGGCGCATTCCCATCTTCACCCTGGGGAGTTCCCCATGCGCCTCGGATCACTGCTCGTCCGCGCGGTTGCGTGCCTCGCCCTGCTCGCATCGCATCCCGCGCACTCCCAGCTGTTCCGCGCCTACGTCGCCTCCGACGGCCTCGACACCAATCCCTGCACGCTGCAGCTGCCCTGCCGGCTGCTGCCCGCGGCGCTCACGGCGGTGGCGACCGGCGGCGAGATCTGGATGCTCGACTCGGCGAACTACAACACCAGCCAGGTCGTGATCGCCAAATCCGTGAGCATCCTCGCGGTGCCCGGCGTGGTCGGCAGCATCGTCGCGACCGGCGGCGCGGCGGGACTCTTCATCTCCGCCTCGGGTGGAAGGGTCTCGCTGCGCAACCTCGTGATCGTGCACTACACGAGCAGCACCCACGGGATCTTCTTCGGCAGCGGCATCGACCTGCACGTGGCGGACTGCGAGATCGCCGGCGTTGCCACTGCCGCAATCCACGCGACCGCGCCGAACAGCCAGGTCACGGTGCGCAACACCGTCCTGCGCGGCTCGGGAACGGGGTTCCGCGCCGAGGACACGACCGTCGCCTCCCTGGAGGGTGTGCACGTCCTGGACAACGTGTATGGCATCGTCGTGGCGGACGACGCGCGCGTCTCGGTGAAGGACAGCGTTGCGGCGGGCAACCTGTACGGACTGCGCGCGGAAGCGGCGACCACGTCCGCGCGGCTCGTGGTCGAGCGCTCCTCCCTCACCGGAAACGACACTGCCGTATCGGTTTCCGCCACCGGCTCCGCAGTGGCCCACGCGACCGTGAGCCGCAGCGACGTGAGCCACAACAGCGTCAACGGCCTCGCGGCCATTCAGGATCCGTCGGCGAACGCGGTGATCGTCGCCGACGGCAACACGGTGACGCACAACTTCGCCGGCTTCACCTTCGGCGCCGGCACCCCGCCCACGATCTTCACGCGCGGCAACAACGTGCTGCGCTACAACACGGTCGACATCGGGGGAGGCGGCAGCCTGACCTCGCTCGCCGCGCAATGAAGGAGGCAACCATGGAGCTCCGCAACGCGATCGCGCGCGCGTTCTTCTGCGCCGTGGCGCTGTTCACCGCCATGCCCGCGCCGGCGCAGTCCTTCAGGGCCTACTTGTCCTCGACCGGCAACGACGCCAATCCCTGCTCGCTCCAGCAGCCCTGCCGCCTGCTGCCGGCCGCCCTCGCCGCGGTCGCCGACGGCGGCGAGATCTGGATGCTCGACTCGGCCAACTACAACACCGCCACCGTGAGCGTGACGAAATCGGTGACCATCCTCGCCATTCCCGGCGTCAACGGCAGCGTGCTCGCCACCGGAGGCGGCAACGCCATCGACATCAACACCGCGGGCGTGAAGGTGACGCTGCGCAACCTCGTGATCGGGCATCTCACCAGCAGCAACCGCGGGGTGAGCTTCACCCAGGGCGCGCAGCTCGGCATCTCCGGATGCGAGATCTCCGGTATCCAGGGCGCCGCGGTGTACGCCTCGGCCAGCGGCGGCAAGGTATCGGTTCGAAACAGCGTGCTGCGCGGCTCCGGGGGGACCAGCGTGGGCGTGCGAACGCTCGGCGACGTGAACGCCACGCTGGACGGGGTCCAGGTCAAGGGCTTCCTGCAGGGCATCTACGCCGACGCCGGCGGGCGCGTGACGGTGAGCGACAGCGTGCTCGCCGGCAATACCACAGGCGCGATCGTCATCTCGTCGGGCGGCGCCGACACGCGCTTCGTGATCGCGCATTCGGCGGTGAGCGGCAATGCCGAGGGCCTTCGCGGCCAGACGACCACGATGCTCGACTCGGTGTCGCTCACCGCCCGCAACAATTCGATCAGCCACAACACGACCGCCGGGATCCGGCTTTCGCACGCGGCCTCGTCGTCGCTCGTGGTGGCTCTCGACGCGAACACGATCGCCGAGAACAACGTCGGCATCGAGGTGATCGGGGGAACGCCGAGCCTGCGCACGCGCGAGAACAACGCCATGAGATTCAACACGCCGGACGTTTCGGGCGGCGCGCTCACGCCACTGGCGCCGCAGTAGCCCGAGAGGAGATCCTCGTGAAATCCATCCGCCTGCTCCTCGCCCTGCTCGCCGCCGCGCTCCTCGCGCCGTCCGCGCAGGCGCAGCTCTTCCGGGCCTACGTCTCGTCCGCCGGCCTGGACACGAACCCCTGCACGCTCACCCAGCCGTGCCGCCTGCTGCCCGCGGCGCTCACGGCCGTGGCCAACGGGGGCGAAATCTGGATGCTCGACTCGGCCAACTACAACACCGGCACGGTCAACGTGACCAAGTCCGTGACCATCCTCGCCGTGCCCGGCGTGGTGGGCAGCGTCGTGGCCACGGGCGGCGGCGACGGGATCTACATCAACGCCGGGGGGATCAGCGTGACGTTGCGCAACCTCGTCATCGTCCATTTGACCAGCAGCGTGTCCGGCGTCTATTTCGTTCTCGGCGACTCTCTGCACATCGAGGATTGCGAGTTCTCCAACATGGGCGCCTACGGATTGCTCGCCATCGCGTCCAACGCCACGGTCACCGTCAGGGGCTCCACGTTCCGGGGCAACGCGACGGGGCTGCGCTTGAACGGGGTGTCCGCGCTCGACCGGGTGCGAATCGTGGGCAACACGCTCGCCGGAATCGTCGCGACGGATGGCGCGAGCCTCAAGGTGAGCGATTCCCTCCTGGCTGACAACGTCTACAACGTGCAGGTCAGTGCGCAGGGTTTTTCCCCGGCACGGGTCGCCATCGTCCGCTCGATTCTCACGGGCGGCTTCTACGGCTTGTACACGTTCACCGCCGCCGCCGCCGGCGTCGTCGAGGCCTCGATCAGCGACAGCAACCTCACCAACCACACGACGGCGGCGATCCACGCCCAAAACTTCTCCGGCGGGACGCTGAACGTGTCTGCCGACACCAACTGGATCGCCCACAGCGGCACCGGCTTCGGCTTCGGCTCCGGGACCCCCACGATCTACAGCCGCGGCAACAACACGCTCAGGTTCAACGGCACCGACGTCTCGGGCGGCAGCCTCACGCCGTTCTCGACGCAGTGATGGGGAGACCGCCATGACGCTTTCCGGGACTCTCGGACGCACCCTTCTCGCCGCGGCGGCGCTCTTCACGGCCTCCGGCGCAAATGCCCAGGTCTTCCGCGCCTACGTTTCCTCGGCAGGCAACGACGCCAACCCCTGCACGCTCACGCAGCCCTGCCGGCTGCTGCCCGCGGCGCTTGCGGCGGTCGCCGACGGCGGCGAGATCTGGATGCTGGATTCCGCCAACTACAACTCCGCGCAGGTCGACATCACGAAGTCGGTCACGATCCTCGCCGTTCCCGGCGCGCTGGGCAGCATCGTCGCCACCGGGGGTGGGCACGGCATCAGCATCAATGCCGCGGGCGTGAAGGTGGCACTGCGCAACCTCGTCATCGTCCACCTCACGAGCAGCCAGTATGGGGTCAACTTCGTGCAGGGAGCGCAGTTGCACATCTCCGGCTGCGAGATCTCGGGGATGCAGCAGCGCGGCGTCTTCGCGAGCGCGGCGAATTCCACGGTCACGATCCGTGACAGCGTGATCCGCGACAACGTCCTCTACGGCGTGTCGGCGGGCGCCGGGAGCAGCGCCGCGCTCGATCGCGTGCAGCTGCGCGACAACGGCTCCTACGGGCTGTTCGCCAACGGGGCGCACGTCACCTTGAGCAACAGCGTGGTCTCGGGCCACAGTTACGGAATCACCGCCTTCGGCAACGCGTCCCAGAACAGGGTCTCGATCGAAGGCTCCGTGATCACCGGCAACACCAACGGCGTCTACGCGACGGCCTCGGGCGCCAGCGACTTCTCCGAGGTCACCGCCAGCCGTAACGTCTTCAGCCACAACTCGCAGGCGGCGGTCCAGGCCATCCAGGGCAGCGGGAACGTCACCGTGGTCGTGGGCGCCAACCTCGTTGCCGAGAACGGCGTAGGCTTCTCCGGGCAGGGCGGCGCGACCTACTACTCCCGCGAAACCAACACCATGGTCTTCAACACGAACGACCTGTCGGGCGTCACGCTCACGTCGCTGTCGGGTCAATAGGAACCGAGCCTCGCCCGGGTGCCGGTGCCGGCGGCACGCTAGTCCCCGGGAACGGGCTCGAGGGCGATCCCGGCGGCGCCCAGCTCGGCCGCGAGGCGCACCAGCTCGGCCACGGAGCGGACCTCCATCTTGTCCATCACGCGGGCCCGGTGCGTCTTCACGGTGCGCTCGGCCGAATTCAGGGCGAAGCAGATCTGCTTGTTCAGCCGGCCCGCCACCACGCCCGCCATCACCTGGCGCTCGCGCGGGGTGAGCGTGGAGTACAGGCGCTTCACCTCCTCGCGCCGCGCGCGCCGCGCCTCGCGCTCGATGTCGCGCTTGAGCGCCCCGTCGATCGCGTGCAGCAGCACGCCGGTGGGTACCGGCTTGGTGAGGAAATCGAGCGCGCCGCCGCGCATCGCCTCGACGGTGCTGGGAATGTCCGCGTGGGCGCTCACGAAGATCACCGGGCGGGCGTCCTCGCGGCGCGCGAGCGCGGTCTGCAGCTCGAGGCCGTTGCGCCCGCGCATGCGCAGGTCGAGGAGCACGCAGGCGGGGCCGCGGTCGTCGTCGCAGGCGAGGTACTCGTCCGCCGAGGCGTAGAGCAGCGGCGTGTGGCCGGCGGCGGTGAGCAACCGGCCCATGGCCTTGCGGAACGCATGATCGTCGTCCACGACGTGGACGATGCCGGGCAGGATCACGGGCCGCGCGTTCATGTCCCGATCGCCGGCAGCCAGATGCGGAAGATGGCCCCGTGCGGCACGTTCGGCTCGATGCCCACGCGCCCGCGGTGCTCCTTCACGATGGTGGCGACGATGGAAAGCCCGAAGCCCATGCCATCGCGCTTGGTGGTGAACATCGTCTCGAAGGCCTGCGCCGCCTCCTCGGGCGTGAGGCCCGGGCCGCGGTCCGAAACGGCGATCTCGACGCCGCCATCCACGGCGCGCGTCTCGACGCGGACCTCGCGCCGGGCCGGCGGCGACGATTCGAGCGCTTCCATCGCGTTCATCGCGATGTTGATCACCACCTGCTGCAGCTGCACCGCCACGCCGCGAACCGCCGGCAGCTTCTTGCCGAAGACGGGCAGGAGCTGCACGGTGCGATGCGCCGCGTCGAAGGCGAGGTGGCCGAGCGCCTCGGCCACCTCCTTGTTGACGTCGAGTGCCTCGGGCTTCCAGTCGCGGCGCGCGAGCAGCTTGCGAAGGCCGCGGATCACCTCGGTGGCGCGCAGGTCCTCGTTGCGGATGTCGGCGAGGATCTCGCGCAGCTTGTCGGGGTCGAGCGTGCCCTGCTCGAGCATCATCTCGGCCGCCTCGGCGTTGCTGAGGATGGCTCCCATGGGCTGGTTGATCTCGTGCGCGATGCTCGCGGTGAGGGCGCCCACGGTGGACAGGCGCGCCACGTGCGCCAGGTCGGCGGCCCGGGCCTGGAGCTCGGCCTCGGCGCGGCTGCGGCGCCGGCTCTGCGCGATGAGCGACTGGATGAGCAGGGCCTGCGCGAGGATGACGACCCCCAGGCCCACCAGCGGCCACAGGTAGTCGGTCCAGATCGGCGTGGGCTCGTTGGCGACGCTGCAGCGCGACGGGACCGCGCGCTTGGAGAGGTTCCAGCGCTCCAGCCCGTTCCAGTCCACCTCGCACGTGGACTCGGGGTGCATCGACACGGGAATCGTGGCCGGATCCTCGCCTTCGAGCACGCGGCGCACGATCAGGCCGGCCTGGCGGCCGTGCTGGTCCACGCGCGGAGCGGAGCCCCCGAGCGGCCCACGCCGGAACTGCGAGTGGAAGACCGACAGCACCGGCACCGACGAAGCGCGCGAGATCTGCATCATGGCCGGTGCCGCCGGGCCCGAGAGCTGGCCGCTGCCGTCGCGCAGCATGGTGAGGTAGAGCACCAGCGAGTCGGGGCCCAGCGCCGACAGGCGCGCCATCGCGTCGGCGCGCGTGAGGCCGGAGAGGTGCTCGACCTGCATCTGCGGATGCAGGCGTGCGAGCTTGCGCTCGGCGAGCGCGCGAACGTACTGGTCGAAGGTCGAGTCGCCGGATACCACGTGCAGGCGGCGCGCGCCTGGCACCAGGGCGCGACCGAGGTCCACGCTGCCCTGGACGTCCAGCGCCATGAGGACGCCGGTCGTGCGCGACGGCAGCCTCGCCTCGAGCGAGCCTTCGTACACGCCGTTGAACACGATCGCCGCGCCGGGCCAGATCGCGTCGCGGTGGCGCGCGGCGAATTCCAGCGGCTCGATGCCCGAGGCGATGATGAGGTCCACCGGAGTGTCCTGGTACTTGCGCTGCAGCAGCGCCACGAAGTCGCGCTCGAGGTCGGCCTCGAAGCGCAGCGGGTCGATCTCCTCGGGGAAGAAGTCCACCAGGCGGGGCGCCCCTTCCACGATGGCCTCGCGCAGGGCGGCCTCCCGCACGACGTTGACCGGGTAGAGGGAATCCCAGCTGCGGATGAGCACGATGCGCCACGTGGGCGGCGGCTGGGCTGGGGGCTGGGCCGCCGCGCAGGTGCCGGCGAGGAGCAGCGCGCAAAGCGCCAGCCGCTGGAGAAAGCCGGCCGAATCCATGCGCGCAATGTTCCCATGAGTGAGGGGCAGGCTGTCGATCTGGGTCAAGACCGCCGGGCGTCGGCGGTTCCGGGTGCCGGTCGTTTCGACGGGCCGATCATGGTGCGCCCCGGCCGCTCGCAGCGATTGGACCTTGGTCCAATTCGCAGCCGCCCGGCCCCCGGCCATAGTGTGGCGTCCACAAGAACAACTATGGAAGGTTGCGCCATGTTCCGTCGCGTGGCCCTGGGCTGCGCCGCGCTTGCCGCTGCCGGCGCCCTCGCGGGCCAGTACGACAAGCCGTATGCCCTGGTGGAAGCCGGGGACCGATCGCCCACGCGCGAGGAGTTTCCCCCGGCCATCACCCAGATCGACGGCGAGAGCACGCGCAATCCCCGCAAGCCGGACCCGATTTCACCGGGCAAGCATCGCGTGACGGTGCGCTTCGAGACTGCCAAGGTGGCGCAGTCGCCTGAAGAGTCCACCCGTGAGCTCGACATGGACCTCGAGCCGTGCACGCGCTATCGCATCGCGGCGCGCCGCGTCGGCACCACCAGCTGGGAGCCCAAGGTCTACTCGGAGGCGATCGCGGAATGCAAGCGCAAGTTCGAGCAGAAATAGGCGCCGTTACCCCTAGGAGATCGCGATGAAGGACGACAGGAAGAAGGCCAAGAAGAAAGGCAGCGGCGGCAAGCCCGGCGGGGAAAGGCTCAAGGGCAAGGAATACGACGCCCAGCTCGCCAAGCTGCACGAGGAGCTGGTCGAGCTGCAGGAGTACGTGAAGAAGAAGGGCCTCAAGGTGGCCATCGTCTTCGAGGGCCGCGACGGGGCCGGCAAGGGCGGCACGATCAAGGCGATCACCGAGCGGGTGAGCCCGCGCGTTTTCCGGGTGATCGCGCTCGCTGCGCCCAGCGAGCGCCAGAAGTCGCAGATGTACATGCAGCGCTACATCCCGCACCTGCCGGCTGCGGGGGAGGTCGTGATCTTCGACCGCAGCTGGTACAACCGCGCGGGCGTCGAGCGCGTCCTCGGGTTCTGCAGCGAGGAAGAGGCGAAGGCGTTCCTCAAGGCGGTGCCGTTGGTCGAGAAGGCGATCGTGAGCTCCGGCGTCATCCTGCTCAAGTACTGGCTCGAGGTGAGTGAAGCGGAGCAGACCCGCCGCCTGCAGTCGCGCATCGACGACCGGCGCAAGATCTGGAAGCTCTCGGACATGGACCTGCTGTCGTTCAGCCGCTGGTACGACTACTCGCGCGCCCGCGACGACATGTTCCAGGAGACCGACACGCCGTGGGCGCCGTGGTACGTGGCGGTTTCCGACGACAAGAAGAAGGCGCGCCTGAACATCATCCGCCACCTCCTGGGCAAGATCCCGCACAAGCCCCTCAAGCGCGAGAAAATCAGGCTGCCGGACCGCCAGAAGCCCGGGAAGTACAAGGACCCCGGCTATCCTTTCAAGTACGTCGATGCAAAATAGAGTCGTCCCTTCCTTCACCCTCGGAGATCCCATGCGTTCCCTCACCATCCTGGCGGTCGCGCTCGCTGCCGCCCTTCCGCTTTCCTCGATCGCGCAGCAAAAACAGCCGCCGCAGCCGCAGGTCTCGGGCGCCGTCGCCACGGCGCCGGGCAAGGCCGCGGCCGTCGCCTACGTCAACGTGACCGCCACCGTCGAGGCGGTGGACCCCGCCACCCGCACCGTCTCGCTCAAGGGCCCCAAGGGCAACGTCGTCGACGTGGTCGCGGGCGAGGAAGTGCGCAACTTCGACCAGATCAAGAAGGGCGACAAGCTCACGGTCAAGTACGCCGAGGCGCTTACGCTCGAGCTCAAGAAGGACGGCAAGGCCGTCGGCCGCACCGACACCGAGGCGATGAAGCGCTCCCAGCCGGGCGAGAAGCCGGGCGGCACCGCGCGCCGTGACGTGACCATCGTGGCGGACGTGGTGAACGTGGATGCCGCCGCGAAAAAGGTCTCGCTCAAGGGGCCGAAAGGCAACGTGGTGGACCTCAACGTGCAGGACCCGGAGCAGCTCAAGCTCATCAAGAAGGGCGACAAGGTCGAAGCCGTCTACTCCCAGGCGCTCGCGATCTCGATGGAAGCCCCCGCGGCCCCCGCGAAGGCTCCCGAGAAGGCGCCCGAGAAGAAGAAGTAAGACCGCGCCCGCGCGCCGGCCTTCCGGGCCGGCGCGCGGGTGGGTTGCTGAAGCTCGTCCTGTAACCTCACGCGGGTGACCGCCCCTGCCTTCGGCCGCGCGCTGCGGCCCCTCTGGGACCTCGATCCCGACGGCATCTTCCTCAACCACGGCTCCTTCGGCGCGTGCCCGAAGGTCGTGATCGCCGCGCAGGCGCGCATCCGCGCCGCGATGGAAGCCCAGCCCGACGTCTTCTTCCGCCGGCGCGTCTCGCTGAGGGACGGCCCCGACACGGAGTTGCGCGCCGCGGCAGCGCGGCTCGCGCGCTTCGTGGGCTGCGGGGACGGCACCCTGGCATTCGTGGAGAACGCCACCGCCGGAGTGCAGGCAGCCTTGTGTGCGGTGGACCTGGCGCCGGGCGACCGCGTGCTCATCACCAGCCACACCTACAACGCCGTGCGCCTCATGGTCGAGGCGCGCTGCCGCGAGACGGGCGCGGTGCCCGTGGTGGCCGAGCTGCCGCTGCCGGCCGATGCCGGCGAGATCGTCGCGCGCTTCGACGCGGCGGGCGAGGGGGTCCGGGTCGCCATCCTCGACCACATCACCTCGCCCACGGCCATCGTCATGCCGCTCGAGCGTATCGTCCCGCGCCTCAAGGAGCGAGGGGCGCTGGTCATCGTGGACGGAGCCCATGCCGTGGGCCACATCCCGCTCGACGTTCCCGCCACGGGCGCCGACTGGTACACGTCGAACGCGCACAAATGGCTCTATGCGCCCCGGGGCAGCGCCTTCCTCTACGCCGCACCCGGCGTGGCGCCGCGCACGCATCCGCTCGTGACGAGCCACTACGTCGAACAGGGCTTTCCGCTCTCGTTCGACTGGGTGGGCACGCGCGACTATTCCGGCTGGCTCGCGGTCCCGGCGGCGATCGACTTCCACCAGGGCATCGACGCCGAGGGCCTGAGCGCCCACGTCCGCCGGCTCCTCGACCTGGCCACCGCCACGCTGGAGGGACTGGGCGCCGTGTCGATCGCCCCGATGGCGCTCTGCGCCCGCATGCGCTCGTTCGCGCTGCCGCAGCGCCGGCCCGCCGCCGACGACGACGTGCGCGAGCTGGTCGGCCGGCTCTGGGAGCGCGACCGCATCCAGTCGATGGCGGTGAAGTTCGGCAGCCGGCTGCTGCTGCGAGTCTCAGGGCAGGCGTATGTGGGCGAGGAGGACGTGCGCGCCCTGGGCGAGGCGCTCGGGCGCGACGGCTGGCCCGGGCGCTAGCTCACTGGATCTGCTTGACCGGCCCGGCGCCGGTGCTGTCGTACAGGTCGGACTTGCCGGGCGAATCGCCGACGCGCTGCCCCTTGGGGATGAACGGCAGGCGCCTCAGGAAGCCGCGGCTGTCGGATCGCGCGGCGGCCTTCGCCAGGTGCGCGGCGCGCTCGTAGTCCATGGGCGTCTTCGAACGCCAGATCTCGGCCAGTTGCGTGTCGCCGTCGAGCGCCACGCTGTACTTGCCGAGGTTGTAGAGCAGGTACATGGCGTAGAGATTGTCGAAGTCCTCGTACTCGCCTTCGTCGTTGGTGAAGTCGAGCGAGATCACCGACGGGAAGCGGTTGGGCAGGTCGCGGAAGGCGACCTTCGCTTCCGCGCGTGGATCGACCCACGTCGATCCTGGATATTTCTTGTAGAGCACCACGTCCATGGCGCGGCCGCGCGAGCGCCACTCGCGCATGAGCCTCAGCGCCATTTCGGTCGGCACGTTGGCCTGCACGGCCTTCACGGGCTTGGTGAGGCCCGGCAGCAGCCGCGGCTCCTTCACCACGAGCTGGTGGTAGACGGCGCCGTACTTGAACGCGACGCCGATGGTCTTGGCGCAGTTGAAGCGCAGGTAGTCGTAGCGGACCTCGTCGTGGTGGTACTCGGTCGACCGGGCGCGAGCGCGGTAGTCGGCGTTGATGCGCGCGAAGTAGGCGGCGAGCGCATCGCGCTCGGCGCGAGGCACGCCGTAGACGCGCACGCCGACGACGGAGCGCTTGTACGCCTCGCCGAAGTCCAGGCCGAATTCCGCGGTCGGACCCAGCGAGGAACGGGTCCCGTAGAGGTACTCCACCTTCGGCACGCGCGTGACCAGCTCCGCGGTGTAGCGGCCCTGGGCGTGTTCTTCGGCGCGGTCGGCGTAGAAGTTGGCGGAGTAGACCCAGTCGTCGGGCTCGCCGGGCTCGCGCAGCGCGAGCGCGAGATGGCCTGCCGAGCCGCCCTTGGAGGTGCCGAAGCTGATCAGCAGCTCCATGTCGTAGGCGTCCTGGCGCAGGCGGCCCATCACGTCCACGAGGTTGCGCGGCTCGGGACCGCCGGGCATGCCGAATTCGGCGGCCGGCGCCTGCCCGGCGGAGAAGGCCGCGACGCACGCGAGTGCGCCCAGCGCCCGGGCCTGCCGCGCGATCACTGCACGAGCGGAATCTGCGCGCCCATGTCGTAGTGGTTGAGCGTCCGGATCTTGTTCTCGATCTGCAGGTACCGGATCGCCTTGCGGGCGGGAAGGATCGCGTAGAGCTTCTTCAGCTGGCGCTCGCGCAGGCGCTGCTCCTCGGCGTCGGCATCGAGCAGCTCGCGCGCGATGCGCTTGGCGTTGGCGTCGCTCATCGACGAGGCCTGGTTCACGTAATCGACGATCGCCCGGTTCTGCCGCTGGAGCAGCTTGTCGAGGTCCTTCTGGTAGGCGTCGTAGAGGGGCCAGAACTTCTTCGCCTCGGCTTCCGTGAGCTCCATGTTCTTGGCCACCACCGCCCGCTTGTCGGCTTTCACCGCGTCACGGAAGGCGGCGACTGCCGCGGGGCTGCCGCGCTCGGCCGGCGCCGCTGCCGGCTTGGGCGCGGGCGCGGCCTGCTTGGGCGCGGGCGCGGGCTGCTGCGCGAGCGCCGGCAAGGCGGCGAGGGTGGCAGCGACCAACAGGCGGGAGGCGACTCTCATTGCGCTTTCCTCCAGGTCTTGTCGGGATCGAAGCGGGTCATCCCGGAGGCCGCCGCCGCGGTCTGCGCGCCCAGGTCCTTCTCGTACACCACGCCCTCGTGGTTGACCATGAAGGTCATCACGCCCGAGGACCCGTAGTTCGCCGGGTAGGCGACGATGCCGAATCCGCCGAGCAGCTTGTCCTTGACCAGGTAGTTGTAGGCGCCGCCGGGCGCGTTCTTCCCCTGCGAGGTGAGCAGCTTGTAGTGGTAGCCGTGGAAAGCCTGCGGCTTGCCGGCGGGCTTGCCGTAGCCTTCGGCCGCCGCTTCGGCAGCGAGCGCGCCGAGCGGGCTCTGCGGCTTGCCGGGCTCGTCGGGCCAGTAGAGCCCGTCCTTCTTGCCCGCGGTGGAGCGGAAGCGCCGCGCATAGTCGGCGAAGCCGTTGCCGTCGGGATCGGCTGCGGCGTACTCGCGCTGGGCGTCGACCAGGGCAAGCAACGTCTGCATCGTGTCGAGCTCGTTGCGGCCGACGCGACGGTTGATGATCTCTTCGCGGCCCGCGTTGGCGTCGAACGACCATTTGCCGTCCTTGCCCTTCACGATCGGGGCCGGGAAGGGCCAGGCGTCGTTGCCGACCTCGAGCACGGCCCTGTCGCCGGTGGCCTGCAGGGCGTTCTTCTGGTCGTAGGCGTCGAGGAAGCGCTTCCAGTCGGCGCGATCGGCGACGATGTCGCCGGACAGGACCCACGAGCGCGCATCGGGTCCGACGACGGCGAAGAGCTCGTCCACGTTGCTCGCGCGCACGGCCGCCGCGAGCGCCGCGGCCGCGTCCTTCGCGCTGTCGAAGGTCTTCTGTTTCGCGGCGGGCTTGGCCGCAGCGGACTTGGCCGCAGCGGGCTTGGCCGCGGCGGGCGCCTGGGCGCGAGTGTCGATGACGGCCACCGAGGCGACGGCCGCGGCGACGGTTGCGGTGAGCAGGGTTTTGGCGATTCTCATGTCAGGTCTCCGGGAGGTTGCGGGAATCAGCGACGACCGCCACCACCGCCACGGCCGCCTCCGCCACCACCGCGGCTCGCGCCGCCGCGCGAACTGGCCGACCGCGCCGATGCGCCGCCGCCGCCGGCGCCCGAGAAACCGCTGCCGCCGCCGCGCGATCCTCCGCCCCCGCGGTCACCGCCGGAGTATCCGCCGCCACCCCGGTCACCACCGGAGAAGCCGCCGCCGCCCCGGTCGCCACCGCCGCCTGCGCGGTCGCCGCCGGACGAGCGTTGCTGCGCGGCCGAGCGGTCGGCCGCCTGCAACTGGCCGCGGTCCATCGACCCCATCTCGGCGCGTCCCTGCTCGGCACGGCCGCGGAACTGCTCACGCGATTGCGTGGCGGCGCGGTCGCCGCCGCGGTTGTACTTCTGCGCGGTGCCGCTGTCGCGGTAGGCCGCGCCCTTGCGGTGGTCGGGGTTGTGCTGCCACTTGTTGCCGCCCTGGATGTTGTTGCGATTGCCGGTGTTGATGTTGGTGTTGCGGTTGATGTTGATCTCGTTGTTGCCCCAGCCGATTCCACCGGCGATGGCCGCGCCCCAGAAGACGCCGCTCGCGAACGCGAGGCCCGCGCCGTAGGCGTAGCCCGGCGGGTAATAGTAATAGGGCGGCGGATAGGAATACCACCAGGTGCCGTAGACCGTCGCCGGGTTGTAGGTCGGGACGTAGACGGTCTGCGGATCGGGCTGCTCGATCTTGATGATCTGGACGTTGTTCTCGGTCTCCTTCTTGACCGACATCTCCTTCGAATCCTTGAGGTTGCCCGCCTGGTCCGCCTTCTTGCGCAGCGCCTGGACGGTCTTGAGGATGTCCTCCTGGCTCGCGAGGAATGCGTCGCCGAGCTTCGTCGTCCAGTCGAGCTTCTCGTTCATCATCGTGAGGACCTGCGGCACCGCGGTCAGCGCCTTCACGCTCGGGTCCCACGACTCCTTCTCCAGCGCCGCCTCGAGCGCCTTGTCCTTGAGGGTCGGGTTGGCCTTCTGCCAGCGCGCGGCCTCGACGACCTCGAGCGGGTAGGTCGAGGCCATGAAGACCTGGGCGAGCAGGGCATCGGGATAGAGCGCGATGGGCGCCAGGACCTCGTCGAGATCCTGCTGCGAGAACGTCTTGCCCGATGCGGCCGGCTTCGCTGACGCCGTGGCGGCCGCGGGCGGCGCGCCGCCGGCCGGCTGCTGCGCCTGCGCGAACACGATCGGGTCGATCACCAGCGTCGTGGTGACGGCTGCCGCGACAAGGCGCAGCGCGAAGGAGGGTTTCTTTTCCATGGTCGTTACCTCGAGATGGCCTGCACCGACTGCATGTTTCCGATCCGCAGCTTCATCGATGGTCCTTCCTGTTGCCAGGGATGTCCACTGCGCCTGTACGCCCATCGTACCGCCTTGGGTCGAGGACCGCTGCAGTGGTGCTGCCGCATCAGGACCGGATGCGCGCCCCGGTGATGGCGTAGCTCGGCAGCATGTCGCGCGTCCCCTTGGAGTTCACCACCGGCAGGGACAACGACATGTACTTGATGTTGGCGACGGGGAAGATCATCACCGACCCCTCGGCCTCGACCACGAGGTGCTTGCTCGTCATCAGCTTCTCGACCTTGAGCTTGCGCGCTGCGGAGTTGCCCTGCTCCTCGAAGGCGAGGGAAAGCTTCGTGCCGTCGATGAAGTGCAGGGTGAGGATCCGTTCCATGGGCGCGCGGGCCGAAGCGATGCGGCAAGGATGCGGGACCACCCCGGCACTCGATATGGCACGAAGGTGCCAGCGGGGGAGGCTGGCCCAGCGGCTCTCAGGCGTTCAGCGGGGGAGACCCTCGACGGGCAGGTCCAGGCGGGAGGCGGCCAGGGCGGCATTGATGCGGACACGAGTCGCCCGGGCGGCCTGGTAGACCGCATCCGGCGAACGGGGCGCCGCGGCTCCCACCGCGACCAGGACCCCTTTCGGTCCGGGGCGCCGGCCAAACAACGCGAGCAGAGTGCTTCGGTCCATCCGTTTCCCCTGTGGCTCCTGGCGGTCCACGCTATCTACCCTAACCCAAGGAGCCGAAAGCGGTTTTGAGAAAGGTCAAGGGCGTCCCCGGCGCCACGGCGGCTGACGCCGCAGGCACGCTCGGATAGAGTGCGCCCATGCCATGGACAGGACCCCTGCAAGACGCGACGCGATGGCCGACTACGACCTGGTCGTGATCGGCATCGGCCCCGCCGGCGAGAAGGCCGCCGCCCAGGCGGCCTATTTCGGCAAGCGGGTGGCGGCCATCGAACGCGCCGCCGAGCCTGGCGGGGCCGGCACGCATACCGGCACGGTGCCCAGCAAGACGCTGCGCGAGACAGCCTTGTACCTCTCCGGCTACCGCACGCGCGAGATGTACGGGGTGGCCGTCGAGCTCGAGCCCACCGCGACGCTGCCCATGCTCATGTCGCGCAAGGCCGCCATCGTGACCTCGGAGACCCAGCGCATCCGCGACAACCTCGACCGGCACGGGGTGAAGTGCATGCACGGGACGGCCCGCTTCGTCGATGCCCATACGGTCGAGATCGTGGGCGACCTGGGAACGCGCAGGGTCACGGGCGACGTGATCCTCATCGCGACCGGGTCGCGCCCGGCGCGACCCGAGGGGATCGACTTCGCCGATCCGCGCGTGCACGACAGCGACGAGATCCTCGAGATCGAGTCGATTCCCGCGTCGATGACGATCCTGGGCGCCGGCGTGATCGGCTGCGAGTACGCCTGCATGTTCGCCGCGCTGGGCGTGCGCGTGTCGCTCGTCGACTCGCGGCGATCGCTGCTGTCGTTCCTCGACGGCGAGGTGGTGGACGGGCTCGCGGGCTCGATGCAGCGCATGGGCATCGACTTGCGCCTCGGCCTGCGCTGGACGTCGGTCGCGAGCGCGGGCGAGGGCGTGGCGACCGTGTTCGACGACGGCAGCCGCATCGTCTCCGACCAGCTGCTGTTCGCGGCCGGGCGCGAGGGGCGCACGCAGGACCTGAACCTCGAAGCCGTCGGCATCGTCCCGGACAAGCGCGGCTACCTGGCGGTCAACGCCAGCTACCAGACGAGCGTGCCCCACATCCTCGCGGCCGGCGACGCCATCGGCTTCCCGGCGCTCGCCGCCACGTCGATGGAGCAGGGGCGGGTGGCGGTCTGCCACGCCTTCGGCTTCGAATACAAGCGCTCGGTCGGGGACCTGCTGCCCTACGGGATCTACACCATCCCGGAGGTGAGCGCGCTGGGCGAGACCGAGGAGAGCTGCCAGGCCGAGGGCATCGCCTACGCCGTGGGGCGCGCGCATTACGCCCAGAACGCGCGCGGCAAGATCGCCGGCGATACCGAGGGCCTGCTCAAGCTCGTGGTCGAGCGCGGGACGCGGCGGCTCATCGGCGTGCATGTGATCGGGGAGCGCGCGACCGAGCTGGTGCACATCGGCCAGGCGGTGATGCACTTCGACGGCACCGTGGACGCGTTCATCGACATGGTCTTCAACTACCCCAGCCTCGCCGAGGCGTACAAGTACGCGGCCTACGACTGCCTGGGCCGGCTCGCACGCGAGGCCTGATTCAACCCTTCAGCCGGTTGCGCACCAGCCAGTCGTCGACCCGGGCCACGGTCTCGTCCACCGAGGCGTTGCGCCGTCCGCGCTGCGCGGCGAGCGCCTGGACCAGCCGGTCGACGCGCTCGATGTGCGGCACGCCGGCCGAGAGAGCGCGCGCCGCGGACGAAGGGCTCTTGAGCGAGCTCGCGGCCGCGGCGTACTTGTCGAACGGCACCATGTCGTCCGGTTGCGCCCCCATCGAGACGCACAGCTCCGCAACCCAGTCGTAGACGCCGCGCGAGGCCCCGATGTCGCCGTGCACCGCGTCGGCGATGGTGCGCACGCCGTGGTCCTGCAGGCAGCGGTAGTTGCCCGCGAGCAGCATCGCCCACTTGGCGAGCGGGACGAAGAGCGACTCGTGCACCTTGAGCTTCACCGGCAGGTCGAGGCTGTCGCCCTCGGCCTCGTAGCGGGCGGCCTCGATGTCGTCGGCGAGCCTGCGCAGCATCGCGGTATGCGCCTCGGAGGCGAAGCGCGCAGCCTTGAAATTGCTGGCGAGGCGCACCTGCAGGACGTTGCCGCGTTCCTCGGGGGGGCGGAAGGCCTGCGGGTCGGGGCTGCAGAGCGTCATCAGGCCCGGCTCGAACTCCTCCCAGGCGGCCGGCTCGCTGTAGCTGTCCGCGAGGATCGAGAGGTCGATCCCGGGAATGCGCGCCAGGTACGGGGGCGGAGGCATGTTCATGATCGACAGGCACGGCACGCGCGAGCGCGCCGTCGCTCGCAGCAGCTCGCGCACGCCCGGCTGGCGGTATTGGGGTTCCTGCATCGCGAGCACGACGAGGTCGAAGGCGCCTGGATCCACGCTGTCGGGGGTGGCGGCGGAGATGTTGCCCGGCAGGCGCCGCGAGCGCACCTCGACCAGGCCTTCGCGTCCCTTGACCGGCATGCGCACCGTGATGCCCTCGGCATTGATGAGCTCGGCGGTGGGCGCGCGGCACACCAGCGTCGCGTCGTGGCCCGCGAGGGCGAGCTTGGCGCCCAGCAGCGCGCCGTACGAGGCGCCGAAGATGAGGATGTTGCGTGCCATGTGCATGCTCCTGGGATATGCCGGTTGACCGGATGACAGCACGGGAAGATCCGCGGCCGGAATTGGCAATGCGGCAAGCGGGCCTTCGCCGTTCGCGAAGCCTTGCGGGTTGCGCAGTGGGGGGCCTATGATTTTTTCGACCCGGGAGGGAGCCCACCATGGCATCTGTCGCGACTCGCGTGATCGTCGCGGACGATGTGCGCGATTCCGCCGATACCCTCGCCCAGCTGCTGTGGGCGCAGGGGATGGAAGCACGTGCCGTCTACGACGGCCGCGATGCGCTGACGGTCGCGCAGCAGTGGCAGCCGGACGGGGCGGTCCTCGACCTGGGCTTGCCGGGGCTCACCGGCTGCGAGCTGGCGCGCGAGCTGCGCGGCCGGTTCGGGGGCGGCATCCGCCTCGTCGCCTACACCGGGTGGGCGGGGGATTCGGTCCGCACGCAAGCGCTCGAGGCGGGCTTCGACAGGTTCCTCGTGAAGCCGGTAGAGCCGGCGGCGTTGCTGACAGCTTTGGGCAAGCCGATGGCCGAGCTGGTGCGCCGCTCGGTCGACGCGCGCGTCGAGCAGCTGGAGCGCCAGATCGAGCTCGGCGACTCGCTGCTCAAGCATGGCCTGGCGCGCCCCGAGTCCCTGGGGGTCATCTGCGCTTTCCTCGAGCGCGCCTTCCACGCATGCCGCGCGTCCCTGCCGGACATGCCCGTATCCGCCGCGGAACGGGTCCGCCTCGAGCAGGCGCTCGACGGGATTACGGAGCGGATCGCCGCGGCGCGCCTGCGCCACTGACGCCGTCGTTGGACGATTCCCGCGGCTCTTCGCGCAGCCGGATCTGGTGCACGCGCACCGCGGCGCGCAGCGAGAACACGGCGAGCTCCTGCATGGGCGAGCCGGGCGAGGGCATCTTCGAGATGGCCTGCACCAGGGCGTGGTGCCACTGCTGGAGCTCCTGCTCGCTGGCGATCGCCGGGTGGCGCAGTTCCGCGGGCACGCCGCTCCAGTAGATGTCGGAGCGGCTGGCGACGAATTCCTCGACGACCTGGAGGACGGCCTCGTGGGTCGACGCGGCGTCCAGTTCCCTCAACCAATCCCGTTTCAGAGTCTCTCTCCGCTCGCTCTGCCAGTCACGCAGTTTCCTCACCCCCGCTGTAGGCCGTCTGTAGGCGAGGTCCTACGGCGCGGAGCTATACTTCGGATCACTGGCGCACGCTGTTTCCCATCGCCCGCAATGGCCCCGACCCAAGAGGCCGCACGGGTGCCCCTCCCGAACCTGTCATTGGAGAGCGTGGCCATGCCCAGGAACATCCTTCGTGCCGCCATGGTGGCGGCAATTCTCGCGTTGCCCTGCGCCGCAAGCGCTGCGGTCGACTACTTCCTCAAGATCGACGGCATCGACGGCGAGTCGGCCGACAAGGACCACAAAGGCGAGCTGCAGGTCGAGTCGTGGTCCTGGGGCGTGTCGAGCCCGACCGGCAACGGGGCCAGCCGCACCGGCAAGCCGTGCGTCGCGTCGTTCAACTTCTCCAAGCTGGTGGACAAGGCCACGCCGCAGCTCATGGCCAACGCGGTCTCGGGAATGGCCATCAAGTCGGCCGTGCTCACCGCGCGCAAGGCGGGCGAGAGGCCGCTGGAGTACCTCAAGGTGACGCTGGAGAACGTCCTGGTGTCCTCCTACTCGGCGGGCGGCGCGAGCTCGTCGGTGCCGGTCGACCAGTTCTCGCTCAACTTCGCCAAGATGAGCGTCGAGTACAAGGTCCAGAGGCCGGACGGCCTGCCGGGCGAGACTTCGGCGGCGTCGTTCCAGGGAGGTTGCTGAGCGGGCGGAGGGGCACGGGGCGGTAGAATCGCGCCCCATGCACCCTCTCCAGCAGCTCTTCGACAACAACCGCGCCTGGTCGGAGCGCCTGCGGCGCAACGACCCGGCGTTCTTCCAGCGGCTGTCGCAGCAGCAGCGCCCGCGCTATCTCTGGATCGGTTGCTCCGACAGCCGCGTGCCCGCCAACGAGATCGTGGGCCTGGAGCCCGGCGAGCTCTTCGTGCACCGCAACGTAGCCAACGTGGTGGTGCACAGCGACCTCAACTGCCTGTCGGTGATGCAGTTCGCCGTGCAGGTGCTGGGCGTGTCGCACATCATCGTGTGCGGACACTACGGCTGCAGCGGCGTGTCGGTGGCGATGCAGAACCAGCGCGTGGGCCTCGCCGACAACTGGCTGCGCCACGTGCAGGACGTGCACTCCAAGCACGACGCGCACGTGGCGATGGTGGCCGACACCCGCGAGCGCATCGACCGGCTGTGCGAGCTGAACGTGATCGAGCAGGTGGCCAACGTCTGCCAGACCACCATCGTGCGCGACGCGTGGGAGCGCGGGCAGCCGCTCGCCGTGCATGGCTGGGTGTATGGCCTCGACGACGGCCTGGTGCACGACCTGCGTACCACGGTGGACCGGCCCGAGCAGGCCGCCCCGGCCTATCAGGCGGCGCTCGCCTCGCTATAGCGTCACGGCCTCGCCCAGCGCGCGCTGCAGCGCGGCCGGGTCGACGGGCTTCACCAGGTGCTCGTCGAAGCCCGCCTCGCGCGCGCGTCGGCGGTCCTCCGGCTGTCCGTAGCCTGTGACGGCCACCAGGCGCAAGCCGGCGCCGAGCGCCTCGCGACGCTCGCGCAGCTTGCGCGCGACTTCGTAGCCGTCCACGCGCGGCAGGCCGATGTCGATCAGGACGACGTCGGGCTTGAACCGGAGGGCTGCATCGATGCCCGCCTGCCCATCCTCGGCCTCGTAGACGACGTGTCCTGCGTGCTCGAGCAGCGCGCGCAGGGCCATGCGCACGTCGGCGTTGTCCTCGACGATCAGCACGCGGCGCCGGTCGGATGCGGGCAGGTCCGCGTCGGGGCGCAGGGTCTCGACGGGGCGGGCGAGCAAGGGCAAGCGCAGCACGAATTCCGCGCCCCGGCCCGGGCCCTCGCTGCGCGCCTCGACGGTGCCGCCGTGCAGCGTGGCCAGCCGTTGCACCAGGGCGAGTCCCACGCCCAGGCCGCCCTCGCGGCGGTCGAGGCCACGGCGTCCCTGCGAGAACACATCGAAGACTCGCGGCAGCAGCTCGGGCGGGATGCCCACGCCGTCGTCACGCACGCGCACGACGGCCTCGTCGTTCTCGTGGACCACGGTGATGCGCACGCGCCCACCCTGTGGCGTGTACTTGAGCGCGTTGGCCACCAGGTTGGAGAGCATCTGGTCGAGCCGCCCCGGGTCGGCGCGCAGCCACAACGCCTCGGCCTCCACCTCGACCTTGTGGTCGTCCGCGCGGCCGGCGGCGTCGAGGGCGTTCACGGCGCGATGCACCGCATCGGCGAGGTTGAGCGGCTGCGGCACGATCGGGACGTTGCCCGCGGCCAGGCGGGCGACGTCGAGGAGGTCGTTCACCAGGCGCGCGAGGTGCTCGGTCTGGCGCTTGAGGATGTCGAGCGCGCGCCGCGGGGGCTCGCCTGCCTGGGCGGGACGCTCGAGCAGCCAGAGCGAGCTCGTGATCGCCTGCAGGGGGTTGCGCAACTCGTGGCTCAGCATGGCGAGGAAATCGTCCTTCGCCGCGGACGCGGCCTCGGCATCGGCGCGCGCGCGCCGTTCCTGCGCGTTGGCCGCCACCAGTGCCGCGCTCGCGCGCTGGTATTCGGCCACGAGGGCCGCGATCGGCAGCATCATCAGCGCGATGGTGCCCATGAAGGCCTGCAGCACGAGCAGCGACTCGTGCCGCGTGGCCATCACGAAGGGACCGACGCCGTGGTGCGTGGTGTAGACGGCGACCAGGGTGAGCAAGGCCACGTGCGTGGCGGCCGAGCGCCGGCCGAAGCGAAGTGCCACCCACGCGAGCGGCGGCAGGCACAGGAAGACCAGCGGATAGCCGCTCAGCACCGGGCTCGCGAAACACAGCACGCCCACCGCCATCACGAGGGCCAGGGTGAGCACGGCTTCGACGGCCCTGCCGGCGCTCAGGTCGACGTGGCGGTTGCGGTACCAGAGGACCAGCGGCGGGGCGAAGATGAGCGCCCCGGTCGCATCGCCCAGCCACCACGTGAGCCAGATGACGCCCAGGGCCTCGGGCGCCGCCTGCCCGGTGAGCAGCAGCGCGATCACTCCGACCGTCGCGCTCAACAGGGTCGCGAGCCCCGCGGCCAGCCCCGCGAACTTGAACACGTCGGCGACGCGCTCGAAGCAGGCGGGACCGCGTGCCCACCGCGCGACCAGCCATGCGCCCACGAGCCCCTCGGCGGTATTGCCCGCCGCGATCGCCAGCGAGGCGGCGATGGACCCCGAGGTGGTCACGTTCACCAGGAACGCGGCGGCAAATATTGCCGGCCACGCGCCGGAGCCGAGCAGGAGCAGCGCGGCCAGGGCAATGCCGGTGGGGGGCCAGACCGCCGAAGCGCTCGAATGCACGCCCGCGAACGACAGGCCCAGCTTGCCGGCGAGGAAATACACCAGCGCGGTGCCGACGAGCATGACCAGGTCGGGTCGACCCGGGGGGGCGGTGCGCGCTTCGCCGATCGCCTGCATTGGGCTCTCGTGTAGGGATGCCGGTCCCCACGATACGCGCCCGGGAGGTGGCGTCATAGCTTGAGTCCCGCCCGTGCACTGCGGCGGCGCTCGTGGGCCATGAGGCCCACGCCGCTCGCGACGATGACGCCCATGCCGACGAACGACCACGTGTCGGGCAAGTGGCCGAAGACCGCCAGCCCGTAGAGCGTGGCCCAGACCATGCCCACGTACGTGAACGGCGCGACGAGCGTGGCGGGCGCGCGCGTGAACGCGATGATGAGGCCCCAGTGGCCCACGCCGGCCAGGAGCCCCAGCAGCACGAGGAAGAAGACGTCGGAGAATGTGATCACCGAGGGCGTGTCCACGAAGGGCAGCGCCGCCGAGAGCATCACCGTGCCCACGAGCCCGGAGTAGAAGAGCGTCGTGTGCGAAGCGTCGCCGCCGAGCTTGCGCGTGAGCAGCTGGTAGAGCGCGTTGGCCACCGCCGCCATCAGCAGCAGCGCCGTGGCCGGGTGGAACACCGCGCCGCCGGGGCGAACGAGGATGAGGATGCCCACGAAGCCGCCGAGCGCCGAGAGCCAGCGCGCGCGCGTGGGCCGTTCCCCGAGCACCGGGAAGGCGAGGACCAGGGCGACCATGGGCGCGAGGAAGCTCACCGCGGTGCCCTCGGCGAGGGGCAGGTAGCGCAGCCCGCCGAAGAAGCACGCGGTGGCGATGACCAGGCAGAGCGAGCGCACGAGCTGCACCTGCAGGTGCCGCGTGCGCCAGAATCCCGGCCCGCCGCGTTGCCACGCGATCGGCGTGGTCACCAGCATCTGGCCGGCGTAGCGCGCCCAGACGACCAGGAAGAGGGCGTGGTCCTGCACCAGGTACTTGGCCGTCGCGTCGAGCGTGCTGAAGCAGATGCCCGCGAAGAGGATGAAGGGCAGCGCGCGGCGAAGCTGCTGGTCGCCGTCGTTCAATGCCGCTCGAACTTCACCGACAGCGCGATGTGGGTCTGGGTCTTCGTCACCCCCTCGATGCGGCCGATGCGGTCGAGGATGGCGTCCATGTCGTGCGTGGAGGGCGTCTCCACGATGGCGAGGTAGTCGAAGGCGCCCGAGATGGCGTAGAGCCCGCGGATCGCGGGCAGGGACTTCAATTCCCGGATCATCGCGTCGGCGCGCTTGGCGCTCGCCTCCAGCAGCACGTGCGCGGTGATGGCCGAGCGCTCGGGGGTCTGCCCCAGCCGCACGGTGTAGCCGGCGATCACGCCCTCGGCCTCGAGGCGCGCCAGGCGCGCCTTCACGGTCGAGCGGGCCACGCCCAGCTTGCGGGCGAGCGCGGCCGTGCTCATGCGCGCGTTGGCCTTCAGCAGCTCGACCAGCTGGGTGTCCTTGGGGCTCATTCGGCCAAAACGTCGGATGCGATGGCCAAAATGGTAGTTCCGGGGCGCCGAAAGGTCAAACCGGCGGCTACGAATCGACAGGCGCCGGCGCTATGATGGCGCGCGCTCGGACCTCCACACGAAAGCCTCCCAATGACCACCCGCCTTACGCTCTTCGGCGCCGGCAAGATCGGCGAAGCCATCATCCACCTCCTCGGGCGCACCGGCGATTACCGGCTGCGCGTGGTCGACGCGGACCCGCAGCGCCTCGCCGCGATGAAGGATTCGGGCGCCGAGTGCATCGCGGCCGACATCCGCGGCGCGGGCGAGCTGGCGCGCCTGGTGAAGGACCAGGACGTCGTGGTGAGCGCGTGCCCGTTCTACCTCACCCCGGCGATCGCCGGCGCGGCCCGGGCACAGGGCGCGCACTACCTCGACCTCACCGAGGACGTGCAGAGCACGCGCGAGGTGATGGCGCTCGCCCAGGGCGCGAAAAGCGCGCTCATCCCGCAATGCGGGCTCGCCCCCGGCTTCATCTCCATCGTCGCCCACGACCTCGCGCAGCGTTTCGACCGGCTGCGCGACGTGTACATGCGCGTGGGGGCGCTGCCGACGTATCCGAACAACGCCCTCAAGTACAACCTCACCTGGAGCACCGACGGGCTCATCAACGAGTACTGCAACCCGTGCCAGTCGATCCGCGACGGCGTGGCGATCGAGACCCTGCCGCTCGAGGAGGTCGAGAGCTTCTCGCTCGACGGCGTCGACTACGAGGCGTTCAACACTTCCGGCGGGCTGGGCACGCTCTCGGAAACGCTCGCCGGGCGGGTCGAGAACCTCAACTACAAGACCGTGCGCTATCCCGGCCACCGCGACATCGTGAAGACGCTGGTGCGCGACCTGAGGCTGGACCGGCGCCGCGACCTGTTGAAGGACGTGCTGGAGGCCGCGATCCCGATGACCAAGCAGGACGTGGTGCTGGTCTACGTCTCGGTCACCGGCGAGCGCGAGGGACGCCTGCAGCAGGAGGTGTTCGTGAAGAAGATCTACGCGCAGCAGATCGACGGGCGCCTGTTCTCGGCCATCCAGGTGACCACCGCCGCCGGCATCTGCGCCATGGTGGACCTGCTGGTCGAGGGTAAGCTTCCGAATACGGGCTTCGTGCGCCAGGAGCAGGCAGCGCTCGCCGATTTTCTTGGCAACCGGTTCGGTTCGTATTACGCGTAGGGATCAGGAATTGGGAATTGGGAATTAGCAACCAGGAATCAGGAACTCGCGATGGATACGTCTTCGATTCTCTCCAGCCTCGACGTCGATCTCGCTGCCTTCAAGGGCGACGACCTTGCCGCGCGCTCGCCCATCGACGGAGCCGAGATCGCGCGGCTGAAGGCGCACTCGCGCGACGAGGTCGCGACGATGATCGCGAAGGCCGATGCCGCGTTCACGGCCTGGCGCAACGTCCCCGCGCCCCGGCGCGGCGAGTTGGTGCGGCTCTTCGGCGAGGAGCTGCGTGCCGCGCGCGAGCCGCTCGGGCGCCTGGTCTCGGTCGAGGCGGGCAAGATCCTGCCCGAAGGGTTGGGCGAGGTGCAGGAGATGATCGACATCTGCGACTTCGCCGTGGGCCTGTCGCGCCAGCTCTACGGCCTCACCATCGCCTCGGAGCGCCCCGGCCACCGCATGATGGAGACGTGGCACCCGCTGGGCCCGGTCGCGGTCATCAGCGCGTTCAACTTCCCCGTCGCGGTGTGGGCGTGGAACGCCGCGCTCGCCTGGGTTTGCGGCAATCCGGTCGTGTGGAAGCCCTCGGAGAAGACGCCGCTCACGGCGCTGGCGTGCCAGCGCCTCTTCAAACGCGCGGTTGAAAAGGCGCGCGCGAAGGGCCTCGAGGTTCCCGACGGGCTCTCCGCGGTGATCCTCGGCGCGCGCGCGCAGGGCGAATGGCTGGTCGACGACGTGCGCATCCGCCTGGTCTCGGCCACGGGCTCGACCGCGATGGGACGAGCGGTCGCCGCGCGCACCGCGGGGAGATTCGTGCGCACGCTGCTCGAGCTGGGCGGCAACAACGCGATGATCGTGGCGCCCTCGGCCGACCTCGAGCTCGCGGTGCGCGCGATCACGTTCTCGGCCGTCGGCACCGCGGGCCAGCGCTGCACGACGCTGCGCCGCCTCATCGTGCACGAGAGCCTCGCCGACGAGCTGGTCGCGCGGCTCGCCAAGGTCTACGAGGGGCTGCCGATCGGCAACCCGCTGGAGCAGGGAACCCTGGTGGGCCCGCTCATCGACCCGGCCTCGGCCGCGGCGATGGAAAAGGCGCTCGCGGAGGCGAGGGCGCAGGGCGGCAAGGTGCACGGCGGTGGGCGCGCGCTCGAGCGCGAATACCCGCAGGCGGCGTACGTGCGCCCCGCGCTGGTCGAGATGCCGCGGCAGACCGGGCTCATCGAGCGCGAGACCTTCGCGCCGATCCTCTACGTGCTGCGCTACCGCGAGATGGACGAGGCGCTGGCGCTGCACAACGGCGTGCCGCAGGGCCTGGCCTCGTCGATCTTCACCAACGACATGCGCGAGGCCGAGCGCTTCCTCTCGGCCGCGGGCAGCGACTGCGGCATCGCCAACGTGAACATCGGCCCCAGCGGGGCCGAGATCGGCGGCGCCTTCGGCGGCGAAAAGGAGACCGGCGGCGGGCGCGAGTCGGGCTCGGACGCGTGGAAGGCCTACATGCGCAGGGCCACCAACACGATCAACTACTCGCGCGAGCTGCCGCTGGCGCAGGGCATCCGCTTCGGCTAGGCGACAAGCAGCAGCTGGCAGATCGCCAGGTCCTCGAGCGCGAGCCCGGTCGAGTCGAACACCACGATCTCGCCCGGCGCGGTGCGCGCGATGCGGCCGGCCACCGCGTCGGCGAGCTCGCCGCAGACGAACGCCTCGTTCGGGACGGCGTTGCGCAGGTCGCCGATGCGGCGGCACTGCGCGGTGAGGTCGGTGACGATGCGCGCCTCGGCCAGCAGCGACGCGGCGATTTCCGCCTTGCCCTCGTTGTCGGCGCCCACCGCGGCCACGAGCGTGCCGGGCCGGACGTCCTCGCGGCCCAGCACGGGCACGCGCGACGTCGTGCACGTGACGACCACTTCCGACGTGAGGGTTGCCACGCGCGCGTCGGTCATCGCCAGGCAATCGAGGCCGAGGCTCTCGCGCGCCCAGGCCGCGAGATCGTGCGCGCGCGCCGGCATCCGGTCGACGAGGCTCACGCGCTCGATGCCGCAGGCGGCAAGGGCCTCGAGATGGAAGCGGCCGAGCGAGCCGCAGCCGACGATCGTCGCCACCCGCGATCCGGGCTGCGCGAGGTGGCGCACCGCGACGGCCGTCGTGGCCGCGGTCCGCAGGCCGGTCACGGAAGGCGAGTCGACGAGCGCGCGCAGCCGCCCGCCGGCGGTGTCGAAGACGGCGATGATCCCCTGGATGGTGGGCAGGCCCTCGCAGGCGTGGTTGCCGGGGAAGTTGGAATTCACCTTCGCCACGAAGATTCCGGCGCGCGCCGTCTCGGCGCACGCCTTCACGTGGAAGGAGCCATCGGGCACGGTGACGCCGACGGAGACCGGGGCGCCGACGCGGCCCGCGCCCAGCGCTGCGAACGCCGCTTCGACCGCGTCGATCGCGGCGCGCATGCCGACCCGGGCCAGGACCTCGGTGGAGTCGATCAGGAGGGGAGGCTTCATGGAGGGGTTCCTCGTGGAAGACGAATGGCCCAAGCCGGGCGTGCAGCGCCTGCAGGCTTGGACGGAAGGTCCGTCTTGGAGGGGAGGTCCCCGGGGCCCTGGTTGCCCCAGCGCAATCGTACTGCGATTCCACGTTACCGCGCCTTGCGGGAGGCGGTGACCCGTCCCGATCCCTTACAATTCACCCCCTGAATCCTGCATTTCATCGCAGGGGTCTCGCCCGGCGATCCCGGGCGGCCTATCCTCCCGCATCCACAAGAAAATCAGGGACTTTCCATGCCGTTTCGCTGGCTTCCCGTCTTCGTTTTCGCCCTTGTCCTGGCCGGTTGCGACAAGGGCCCCAACGCCGCCCAGAAGGGCGCGGCCGCACCGGCCACGGCATTGCTGATCTCTCCCGAGGACCTGCACACGGTGCGCAACACCGCGCTCACCTCCGGGCCCTCGATCACCGGGTCGATCCAGCCCGAGCGCCGCGCGGACCTGCGCGCCGAAGTGCAGGCGGTCGTGATGCAGGTGCTGCGCGAGAACGGCGACCAGGTTCGCAGCGGCGACGCGCTCGTGCGCCTCGACGCCACCGCCATCCGCGACGCGCTCAGCTCCGCCGAGGCCGCGAGCCGCGCGTCCGAGCTCGCCTTCGACCAGGCGACGCGCCAGTTCGAGCGCATGAAGACGCTGCGGGCCTCCGGCATGGCCTCGGCCCAGGCGCTGGACGACGCCGAGGGGCGCCGCAACGTCACGCAAAGCGAGGTCGAGGCCGCCAAGGCGCGCGTCGTGCTGGCGCGCCAGCAGATGGGCCGCACCGAGGTGCGCGCCCCGTTCGACGGCATCGTCACCGACCGCAAGGTCTCCGCCGGCGACACCGCGCAGGTGGGCAAGGAGCTGCTCAAGGTCATCGACCCGAACAGCATGCGCTTCGAGGCCCTGGTCTCGGCCGACCACGTGGGCGAGGTGAAGGCCGGGCAGGCCGTGCACTTCCGCGTGAACGGCTACGGCGACCAGGAGTTCGCCGGCAAGGTGCGCCGCGTGAACCCGTCGGCCAACGCCACCACGCGCCAGGTCGAGCTGCTGGTGGACTTCGTGGGCGAGAAGCAGCCGAAGCTCGCCGGCCTCTACGCCGAAGGGCGCCTGGAGACCATGACCCGCAGCAGCATCACGCTGCCCGCGACGGCGGTGGTGCGCGACGGCGAGAAGGCGAGCGCTTTCCGCGTGAAGGGCGACAAGCTGCAGAAGGTCGCGATCAACGTGGGCGAACGCGATGCCCGCACCGGCGAATTCGTCGTGAACTCGGGGCTCGCCGAGGGCGACCAGGTGATCCGCCACCCGAGCGCATTGCTGAAGGACGGCCAGCCGGTGCAGGCGCAGGGGCCGGCCAAGTCCTCGGCCGTGGCCGCCAGCGTGACCGGGAAGTAGCCCATGCTGATCTCCGATTTCAGCATCAAGCGCCCGGTCAGCACGATCGTCATCATCATCACCCTGATGTGCCTGGGGCTGCTCGCGCTGAAGAAGCTGCGCGTCAACCAGATCCCCGACGTCGACCAGCCGGTGATGGTGGTGGTGGTGCCATACCCCGGCGCCTCGCCCGAGACGGTCGAGCGCGAGATCATCAACCGCGTCGAGAAGTCGCTGCAGTCGATCCCGCAGGTCTACCAGATCCGCTCCACGGCTTCCGAGAGCCGGGCGCAGGTCGTGATCATCTTCAACTTCAAGAAGAACATGGCCGAGGCCGCGGACGAGATCCGCAACGCCATCGCCTCGGTGCGCCACAAGCTGCCGATCGAGATGCGCGAGCCCATCCTGCAGCGCATCGACCCGTCGGCCCAGCCGATCATGCAGCTGGCGCTTTCGGCGAAGAACCAGACCCACGCGGAGATCTCGCGCCTGGCCGAGGACGTGGTCGCGGACCGCTTCCGCGGCATCGACGGCGTGGCGGTGGTGAACGTGAACGGGTCGCTGCGCCGCGAGCTCTCGGTGCTGCTGCGCGCCGAGAAGCTGCGCGAGTTCGGGGTCTCGGTGACCGAGGTCGTGAACGCGCTGCGCAACCAGAACACCACCGCCCCGGTGGGGCGCGTGAAGGGCGCGCTCGACGAGCAGAGCATCCGCCTGGTGGGCCGCATCGAGAGCCCGCGCGAGTTCGAGAACATCGTGGTCAAGCGCCGCGGCAACGAGATCGTGCGCCTGGGCCAGATCGCGACCGTCGAGGACGGCTTCGCCGAGCTCGCCGGCTTCTCGCTGCGCAACGGCAACCCGAACGTGGGCCTTTCGGTCACGCGTTCGCGCGACGCCTCCACGGTCACGGTGGCCAACAAGATCCGCAAGGAAATCGAGGAGATCAACAAGACGCTGCCGGAGGGCACGAAGATCGAGGTCACGCAGGACGGCGGCAAGGACGCCGAGAACAGCCTGAAGAACGTGATCGAGGCGCTGATCTTCGGCGCCGGGCTCACGATCTTCGTGGTGTACGCGTTCCTCAACTCGTGGCGTTCGACGCTCATCACGGCGCTTTCGCTGCCCACCTCCGTCATCGCCGCGTTCATCGCGGTGTGGGCCTGCGGCTTCACGCTGAATTTCATGACGCTGCTGGGCCTGTCGCTCGCCATCGGGGTGCTGATCGACGACGCCATCGTGGTGCGCGAGAACATCGTGCGCCACATGGAGCGCGGCGTGGATCGCATGACCGCCTCGCGCGTGGGCACGGCCGAGATCGGGCTGGCGGTGACCGCCACGACGTTCTCGATCATCGCGGTGTTCATCCCCGTGGCCTTCATGGGTGGCGGCGCGGGCGAGTGGTTCCGGCCCTTCGCGCTCACCGTGGCCACCTCGGTGCTCGTGAGCCTGTACATCTCGTTCACGCTCGACCCCATGCTTTCCGCGTATTGGGGCGACCCGGTCGGCTACGCGCACCAGGCGGACCGCAGCCGGCTCTCGAAGGTGCTGCAGCGCTTCAACGTCTGGTTCGACCACCAGTCGGACCGCTATGGCAACGTGATCGCCTGGGCGCTGCACCATCGCAAGTGGATGACCGTGTTCGCCGTGGCCACCTTCGTGGGCGCGATCGCCCTGCAGGTGACCGTCGGCGGCACCGAGTTCCTGCCGCGCTCCGACTACGGCACCATCGCGATCGACGTGCGCACGCCCTCGTCGGCGAGCCTCGACTACGCCAGGCTGAAGACCGAGAAGGCGGCCGAGCTCGCACGCCAGATCAAGGAGACCAAGGCGACCAACAGCAGCGTGTACGCCGGCGGGGGGCGCGTGTACGTGGACGTGGACAAGCGCCATACGCGGACGCGCTCGATCTACGACATCGGCATCGAGCTGCGCGAGAAGCTGAAGGGGCTCGTGGGCGCCGAGTACGTCGTGATCGAGGACCTGAACCAGGGCGTGAGGAAGCCCGTCCAGATCCAGTTCTCCGGCCCGGACTATCGCCGCCTCATGGCCATCACCGGCGACTTCATGGAGAAGCTGAAGGGCGTGAAGGGCGCCGTGGACGTGGGGCTTTCCGAGCAGGAGCCCAAGGACGAGCTCAAGATCGAGCTCGACCGCGGCCTCGCCAACAACCTCGGCATCTCGGTGGGCGATGCGGCGCAGGCGCTGCGCGTGGCGTTCGCCGGCGTCGAGGTGGGCGATTGGGTCGACCCGCTGGGCGAGACCCGCGACGTGGCCGTGCGCCTGCACCCGGACGACCGCGTGGACGCGAGCAACATCGAGCGGCTGCCGATCGCGGTCTCGGGCAGCAACATGATGGTGCCGCTCGACCAGATCGCCACCGTCACCATGGGCAAGGGCCCGGCGCAGATCCAGCACCTGGACGGCAAGCGCATGGTGGCGGTCTCGGCGAACGCGCAGGGCCGCGCCTCGGGCGAGATCACCGCGGACGCGATGAAGCTCGCGAAGCAGATCGACTTCCCGACCGGCTACGGCATCACGCTGGGCGGGGCCTCGCGCGACCAGCAGGAAGTCTTCAGCGAGATGGGGATCGCGCTGGTGATGGGCATCGCGCTCATGTACCTGGTGCTGGTGATGCAGTTCGGCTCGTTCACGGCGCCCCTGCCGGTGATGCTCTCGCTGCCGCTGTCGTTGATCGGCGTGGTGCTGGCGCTGCTCGCCACGCGCGGGACGCTGAACCTCATGAGCTTCATCGGCGTGATCATGCTGATGGGGCTGGTGGCCAAGAACGCGATCCTGCTCATCGACCGCGCGCGCAAGGAAGAGGCGCAGGGCGTGGATCGCGAGGAGGCGCTGATGCACGCCGGCCGCGTGCGCCTGCGGCCCATCCTGATGACCACCTTCGCGCTCATCGCCGGCATGCTCCCGGTGGCGATCGGCCTGGGCGAGGGCGGCGAGTTCTACCGCCCGATGGCGGTGGCCATCATCGGCGGGACCATCACGTCGACCGTGCTCACGCTGCTGGTCGTGCCGACGTGGTACGACTCGATCGAGATCATGCGTGAGCGCTGGGTCGCCCGGTTCCGGCGCTTCCTCGGCCGTCGCGGTGGCCCCGAGCCGAAAGCGGTCCCGGGAAGCGACGACTGACGGGCGGCGCGGCCGCGCCGACGGGCGGCGGTGCGGTTGCACCTGCAACTCCCGCTGCCCCGCCGGTGTGGGATGGCGCACTGGCGCGGCGGCGGCGCAGTCGTATAGTGCGGGCATCCGAAGAATCGACACTCGAATGCAGCGCCTGATCCCCGCGTTCCTCCTCGCCGCCGGCCTCGCTGCCCCGCATGCGACCGCCCAGACGGTCGCCTTCATCAATCCCGGCAAGTCCGACGAGGTCTATTGGGTGACGGCGGCCAGGGGCATGCAGGCGGCGGCCCTGGACCTCGGCATGAAGCTCGAGGTGCGGTTCACCGAGCGCGACCATACGCGCACCGTGGAGATCGCGCGCGAGCTTGCCGCCCGCCCGGCGGCCACGCGCCCCGAGTACGCCGTCATCACCAACGACAATGCCGTGGGGGCGGCGCAGCTGCGCATTCTCGACGCGGCCGGCATCAAGACCGTCTTCGCGTACAGCACGATCGGCTCGTCGGAGCGAGCCGAGGTGGGTAGCCCGCGCGAGCGCTACAAGGGCTGGCTGGGCTCGATCGAGCCGCGGGCCGAGGACGCGGGCTATCTCACGGCGCGCGCGTTGATCGAGGCAGGCCGCAAGGCGCGCGCGCACGGTGCCGACGGCAAGCTGCACCTCGTCGCGCTGGCCGGTGACCGCACCACGCCCTCGTCGATCCTGCGCAACAACGGCCTGCAGCAGGCCTTGTCCGAGGCCTCCGACGTGGTGCTCGACCAGATGGTGTATGCGAGCTGGAACCGCGAGAAGGCGGCCGAGCAGGCCGACTGGCTCCTCGCGCGGCACCCCGATGCGCGGCTGGTGTGGGCCGGCAACGACCTCATGGCGTTCGGCGCGATGCAGGCGCTCGAGAAACGCGGCGGCACGCCGGGCCGCGGTCACTGGTTCAGCGGCGTCAACACGTCCACCGAGGCGCTGCAGGCCGTCGGCAACGGGCGGCTCGCGGCGCTGGCCGGCGGGCACTTCATCTGCGGCGCCTGGGCGATGGTGCTCATCCACGACCACGCCCGCGGGCGCGACTTCGCCTCCGAGGGCCTCGAGTTCAGCCGCACGATGTTCACGCTCTTCGACCGCGAGAGCGCGGCGCGCTTCCTCGAGCGCTACGCGGACGGCTTCTCCTCGATCGACTTCCGCCGCTACAGCAAGGCCGCCAACCCGAAGCTCGTGCGCTACGACTTCGACTTCGGCCAGTTCCTGCGCTGATGGACGGGGGCACGCGCATGTCCACTCCCTTCCGCTCCCTGGCCGCGTCGCTGCTGCGGCGCACGATCCTCGTCGCCGTGGCCTGCTCGCTGCTCGCCGCCGGGGTGCAGGTCGCCTTCACGTTGCGCGAGGAGAACGAGCGTTTCCAGCGCACCGTCGAGTCGGTGGCCGCGACGCATGTGCCGATGCTGTCGGTCGCGCTGTGGGACATCGAGCCCGAGGCGCTGCGCCGCCAGCTCGAGGTGATCGCGACCCAGCCCGAGATCGCCTACGTGCGCGTCGAGGAGCGCACCGGGCGCGTCTTCGAGGCGGGGGACAGGGAGGCCCGGGCCGCTCCGGGACGCGCGCACGAGCTCGCGATCCCGTATCCCAACTCGCCGCTCGAGCGCCTGGGTACGCTCCAGCTCACGCCCGACCGCTCGGGCCTGAATCGCCGCATGATCGAGCGCGTCCTCGCGATCGTCGGCGGTTTCGCCATGCTGGCGACCGCGGTCTGCGGGCTCACCTACGCGGTGCTGCGCGACGAGCTCGAGCGGCCGATGCGCGAGCTCGCGCGGTTCACCTCCGAGCTCACGCCCGAGACGCTCACGCGCCCGCTGGGCGCGCTCCGGCCCGCGCGCCCGTGGCAGGACGAGATCGACCTGGTGGCGAGCGGCTTCCGCACCCTGCAGGACGGCATCCAGTCCCACGTCGCCAACCTCGACAACCAGGTGGCCCAGCGCACCGCCGAGCTGCAGTGGGCCCTCGAGGAGAATCTCGCCCTGACGGTGACCGACTCGCTCACCGGCTGCTTCAACCGGCGCTACCTCGACGCGCGCCTGGGCGAGGAGGTGCTGCGCTGCCGCCGCTCGGGCCTGCCGCTTTCGGTCATCGTCGCCGACCTCGACCACTTCAAGCGCGTGAACGACACCCTCGGGCACGGCGCGGGCGACGTGCTGTTGAAGGGAATCGCGGGCGTCTTTCGCAGCGCCATGCGCGAGCGCATCGACTGGGTCGCGCGCTTCGGCGGCGAGGAGTTCGTGATCGTGCTGCCCGACACGCCGGTGGAGGCCGCGGCCGCGGTGGCCGAGCGCCTGCGCGCCGCGGTGGGAGCGGCCCGCTTTTCGCACGAGGGCCACGAGCTGCGCGCCACGGCGAGCTTCGGGGTCGCCGGGGGCGAGGATTCCGGCGATGCCGCCTCGCTCCTCGCGCGCGCCGACGCGCTGCTCTACCAGGCCAAGGCCGCGGGCCGCGACCGCGTCGTGGCCCAGGGGATGATGTCGCCGCTCTAGGCGGCAACTGCCAGGCAACCTCTGCCGGGGCGCGCTGTCCCAAGCGGGCCATGAACAAGGACAAGAAGCGCTCCCAGGGGGAGCAGAACGGCCGCGAGGCCTCGGCGGTCCAGGAGCGCTCCACGCCGACCACGCCCGTCATCTACGAGGTCGTGCGCCGGTACGGCGAGGAGGAGATGGCGCGGCCCCCGCTCTCGCTCTGGTGGTCGGGCGTGGCCGCGGGGCTCTCGATCAGCTTCTCGCTGCTCGCGCAGGCGGTCATCGACCTGCGCACGCCCGATGCCGTGTGGGCGCCACTCGCGATCGCGGCGGGCTATCCGGTCGGTTTCCTCATGGTGTTGCTCGGCCGCCAGCAGCTGTTCACCGAGAGCACGATCACCATGGTGCTGCCGGTGATGGCCGAGCCCTCGCGCGCGAGCTTCGCCGCCCTGGCGCGCTCGTGGTCGATCATCCTCGCGGCCAACCTCGCCGGCACCCTCATCGCGGCCCTGTTCTGCAGCTGGACGCCGGTGCTCTCGCCCGAGGTGCGCGACGCGATGCTCGCGGTGAGCCGGCACGCCATGGACAAGGACTGGGCGGTGTTCTTCTTCGAGGCCATCACCGCCGGCTTCCTCATGGCGGCGCTGGTGTGGCTGCTGCCGGGTTCGGGCTCGCATCCGTTCCCGGTGATCTTCCTCATGACCTACCTCATCGCGATCTCCGGCTCGGCCCACATCGTCGCGGGCAGCATCGAGGCCTTCATGCTGGTGGTGAACGGCCAGATGGGCGCGTGGCACGCGTTCGCCGGCTTCGCGCTGCCCGCGCTGCTCGGCAACATCGTGGGCGGCACGGTGCTCTTCGCGGTGCTGTCGCACGCGCAGGTGATGCGCGAAATCTAGGCCGGGCATTCGGGCATACTTCGGGACCTCGCGCCACTCGCCCCGATGACCGAACCCAGCGGCACGAACCGACTCTCGCCGCCCGTGCAGGGCGGGCGCGACCACTGCCTGGGCAGCGACGTCGCCGACCTCACGCTGGTCGAGTACGGCAGCTTCGACTGCCCCTACTGCCAGGGCGCGCACGAGGTGATCGCGAACCTGCGCGATCGTTTCGGCGACCGCCTGCGCTATGTCTTCCGCCACCGGCCCATCACGGGCGATGCGAAGGCGCGGGCCGCGGCCGAGATGGTCGAGTACGCCCACGAGAGCGCCGGGGAGTACTGGGAGGCGCACGACGAGCTCATGAAGAAGGGGCCGCGCCTCGCCGAGGAGGACCTCGAGGCGCTCGCGACCACGCTCCAGCTGCCGGAGCGCGACGGTGGCGGGACGGCCGCGTGGGAGAGGGCGCGCGCGAAGGTGGCCGAGGACGTCGAGAGCGCGGCCGAGAGTGGCGCCAGAGTCTCGCCCACCTTCTTCATCAACGGCCGGCGCTACGAGGGACCCTGGGACGAGAGCGCGCTCGCCGAGGCGCTGAGGGGATCCCTCGGACACCGCCTGCAGTCCGCGGCGCTCGACTTCGCGCGCTGGGCGCCGTCGACCGGACTCATGCTGCTGGCGATGGCGGTGCTCGCGGTCGGGCTGGCGAACTCGCCCTGGGGCGGCTCGATCGAGGCGTTCTGGGAGATGCCGGTCGGCCTCGCCCTGGGCGGCGCGCAGTGGGGCATGCCGCTGCGCGACATCATCAACGACGGCTTGCTCACGATCTTCTTCCTCGTCGTGGGCCTCGAGATCAAGCGCGAGCTCACGGTAGGGCGCCTGGCTTCACGCCGCGCCGCAGCGCTCCCGATCGCGGCGGCCGTGGGCGGCATGCTCGCCCCCGCCCTCATCTACCTCGCACTCGCTCCCCCCGGCCTCGCGCACGGCTGGGCCATTCCGACCACCACGGACACGGCGTTCGCGGTGGCGTTGATCGCACTGCTGGGCGCGCGCGTGCCCGTCGAGCTGCGCATCTTCCTCACCGCCGCGGTCATCGTGGACGACCTGGCGGCAATCGCCATCGTCGCGCTCTTCTACTCGGGCCATCTCGACATCGCCTACGCCCTCGCCGCCGCCGGAGTCGCGATCCTGCTGGGGCTGGTGAACAAGGCCGGCATCTACCGGCCCCTGCCGTACGCGCTGCTGGGCCTCGCCCTCTGGATCTGCCTGCATCGCTCGGGGCTGCACGCCACCTTCGCCGGCGTGGTGCTGGCGCTCGCCACGCCCACGCGCCCGCCGGCCAACCTGCGCGCCCTGCTGTCGCAGGCCGAGGCGGTCATCAGCGACGAGCTGGGCCGTGCGGGTGAGCGCGTCCTCAAGCACGGGCCTTCGGAGCCGGCGCTGCGCGCGCTCGACGCGATCCACGATCGCATCGAGTCCCCGGCCGACAAGCTGCTGCGCTCGATCGAGCCATGGGCGAGCTACGCCATCCTGCCGCTCTTCGCGCTGGCCAACGCCGGCCTCGTGCTGTCGCCGGCCCTGATGGCGGGCCACGTGCAGGTCGCGCTCGCCGTGGCCCTCGGCCTGGTGGTGGGCAAGCCCCTGGGAATGCTCGGGGGCGCAGCGCTCGCGGTGCGCCTGGGGATCGCTTCGAAGCCCGACGCCTACTCGTGGCGACAGCTGGGCGGGGCCGCGGCGCTCGCCGGCATCGGATTCACGATGTCGCTCTACATCGCCGCGAAGGCGTTCACCGAGCCCGGCGACTTCGCCGCGGCGAAGCTCGGCGTCTTCGTCGCCTCCATCCTCGCGGGCGTGCTGGGCGTGGTCCTGCTGCGGGCCTGCCCCGAGGGCAGGAACGCCTGAGGCGCTACTTCTGCTTCGCCAGGTAGCCGTCCATGTTGGCGATGAACTGCGGGTTGTTGATGTCGGGCCAGCGCGCCTGCTCGAAGATCATCGAGCCCGTGAGCGCGCTCAGCTCGATCTTGCGGTCGTCGCCGGGAAGCTTGATCGGGACGAGGTAGCCGGCCGCGATCCAGGAGGGCTCGAACTCGGCCACCGCGTAGCGCACCTGGCCCTTCGCCAGGTTCACGATGACGTCGCGCAAGCGCCCCACCTCCTTGCCGCGCCCGTCGACGAGGGTGCGCTTCATGAGCTCGCTCGCGCGCTTGGCCGTGGGCGACGGGGCCGCCGGCGCGAGGGTTGCGCCTGCGGGCAGCACCAGCCACTCACCCTGGCGCAGCATCCCCGGGAGGGGCAGGGTCAACGCAGAGGGAGTGCCGCCCGCGTCGACGAGGATTTGCGTGATGCGGCCGCTGGCGGGATCCACGAGGAGGTCGGCGACATCGCCCGCAGGCTTGGCGTTTGCGTCCATGATCCTGCGGCCGATGAGCTGGCTCACGCGCTCGTCGCGGTCGACCGTGATGGCGGCGGCCTGAGCCGCCTCGTAGCGTTTCCTTTCGGCCTGCGCCTGCGCTTCCGGGCGCATGTCGTTCAGGTTGAAGGTGGCGACATAACCGCCGGACTGGTAGCGCACGCTCTCGCGCGGGATCGCCGCCCAGCCCTTTTCCTGGCGCACCTTGGGATCGAAGGCCACGACCACGGCCGCGACGTTGCCGCTGCCGAGGTCGATCATCAGGTCCTTCACCTCCCCGAGGATGGCGCCCACGGGGTCCTTGAGCTGGGTCCCGATCAGGTCGCGGCCCCGCTTGTAGCGCGGGCCGAGCGCGGCCATGTCGAGGGCCGGCATGCCCTCCAGGCGCCCGCGCGGATACGCCAGCTCGACCTTGTCCTTGGTGAACATCATCTCGGGCGAGGGCATGGCGACCGGCACGATCTTCATGCCGACCGAGAACACGATGTAGGCGGCGCGCGCCTCCTCGGTGTCGACCACGACGTCGTAGACGTTGGCGATCTTCGTGCCGCTTGCGTCCACCACCGGCCGGTCGTCGAATTCGCCCAGGCGCACGGGCGCTGGCGCCTGGCCCAGGGCCGGCAGTGCGGCGCCCAGCAGGAGGGTGGCGGAGGCTACAAGGCTGTTCAGCTTCATCGGATGACGCTCCTTACTCGAAACCTTCGACGCGCTTGAAATAGGGTTGCAGCACCCGGCCGGTGCGCGCTCGCGCACCGCGGTAGTGCCCGAGATCGCCGGGCTTTACCTCGATCGAGGTGCGCTTGTCGCCGCGCCCGACCGCCGCGATGCGCAGGCCTGCGTCCGCAGGTCGGATGCCGAGCATAGCTTCCTTCTCGTGCAGCCGGATGGCCATCACGCCGCGGCCGCCGTTGGGCAGCTCGTTGACCTCGTCGATCGCGAACACCAGCAGGCGACCCTCACCCGAGAGCGCGGCCACTTCCTTCACCGCCGGATCGAGGCGCTCGACGGTCACCAGCGCCTCGCCCTCGGCCACGGTCACGAACTGCTTGCCCGCGCTGCGGGTGGTGACGAGGCTTTCGATCTTCGCACGCAGCGCGTTGCCGCCACTGGTGCCGAAAAGAACCGTAACGTCGGGGGTGGCCGAGACCAGGCCCACGATGGCCGTGCCCTGGGTGTCGGCGAGCGAGCTCACCGGCACGCCGTCGCCCTTGCCGCCGGGCAGGTCGGAGGCCTTGAGGTTGTAGGCGCGGCCGTTGGCGCCCATCGCGACGATCGGCCACGTGGTGCGCGTCTCGACGATGGCGAGGGGGGCGTCGCCTTCCTTCCACGTGAGCGCCGCGCGGTCGACGCCGTGCCCCGTGCGCGAGCGCAGGAATCCGTTCTTCGACAGCAGCACCGTCACCGGCTCGTCGACCACGGTCTCCACCATCGACACGGTGATGCGCTCGGCCTCCTCGATGAAGGTGCGGCGCTTGTCGCCGAAGCGCTCGGCGTCCTCGCGGACTTCCTTCGCGGCCATCTTGCGGCGCTCGGCGGGCGAGCCCAGCAGGCGCTTGAGCGAGGCGCCTTCCTTGCGCAGCTCCTCCAGCTCGCGCTCGATCCGGATGCCCTCCAGTCGGGCGAGCTGGCGCAGGCGGATCTCGAGGATGTCCTCGGCCTGCCGCTCGGACAGCTTGAACGCCTTGATGAGCTCGGGCTTGGGCTCGTCGGCGTTGCGGATCACCTTGATCACCTTGTCGATCTGGAGGAAGGCGATCATCCGGCCGTCGAGGATGTGGACGCGGTCGGCGACTTCGGTGGCGCGATGCCGCAGGCGCCGCTCGAGCACGTCGAGCCGGAACGCCGTCCACTCGGCGATCACCTCGGCGAGGCCCATCTGGCGCGGGCGCCCGTCGCGGCCGATGGCCACGAGGTTCAGCGCCACGTTGCCCTCCATCGACGTGTGGGCGAGGAGGAAGTCCATCAACTCCTGCGCCTCCACCTTGCCGGTGCGCGGCTCGAGCACGAGGCGCACCGGGTGGTCGCCGTCGGAGTCGTCGCGCGCGCCCTCGAGCAGGGCGAGCGCCGCCGCCTTGAGGCTCTGCTGGTCGGGCGTGAGCGACTTCTTGCCCGACCGCGGCTTGGGATTGGTGAGCTCCTCGATCTCGCCCAGCACGCGCGCGGCCGACGTATTCGGGGGCAGCTCGGTCACCGCGATGCGGTATTGCCCGCGCGCGAGCTTCTCCGCGCTCCAGCGCGCGCGCACGCGCACGCTGCCGCGGCCGGTGTCGTAGGCGCGCTTGATCTCGTCGCGCGCCGAGATGATCTGGCCGCCGCCGGGGAAGTCCGGGCCCTTGATGGGGCGCGTGACGGGCTTCGCGTCGGGATCGTTCTCGAGCGTCTGCGCGCAGGCCTCGGCGACCTCCTTGAGATTGTGCGGCGGGATCTCGGTGGCCATGCCCACCGCGATGCCCGAGGCGCCGTTCAGCAGCATCACCGGCAGGCGCGCCGGCAGCAGGGCCGGCTCCTGGAACTCGCCGTTGTAGTTGTCGACGAAATCGACCGTACCGCGGTCGAGCTCGGACAGCAGCACGTGCTCGGCGAACGGCGTGAGGCGCACCTCGGTGTAGCGGTAGGCCGCGGGGCTGTCGCCGTCGCGCGAGCCGAAGTTGCCCTGGCCGTCGATGAGCGGATAGCGCAGCGTGAAGTCCTGCGCCATGCGCACCATCGCGTCATAGGTGGCGACGTCGCCGTGCGGGTGGTAGCGGCCGAGGACGTCGCCCACGATGCGCGCGCTCTTCTTGTGCGGGGACTCGGCGCGGTTGCCCATCTCGCGCATCGTGTAGAGGATGCGGCGCTGCACCGGCTTCTGGCCGTCCTCGACCGAGGGGAGCGCCCGTCCCTTCACCACGCTCATCGCGTAGGCGAGGTAGGCGCGCGAGGCGAACTCGGAAAGGGTGGGGAAGGTCGGGTCCGCGAGCTGCGCGCGCGTGGGCGGCGGCGGCGGAGGGGCGTCGAACAAGTCGCCCGAGCGGTCGTCGGACTTGCGCGGCTTGATGCGGGGCTTGGACGTGCTTTTCATGGAGTGCGGCGGCAGCGAACGCGCATTCTAGCGTGATCGCCCGGGTGCGCCCGGGAGGCGCTACGAATGGCGCGGATCGAGCGCGTCGCGCAGCCCGTCGCCCAGCAGGTTGAAGGACAGCACCAGCAGGAAGATCGACAGGCCCGGCCATACCGCCATCCAGGGCGCGTTCTCGACGTAGTTCTTCGCCGTGTTGAGCATGCTGCCCCAGCTCGGGGCCGGAGGCTGCTGCCCCAGGCCGAGGAACGACAGGCTCGCTTCCGCGATCACCGCCGCGGCGATCGCGAGCGTGGCCTGCACGATCAGGGGCGGCACGACGTTGGGCAGGATGTGCCGCAGGACGATGCGCAGGTGCGAGTTGCCCACCGCGCGCGCCGCCTCCACATAGTCCTCGACCTTCACCGCCAGCACCTGCGCGCGCGTGAGGCGGATGAAGGCGGGCGTCGCGGCGATCCCGATGGCGATCATCGCGTTGGTGAGGCTGGGGCCGAGGAACGCGGCGAGCGCGATGGCGAGGATCAGGAACGGGCAGGCGAGCATCGCGTCGGTGAAGCGCGAGATCACCATGTCGATCCAGCGCCCGAGGTAGCCGGCGGCGAGCCCGATCGGCACGCCGATGGCGAGCGAGATGCACACCGAGACCACGCCGGCGAGCAGCGACGCGCGGGCGCCCCAGATCACGCGCGCGAGCACGTCGCGGCCGATCTCGTCGGTGCCGAACCAGTGCTGCGCGGAGGGCGCCTTGCGCACCAGGCTCCAGCTGGTCGCCACGGGATCGTAGGGCGCGATCCACGGCGCGAAGAGCGCGAGCAGCACGAAGAACGCCACGAGGAAGAGCCCGACCACCGCGCCGCGCCGGCGGGCGAGGCGGCGCAGCGCCCGGCGCGTGGGCGAATCCTCGCGCGGCGCTGCTGCGAGCGGGACGGTGATCGCGGCCATCAGCCCCTCATCCGCGGGTTCACCAGGAAGTACGCGAGGTCCGCCAGCAGGTTGAGCGTCACGTACACCGTGGCGGTGAAGAGCACCACGCCCTGCACGACCAGGTAGTCCCGGTTGAACACCGCGTCGACGATGAGCTTGCCGAACCCGGGGATGGAGAACACCTGCTCGGTGAGCACCGCGCCCGACAGCAGCGCGCCGAATTCCAGCGCGCCCAGCGTGATCACGGGAACGAGGGCGTTGCGAAGCGCGTGGCGCAGCACCACGACGCGCTCCTCCAGGCCCTTGGCGCGCGCCGTGCGCACGTAGTCGGCCGAAAGGACCTGCAGCATGGCGCTGCGCGTATGGCGCATGAGGACCGCGGCGAACGCGTTGCCGAGGACGAAGGCCGGCATCACCATCGAGGCGAGGTTGGCCTTGAGGTCCTCGAACGGGCTCACGTACCCGGAGGCCGGCAGCCATCCGAGCTGCACCGAGAACAGCAGGATCAGCAGGATGCCGAGCCAGAAGTTGGGCGTGGAAAGCCCCCACAGCGCGACCACGTTCGCGAGGTAGTCGAACGGCGTGCCCTTGAACACGGCCGAGACAATCCCGGCGGTGATGCCGATCACGAGGGCGAAGAACATCGCCAGGGTGGCGAGCTCGATCGTGACCGGGAGCTTCTCGAGGATCAACTCGGTCACCGGCTTCTGGATGCGCACCGACTCGCCCAGGTTGCCGTGCAGCACGTCGCGGATCCAGTAGCCGTAGCGCACCGGGATCGGGTCGTTCAGGTGGAACTTCTCGCGCAGGTGCTGCACCACGCTCTCGTCGCGGTCCTCGCCGGCGATCGCGAGCGCCGGGTCGCCGGGCAGCAGCTGCTGCAGCCCGAAGATCAGCACCGACACCAGGAAGAGCGTCGGGACGATCGCCGCGAGGCGATGGGCGAGGAAACGCCCCATCAGTTGAACTTGAGGTCCTGCAGCCGCACGAGCGCGTCCGGCACCGGCTTCAGGCCCGAGAGCTTCGCCGTGTAGGCCGAGATCCAGTGGCGGTGGAAGAGGTAGATGATCGGCCGGTCCTTGTGCACCTGCGCGGCGATCTGCTCGAAGAGCTTGGCGCGCGCCGCCGCGTCGTTGGTCACGCGCTCCTGGGTGAGGAGGGCGTCGACCTGGGGATTGCAGTAGCCGGCGTTGTTCTGCGGCTGCTTGCAGAAGATGAACTGGTAGAGGTTGGTGTCGGGATCGGGCCTGCCGCTCCAGGCGAGCACGAAGGCCTCGAACTGGCCCTGGTCGGCGAGCTTCAAGGCCGTGGCGAACTCGGTCGCCTGGATCTTCACGTCGAAGCCCGCGTCCTTGGCCATCGCCTGGACGACCTGCGCCACGCGCTGCGCGTCCGACGTGGTCCCGGCCATGAGCGTGAAGGACGGGTTGGTGACCCCGGCTTCCTTCAGCAGCGCCTTGGCCCGCGCCACGTCACGCTTGGGCGGCGGCAGCGACTTCGCGTACCACGGGTTCTTCGGGGACACCCACTGGTTGCCGACCAGCCCCTCGCCGTCCTGGGCCACCTGCACGATCGCGTCGCGGTCGAGCGAGAGCTCGAACGCCTCGCGCACGCGCGCGTCCTTGCCCAGGGGATTCTTCTGCGAGTGCTCGTTGCCGCTGATGTTGATGGTGATGCCCTGGTAGCCCAGCTCCACGGCCTGGGTGATGCGGAAGCGCCGGTCGCCCTTCATCGCGGGCACGTCCGAGGGGGCCATGCGCTCGATGAAGTCGAGCTGGCCGGACTTGAGGTTCGCCAGGCGCACGGTGGCGTCCACGATCGGCAGGTACACGACCTTGTCGAAGTGGATCGCGCCCTTGTTCCAGTACTGCGGGAAGCGCTCGACCACGATGCGGTCCTGGGCGACGCGCTCGACGAATTTGAAGGGGCCCGCGCACACCGGCTTGGTGTTGAACTTCTCGCCCAGCGCCTGCGCGGCCTTGGGCGAGACGATCATCCCGGCGCGGTCGGTGAGCACGGCGATCAGCGGCGCGAACGGCCCCGAGAGGTTGAAGCGCACGGTGAGCGGGTCGATCACGTCCACGCTCGTCACCGGGGCGAGCTCGCCCTTGCGGTTGGAGCCCGCGATCGTCTTGTGGCGCTCGATGCTGTACTTGACCGCGGCGGCGTCGAGCTTCTCGCCGTCGTGGAAGAGCACGTTGGGGCGCAGCTTCATGGTGAGCGCCTTGCCGTCGGCCGACCACTCCCACGAGGTCGCGAGCATCGGCACGATCTTCATGTTCTCGTCGAGATCGACCAGCTTGTCGCACAGCGAGGCGAACACGATCCGCCCGACGAAGGTTCGCGCCATCGACGGGTCGAGCACGTCGGGGTCCTCGCCCAGGCCGACGCGCAGGGTCTGGGCGGCTACGGGCAGGGTGGCGGCGAGGGCGAGGGCGGCGATGCGGGCGAATCTCATGGCGAGGCTCCCTGGGTGAAGGCGGACTGAAGGCGTTCGAGGCGTTCGTTGGCGGGTGCCGTCGCGGCGCTCGGCAACAGGGCGGCGGGCGGCGCGATTTCCTTCCAGAAGTGACACGCTACACCGTGGTTTTCCTCACTGGCGAGAGAAGGCTCTTCAACCGCGCACCGCTCGCGCGCGTGCGGACAGCGCGAACGGAACCGGCACCCGGGCGCCGGATCGATCGAGCTCGGCACGTCGCCCTGCAGCACGACGCGCTGGCGGCGCAGGCCCGGCACGGGCACCGGGATCGCGGAGAGCAGCGCCTGGGTATACGGGTGCCGCGGGCGCGCGAAGAGCTCGCGCTTTCCCGCGATCTCGACGATCCGCCCGAGGTACATCACCGCCACGCGGTCGGCAATGTGCTTGACCACGGCGAGGTCGTGCGCGATGAAGAGATAGGCGAGCCCCAGGCGGCGCTGCAGGTCGCGCAGCAGGTTCACCACCTGCGCCTGGATGGACACGTCGAGCGCCGAGACCGGCTCGTCGCACACGATGAGTCGCGGCTCCACCGCGATCGCGCGCGCGATGCCGATGCGCTGGCGCTGGCCACCCGAGAACTCGTGGGCGTAGCGCCGGGCGTGCTGGGGCGCGAGCCCCACGAGGCCGAGGATCTCGGCCACGCGCTCGCGCCGCCGCCCCGCGGCGAGGCCGTGGAGCATCAGCGGCTCCTCGAGCATCTGGCCCACGGTCATGCGCGGGTTGAGCGAGCCGTACGGGTCCTGGAAGACGATCTGCATCGCGCTGCGGGCCGCGCGTAGCCCAGCCTCGTCGAGGCTGCCGAGCTCGTGGCCGCGAAAGATCACGCGGCCCGAGGTCGCTTCGAGCAGCCGCAGCGCCAGTCGGCCCGTGGTGGACTTGCCGCAACCCGACTCGCCCACGAGGGCGAGCGTCTCGCCCTCGGCGAGGGTGAAGCTCACGCCGTCCACCGCGTGCACCTTGCTGGTCGACTTGCGCAGGAACCCGCCGTGCACCGGAAAGTGCTTGGTGAGGTCCTCGACCTGCAGCAGCGGGGTCATGCCGCCCTCGCGCCGTTCGCATCGAGCGGCGCATACCAGCAAGCCGCCTCGTGGCGAACGGCAAGCGGCTCGAGCGCCGGATCCTCGACGCACTTCGCTCCCGCGAACGGGCAGCGCGGCCGGAAGCGGCAGCCGGTGGGAAGCGCCAGCGGATCGGGCACCTGGCCCTCGATCGCGGGCAGGCGCGCCTGCTCGAGGTGCAGCCGCGGGATCGAGGCGAGCAGCCCGATCGTGTACGGATGCTGGGGCTCGGCGAAGAGCGCCTCGACCGGCGCCTTCTCGACGATGCGGCCGGCGTACATGACGGCCACGTCCTGCGCGAGCTCGGCGACCACGCCCAGGTCGTGCGTGATGAGGATGATCGCGGTGCCGGTCTCGTCGCGCAGCATGCGCATGAGCTCCAGGATCTGCGCCTGGATGGTGACGTCGAGCGCGGTGGTGGGCTCGTCGGCGATCAGCAGCTTGGGCCGGAGCGCGAGCGCCATCGCGATCATCGCGCGCTGGCGCATGCCGCCCGAGAGGCGGTGCGGATGGTCGTCGAAGCGGCGTTCGGGCGAGGGCATGCGCACCCGCTCGAGCATCTCGATCGCCTGGCGGCGGGCTTCCCCGGGCCCGATGCCGCGGTGCTTGCGGATGCCCTCCACGATCTGGTCGCCGATGGTGAACGCCGGGTTGAGCGAGGTCATCGGCTCCTGGAAGATCATCGAGATCCGGTCGCCGCGCACGGCGCGCATGCGCGCGGGCGGCACCTTCAGCAGGTCCTCGCCCTCGAACAGGATCTCGCCCGCGGCGATCCGCCCCGGCTTCGACACCAGCCCCATGATCGAGAGCGCCGTCACGCTCTTGCCGCAGCCCGACTCGCCGACGATGCCGAGCGTGCGCCCCGGCTCGAGCGTGAAGCTCACGCCGTCGACCGCGCGGACCACGCCGCCGTCGGTGGCGAACTCGGTGCGCAGGCCGCGGACCTCGAGGAGGGCGCTCAGGATCGCCCCCGCGCGGCCTGGAAGCGCGCGATGCGCTCCTCGATCACGGCGCGATCGGTGATGCCGGTGGGATCGGCGCGGCTCGGCAGGCAGGCGACGAAGGGCTGGAAGCGCTCCAGGCTCACCGCATGCAGGCGTCGCAGCTCCGCGAGGGGTTCGGCATGGTCGTCCACGCGCAGGCTCAGCGCCGGGTAGTCCTCGGTGGTATGGACCACGAGCGCCGCCGCCTGCTTGCCGCGCTTGTCGCCGCCGGCGGCTTCGCCCGCATCCATCGCCGCGAGCAGGCGCTCGGCGAAGGGCAGGGCGGACGCGGCCTCGTACGCGCGCGCGGTGCGCTCGATCACCTCGGCCCCGGCGAGCATGTTGCCCGCGACCGAGAATCCGGCGCCCGCGACGTGCCCGCACCAGGCGATGCAGGACGAGCCGGTGTGCGCCGCGGTGCGCCCGGTGGCGTCGATGGCGTGGACCTGCCGCATCTCGCGCCCGGCATCGGCCCCGGTGAGCCTCGCGACCACGGCCTCGGCGCTCTCGCCCGAGGCGAGCGCGGCCAGCCCGTCGCGGGCGTAGAGGGGATTCATCAGGGCCTGGGTGCAGAGCGCGCCACATCGCGCGAGCACCGCGGGGCACAGCGCGCCCACGGCGAAGAAGCGGCTCGCCACGGCCACGCCGAGCGCGCCGTTCGAATCGAGCGCCACGATCGACCAGGTCATGCCATGGCGGAGCCTAGAGGTCCGCCTCCACGGTGTGGCCTTCCTTCTCCATCCACGCGCGCCGGCCCTCGGCCTCCTTCTTGCCCATGAGCAGCTTGAAGACGCCCGGCGCGGTCTCGCGCTCGCGCGCGTCCAGGCGCATCTCGATCAGGCGGCGCGTGTCCGGATTCATCGTGGTCTCCTTGAGCTGGTCGGGGTTCATCTCGCCCAGGCCCTTGAAGCGCCCGATGCTGACCGCGGTGTCGCGCACACCTTCGTCGCGCAGCTTCTCGCGGATCTGGTCGCGCTCGGCCTCGTCGAGCGCATACAGGCGGCGCTCGGCCTTGCCCTTGCCGCTCGCCGCGACGCTCACGCGGAAGAGCGGCGCCTGCGCGACGAACACGTGCCCCTTCTCGATCAGCTTGGGGAAGTGGCGGTAGAAGAGGGTGAGGAGCAGCGTCTGGATGTGCGCGCCGTCGACGTCGGCGTCGGCCATGATGATGACCTTGCCGTAGCGCAGGTTGTCGAGGACCGTGTCCGGCGCCTCCGGCGCGTGCGGGTCGATGCCCAGGGCGACCGCGATGTCGTGGACCTCGGTGTTGGCGTAGAGCTCGGTGGCGACGACCTCGAAGGTGTTCAGCACCTTGCCGCGCAGCGGCAGGATCGCCTGGTACTGGCGGTCGCGCGCCTGCTTGGCCGAGCCCCCGGCCGAATCGCCCTCGACCAGGAACACCTCGTTCCTCGTCATGTCCTGGCTCTCGCAGTCGGTGAGCTTGCCGGGCAGCACCGCCACGCCGGAGCCCTTGCGCTTCTCCACCACCTTGCCGGCCTTCTGGCGCGCGGTCGCGGCGCTGATGGCGAGCTGCGCGATCTTCTTCGCGTCCTCGACGTTGGCGTTGAGCCAGGCGTCGAGCGGGTCCTTCACGCGCGAGGCGATCAGCTTCACGGCCTCGCGCGAGGACAGGCGCTCCTTGGTCTGCCCCTGGAACTGCGGATCGAGGATGCGCGCCGAGAGCACGTAGCGCAGCGGCTTCCAGACGTCCTCGGACTGCAGCGTGACGCCGCGAGTGGTGAGCTCGTGATGCTCGCAGAACTCCTTCACCGACTCGTACACGGCGCTGCGCAGGCCCGCCTCGTGCGTTCCGCCGAGCGCGGTGGGGATCAGGTTCACGAACGACTCGCCCTCGCCGCCCGCCTCCGCCCAGGCGAACGCCCACGCGGCGCCCTCGCCAAGCGCATAGTTCGCGTCGTCCTCCTGGCAGTAAGACTCGGCCGCGAAGGGCGGGCTCACGTACCCGTCGGCGCCGTCGAGCCGCTCCCTGAGGTAGGCCTCCAGGCCGCCCGCGTAGAGCCAGTCGTTGCGGTTCTTGCCGCCTTCGTCCTGGAGCGTGACCTTGAGGCCCGGCAGCAGCACCGCCTTCGCCCGCAACAGGGCCTCGAGGTCGCGGCGCGCGACCTTGCCGGTGTCGAAATACTGCGGGTCCGGCCACGCGCGCACCACCGTGCCGCTCTCGCGCGGGCCGGCCTTGCCGATCTTCTTCAGCTTCGACACCGTCTCGCCGCCGGCGAACGCGATCTCCCAGACCGCGCCGTCGCGCGTGACGCGCACCTCGAGGCGCTTGGACAGCGCATTGGTGACCGACACGCCCACGCCGTGCAGGCCGCCGGAGAACGCGTAGGCGCCGCCGCCCTTCTTGTCGAACTTGCCGCCGGCGTGCAGGCGCGTGTAGACCACCTCGACCGTGGGCGCCTTCTCGACCGGGTGCGGGCCCACCGGGACGCCGCGACCGTCGTCCTGGACCTCGATCGAGTCGTCCTTGTACATCGTGACGACGATGTGCTTCGCGTACCCGGCGAGCGCCTCGTCGGCCGCGTTGTCGATCATTTCCTGGACGATGTGCAGCGGGCTGTCGGTGCGGGTGTACATGCCGGGACGCGCACGCACGGGCTCGAGGCCCTTCAGCACCTTGATGGATTGCTCGTCGTATTTCATCGGAATCGAGGCGGGAGAACGGGTATTTTACCGGGAACGAATCGCAGCCCCCGCCGTTCCAACGGATCGATGGAAAAGCCGCGCCATTTCTCGATGATCCGCGAGTTCCACCTCGCCGACTTCCTCACGCTCGGCAACGCCGCGTGCGGGGTGGGCGCGGTGTTCCTCGCCATGCTCTACATCGAGAGCCGCTGGCCGATCCATTTCTTCCTCGCCGCCGCGCTCGCGCCGTGCGCCTTCGCGTTCGACGTCTTCGACGGCAAGGTCGCGCGCTCGCGCCAGCAGCACTCCGCGCTCGGGCGCGAGCTGGACTCCCTGGCCGACGTGATCTCCTTCGGCGTGGCACCGGCCGCGCTCGGGTTCGCAGCCGGCCTGCGGGGGGGCTGGGACGCGGTGATCCTCGTCTACTTCGTCTGCTGCGGGGTGAGCCGCCTCGCCCGCTTCAACGTCACCGCCGAGAAGCTCTCCGAGGGTGGCGAGAAGGTGAAGTACTTCGAGGGAACGCCGATCCCGACCAGCGTGGTGATCGTCGGCGTGCTGGCGTGGGCGGCATGGCAGGGTCGCATCGAGCCGGCGAACCTGTGGGGTGGGGAGTGGGGCCTGGGGTGGGTGCTGCATCCGTTGGTCCTGCTGTACGCCCTCTCGGGGACCTTGATGATCAGCAAGACGCTTCGGATCCCGAAGCTCTAGTTGGTCTTGCGCTCCACGACGAGCCCGGGGACATCCTCGAGCGGCGGTTCTCTTGAGGGGAGTGAAACTTCGAGATCTGGGCGTTCCGGTTGGGACTGCCCGCCGCTCGAGGATGTCCCCAAGGGCTGTCGGGAGCTGCCAATGTCCATAGAGCGATCACGGCATCACAACGGCTTGAGCGATCACGGCATCACAAAGGCTGGCAGGGTCAGGCACCGAGCGGGGTATCACCAGACCATTGGGTCGGTGACGCTCGGCACTAGGCCAGGCAAGGGGTGCGTTGCGGCAGAAGGCTGCCGCAGAGCGCGCCGTTCCCATCCCTAATTTGGTGTCGACGCCGGAAGCTACGGTGATACGCAGCTCCCGACAGCCCTTGGGGCCCTTCTCGAGAGTCTGGTGGGCCCGGACCGTGGCGCGCAAATCTCGAAGTTTCACTCCCTACCATCGGAGTCAGACTCTCGAGAAGGGCCCCGGGCTCGTCGTGGGGCGCAAAACCTCGGGCGCCAGCGTCCGATGACTACTCGACCGGCATTCTCGTAATGTTCTTCAACCCCGAAACGCCCTCGACGTCGAACCGGAACGTCCCCGTCATGGCATCGCGAAACTCGAGCTTCGCGCTCCCCACCGGCTCGAAACCCACCTTGCGGGCGTCGAACAGCTGCGCGAAATGCGGGCCGCTGGTCTTGAAGACCTTGCCTTCGTAGGTGGTGGTCGCGTTCGAGCTCGTCCACTTGCCCGAGCCCAGCAGGTACCAGGTGGCCTTGCCGTCGGTGCCGTAGACCATCCAGGTGGCGAAGACGTCGTTGAAGGGGCCGTGGAAGATGGACAGGCCCCAGCCGGACTCCGACGGGGACCACCACAGGTCGGTGTAGCTGACCGCCGGGACGCGCCCGGGGTAGCTGGCGGAGCGGGTCGGCGTCGCGACGGTGAAGTCGACCGAGATGCTCGCGCGACCCGGGACCGGCACCACGACCTTGAAGGTCCCCGCGGGGAAGCGGCCGAGCATCACGTCGTAGTAATACTCGCAGCATTCGTGGCGCGTCTGCAGGTCGACGGTGATGACGTTCCCGCTCATCGAAGCCTGGGCGCCGTAGATCAGCTCGTTGGTGCCCTTGGCCGGGCTCACGCGCACGTAGACCGGCTCCATGTACTGCGGCGAGGCCGGGAGGATGGTCAGGCTCTGCGCCGTGGCGAGGCTGGTGGCGAAGAGGAGGGCGGCCGCGAAAATGCGGGGCAGGGACGGGATCTGGGGCACGGCCGTGATTTTAGGGGTTCCGGGCCCGCCTGTCAGCCTTTTTTTCGCCTAGGAACTGGTTAAAAATCAGGGGGGTGCGTATGATTGCTCACAAGGCACTCGTACGAGGTGCCGCGCGCCACCATTCGCGAGAGCCCAGGGAGGGCATGAGGTGATTCTGCGGTCCATGACGGGCGCCACAGCCCGCCTGGCGTTGAGCCTGGCGTTCGTCGTGTGCACGGCGTTGTTCGTGGGGTCCGTCGACGGCGGACACACGAGCGGCCACACCTCGTTCTCGAACAACTGCGCGCTCGCCGGTTGCCACGCTTCCGGCAACGACGCGTACTACAACGGCGCCGATGCGCAGGGCGTGATCGACCACGCCATCGGTGGCGGCATGACCGTCGCGCCGGCCGGCGGCACCGGTGAGCTGGCGGCCCACATCGCCTCGGTCCTGCCGACGCCGTCCACCCAGGGCGTCGCGTTCCACGAGGGTCCCGGCATTGCCGCCGGAACGACCTTCGACCTGCAATTCATCTTCCACTCGACGACGTGGGCGGGCGGTTCCACCAGCACGGCGAACGGCCAGAGTCCGAGTCCCTCGAAGGGCTCGGTCACCTTCGGCGTCAACGGCGGCGCCTACTCGGCGACGTACCGGCCGACGGCCTGCGCGACCGGCGCGGACTCGTTCGGATACAACGCCAGCGGCGCAGCGACGACCAGCACGCGCACCCAGGGCGTCACCATCAGTACCCCCGCGTCCGCGCCGACGTTCACCACGGCGGCGGGAGCCCTCCCCGGTGGCCAGACCAACGTCGCCTACAACCAGACGGTGCAGGTCCTCTGCCAATCGCTCGCGACGTTCAGCCTTGCGGGCGGATCGTTGCCGCCGGGCCTCGGCCTCGCCTCCAATGGCGTGATCTCCGGGTCGCCGACGATCGGATCCGTCGGCACGCACAACTTCACGGTCGGGGCGACCTACGGCGGGGCGAGCTCGAGCCTCGCGCTTTCGATCACCATTGCGCTAGGCCCGCCCTCGATCACGAGCGCCGCGACGGCCCCCAACGGCGCGGTCAACGTCGTCTACGCCGGATACACCATCACGGCGAACAACAACCC
>Ga0111538_10000140_pt1 | contig 83898 bp, 71 predicted proteins | sample SoiMethybrSBSTD1_FD_79669 | JGI IMG/M metagenome (GOLD analysis project Ga0111538, IMG submission 79669) | Bulk soil microbial communities from a Populus tree surrounding site in Tennessee, USA - Soil MetaG P. TD hybrid SBSTD1 (version 2)... | ecosystem: Environmental > Terrestrial > Soil >...
CCAACTAACCAACTAACCAACTAACCAACTAACCAACTAACCAACTAACCAACTAACCAACTAACCAACTAACCAACTAACCAACTAACCAACTAACCAACTAACCAACCAGCCAACCAGCCTACCGCTTCGTGCAGTCATCGAAGCGGTTCTGCGGCGTGGCCGCGCCGAAGACGAAGTTCGTCGCGTTGTTGTCGGTGTCGTCGCGAAAGCGCGCGTAACTGGACCGCACTGCGCCACCCCTGAACGTCGCCAGCGGCGTCCCTTCGCCGAAGGACGATCCGCTGCCCATGCCGACTTGATCGACGATGGTGCCGTTCGGGCGCATCAGTGCCAGTCCGCCGGCATCAGGCAGGTTGCACGCCGAGGCGACGTCCCGCACCAAACCGGCAGGCGGCGTGGAGATGAGCAGGTGGCATCCCGGTTGGAGAACCATGCCGGCCGGAATAATCGTGTAGACGACCGCGCCACCGGTCGTGTCGGAGACCGCGATGCGCCAGCCGCCGACCGACTGTTCGTGCGAGCTGTCGTTTCTCAGCTCGACGAATTCGCTGCACTCTTCGTCGGGTCCATTGCGGGTTGCAAATTCGTTGATCACGATTCCCGTTTCAGCGATAGGCGTATCCGTTGAGACGAGCGTCGCCCGCGCGGTCCGCGTGACTGCGGGTGATACCGGCGCGGAGTCGTCGCAGGCGGCGCACGTGATCAGAACCGCGATGAAGGTGACGTGCGCTCGCCTGTTCTGCATGGTCGCCGGATCAGAACGTTACGACCTGATAACCACTGCTGACCCGCTGGTAGTAGGTGCTGCCACAGTGGCTGACTGAGACGCCGTTGACGACGGTCGTCGTGCATCCCGCCGGCAGCGTGGTGATCACGACACCAGCCGGGGCACTGACGACGCGGTACGACACCTGACCCTCGTAGAACACCTGTTGGTAGTACGCACCATCGGCGTACATGTAGTTCGTGCCGCCGGCGACGACGGTTACAGACGTCGACGGAGGTCGGGCGAGCATCGTGCCCACCGCGATTCCGGTGGCGACGCCGGCGGCAACCCGCCACCCTTCGTATGAGTCGTAATATTCACCGCCGACCACTGCACCGTAACGCCCGACGCCGGCGAAGCCTTCTTCGCCTACAGCGACGGCGCCGCGTGGTCCGACGGCCACTGCACCCTCCTCGCCGGCAACGACAGCCCCGCGGCGATAGCCTGCTCCACCGTAGTAGTTGTTGTTGACGTTGACATTGCGATTGACGTTGACGTTGTTGTTGACGTTCGTATTGCGGTTCACGTTGGTGTTGCGGTTCGTATTGGTGTTGGTGTTGCTGTTGGCCGGGCGGTTGTAGTTGTTGGACTTGCTGGCGCCGGTCGTGCTGCTCGAGCTGCGTGACTGGCGGACCGAGCCCCCGCCCCCGCCACTCCCACCGCCGCCTCGACTTCGCTGCGCCGAAAGGAATTCCGCGGCGGCCAGGAGCACCAGCACACTGACGGCAACGGCGGCAACGCCGTGGAAGCCGCGCGACGATCGAACGGAATGACGTGTCTGGATCACCATCTCCGGCTCCTCGAAAGTCACTTCGGTTTGTTCTTTTCCGCACCGGACGTCGCGGTGACGGCTGTCGTCTCGTCTGGCGCCGGGGCCTTGACGGTTGCGTGGCGCATGATCTTGATGCGCTGGTACCCGTCGGGCACCTTCGCGGCGAAGGTATCGTTCGACACCTGCGGGAACTCGAGCCCGTGATAGGTCATCGTTGTCGACGGCTGTCCCGGTTGTTTCTTGTAGGTGATCTTCATCTGACACGGCAGGTGCTGTTTGGGCTCGAGCCAGATCTCCCAGTCCACGATCTCCTGCTGATACGCCAGGTGGTCGCACGACCGGTTGCCGATCTGCTGCACGTCAACCCAGCCGCCAGTGGTGTCCTTCGTCATCAGCGCGTCGTACGGAGAGCTGTAGAACAGGTCCGCCGTCGGCATCGGCAGGTGGTACTCGGACGCCAGGAAATCGATGGCCTCGTCGAGCGTCGGCGGCATCGGTCCGCGCGCCCACACCTTGTGTGGATTCGAGAGGAGCGTGATGTGCTCGCCGTCATACCAGCCCGCTACTTCTCCCATCTCTCCCTTGCCCGTGAACGCGATTCCGTTCGGCCGGCGGACGATCACGCGTCGAGTCGCAGTCCGTGTGCTCTTCTTGCCATCGGAACTGACCCGCTCGCGCTGCTCGTCCGCCGTGAACGCGAACGTTTGCAGGGCCGCCATGTTCGCGCTCATTTCCTTGAGCAACGCGTCCCCTTTCGCGCGAGCCTCCTCAGCAGGCAGTCGCGACGTCCGATTGCAGCCCAGGGTGATGAACATCAAGCCGGCGGCGGCAAAGAGCAGCATTCGTGGCGCAATCAGTGTTGCGGTGCTTCGGCTCATCGGTCACTCCACTTCGGCCCGGCCGACCTCGCGGTCGCTCTCTCCAACTTCCGCCTGCAGGCGGAAGCGACGAGACCGTTGGGTCCGCTCACCGTCCGCCGTCGCCGTCGCCGCGACATGTCGCGACTCGAAGCGTGCGAACGTTTGTTTCGTTTAGAAAAACCGGCAGCGGCTTCTGTTCAGCGGCGGATAGGAGCAGTAACGGTACCGATCCAGAGTGGAGGAAATGAGCGTTCGTCCGGTGGAGAGCACGGACCGCGTCAGTGACCGGTAGTCGAGATCCGATCGCCGACGCGGCGTGGGTGAGAGCGCGTTTACTCGAGGTGAATCGGCAGCTCCGCCGTTCCGTTTCCGTGATGGACGACGAGCGCGTAGGTGCCCTTTTCCCATCTGCCGGTCGGTGACTCGAAGAACAGAGGACCAACCGCCACCCGATGGTGATCAGTGACGAAGTCGTCGTGGACCACAGGACCGAACGGCAGTGTGAAGAGCCGCATGCCTTCTATCTGATCGCGCTGAGCGAAGTACGACGGGACGTCATGGCTCACGACCTTCGCGTTCTGGAGCAGTTGCTCGATTCGCGTGACGTCTGCGCCGACACGGCGCTGGGTTGCCAGCTTGATCTCGCGACCCTGCGGTGTCCGCAGCGTCAACGCGTCGCGGTGGATGACATCCTCGTCTTCGGTCGACAGGGCTGTTTCAATCAGCAGCCAGCGGGAGTCGTGGTTCCGCTGTGAATAGTAGTACGCCGCAACGATCTGGATTGTCTTGTCGCGGTATTCAACCGCGGCCTTGCCTCGCTTCTTGTTTGCGGACGAGAACTCCTGCTGCGCTGCGACCGATGGGACGGCCAGAGCGAGCGCCGCTACGAAAAGCATCCAGCCAGGAAGTCTTCCTCTATGCTGGGTCATTTTGCGCCACTCCTTCGGGATGTCCGTTTGTACGGACCCGTACTTGGAGGACGGCAGGAGTTGTGCCAAAACGCCGCTACCGCCTGGCGCAGCAGACGCTCAATCTTTACAGACGCGGTGTTACCGTTCGCAGACACCGCGGCCGAACCGTCATCCAATCCGGTCGCATAATGGCGTCGACGGTATGGTCAGAGTTTCATCGCTTGGTGTGGTTGCCGCTGTGCTCGCGGCCTTGACCGTGTCGGCTCAGCAGCCGCGATGGTTTTCGGCATGGGCTGCCGCGCACAACGTCGGTCTCGTGGTGCCGGGATTGAACGGCGGTTCGGTACGCCTGATCGTTCGGCCAACGCTCTCCGGTCAGTCGTTGCGGGTCAAGCTCGCGAACATCCGTGGCAACACGCCGGCGGTGTTCTCCGCCGCGTTTGTCGGCGTGGCGGGTCAGGGCGCGGCGATCGTCGCCGGCACAAACCGCCGGCTGGCATTCAACCGCGCCGCGAACCTGACCCTTGCGCCGGACGAATCGGCCTGGAGCGATCCGCTTCCGTTCGAGGTTAAGGCGTTCGAGCGGCTCGCCGTCAGCCTCGATATCACGTCCGCTTCTGATGTGAGCATGGACACATTGGGGCTCGTCACGAACTATCGCTCCGCTCGCCACCTCGCGTCGGAAGTGTCAGCGGACTTTTTCACGCCGATCGCTCCTGCCGCGCCCGACAGCACCGTCGACGAATATCCGCTGTATTGGCTAGCAGCCGTTGACGTGCTGTCGTCATCCGCAGCCGGAACGATTGTGGCGCTGGGCGACTCGTGGATCGATGGCCGTTGCAGCACGAGCGAAAACGGAGTGGTGCGGCCGGATCTCTATCAACGCTTCATCGACGTCCTCGCCGCGCGCCTCGCCTCGCAACGTCCGACGCGTCCCGCGGCGATCGTCAATGCCGGCATCGCCGGCAACCGCATCATTCCTGGCGGCGGCAACGGGCCGCCGTCCCTGCAGCGGCTCGATCGCGACGTGCTGGAGCGCGCCGGTGCCACGCACGTCCTCTTCCTGCAGGGGATGAACGACATCGGCGGCGGCACCAGCGCGCGACGCCTTACCGCTGCGATGCAGCAGATCATCGATCGCGTTCACGCCAAAGGCCTGAAGATCATCGGCGCGACGCTCTTTCCATTGGCGAGGCCCGATCGCGCAGGGTGGACACGGGAAATGGAGGAACAGCGCCTTGCGGTAAACACGTGGATCCGCACTCAGGCAGCGTTCGACAGTGTGATTGATTTCGACCAGGTGATGAGCGGCGGCGCCGTCTACGACGGCAGCCAGTCACTCCGGCCGGAGTTTGCGTGTGACGACAATGTGCACCCGAATGCGGCCGGGTACCGTGCCATGGGCGAGTTTGTCGATCTCGTCTTGTTTTGATGGCGGGAAGACGCTGCTTCGGTAGGGCACGAAGAACCTTGGTTCCTCGTGCCCGTGGGTGGACGTGACGTCAGCAGCCCGAGAGGGCGCGACGCGAACTGCCTGACGTTAGCTGTGAGCCGTACTGGTCTTCCGAGCACGCCGCTTTCGAACGAGCATGTACGCCACCGCTGCAAATACCGCAACAAGTCCCCAGGCCATTCACTGTCTCCCATGTGGGGGGATAACGAGCGATCTCTGGCAACGGACATGCCGCCGGCTCCTCAGAGAGCCGTAACTCTATTTATTTACAGAGAGTTAGATGCGGCAATAACGGAGCGAACGGTGCCGTTGCCGGTGCACTCGTGCGCACCCCGTATGCCCATAACGGTCCGTCGATTTCAGGGCTGGCATTCGCGCGAGCGGCGGTTCCCCGGCACGTCCTCGTTTAGATGACCTTAAAGACGCGGTTCAGGTGGACTCTTTCTGAAGTCTGCGCGCACGGCCCCTTTTCTCCGCTCCCAACGCGATATGAATTGCTCCATTGTTTGGTGGGCGCGGTCCAGTCGGCGGCGAGAACTGGTTGTGCGGCCTGCGTTTGCAGGAGGGATGCGCTTTTTGATGCCCACGGGGTTCCAATTGCCATAGTGCTTGCATTTAGATCGGCCGGCACACTCTCCCCATGGGTGTAAGTGAGAGGGCGGAGCTCTAGATGCCCGTCTTCTCAACTGGATATTAGGTAGCCGCGGGACGATTCCGCGGGACAGATCGGATTACGTGTCGAGACTATACGAAGCGTTGCGGCGCGCGGAAGCGGGCATCGAGTCTCCGAAGACCGATCCTGGAGACGACGCTGCCCAACCCGCGCAAAACCCCAGCGTTTTCGATTTTCCGCGGGAAACCGATAGGAATAGTGAGAGACCGGCGAATCTTCTGACAGTTCCGCCTGCTCCGGTTGCTCCGCGACCAAGCGCCGAGGTGCCCGAGGCTGCCAGGCAATCACGCCTCACCGAGCCCGCCGCTGACGAGCCCAAGCGTCCGACGTCCAACGGCCCCGTTGCTGCCGAGGTGCGGCCGTCCGCAGTCGAACGACCCGATTTACTAGTACCGGCTTCTGAGCCGGACAATGTCGGGTTCGCAGACAGCCACGGCAAGGAAGAGTGCCCGTACTGTGGCGCACCTGTGGATCCGCAGCGGTCGAGTCGCTTGGCGCAGTTGTCTTCACGTTTGAGAAAGCTTCCACGCTACGAGTGCCACAATTGCGGCCGACGTTTCCAGTTACCGCGATATCGGATGAGTTCGGGCGCTCATCCGGAACCACCGCCCTCGCTCGTCGGATTCCTGTCACCAGAGGACAATCGTAGTTTTCAAGACCTCATCGTCGAGATGGCGCATGATGAGCGCGAACAGCGGCAGCGGTCCGCGGATCCGAAGTCGAGGGGGCCACGGGCGCCGGGCGGACGGGAGTCGTGACCATGACGAGGCGTCAGACATTCCTTCCGTTCGCGCTCCCCCAGCTCGGCGACGACGAGTTCAATGAGGTGCGGCAGGTCCTCGAGTCTGGTTGGATAACCACAGGTCCGAAAACACACGAATTCGAGGCAGCGTTTGCTCGCTACGCGGGTTCGCGGTTCGCCGTCGCGGTAAACTCATGCACAGCGGCGATGCACCTCAGCCTCGAAGCGGCGGGAGTGCGGCGAGGCGATTTTGTGCTGACCACGCCGTACACGTTTGCTGCTACCGCCGAAGTTATCCGCTACTTCGACGCGATTCCAGTGTTCGTCGACGTCGAGCGCGACACGCTCAATATAGATCCCGCCGCGCTCGCCGAAACAGTCGAAGACATCGAGCGCTGTCTCAGCGGAGAACGTGCTCTGTTGCCCGGCGTTGCCAGGGCACTGCCTGGCGGGAGAACCGTCAACACCGGGAACCGTTCGAAGACGCGCCGTTCAGCGACGGCGAGCCGTAGCGGCCGTATTCGAGCCGTGATTCCCGTGCACATGGCCGGACATCCGTACGAAATGGATGCCATTGCGGCGATCGCGAAGCAGCACCGGCTGACTATCGTCGAGGACGCTGCCCACGCCTGTTCCGCGAGTTTTCATGGCCGTTCCATCGGGCGTGCAGTGGCGGATGGTGTTGCGTCGACCACCTGCTTCTCGTTCTACGCGACGAAGACGCTCGCGACCGGCGAGGGCGGAATGATCACGACCGACGAAGAGGCGTACGCGGAACGTGTTCGCGTGATGAGCCTGCATGGCATCAGCAAGGACGCGTGGAAACGTTACACCGCCGCCGGTACGTGGTACTACGAAATCACCGCGCCCGGCTTCAAATACAACATGTCCGACATCGTCGCCGCCCTTGGCCTGGCGCAGCTCCGCAAGGTGGATGCGATGCGGCAGCGGCGGGCGGAGATTGCAGAGCAGTACAACGACGCCTTCGCGCCGTATGCGGAGCTCGAGGTTCCCACGGTCCGCGGCCACGTGGAGCACGCGTGGCACCTTTACACGTTGCGTCTCAATCGCGGGTTGTCGATTGGCCGCGATGAATTCGTCGAGCATCTGAAGGCGGCGAACATCGGGACGAGCGTCCACTTCATACCGCTCCACGTCCATCCGTACTACGAAGCGGTATACGGCTATCGCGCGGAGGATTTTCCCGTCGCGTTCCACGAATACCGGCGGGAACTCTCGCTGCCTATCTACAGCAAGATGTCTGACTACGACGTCAGGAGCGTTATCGATGCCGTCGCCAGTGTGGTGGAGCAGTTCAGGACAACGCGTCGCTACGCGTTTGCTGGACGTTAGCGTGTCGGCGGCTGCGCTCCTCTTGCTGAGTCCGCTGCTGGTGATGATTGCCGTCGCCGGCAAGCTGAGTTCCCCGGGTCCCGTGGTGTACCGCGCGCCGCGCACAGGAAAGGGAGGCGCGCTGTTTACCCTCTACAAATTCCGAACAATGACGGTTGACGCGGCGCAGAGCGGGCCGGCGATTACGAGACACGGTGATCCGCGCGTCACACCGTTTGGACGGTTCCTGCGCCGAACGAAACTGGACGAGCTGCCCCAACTCGTCAATGTGCTGATAGGTAATATGAGTCTTGTCGGGCCGCGCCCGGAGGATCCTGGCTACGTGAAGCTGTACTCATCAGCCCAGAGACGGGTGCTTGACGTCAAACCTGGTATCACCAGCCCGGCGAGTCTGCTACATCGCGACGAGGAAGGGATGCTGACTGGACCTGATTGGGAGCAGACGTACCGGAAGAAAATTCTGCCGGAAAAGCTCCGCATCGAGCTTGACTACCTGTCGCGCCGCACGATCGGCGGCGACATCCGGATTCTGGCGCAAACCGTCGGCGCAATCCTGCGTCGGCCACGCGTCGCTCATCGGGAGGCATCGTGGCGGACCTGATAAAGCGACCCGAGGGCTCGCTACCAGCGGTTCCCGAACCACCGCCGCAGGAGATCTGGATCGACTCTTACCTCGATCAGAAGCAGAGCGAGCTGGCGCGCTACGGCCGCGTCCTGTTGAAACGGAAGTGGCTCGTTCTGTCGGTCACCGTGCTCGTGTTTGCTGTTGGGGCGACCTACACATGGAGGTTGCCCCGCACTTACAGCTCCTCGGTCAACCTGCAGATTGAGCCTGAACAGAATGTCCTCGGGTATAAGGAAGCGTTTGTCGCGGCGACGCCCGATACCGCCTACCTGCGGACCCAGGCGCAGGTTCTGAAGAGCGAAGTGCTCGCGGCGCGCGTCGTCAACCGACTCCATCTCGTGCACGATGCCTCGCAGGCCAACGCGACCGCGCGATGGTTTGCCTCGAATGTCATGGTCAAGCCCGTCGAGGGCGCGCAGGTGCTGAACGTCAGCGTCCTCTCCCAAGACCCTCAGTTTGCGGCGAACGCCATCAACACACTCGCCGACGAGTACGTCAACTACGGATTCGATAGCAAGCGCGAGACGATGACGCGTGCACGCAACTACGTTGAGGAGGAACTCGGTAAAGCCGAGAAACGGTTGCAGGTTTCGGAACAGAAGCTGGTGAATTATGGCCGCGCGCACAACATTCTGTTGCCGACCGAGGACAATAACGTCATCAAAACGAAGCTGGTGGACTTGAACAACGAGTTGACGAAAGTCGACACGGAGCTTCTCGCCAACCAGTACGAGGCGCTGAAGAGTACGAGCGTCGAAGATTTCCCCGAACGACTCAAGACTCCGGTGATGGTCGCGTTGGACGGGAAACGGTCCGAGCTCGAACAGAAGCTGGCGACGGCGACTGCTCAGTTCGGGCCGAAATGGCCGGAGGTTGACAAACTGACCAAAGAACTGGCCGAGGTTCGTCGGCAGCTCGCCTCCGAGAAGAACAAGATTCTCGAACAGTCGAAGACGTCCTACGCGATCACCAAGGCGCATCGCGACCGACTGGTCAAGGCAATCGATGAACAAGACCGATTGGCCGACCAGCTGACGCAGGATTCGATTCAATACAACCTGCTCAAGCGCGAAGTAGAGACCGACCGGCAGATGCACGAAGGGCTGCTGCAGCGCCTGAAGGAAATGGATGCATCGGTTGGCTTGAAAACCCTCAACATCCACGTCATTGACCGCGGTCATGTGCCGACGCTGCCGACGCTTCCCAACGTGCCGCTGAACCTGGCGTTGGCGTTGACCATGGGGTTGATGTGCGGGGCCGGTGCGGCGGTGGGCAGGGAGTTCTTTGACCGTTCCGTCAAGACCCCCGAGGACGTTGAGCGCGAGCTGAAGATCCCGTTCCTTGGTGCCATTCCGGCGTTTGACAAAAAGTGGCAGGAAGCAAACGGCGGGCATCTGATCGTGGTTGATCCCCATGCACAGCGCCCACCCAAGAGGCTTGAACAGGCGGCGGCGGTTTACTGGGAGAGCTATCGCGGTCTCCGGACATCCATCCTCTTTTCGTCTCCTCAGGCACGACCGCACACGATTCTGGTGACGTCGGCAATGCAGGGAGAAGGCAAGAGCACGACTGCGGTCAACCTCTCCATTTCGCTCGCCCAGACCGGCGCGCGAACGCTGCTCCTCGAACTGGACATGAGGAAGCCGAAGCTTGCGAATGTGTTCAATATCGGGCGCAAGCCGAGCGGCATGAGCCGATACCTTTCGGGGAATAGCGAACTCAGCGCCGAGGTTCGGCAGACGCCGATTCCAAACCTGTTCGTCGTTCCGGCAGGACCGATTCCGCCGAATCCTCCTGAACTGATCGGTTCGGCGCGAATGCAACGTGCGCTGGACCTGGCGCGCCGGCACTTCGAATACATCATCATCGATGGACCTCCGGTCCTCGCGGTCACTGACGCTTCGATCATTGCGACGCAGGTCGATGGTGTTGTGCTCGTGGTGGACAGCAAAACGGCGAGCACAACTGCTGCGAAGGCGCGGAACGTGCTACGTGGTGTCTCGGCCAAGGTTCTCGGTGCGGTGGTCAACAACGTGAAGTCCGACTCGGCCGAGCAGTACTTCTACTACTCGGACTACTCATCGGACTATCTGAAGACCGACACGGTGCCGCGCCTCGACGCAGGTATGTAGAGGAGCACGGCTGATGACGAAAACTATCGCGGCGGCGGGGATCGGCGTTTTTATCTGCTCGCTTTCGCTGTCGGCACAGAACACCGATTTGAACGCGAGCATTGGGAAGATAACTACGCTTCCTACCAGTAATGCGGAGTACCAGCTCGGCCCGGGTGACCTGATCGAGATCCGCGTCTTCGGCGTCGACAACTTCAATCAGGTGCAGCGGGTCAGCGCCTCCGGAACGATCAGACTGCCACTGCTGGAACCAGTCGCGGCCGCCGGACTGACGGCGGCTGAGCTCGAGCAAAGGCTTGCGGACAAGCTGGATGGTGATGTCATCAAGAATCCGCAGGTATCGGTGTTCGTCAAGGAGTATCGTTCACAGCCCGTTACGATTCTCGGCGCGGTGAAAACGCCTGGACAGTATCAAATCTCCCTGCAGCTCCGCTTCGTCGACATTCTGTCGTTGGCGGGAGGCTTACAGCCGAACGCAGACGACGATGCGACGATTCAACGGCCGTCGAAGAACGGCGAAGACGAGATCATCCACATCAGTCTGCGAGAACTGCTCGAACGTGGTGACCTCACGTTGAACAAGGTGGTGCGTGGCGGCGACATTATTCACATCCGCGCGCGTGAGGATCAGTTCGTCTACATCGTCGGCGAGATGAACCGTCCGCAAGCGTTCGTCTTACCTCCTAAACGTACTGTCCGCATTAGCGAGGTCTATGCGTGGGCTGGCGGTGCATCCCGCACGGCGAAGGTCAGCGACAGCATGCTGCTTCGCTACGATGAGGCTGGTCAGCGCCAGGAAATAAAGGTGAACTTTGCGGATGTGTTGAAGGGGAAGGAAGAAGACCTGCTCGTTCGCGACAAGGACATCATTTTTGTCCCGGGAAGCAAGGTCAAGACATTCACCCAAGGGCTACTGGCCGGCCTGCCCGGTTCAGTGGCGACGATTCCATATCGAATCCCGTAGCGCCGCGCACGCGGCGGCAGACGGATTGCTAACGGTCACCCGGTCGGATACTGACGGCAGACCCGTCGTTACATTCCCCCATATGACGGCCCAACAAATACGGATTGCAACCAGCACGATCACGGCACGCGCCAGTGTCGTCCTGCGACGCGATCTCCTCAACTACGCAAACTCTGTCCGGTTCCTGACCATTGCGAACCGATGGTTTTACCGCCGACCCGTTCAAATCGCCATCGATGCGGGGCTGGTGGTGCTGTCGGTGACCGCGGCCTACCTCCTCCGGTTTGATGCTCAACTGCCGGCGCCCTACGACCGGCAGATAGCCGAGATTCTGCCGTTTGCGGTGGCGTTGTCGTTGGGCATCAACGGGCTGACTGGAGTCTATCGCCGAGTATGGCGTTACTTCGCCATGCCCGATGCGGCTGCAATCGGCGGAGCCGTGGCGAGCACGTTTGTGGTGTCGATCCTGTGGCGAGTGTTCGATCCGGGAATCGTGGCGGGTCTGCCGGTCCCCTTCGGCGTCCTCCTGATCTTCCCATTCTTCCTGTTTGGCACGATGCTCACGGCTCGGGTCGCGCGGCGCGTTATCTACAATCACGCCGCCACCGCGAAACAGGTGACCCCGGCAACTGCGCGCGGCAAGAGGCTGCTGCTTGCGGGCGCTGGGGAAGCCGGACTCTATCTGCTGCGCGAGCTCAGGGACACCGGCGTCGATGTGGTCGGCTTTGTCGACGACGATCAGGAACTTCAAGGCCGGACTATTGGCGGTTGCCGTGTGCTCGGTCCGACGCACGCGCTCGAGTCGATCGTCGCGGATCACCGTATCGACGAAGTCATCCTCTGCATGCCGAGTGCGCCGAAAGCGATCATGCAGCGCATTGCCGCCCGCTGTGCGCGAATGTCGATCAACACCTCGACCGTCCCGACGCTGTGGGAAATCATGTCGGGACACATGTCGCTGGGACAGCTCAGATCCGTCAACATGGAGGATCTGCTCGGGCGCAACAGCGTGACGGCACCCGACGACGTCAGCGGCCTGGCATCAGCCTACGCTTCACGGCGGATCCTTGTCACCGGCGCCGGCGGCTCCATCGGGTCCGAACTGGTTCGGCAGTTGAGCCAATTGAATCCCTCACAGCTGATCCTGCTCGATAAAGACGAAAACAATCTCTACGAGATCAGTTGCGAAATCAGGGAGGAATTCGATTACGTCGTCGCCGTGGTCGCGGATATTCGCAGCGCGGACGTTCTCCAGAAAGTGTTCGAACGCCATCGCCCTGAGGTCGTGTTCCATGCCGCGGCCTACAAGCACGTGCCGTTAATGGAGGATTACCCGTCGGAAGCCATTTTGAACAACGTCATGGGTACGCGCCACGTCGCCGAGCTGGCGCACATGTTCGGCGTGGAAACGTTCGTGCTCATCTCCACCGACAAGGCGGTCAATCCGGCGAGCACGATGGGAGCCTCGAAGCGCATCGCCGAAATGATTCTCCAGCGGTTGGCGGCCAATGGCAGCAGCACACACTTCTGCTGCGTGCGCTTCGGAAATGTGCTGGGGAGCCGCGCCAGCGTCGTCCCCTTGTTTCAGCGGCAGATCCGGCAGGGGCGAAACATCACCGTCACCCACCCCGACGTGCAACGATATTTCATGACGATTCCTGAAGCCGTTCAGCTCGTCATCCAGGCAGGGTCGCAGGGGAAGAAGGGCGAAATATTCCTGCTCGATATGGGCGATCCTGTTCGCATCGTCGACCTCGCCAGGAACCTCATTGAATTGTCCGGCCTGGTCCCGGGCAAGGACGTCAAGATCGAATTCACAGGTCTGCGTCCCGGCGAGAAAATGACCGAGGAGCTGCTCACCGCTGGCGAGCGGGGGGTGCGGAGCACCGCGTATCCGAAGATCTTCGTGGTCAGCGCCCCGGACCGCAACTGGTCGGAATTGCCGGCCACAATCGACGAACTTGAATTGGTCGCGCGGGCAGGTGACACGACCCGCATCCATCAGATTCTGCGTCAGCTGAATATCGGATACGTCAACACCTTCATTGCCCCCCCCGAAGCCGTATCCGCGTCGGCAGTCACCGACTCCCCGAAGAAGAAGCCATCGCCTGCCACTCTGGCGACGGCCGGGAACCTCTGAGTTCTCAGGACTGCCGCAGAAGAACTCTACAGCCTGGAACCACCATGCTTACCGTTCTTACAGTGGTTGGCACGAGGCCAGAGGCCATCAAAATGGCCCCCGTGATCAGGGCCCTGGGGCGTTACCCACAGTCTGTACGATTGGTCGTCTGCTCCGCCGGGCAACATCGCGAGATGCTCACCCAGGTGCTGGAGTTGTTCGACATCGTTCCCGACTATTCGCTGGACCTGATGCAGGCCAATCAGCGGCTCCCGCAGCTGACGGCAGATCTCTTCACCGGGCTGGACACCGTTTTCGATGCTGTGCGTCCCGATTGGGTGCTGGCCCAAGGGGACACGACGACCGTGTTCGCTGCCGCCATGGGCGCGTTTTATCGTCGGATTAAGTTTGGCCACGTCGAAGCTGGCTTGCGGACGGGTGACCGGAACCGCCCGTTTCCCGAAGAGATCAACCGTCGCATTGCCGACCTGATCGCTGACCTCTATTTCGCGCCCACAGCGCACGCGCGCGACGCGCTGATTCGAGAAGGATGTCAGAAACACGATGTCTACGTAACCGGAAACACGGTCATTGATGCGCTCAACGACGTGGCGAATCGCCCGTATGACTGGTCGTCGGGACCGCTCGCCTCGATTCCACAGGATCGTCGGCTCGTGCTCGTCACCGCGCATCGTCGCGAAAGCTTCGGCGAACCGTTCCGTGAACTGTGCTTCGCGATCCGGGAGCTGGCAGCCCGATTTGCGGCCGACGACGTGCACTTCGTCTACCCGGTGCACCTCAACCCGAACGTTCGCGAGCCCGTTCAGGCGATTCTCGTGGAATGCCCGAACGTCAGCTTGATTGAGCCGCTCGATTACCTCTCCCTCGTGCAGTTGATGAAGCGATGTGATTTGGTACTGACGGATTCGGGCGGAATCCAGGAAGAGGCTCCGGGGCTGCAGGTGCCGGTGCTCGTGATGCGCGAGACGACCGAGCGTCCCGAGGGACTCTCCACCGGCCTGGTGACGCTCGTCGGCACCGACCGAGGGCGGATCGTCGCGACGGCCGCCGCGATCCTCAGCCGCCCAGATGCCCATCCCTCGAAACCGGCAATCAACCCGTACGGTGACGGCCAGGCTGCCGCAAGAATCGCTTTGATTCTGCTGCAGAGGTCCGGTCTGGCGGGGACGCTCGGACAGATCTCGGATGCAGAGATCGCGTTGAATATGCCTTCGTCGATATCCTCAGCCTGTCCCTCGTGATGCCTTCAGCTCCACGTGCAGCGGTCGCCACAGGCGTTGCGGACTCGTCAAGCGGGATGAGTGCGCTTCAGCCGACAGTCGTCGTCAGGCCGGTGCGCGGCCTCTTTGACCTGGACTTGATGTCCGTGGGCCGGTCCTGGGAGCTGCTCTATTTCCTTGTCTGGCGGGACGTCAAGGTCAGGTATAAGCAGACAGTGCTCGGTCTCGGTTGGGCACTGCTGCAGCCGACAATCACAATGTTGTTGTTCACTGCCGTGTTCAGCAGGTTGGCAGGCATCGAGTCGGATGGTGTGCCATATCCGCTGTTCGCCATGCTGGCGCTTGTGCCGTGGACCTATTTTTCACAGGCCGTGGGCCGTGGTGGAACGAGCGTTGTCAGCAACGCTGGCCTCGTGACGAAGGTGTATTTCCCGAGACTGGCGATTCCAATCGCGTCGGTCATTTCGCCGTTGGTCGACCTCGCTGCCAGTCTGGCCATCGTCGTTGGCCTGCTGGCGTGGTATGGCATCTCTCCAGGCTGGAACCTCGTCGCGTTGCCTGCCTTCATCCTGCTGGCTGTGGCGACCGCCTTGGCGGTGACGCTGTGGACCTCGGCGTGGTGCGTGAAATACCGAGACGTCGGCGTCATCGTCCCGTTCCTGCTCCAGGTATGGTTGTGGGTGTCACCCGTGGCCTATCCGGCCAGCGCAGTGCCCGAGAGGTGGCGCCTGATGTACGGTCTCAACCCTCTCGCCGGCGTTATCGAAGGATTTCGTTGGTCCTTCGTGGGAAGCCCACGTCCTGATGTGTCGTTGATCGCCGCCAGTGTCGCCGTCGTCGCCGCTCTACTCGTTGGCGGGACCGTGTACTTCAAACACACGGAACAGACCTTCGCGGACCTCGTGTGATGAGCCCAATCGCAATTCGCGTGGACGGTCTCGGTAAGAAGTACCAGCTTGGCGCGGCGCGACAGCGCCATGACACGCTGCGCGATCGTCTCGTCCATGGTCTCGGCTCGATGCTGCGAAGACGCGCATCGGAACCGCCGGTCACCTTCTGGGCTCTCACGGACGTGTCGTTCGAGGTGCAGCGCGGCGACGTCCTCGGCGTCATTGGCCGTAACGGCGCCGGCAAGAGCACGCTGCTGAAAATCCTGTCGCGCATTACGGTACCCACGGCGGGCCGGGCCGACATCTATGGCCGCCTGGGATCGTTGCTCGAAGTCGGTACCGGGTTCAACGGGGAGTTGACCGGACGTGAAAACATTTACCTGAACGGCGCAATCATGGGCATGCGCAAAGCCGAGATCGACCGTAAGCTGGATGACATCATCGACTTTGCCGAAGTCAGCGCGTTCATCGACACGCCCGTCAAGAAGTACTCGAGCGGCATGTACGTGCGCCTCGCGTTTGCGGTCGCGGCGCATCTCGAGCCGGACATCCTGATCGTCGATGAGGTGCTGGCGGTCGGGGACGCCGCGTTCCAGAAGAAGTGCCTCGGCAAGATGGGAACCGTCGCCAAAGAGGGCCGCACGGTGCTGTTTGTCAGCCACAGCATGGCGACCGTGCAGAACCTGTGCACCACCGGCCTGGTGCTGGATAAGGGATCCGTCAGTTTTCGCGGCAGCGCCTCCGACGCCGTTGGCCATTACATCAGCTCGATGTCGCGGCATGATTTCGGGTGGGCGGATCTGCGAGTGCATCCAGGGCGCCCCGGCGCCATGCGACCACTGATCCAGTCCATCGCGCTGCGCGATCTGCGTGGCACGTCCTATCGCGATACGGTGACCACAGGCGACGATGTCGTATTCGAGCTGGGGTACGACACGGGTTCGATTGAGCTTGATTACGCTGTCATCGGGGTGAATTCGCACCTGGGCGAGCGAGTCTGCACTGTCGGCACGCATTTGAGCGCCGGCTTCGACCGCCGCTTCCGCGGCAAGGGGACGCTGGAGTGCCGAATTCCGAAGCTGGCGCTGACACCGGGAGAGTACAGCCTCATTCTCGCGATCGGGACGAATCTTCCGCGTCAAAACGTCGACGAAGTGGATGACGCGCTCCGGTTCAAGGTCGAGCCGGGCGACTACTACGGAACCGGCGACGCCGTTCTCTATGGTCAGGGTCACCTTGCACAACGGTCGCAGTGGCGTCTCGCCGCGGAGCCACATGAGCTCCTCGCCTGAGATGGCAGCCATGTTGAATTTCGTCCACGTCGGCGTTTCCCGCGCGCGGCAATATTTCGGCGGCACGTCCGCGACGAGCGCTGAGCACACCCCCGAGTATGCGGCGGTGCTGGAGCGGATACGCGCAGCGCGGCACATGGTCGATCTGGGCTGCGGAGCGAATCCACATCCGCGGGCAACCATAGGTGTGGACGCGTTTCGGGAGCCGATTCACCGCATCCTCGGCAAGGGTCCAACGCTCGATGCGGCCACATTCCGCCAGCGAGGCATCCCGTTCGTGCAGGCAGATCTCTCGGCGCTGCCGTTCCGGGACAAGGAATTCGATTTCGCCTATTCCCATCATGTATTCGAACACCTTCCCAGTCCGAAGCAGGCGTGTGCCGAGATGTGCCGCGTGGCGGAGGCGGGTGTGATTTTCACGCCGTCGGTCTTTTCCGAAGTGGCGTTCGGCCGGCCCTATCACCTGTGGTTTGTGATGGCCCGTGGGTCGCGGCTGGTCTTTCTGGGTAAGACCGCACGCGAAAACCGCCCGTTTGGCCCGCACCCTGAGTTGGATCCTCGAACCGGCGAGTACCGGGACACACCCGATACGAATCCGTTCGAAATGCTTCTCAACGACGCCGACTGGTATCGAGGGCGCGAGAAGATGCCTCGGCTCACTCGGCTGTTGCGCCGGTATTGGTATTCACACTCCTGGGTGACGGAAGTGTGCTTTCCGTGGACCGGAAGCTTCGAGTGCACGGTGATCCATGAGGACGGCCGCATTGAGTAATGCCACGGCACGCCGTCTCGTGGTTGTTCCGCTCGACCCGATCGAAACCTACGAGCGAGCCGGCCACGCCGACTATCTCGAGGCCTACTTCAATCCAGGCGGAATGTTCGACGAAGTATTTGCTGTGAGCCCGCTCGAGCGGGGCCGTCGCCGCGCCTTCGGCGTGACGATCATTGGTGCGGACGAACAAGCATTTGCGGCGACGGTGCGCAGGATCCGCCCAGATGTCATCAGGGCGTACGGCGGTCTATGGTGCAGCGACTTGGTGTGCCGGCGGCGCGTCGCCGGTATTCCCGTCGTGGTCAGCGTTCACGACAGCCTGCCGCAGCGCGTATTTCCGTCCGTACGCTATGCGGACCTCGTCGTATGCATGTCGGAAGCCGTACGTCGTCAGGTGCTCGCCGTAGGGACGGACCCGAGGCGAACGCGTCTCCTCCCGAACAGAATCGACCGCAGTGTTTTTCGGCCCGTGCGCGACGCGGCGGCGCTGCGGTCGATCAGCTCGAGGTTCCCGCCCGGCCGCTACATCTTGCACATCGGTCGGAAGGATCGCCAGAAGAACATCGATACCGTCATCCGCGCGCTGGCGACATTGCCACCCGACTATCACGCCGTTTTCGTCGGGCAAGGGGATCGATCGCCGTATGTCGCGTTGGCGAGCCAGCTGCGTGTCGAGTCACGCTGTTTCTGGATCGATGCCATTCCGAACTTCGAGCTGCCGAAGTGGTACTCGTGGTGCGACTGCATGTGCGTCCCGAGCCGATGGGAAGGCTTCGGCTTCGTCTTCATCGAAGCCGCCGCCTGCGGCGCCGCCGTGGTGACATCCGACATCGGCCCCATGAACGAGTACTTGAGTGACGGCGTCAGCGCGACGCTGGTCAAGGAGTACGAAGACCCCGGCGCCATTGCGAGCGCCATCCGCCGGGTGTGTGAAGACGTCGAATACCGGCGGCACATCATTGCCGGCGCCGAAGTTGCGGCACGGCCATTCGATCGGCCAATGGTTGATGCCGCTGAAATGGCTATTTATCGGGAGGCGATGGCGTTGCCGCACGAGCCACTCGGCCGACGACTTGAAATCAGGACCTGGAAAGCCCGACAGACGGTGCGTGACGCCACCAGCTCGTCGATGCGGCGGGTCCGTCGCTCGCTCTCGTTTCTCCGGTCCGTCATGGTTTCGCGTCACGGTCTTCCCCCAGCAGGTGCGTGATGATTAGAACGGCCTTGTCGTCGGCGAAAGCCGGCCTGAAGCGAACGGTTCTCGAGGCGATGTGCCGGACGCTGATGGCGAGCAGCAGCAGCGGCGGACGCACACCATTCGGAGTGGAGGAGCTGAAGCTGGTCCGCGCGGCGTTGCTGTCGCAGAACCTCTGCTGCGTCGATGGCCAGATGGTCGCGGAATTCGAACGGCAATTCGCGTTCGCCTACGGCGTTCCTTACGCAGTGGCCTCGACCTCAGGGACAGCTGCCATTCACGTGGCGTTGGGAGCGCTCGATCTGAATCCGGGCGATGAAGTCATCACCGCGCCGATCACCGATATGGGAACGATCATTCCCATCCTGAGTCAGGGCGCGATTCCGGTATTCGCAGACGTCGACGCCACCTTGAACATGAATCCTGCCTCTGTCGAGGCTCACATCACCGCGCGCACAAAGGCGATTCTCGTCGTTCACCTGTTTGGGAACCCATGCGACATGGATGCGATGGTGGCTATCGCGCGACGGCACGGGCTGCCGCTGATCGAGGACTGCGCGCAGGCGCACTGGACGGAATACAAGGGAAAGCTCGTAGGCACCATCGGCGACATCGGGTGCTTCAGTTTCCAGCAGTCAAAGCACATGACGACCGGCGACGGCGGCATGACGATCACGTCCAACCCGTCCTATCACCAGCGAATGAAGCTGTTTGCCGATAAGGGGTACGCGCGGAAGGGATGGGGAGATCGTGCGTATCTCTTTCACGCGCCGAACTATCGGATGACCGAGCTGGTGGGGGCCGTCGGGTTGGCACAGCTCGGCAAGGTGCGAGGCGTGGTCGAGAAGCGGCGTGAGCTCGGCGAGTATCTGACCAGCCTGCTCGCGCCAATCAAGGGGGTCGAGCCGGCGCCGGTTACCGCCGGAGGCAAGCATTCGTACTGGCTCTACCCGATGAGCGTTCCAGGCCTACCCGCCGAAACAGTGGCTGCCGAACTCGTGCGCCAGAAGGTCTGGGCGCTTGCCGGCTACACCGGCAAACCCATCTACCTCTGCTCCGAATCATTGACGGCGAAGAAGACCTTCGGCACGTCGGAGTGGCCGTTCAACTGCAATCCTGGAGTCACCTACACCTACACGGAAGGACTTTGTCCGGAGGCCGAGGCGCGGCTCAGGCACTTTGTCGGCATCCCGCTCGACGAGAGCAGCAGCCGCACCCACGTCGAACGTGTTGCCGCCGCCGTCTCGGCGACGATGGAGAAGCTCGCCGCCGGTACCGTCGCCGTGCGGTCCGCGGCGACGACCGCTCCGCCGCTCCCGGCGCGCGGGCCGTCAACCGGCAAAGTCCGTGTCGCGATCGTCGGGTGCGGCCAGATGGGACGATGGCACCTCGACTCGTACAAGAGCGATCCGCGTGTCGAACTCGTGGCGTTTGCCGACACGTCGCTCGAGCGCGCAGACAGCTTCGCGCGCGAAGTCGGGGGGCGCGCATACCGATCGCATGCCGAGATGCTCGTCAACGAGTCACTTGATGCCGTCAGTCTCTGCACGGTGCCGTCAACGCATCGCGATATCGCCATCGACGTGCTTCGCGCCGGCGCCCACGTGTTGTGTGAAAAGCCGCTGGCGACATCCGTCGGCGATGCCGAAGAGATGTCCCGCGCGGCCAAGGAACACCGACGCCTGCTGTTCACAGCGTTCAAGTTCCGGTTCCACGACGAGGTGCGACGGGCAAAGGAGTTGATCGACTCGGGCAGTCTTGGCCGGATCCTCAATTTCCGGCTCATGTTCGGCGGGTATATCGACATGCACGGACAGTGGTATGCGCAGAAAGCACTCGCCGGCGGGGGAATCATCATGGACAACGGACCCCACGCCGCCGATCTGATGCGCTACCTGTTCGGTGACGTCAAGAGCATCACCGCGCAAGTCGCCAGGATTCAGAACCTGGAGGTCGAGGACACCGCCAAGCTCGACGTCTGCATGACGAACCAGACAGCTGGCACTGGAGACCTGAGCTGGTCGGTCCGTATCCCGTCACGCTCCTATCTCGAAATCTATGGTGAAGATGGCGCCGCGAGCCTTGATCCGGAGGGCATCACCTACCGGTTCAAGACGTGGAGCGAATGGAAGCGCGAGGTTAACGCTGTTGACTCGAAGGGTGCGTTCGCGCGGCAAGTTCACTATTTCGTCGACGCCGTGCTCGGCCAGAACCCACTGGCGCTCGGCAACGGAGAGGGTGTCGCGTCGCAGCGTGTCATCGACGCGGCCTATCAGTCAGTCCAGGCAGGTCGACGCGTCGATGTCGCCGGCGCATAGGTAACCATGAATCAATTGTCCTCGTCGGTTCGTGCACCCGTGCTGCCGGAAACCGCCGCTGCGGCTGTGGCGCGGGCCGTTCGCTGGGTGAAGAACAACCACGTCGCCGGCAGCGGCATTGCCGTGCATCACCGGACCCGCGACGTGACGCAGGAAGTCACCGGCTATCTGATCCCGACGTTGGTGGACGTCGGCGAAGAAGAATTGGCGGTGCAACTCGCGCGGTGGGAAGCGTCAGTGCAGCGGCCCGACGGATCGCTGGCGGCACCGGACGGAGTGCCCTACACCTTCGACACTGCTCAAGTGGCGCGTGGATTTCTGTCGGTCCTCGACTACGCGCCCGAGCTCGAACCGAATCTTCGCCGCGCCTGCGATTACGTTGTCAGCCAGATAGGCGTCGACGGAAAGATCAAGAGCGCATCGCTCGACATGTGGAAGCTGGCTGATGGCAGCGTCTTGACCGATTACTGCAACCTGTTCGTGTTGCCGCCGCTCGTGGCGGCGGGACGTCGCCTGGACCGGAAGGAATACCTCGATGCGGCGGTGCGCGGCGTCGAATACTATCGGCGGAAGCCGGACCTCACCGTCTTCAAGCCGGACGCAACGACGCTCTCGCACATGTTCGGCTACATGATGGAAGCGCTCGTCGACCTCGAGGAGTTCGCGCTTGCCGAACAAGGACTGGCGCAGGCGGAAGCCATCCAACAGGTGGACGGGACGATTCCCGCGTTTCCTGGGGCGAGCTGGACGTGCTCGACCGGAACGGCGCAGCTCGCCTGCGCCTGGCTCAAGCTTGGTCGTCGCGAGCCGGCCCTGCGTGCGCTGCGCAGCCTCGAGCGTCTGCAGCACGAAAGCGGCGGATTTTTCGGCAGCTACGGAAAGCGCGCTATTTACTTCCCCGGCGAGGAGATCAGCTGGGCGGTGAAGTTCTTTATCGACGCCGAAATTCTTTCGGCACCGTACCGCACGTCATCGTCAACATGACATCCGAGGCGGCACTGGCGGGGCCGTCGCTGGCGACAGGTCATCAACCGGTACGGGTGTGCGTATTCACAGATGACCTCGGTACCATCGCTCGATGCCAGGACACGCTGCGCCGTGAACTTGCCCTTTTCAGCGACGGTCGGACCTTCGACAACGTGTGCTTTGTCGGGTTGAGGGCCACCGAGGAGCCGCCGCCGGCGGCGGTGACCTACCAGCCGTTCGTCCCGGTGGGCGAGTATGGACGCGTTCGTCTCGGCTATGCGCTGCTGCGCCTCGCCGGAATCGGCGGCGTGCCCGCTTCGGTGGCGCGAGCCGGACTCGCCGTCTGTTCGTCTGGCGTGGTGGAAGCGATTGTCGCGTGCGATCCCGACGTCGTGGTGCTGGATGTGAGATGGGCCAGTCATCTGCAGCCCTTGCTGATCGATCAGTTTCCCGGTCGCGTGTTCACGCGCGGTCAGATCGAGACTCGACCACCATCGCACGTCCTGCGTCCCCGCGTTGACGCCACCGTGAAGGTCAGCATCGTGTTGCCGACCTTCAACGGCGTGAAGTACCTGCGCCAATCGATCCAAAGCTGTCTCGATCAGTCGCACGCCAATCTCGAAGTCATCATCGTGGACGACGGGTCTTCGGAAGATATCGCCGGGATGGCTGGCGCCTTCGGCGATCCGCGAATCGTCTACGTGCGCCACGAAACCAACCGCGGGTTGCCGGCGGCGCTGAACACCGGCTTTCGGGTGGCCACCGGCACATTCTTGACCTGGACATCTGACGACAACTACTACGTCCCACATGCGATCGAGCGGCTGACCAGCTTCCTGCTTCGTCATCCGCGAACCGACTTCGTCTACTCCGCGATGTATATCGTCGAACAAGGCGCCGGCCGGGCGCCCTGGGTCCGGCCAGCGCTTCCACCGGTGGATTTGCCGAATCAAAACGGCGTCGGCGGGTGCTTCCTCTATCGACGCGAGGTGCAGGAGCAGATCGGCGAGTACGCCCCAAAGGCGATCCTGGTCGAGGATTACGACTACTGGATTCGCGTGTCGAAGCGGTTTCGCATGCAGCGACTCCACGAACCGCTCTACTACTACAGGTACCATGAGCAGTCGCTCACCTCGCGATACACCCGTGAAGACGTCGCGCAGCGCTTCGATCGCGTCCGGCAGCAGAACGGAATCGTCGCGGCGCCTTGACAGGATCGCCTGAGCGTGCAGTTCTGCATCCGCGACGACGATACGAGCTTCTTTACGTCGCCGGACGACCTCGAGGCGGCATACGGCGACCTGACTCGTCGCGGGCCGGTGTCGCTCGCCGTCGTACCGTTCCACCGCGCCGGTCCGAGCAAGGGGGTTCCGGAAAAATACCGTGGCCAATGGACCGTCCATGCGCTGCACGAGAACCGTGCGCTTGTTGAGTATCTTCGTCAGACCACGGCGCAGGGCCGATTCGAGATCATGCTTCACGGCTACTACCACGACGAACCCGACGGCCGTCGCGAATTTCAGCACGGCGACGATTTGATCGGACGGGTTGCGGATGGACGCAAGTATCTCGAGGATCTCCTCGGCACACGGATCCGGATGTTCGTCGCTCCGCGAAACACGATCGGTCACGATGGTTTACGGGCCATTACAGAGGCCGGGTTGCACCTCGGCGGCGTGGCGGGAATGCGATCGGGTTGGTCATGGCGGTCGGCGCGAGCGTGGGCCGTCTGGGCGCGGCTGCGGGCGTGGCGCCGGCGTGGCGGCGCGGGTGTCCCCTGGGTATTGGATCTCGGCGACCACCGCGAGATTCCCGGAAATGGGGTGACACCGGTCTCGAGGACGCAGATCAATGACGCCGCCTTCAGCGCCGCTGTCGCCGTCGACGGTGCATTCTGTGCAGCGACCCACTATTGGGAGCTGTCGACATCGAGCGTCCATCCCGGCGAACCGCCGGTACGTGAACAGCTCCAACACCTCGTCGCTCGCGCGACCGCCACGCCGCGCGTGGCGTGGCGGTCGGTTGGCGACGTCACCTGCGACTCCACCGGTATCTACTTATGAGAGAAGCCGCCCTCCGCTTTTTCGTTTGCCCGTCGTGTCGCGCCGACCTGACGCTCAGCGATGTAGGCGAGCGCGACGGGGATCACGTCAAGGAAGGGACGTTGTCCTGCACGGGTAGGCGACATCAGTATCCGATCGTCGGATATATTCCCCGTTTTCTCGAAGGGGAAACGACGGCCGCGTCGTTCGGGTTCGAATGGAACAGGCATCCTCGAACTCAGCTCGATTCCGCGACGGGAATGCCGCTCTCACGTAATCGATTCGAGCGCAGCACGAATTGGGGTTCGGACCTGTCGGGGCAGACGGTGCTGGAAGTGGGAAGCGGCGCGGGTCGATTCACCGAAATTGCGCTGCAGACCGGCGCGCAGGTGTTTTCGGTTGATGCGAGCCGTGCTGTCGATGCCAACTGGCGGAACAACGGTCATCATCCCAACCTGACGTTATGTCAGGCTGATCTCTACCACTTGCCGTTCCGCGAGAATACGTTCGACAACGTGTTTTGTTTCGGGGTGCTGCAGCACACACCCGACGTGCGGCGATCGTTTGAGACGATCGCGCGTTATCCGCGGCTGGGCGGACGCCTGGCCGTTGACGTCTACAACAAGGACTACTGGCGCAACTATCACACCCCGATCTACCTGCTTCGACATCTGACCCGACATCTACCTCAGGAGAAGCTGTACCGATGGATCGCGCGAGCGATGCCATTCCTGATGCAGGTATCGACTTCCCTGCGACTCGTGCCCGGTATCGGCCGCTGGCTCAGCGCGTTGGTGCCGATCGCCAACTATCAAGGACTGCTGGAGACCGATTCGAAAGAACTGGTTGAGCAATGGTCGGTCCTGGACACGTTCGACACCCTGTCACCGCGGTACATCTCCCCCCACAGCCCCGCCACGGTCAGTAGATGGTTTCGGAGTGCCGGATACGACGAGGTGGAATTCGATCACGAAACGGTCTTCTTCATGCGCGCGGTTCGTGCCGTTGTGCCCGAACGCGAAGCTGTGTCGGCACTGAAATCAGCGCTGACGGCCGGTACTCGCTGACGTAACTCCCCATGTGCGGGCTTGTTGCCTTCCTCCAGCATTCTGACGTGTCGCTGCCACACGCACGTCGTGCCCTTGATTCGCTGCGGCACCGCGGCCCGGATGCCGACGGTGAGTGGCACGATCGCGACGTATTCCTCGGGCACCGGCGGCTGTCGATCATCGATTTGCACACCGGCCAGCAGCCGATGCACAGCTCCGACGGCCGCTACGTCGTCGTGTTCAACGGCGAAATCTACAACTTCAAGGAACTGCGCCGTGAACTGCAGCGCGATGGCGCGTTGTTCCACACCAATTCGGACACGGAGGTGATTCTCGAGGGATATCGAAAGTGGGGAGGCGCCGTCGTCGAGAGACTGAACGGCATGTTTGCCTTCCTCATCTGGGACCGCGTGGAACGTGTCGCCTTCGGGGCGCGCGATCGCCTCGGCGTGAAGCCGCTGTGCTGGGCGACGCGAGGGGACCTGATGATCGTTTCGTCGACGCTCGAGCCGTTCGCCGAGCTGCGCTGGTTCGATCAGCTCGACCCGATCGCGGTTCGCGACCTCATGACCTTCGACTACATTCCAGCGCCACGGACGATCTGGCGCGGTGTACAGAAGTTCGCGCCGGGAAGCCGTTTCTACTGGACCCCTGGATCGGGCGCGCCGAGCATCGAATCGTACTGGAGTCCGCCGCACGTCGATCCGACGGTCAGACCGCCGGATCCGGACGAACTCGAAGAGCTGCTGTCGCATGCCGTCCACCGGCAGATGGTAAGCGACGTTCCGATCGGCGTGTTCTTGTCTGGCGGCATCGATTCGTCGCTGTTGGTTGCCATGATGGCGAGGCACAGCGATCGGCCGGTCAAGACATATTCTGTGGCGTTTGCGGAGCAGCACGTCGACGAGTCCGCCGCGGCCCGGAGCGTGGCGGAGGCGTTCGGAACGGAACATGTTGTTCTGCACGCCGAAGAAATCGGTTCTGACCACCTTCAAGACCTGATCGGGTCGCTCGACGAGCCGTTTTGTGACCCGGCGCTGGTTCCGCTCCACGCGCTGGCCCGTTTAACGCGAGAGCACGTCAAGGTGGCGCTGTCCGGCGATGGGGGCGACGAAGTGTTCGGCGGCTATGAGAAATACCTCCTGCGCGGGCTGTCGGCGCCGCCATTGCCGCTGGCGTCGATAGTCCGTCGGTCGCTGAGAGCCCTGCCGTGGCGTGTTCGGGGCGTTGGTCGTTTGTATCCGCAGACGATGCCCGGGAGCGAGCGCCTGAAATACGAGTACGCCAGGTATGGCGACTTTCCGGTATTCCGTAAAGACTTGCGGCAGTTGTTTGCCGACGATTTCCAGGCTGGCGCCGATGTCGAGGGGTTTTTCGAACCGTGGGAACGCGTCGCCCGCAGGTTCGGACAGGCACCGAGCGCCGATCTGTTGATGCGAGCGGACCTGCAGACGTACCTGAGCGAGAATTGCCTCGTCAAAACCGACCGTGCCAGCATGCTCGCATCGCTGGAGGTCCGTGTGCCGTTTCTCGACGACGTGCTGCTCGACCGAGTCCTTCCACTGCACGCCGACGAGAAGATCGTCGATGGCCAACTGAAGGCTCTGCTGCGACCGCTGGCCAAGCGCCTGCTGCCGCCGGCAGTGTGGAACCGACCCAAGCATGGATTCAATGTGCCCGTCGATGAGAAGCTGGCCACGTGCTGGCAGCCCATGGTCGAGGACGCGCTGCAGTGGGGTGAACGCAACCTGCAGATTTTCGATTACCGCTACCTGCGCAGGCTGCAGCAGATCAACGTCACGGAGCACACCGCCGGTCTCGAGCTGTGGAACCCGTTGACCGTGATCACCTGGGCGATGTCGCGTTCGATGCGGAGTCACGGATGAAACTGGTGTTCCTGAACGACATGATTTACGCCTACGCGTTTCGCAGCGGCCGCTCGAGCTGGATCACCGGTGGAGCAGAGCGGCAGCAGTGGATGCTGGCACGGGCGATGGCGGCGGCGGGATATGCCGTGACCGTGGGTGTTCGTAACACGGATTTGGCGCGAGGCGAGCGACGGGAATGCGACGGTGTCCGGTTTGTTGGCATCGGGCGGGGGCACATCGTTCTCGCCTGGTACCGCTTTTTCAAGACAGAGCGGCCGACGTGGTGGTTCTGGCAGTGCGCGAGCCACATCTTCGGCGTCGGCGTCGCGCTTGCTCACCTCGCCGGTGTGAAGGTGATGTTCGGAACCGGTTTCGACCGCGATGTGCGCGTCCGTGACGCCTTGTATCAGCGACGCCGCTGGTGGCCGGTATATGCGTTCGGACTGTGGCGCGCCGAACGCATTGCCTTGCAGCACGGCGGGCAGCGCGCCGGTCTGCCAGGGCGTTGGAGCTCGAAGGCATCCGTGGTTCCCAACATCATCGAGCGAGCGGACGCCGTGCTGCCGCACGCGGGGCGGCCACTGACGGTCGCGTGGATCGCGGCGCTGCGCGTACACAAGCGGCCGGACCGGCTGATCGCGGTCGCGCGCGCATTGCCGCATGTGCGCTTTGTGGTGTGCGGCGGCCCTACGACGTACATGACTCCCGCAGGCTACAGTGATCGGGCGATCGCGCAGTTTCGGGAACTTCCGAACGTCGATTACCGCGGGCAGGTGTCGCCTGAGGAAGCGGTTCGTATCGTCAGCAACGCGGCTGTTCTGCTGTCGACATCTGAGGAGGAGGGATTTCCGCAGACGTTCCTCGAAGCGTGGTCGTACGGCACCCCGGTTGTGACGATGGGCATCGATCCTGACGGTGTCATCGGCCACTGCGCATTAGGCGCGGTGTGCTCTGATTGTGAGAGCGCGGCAACGGCAGTCGGAAACCTGATCGCGGATGCGGACGTTCGCGAACGGATATCCGAAAACGCCCGCCGTTATGTCGCCCGCATGCATAGTCCCGCGGCGGCAGTGGCGGCATTCGAAGATGCGGTACGCGGCTCGACAGCCAACACCGCCGTCAACGCCCCCTCCGCCCCGGCCGAAGCCTGACGACATGCGAGTCCTGGTGCTGCATTCGGAGCTTGGCACGCTGCGCGGGGGCGGTGAAAACTTCTCGCGCAACCTCTTCGCGCAGTTTGTCGCCAGAGGCCATCAGGTTCGGGCAGCGTTTACAGCGGATCCATTCGGTCGGTATCCATTTCCCCTGCCGGATGGAATCGAACCAATACCGATTCGTGGTGTGTGGTCCGAGAACCTGGGCCAGGGGATGCTGTCAGCGGTCGGACGCCGGATCACCCGGCCGACCTGGCGAAAGCGGTGGGACTATCTGCAGAACGCGTTGGCCTGGCGGACGTTCTACTGGAACAACCGCCACTTTCATTTCAGGATCATGCGGCGTTTCGAGCAGCTGGCGCGCGATGCGGACGTCGTCTATGTGCACTGTAATCCGTACCTCGCCGGTGATGTTGCTCGAATCAAGCCGACCGTACTGCGATCGCCCGGTCCGCTCACGTCGGAAGTGGCGCCCGTGCTCGAGCGCGTCCACGCGGTATGTGCCAACGGCGACGCCTTGAAACGCATTCGCGGGTTTCTCGGTGAACGTGCCCTCGAGCTGCCGATCGGGGTCGACCAGCGACGGTTTTCGCCAGGTCCGTCTACAGTCCGCTCGATGATTGGCTGGACGTCCCGACACAAAGTGATGGGATATGTCGGCCGGCTCTCACACATCAAAGGCGTCGACATTCTCGCCGACGGGTTCCGTTTGGCGGCGCGCGAGGACGCCGATATCCGGTTGCTCATTGCCGGCGGCGGCGAAGAGGAACCCAACCTCCGCGCGACGCTGAAGCGCGAGATTGCTCGTGGCGCCGTGCACTTCGGCGGCGACGTGCCACACGAGAAACTGCCGGAGTGGTACCGCGCGATGGACGTGCTTGTCATGCCGAGCCGGTACGAGAACTTTTCCAACGCCGTCGTCGAGGGCCTTGCCTGCGGCGTCCCGTTTGTCGGGTCGGACGTTGGCGGGAATCGTCTGCTGTCCGAGACCGGGGCGGGCTGGCTGTTCGAGGCGGGCTCAGCTCCCTCTCTGGCAGCGGCGTTGACGGCAGCGTTTGCCGACGCCGGCGATCGCCTCTCCCGCGGAGCGAAGGGGCGCACGCACATCAGCAGCCGATACGACTGGGCGGCATCTGCTCGACGTCTCGAGGAAATACTCCTCCCGTTGCTTGGTGAAATGCCTGACCACGCGCAGCCGATGACGGTGACACCGTCACCTTCACAATCGCGGCGACTGCTCGCGCATTAGACGACAAAGCCATGTGTGGAATCGCAGGGTGGCTGGGGCGGGTGTCGAACCCGCTCGCGTCGGCACAGCGGATGACGTCCGCCCTGCAGCATCGCGGTCCCGACAGTCAAGGGCTACGCGTGTGGCCCGACGCAACGCTGTGTCACACCCGCCTCAGCATTCTTGACCTGTCTCAGACCGGTGCGCAGCCGATGGCGAACGAGGACGGCTCGCTGTGGATGGTGTTTAACGGTGAAATCTACAACCATCGTGTTCTGCGGCAGGACCTGGAAAGCCGGGGCCATCGCTTTCGCGGTCGATCCGATTCAGAGGTGCTGCCGCATTTGTATGAGGAGTACGGCACGGCGTTCGTAGAGAAGCTGCGAGGGATGTTTGCCGGTGCGATCTACGACTCACGTCGTCGCACGGTCATCCTCTTCCGTGACCGGTTCGGCATCAAGCCGCTGTTCTATGCAGTCGGGCCTGCGTTCGTCGCCTTCGCCAGCGAGCTTCAGGCACTGCTCGACTTTCCGGACGTAGATATTCAGCCCGACGATCAGGCGATCCATGACTTCCTGGCGCTTGCCTATATTCCCGCTCCGTCCACTTTTTATAAGGGAATACGTGCGCTCGAGCCGGGCTGTTGGCTCGAAGCGCGGCTAGGGGGAGACGGAGCGATCTCGGCGACCGCCCGGTCGTTTCACACCTGGACCGTTGGAGGTGCCGATGACGCAGATGAAGAAGTGGTCGAGAACACCGAAAGACTCATCAACGACGCGGTGAACCGGCAGCTTGAAAGTGATGTGCCACTTGGGTCTCTACTGAGTGGTGGGATCGACTCGTCACTAGTCAGCCGTGCCGCCCAGGCGTCGTTGGCCGAAACGCTCAGAACATTCAATGTTCGCTTTGGCGAGGCGGGATACGACGAGACCTGGGCGGCCAGGCGTGTCGCCGATCACATCGGCAGTCACCATCTGACGCTCGACATCGATCAAACGCCCGGCACGTGGCAGCACGTTACGGAATTGCTCCTTCACGCCGGACAGCCGTTCGCGGACACGTCATTGTTTGCCGTCAACGCTGTATGCAAGACGATGCGCGAGCATGTGACCGTCGCGTTGTCTGGGGACGGAGGCGATGAGGGATTCGGCGGCTACGACACCTACTGGCGCATTGGGAGAATTCTGAGAATTCAAAGCCTGTTCCGCCGCGGTGGCGCGCCGGCGCGAGCCATGCTGCGGTCGCTGGCCGCATTCGGCGGCGCTTCGCAACGCGTGGCGTCGAGGTTGATGGAGCTGAAGGACGCGGATAATGTCGCGCTGCTGCAGTCGTTGTTTTGTTGGATCGGACCGGATGAACATCGGCAGCTGCTGGAGCGCGACAGCCGGCTGCTGCCGGTGACGAGATGGTTTACGCCTCGATGGGACTATCGACTCGCGTCCAGGCGTTCGCCACTCGAGACCCTGTCAGCGCAGACGACGGAAGTGTTTACGCGACTCACGTTGGCCGGCGACTTTCTGTTCAAGGTCGATATCGCCAGCATGCGGCACGGGCTCGAGGTGCGCGTCCCGATGCTGGACGAGGACCTTTTTGCCTACGGACTCACCCTGCCGCACACGCGTAAAGTCCGGGGCCGCAGATGTAAGACCGTACTGAGAGCCGTCGCCTCGAGATGGCTGCCCCGTGATGTAGCGGAGAAGTCCAAGCGGGGGTTTGCTGTACCCGTTGATTCATGGGTCACCGCAGATTTTCGCACCCGATATCGCGAGACGCTTCTGGCGTCGTCGAGCGGCCTGCGGGACTACCTGAGACCCGAAGCCTATGAGCCGCTGGTCAAGGCATTTGCCGACGGCGATCGCCTGCCGACGATGTCCCGGCAGGGCACCTATCAACGCGCGATCATGCTGCTGGCGTTACACCTGAACCTGGAGCGGGTGCACGCGTTGCAGACCCCGCGGACGCATGCGGAGTCCGCGCTGGCGCGGCCCGGCAACGAACACGCCGCCACCGCCTAGAGACCCGAAAGGCGTTCGTCCAAACCGATGCCGCTCGACCGCAAGCTGTTTACGATGCTGAGGCACAGCGCCGAAGAGATCTACACTCCGGCGTCAGCGGCGATGTATCGGCGCGCCGACGACGAAGCACGAGCGTCGGAGTCCCACGCCGGCAAATGCGCGATTGTTCGCGCGTTGAGCCAAGGCTTCCGGCATGCAATCACCGTCCTCGACCTGGGATGCGGAACCGGGCGTTACTTTCATTGTGTCGAGAACGTAGGCATGCTGATCGGTGTCGATCCTTCGAAAAATATGCTGCAGTACGCACACGATCCCGTCCTGGGCGGGAACCGTAACGTGCATTTGATTCGGAGTTCGCTCGATCAACTGTGTTTTGCGCCTGGCAGTTTCGATCTGATCATCTGCATCGGCGTTCTCGGGTTGTGGAGCCCGGTCGACGATCTGATTTTGAGCCGCATCGCTGAACTGTTGAAGCCCGACGGGGTGCTGTTTTTCAGCGCCATCGAGCATCAGCCGACCGAGCTGACATTGAAACGGCGAATTGCATCGGCGATTCGACCCGTCCTTCGCGGGTTCATGCGCCGATACGTAGAAACACGGTTGCGGGATTTCACGATCAGCGAGGACAGCCTGCACGTACTCGGCCGTCGACGCTTCGGCTCTGTGGATATCACCAGATGGCAGTCTCCCACCGGCAGGGTGGACCTCCATTGCGTGATGACGAACCGGCGAGGGGTCGCCTAACCATGCGTCTGGTTGGTCCGAGCACAGCGATCGTGCCTGGCATCGCCGCGCCTACCGCTTCGTTGGAGCTCTGGTACTACGCCCAGATTATTTATGCAGTGATGGGCGCGGCGCTCGGCCTGTCAACCGGGTACATCGGCGTGGCGGCCCTGAGCGTTCTCGCGCTGTTGTGCTTCGTTCAGTGCTCGAGGCGTCCGCTCGCGGTTCTCATGCCGGTGGCGCTGGTGACGGCGTTCGGAGTGTCGCACATTCTCGTGCAGATGGTGGTATTCCGCGAAGCCTTGATGGGCGAGATGTTGCGCCCGATGATTTCGTGGATGCTGAACTTGCTAATCATTCAGTGTCTGGCGCTGCGCCGCGGGTTCCTGCACCGATCTGCGATCGCGACATTCGTCATCGGGCTGTGCACCGTGCCGTTCATGGTCACCAATTTTGCAGGGTCGAATGGCCGCGTTGGGTTGTCATCCGGTATCAGCATTGGGAACCCGAACAGTCTCGCGGCCTGGTTCGGGTTCTGCTGTGTGTACTTCGTGGTCATGGCGCTTGAATCGCGACGGATGTGGATTCGCGTCCTGTCGACCGTGGCCGCGACCGGTTCGCTGTACGTTGTTGCGTTGACTGTCAGTCGCGGGGCGCTGTTCGGCGTCGCCTTGGCGATGCTGATTGCCTTTCGGCGGGTGCTCAAGCGTGGCTTCGTTCCGCTGCTCGTCTTGGTGGCGTTTGCCTGGATCGCCGCTGGCCTGGGCCTGTTCGAACGATCCGCGTCTCTTTATCTCGAAAGAGGACTCGAGGAAAGCGGCCGATTCGCCGTCTGGCCCGCAGTGCTGGGTCGGATCCTCGATCACCCGCTGACCGGTGTCGGCGGCGCCGCCATTCTGACGACGGTCCCCGGCATCGGTTCGACGATCACGCCGCACAACCAGTTTCTGTTCGTCGCGCTGGCATCCGGCGTCGTGCCCTTTGCCTTCTTCATGGCCTATTGGATCAGGCTCGGGATCGGAATCGCCCGATTGAATGCCATTGCGCATCCGGACGCCGTCTTCTTCTTTCCGCTGTTCGTGTACACCCTGATGATCGGGGTCGACCTGGATCAGCCCTTCATGGTGTCCTGGGTCATGTCGACGCTCGGCTCACTCGGTGCCGCGGTCTTCGTCCTTGACGCCGGACGAGCGATCGAATCATCGCGGACGCAGGGAACTGTTCATCCGCGGTTGGTTGTCGCGCCACGTTAGTCGCTGGGTACCTCCGCCGATCAGGACCGTGCGCGCATGAAGGTTCTCGCCGTCACGAACATCTACCCGACGGACTCCTACCCGGAATCAGGGACGTTCGTCGAACAACAGATCCGCGGTCTCCGCCAGGTTGGCGTCGATGTCCAAGTCCTGTTCGTCGATCGACGTGTCCGCGGAGCTGTGGCGTACGCCTCCATTCCCTGGCTCGTCAGTGCCGCGCTTGCCGGGTTCGATGCCGACCTCGTGCACGTGATGTATGGCGGAGTGTTGGCGGACCTGGTGACGCTCCGCGTGAGCGATCGCCCTACGGTAGTCACCTTTCACGGCTCAGATTTGCTTGGCGGCCGTTCGTTCAGGTGGTTGAAACGTTGGATGGCTGCCTTCGGCGTCCGGTCATCGCGAAGGGCGGCGAAACGGGCGGACGGAATCGTGGTCGTTGCGCCGGCGCTCACGCAGACGCTGCCGAGCGATGTCGATCGTGATAACGTCCGCGTCATTCCGTGCGGCATCGATCTCGACCGATTCAAGCCTCTCGATCACGTGCAGTGCCGCAACGAACTGAACTGGCCTGCGGACCGGTTTCACGTTTTGTTCAACTCTGCGGGAGATGACCCGGTCAAACGGCCCTGGTTGGCACGGCTGACCATCGACCACCTCAACCGTTCAGGCATCCCGACGGAACTGCATGAACTTCGCGGGGTGCGCAACGAAATGGTTCCGGTGTGGTTGAATGCGAGTGATGCACTGCTTCTGACCTCGTTGCACGAAGGCTCGCCGACGATTGTGAAAGAGGCACTCGCCTGCAATCTGCCCGTTGTGTCTGTCGATGTTGGCGATGTGCGAGAGCGGATTCGCGGCATCGAGGGTTGTCATGTGGCGTCGCCCGATCCGGAAGATCTCGCTGACAAGCTCCGGTGCGTGCAGATGCGCCGGCAACGAGTGATAGGTCACTCGGAAATGCGCGAACTCTCATTAGAGCGCGTGGCTTCCCGGCTGCGTGCGTTCTACGTCGAGGTTATGCAGGCGGGGGGGCAATGAGCGTTGCAGGTCCGGTCGTGGATGTCATATGTGCGGAATAGCGGGAATCGTCGACGCTGATCCGCGCGCGGACCTGTTGCCGGCCGTCCGCAGGATGACCGCGCTGCAGCGGCACCGCGGCCCTGATGGAGACGGCCATTTCTCGTCGTGTCACGTAGCGCTCGGGCATGCCCGGCTGGCGATACTCGATTTGACCTCGGCGGGGCAGCAGCCGATGGCCGATCCGGGACGACGGTTCTGGATCACGTTCAATGGCGAAATCTATAACCATGTCGAGCTGGCTGTTGAACTGCGTCGGCTCGGATATGCGTTTCGCAGTCGTAGCGACACCGAGGTGCTGCTGGCGGCGTTTCAGCAGTGGCGTGAGAACTGTCTGAGTCGCCTCCGCGGAATGTTCGCGTTCGTGATCTGGGATCAGCACGAACGGCGTTTGTTCGCTGCGCGCGATCGACTTGGAATCAAGCCGTTCCATTACTGGGAGAGTGACAACGGCGCGCGTTTCGCGTTTGCATCAGAACTCAAGGCGTTGATTGATTTTCTGCCGACTCGGCGTGCCAATGCGCGGCTGGCTCGCGAGTTTCTGGCCTGGGACCTCCTCGACCACGACCCTGCGGAAACGATGGTGGAGGGCATCCGTCGCCTGCCGGCTGCCCATTACCTGACATGGGATATCAATGCGGGAGTCGGCGTCCACCGGTATTGGGACGTCGAGGTCAGCGATCGTCTCAGTTGCTCCGTTGGCGAACGGTCGCGATTCGTCGCTGGATTTCGCGAACGGTTTCTCGATAGTGTTTCCGTTCATCTCCGTTCCGATGTCCCGGTGGGAAGTTGCCTGAGTGGCGGACTGGATTCGTCCGCCATCGTCTGCGCGGTCGCCGCGGAGCTGAAAGCCCGGGGCCATTGCCGGCCGGACTGGCAACGCACGTTCAGTGCGTGTTTTCGCGAGCCACGCGTCGACGAACGGTCATTTATCGACGTTGTCACGCAGGCGACAAAGACCCGCAACTACCAGGTCTGGCCAACCGGAGAGGCGCTTGTGGCTGACCTCGATACCTGGTTGTGGCATCAGGAAGAACCAGTCGGCGGAACGGGAGTTTATGCGCAATATTGCGTGGCGCGGCTGGCCCGCGATCGCGGGGTCAAGGTCTTGCTCGATGGCCAGGGTGCGGACGAACAGCTTGCCGGCTATCGGAAATTCATGCTCGTCTATCTGTGGCAATTGGCGCGCTCGGGCCGCGTATTCAAAGCGGCTGGCGAGGCGGCGGCATTCTTTTCCAGCCGCGATATTCTCAGAACGACTGAGCTCGCCGCAGGCAGCAGGTACTGGAGTCGGTCTCCACCCGATGCCTCCCTGTTGTGGAAGAACGGCGTACGCCCCCGCCGACCGGACGACCTCGGACTGTTGACGCCGCTCGGTCGACGTCTGCAGTCCGACATCACGACGTTGAGTCTGCCCGTGTTGCTGCGCTTCGAAGACCGCAACATGATGGCGTTCGGCGTGGAGTCACGGGTTCCATTCGTCGATCACGTGGTCGTCGAATACCTGGCAAATTTGCCTGCCGATCTTCGACTCTCCGGCGGCTGGACCAAGCGGATCCTCCGCGAGTCCCTGTCCGATCTGCTGCCGGTTGCGATCCGTACTCGTAAGAGCAAACTTGGCTTTTCGACACCCGAAGACGCGTGGCTATCCGGACCACTGAAGCCGTGGGTGCTGGCGACGTTGGCGCGACCGACCTGGCTGGAGCAGGTGGTGGACCCGCACGGGGTCGCTCAATTGTTGAACCTGTACAAAGAAGGCCGGACATCGGAAGTGCTGGGCAGCTTGCTTTTCCGCATGGCCAACTATGAAGCATGGGCGCGGCTGTTCCTGGAATCAAGGGTGAGCGCTCGTGAAGCAGACGTGGCGGCGCGCTGACGTGGGTTAAGCTGCGATGGATCGCGACGCGGAAGCTCGCGAGTTGAATCGCATCCTTGAGGTCTACCGACAGCGGCAGCGGACCGTTCCTGCGAATCGCGATTCGCTAGTCGAACCAGGCGTCCTTTTCATCTACCAGCAGCGCTGCCGAGCGATCCTCAAAGCGTTGGCGGCACAAAAGGTCCTGCCACTCGCCGACAAACGGATTCTCGACGTGGGATGCGGCAGCGGCCAGAGCCTCATCGACTTCGAAAGCTGGGGAGCACGGCGCGAAAATCTCGCCGGCATCGACCTGCTCGAAGCCAACGTTCGTCTCGCGCGCGTTCGTCTCTGTTCGTCAGGCCGAGCCGCCGACATCCGCACGGGGAACGCGGGCAACCTGCCATGGCCAGATCGAACGTTTGACATCGTCAATCAAAGTACGATGTTCACATCGATCCTCGACAATCCGTTGCGGCGGTCGGTTGCGCGGGAGATGGTGCGAGTGACCCGCGGCGGCGGCATGATTCTCTGGTATGACTTGCGTGTCAACAATCCGCGTAACCCGGATGTGCGTCGCGTCGGCGCCGCCGAGATACGCACTCTGTTTCCGCAGTGTCACGTCCGGCTGCTCCCAATCACACTCGCCCCGCCGCTGGTACACCGGATCGTGCCCCATTCGTGGACTCTCGCGCTGCTGCTTGAAAAGCTCAGGTTGTTCAACTCCCACTATTTGGCGCTGATCCGCGTGCCCGGCGGCATTGCTGCGGCCTCCGAGGCAACAGATTCGTGACGACGCCTGCTCTCGCGTGTATTGGTGCCGGTTCCTGGGGCCGGAACCTGGTTCGAAACTTCCACATGCTCGGCGCTCTCCGGACGGTCTGCGAACCCGAGCCCGGACGCTCAGCCGCCATCGCCGCAGAATATCCCGGTGTCCGCGTCACGAACGCCGTTGAAGAGGTCCTTGCTGATCCCCTGGTCCGGGCCGTTGCGATTGCGACCCCCGCCGAGATGCACGCCGAGATGGTGGCGCGGGCGCTGCAGGCCGGCAAAGATGTGTTTGTCGAGAAGCCGCTCTGCTTGTCGACGACCAAAGGGCGTGAGCTGGTGGCGCTGGCACGCAGTCGCGACCGCATCCTGATGGTCGGTCACCTTCTCTGGTACCACCCGGCCGTGCTGAAGCTGAAGCAACTCGTGGATGACGGCGAGCTGGGACGTATTCAGTACATCTATTCGAATCGGTTGAATCTCGGCAAAATCCGGCGGGAAGAGAACATTCTCTGGTCCTTCGCGCCACACGACATTTCGGTCATCCTCGGCCTCGTTGGTGAAATGCCGCATCACGTGACGGCGCAGGGTGGAAACTACCTCCACGACCGAATCGCGGACGTGACGGTCAGCCTGCTGTCGTTTCCGAGCGGCGTCAAAGCGCACGTGTTCGTGTCGTGGCTACACCCGTTCAAAGAACAGAAACTGGTGGTCGTCGGCGATCGCAGCATGGCCGTGTTCGATGACACGCAGGAACATGACAAACTCGTACTCTACCGGCATGGGATCAGCTGGAAGAGTCACGTCCCGGTGGTCAACCGGTCGGCGGGCGAAGCCATTGCATTCGACCGTACTGAACCGCTGCGCGCGGAATGTGCGCATTTTCTGGAAAGCGTCGAAATGCGCCGGCAACCGCGGACCGACGGCGACGAAGGCGTTCGCGTCCTATCGGTGCTGGAGCGATGCCACAACGCGCTCGACAGCGAATGGCTTACACATGCCGATACGGCAAGCGCGGACCTCGGGATACAGCCCGGACGTGAGGACCGAACGCCGGACCGGCAGCCGCGCGCCGTGCATGACAGCGGCGTCGGGGCATCGCCTGCCACCGGGGGGCATCCGCCGTTCGTCCACTCCAGCGCGTTTATTGATGGCGATGTCCAGATTGGCGCGGGAACGAGCATATGGCATGTCTCGCACGTGCTCAAGAACTCGACCATAGGCACTGACTGCCGAATCGGCCAGAACGTCGTCATCGGGCCCAACGCGCGCGTCGGCAACGGCGTCAAGATTCAGAACAACGTCTCGGTATACGAAGGCGTGACGCTCGAGGATCACGTGTTCTGCGGGCCCTCGATGGTGTTCACCAACGTCATGAATCCGCGCAGCGAAATTCGACGCATGAACGAGATGCGACCGACGCTCGTCCGGCGGGGGGCGACCATTGGCGCCAACGCGACGGTCGTCTGCGGCGTCACCATTGGCGAATATGCATTTGTCGGCGCCGGGGCGGTCGTTGTCAAGGACGTCCCGGACTATGCGCTCCTCGTCGGCAATCCTGCGCGCGTCATCGGGTGGATGTGCCGATGCGCGAATCGCATTCGGTTCGAAGGAAACAGCAACAACACGGAGGCAGCATGTCAGGTGTGTGGCCAGCGGTACCGGAAGTCGGGAACGAACGTAACGCCGATGTGATCCAGGTCCCGCTCCTCGATCTGAAAGCGCAGTACGCGACCATCCGCGAGGAAGTGCGTGCCGCGATCGACAAGGTCTGCGATGCTCAGGAATTCATCCTGGGAACGACGGTCGCGCAATTCGAACAGTCGATCGCGACGCTCGTCGGCAGCCGGCATGCGGTCGGTGTTTCCTCCGGTACTGATGCACTGCTCGTCGCGCTCATGGCTGTCGACATCCGCCCGGGGGACGAAGTCGTCACGACGCCGTATTCATTCTTTGCGACCGCTGGCGTGATCGCACGGCTTGGCGCGCGCCCCGTGTTCGTCGACATCGATCCGCTGACCTACAACATCGATCCGGCGCAAGTTGCCGAGCGGGTCACCGACCGGACGAAGGCCATCATGCCCGTCCATCTGTTCGGCCGATGTGTCGAAATGGATCCCCTGCTCGACCTGGCGGCCGAACGAGGCATTGCCGTCATCGAGGACGCAGCCCAGGCCCTCGGTGCCAGCGACGAACGCGGGCGCTCCGCCGGCGTCATCGGGCACATCGGCTGTTTTTCGTTCTTTCCGAGCAAGAACCTCGGGGCGTTCGGCGACGCCGGCATGGTGGTCACCAACGATGATGCGCTGGCCGAGAAGCTGAAGATTCTGCGCGTTCATGGGGCGAAGCCGAAGTACTACCACCGCGTTGTCGGCGGCAATTTCCGCCTCGACGCCCTCCAGGCAGCTGTTCTCAGCGTCAAGCTGAAGCATCTGCCGGCGTGGGCGACTCGGCGCCGCGAAAATGCCGACCGCTACCGCCAGTGGTTTCGTGAAGCGGGACTGGAACCGCTCATCACGCTGCCGCAGGATTCGTCCGGGCATGTCTACAACCAGTTCGTTATCCGCGTGCCCAATCGCGATACGTTCCAGCAGTTCCTCCGGACCCGGAAAATCGGAACAGAGGTCTACTATCCCGTTCCACTGCATCTGCAGGACTGTTTCCAGGAACTTGGGTACCGGGAGGGCGACCTGCCGCATGCCGAACGTGCTGCTCGAGAAACCGTGGCTCTACCCGTGTATCCGGAGCTGACGGAAGACCAACAGCGGCACGTGGTCGCGGCTGCCGCAGCCTTCGTCGGTGTCTGAGACAGCACGATGACGCACTCGTCGAATCCTCCCGCGGTCTCCGTGGTGATTCCATGCCGCAATGAGCGTCATCACATCGAAGCGTGTGTGCGATCGATGCTGAGTCAGATTCCGCCTGATGGCGGCTACGAGATCATCGTTGCCGACGGGATGTCCGACGACGGCACGCGCGGCATCCTGGCGCAGCTGGCTCGGCAGGATGAACGCCTTGTCGTCGTGGACAACAAGGAAAAAATTACGCCTTGCGGTATGAATGCCGGCATTGCGGCCGCCGGCGGCCGTTACATCGCCATTGCGGGAGCGCACCATCGGTACGCGCCAGACTACCTTCGACAAAGCGTGGCCGTCCTCGAAGAAACGGGAGCCGACAATGTCGGCGGGGCGATGATGTGCGATGCCGAAACGCGAGTACAGAAGGCAGTCGCGGCGGCGCATCACAGCGCGTTCGGCACTGGCGGGGCGCGATGGCACGACCCTGGTTATGAGGGGCCGGCCGATACGGTGTTCGGCGGCGTATACCGCCGTGAGGTCTTCGAGACGATTGGCCTGTTCGATCCTGCACTTGTCCGCAATCAGGACGACGAGTTGAACCTCCGGCTGACGCGGGCTGGCGGTCGCATCTGGCAATCTCCCCGCATTCGCAGCTGGTATTCCCCGCGAGGGTCGATTTGGGGCGCGTACCGGCAATATTTCCAGTACGGGTACTGGAAGGTGCGTGTCATTCGGAAGCATCGGCTGCCGGCCTCACCGCGTCATTTGGTGCCCGCCGCGTTGATACTTGCGCTGACAGGGCTGCCCATTCTCGCGCTCGTATGGCCCTTCGCTGCGGTCTTGTGGGTCGCACTCGTTGTCATCTATGGCGTGGGAACCGTCTTCGCGTCCATTGCCGCCAGTCGTGGCTGGGGATGGGAAGTGGTGCCGCTCATGCCGGTGGTATTCGCCTGCTGCCATTTCGGGTATGGCTTCGGGTTTCTGGCGGGCCTGCGTGATGCGATGATCGGCCGACGCGGCACATCCAGCTTCACGCTGGAAATAACCCGTCATTCCTAATATCGAATTGATGCCAACCGCACTCGGGTGGGCGGAGCACGCTGCACGAGCGTTCGCGCGCGGTCCCGTCGATCGCGTCACAACCGTCCAAGCACAGGCAACAGGATGAAAACAACCGCAGACAGAATGTGGAATCTGACGGCTGATCAGTGGGCCGCGGTTCTCGAGAGCAAAGCCGATCCGGTACACGTCGCCGCGCAACTGCGGCGCGCCGGGGCGTTCGTTCCCTGGTCGCATCTGCTGGTCGAAGAGTCCACTGATTGCCTATCGACGCTTGATCTCGGCTGCGGCCGCGGAGAACACTCCGCCGTGCTGGCGAAAGCGGGACGACAGACGACGTTGATCGACTGGTCACAGACCAACCTGGCATTCAGTCAGGCAATGTACCAGGCGCTCGGGTTGACCGGTCGCTTTCTGCAGGCGGACATTACTCGTCCCTTGCCTGTCGAGACCAACTCGGTCGATCTGGTGTTCAGCTGTGGAGTATTCGAATACTTCAATCGCGAGCAGATAGACGCGATTATGGTCGAAGCCTTCCGTGTGGCTCGCAAGCGCGTCATCATCATGGTGCCGAACGCGTGGGCCCTTGGCTATCGCCTCGGCAAGTGGTACATGGAGCGCTCCGGGACCTGGCAATGGGGTGGGGAAGTGCCTTCGTACACACTCAAGCCGCATTTTCGCCACGCCCGCGCCGCATCAATCCGCGAGTTCTCAGTCGGAACGCTCCACAGTGTCGAGTTCGTGGCTCCGCTGCCCGGTGGCACGCGCGCGGTTAACCTGCTGACCCGTGCGCTGAGGTTAACGCGTCATTACCGACCGTCACCACTCAAGCAGGGCTATCTGCTGATCACCATCGGCGACAAGTAATCGCGGTGAAGATTCTCATCGTCAGCAATCTCTATCCGCCTCATTATCAGGGTGGCTACGAGTTGCGATGCGCACAAGTCGCCGAGTACCTGCACGATCAGGGACACGACATACGCGTGGTCACCAGCTCCTACGAGCTGAGTGACGGCGCTCATCGTGCGACCGTGCGTGACGATCGTGTGAACGGTGTCCCCGTACTGCGTTTCCTACGGCAACACCGGCTCGAACCGGGACGGCGGGAAGGGCGTCTGTATCACCTCGACGTGGTGCAGCGCCAGATCGCCGACGTCGGGCGGTTCGGCGAAATTCTCGACGATTTCAGGCCCGATCTGATCAACTGGTGGAACCTCGAAGGTCTCACCAAGGCAATCCTGCGAATGGGCAAGGATCGTGCGCTGCCGAACGTCTACTGCATCGACGACCATTGGATGATCTCGGAATTCGGCGTGCGCGGCGATGCCGACCGTCCGTTCTGGGCCGACTTCTGGCGAGCCAACTGGGGACCTCGCCCGCTGCGTCCGCTGGTGCGGCGGGCCTTGGTCCACGTCGAACGACGCCTCGAACGCCGCGGTATTCCGACGCGCGTATTCGGACTCCCCGCCGGTCACCTGTGTTTTATCAGCGAGTTCAGGAGACACCAATACCAGCAGGCCGGCTTTGACGTGCGGACGAGTGACGTCATTTACGGAGGAGTCTCGCCGCAGCGTTTCTACGTCCGCCGATCGCCGCTTGACTATGCCGGCAAGCCGCTCCGTTTACTGTATGCGGGGTTTGTCGATCAGCGCCGCGGACTGCATACCATAATCGAGGCCCTCGGCCTCGTCCGCCCCGAGCAGCGCGATCGAATGCACTTGTCGATCGCGCATGCCGGCCCCGTCGTTCCTGACGAATACGTTCAGCGAGTAACCACCCGCATCGCACAACTCGGTCTGACGAAGCAGGTCACATTTCTGGGTCGAGTGCCGCACGACGAAATGCCTGGCGTCTACGCCGGCCATGACGTCCTGATTTTTGCGAGCACGATGAACGAAGGCATGCCGATGGTCATGATGGAGGCGATGTGTGCCGGATGCGCCGTCGCGAATACTGGCAGCGGCGGTGCCATCGAGTTGTCGGAGCGGGCGGGAGCGCCTCTATTTCCGAAGGAACATCCATTCGCCTTGAGCCGCTTGTTGTCAGCGCTCGAACGCGACCGCGCGCACCTGGCAGATGTCGCCCTGCGCGGCCAGCAGACGGTCCTGCGCGATTTCACCCTCCAGCAAATGCTGATCAGCACAAGCGAGGTCATCGCCGCGGTGGCGGGTCGAATTGCGGAAGTTCCGCTACAGACGGTTTCGTGAATCGAGCCCTGGTGACATCCGTTCTTTCGCCGGCACGCCTCGGCGGGCGTGCGCGAACGGTCACACGCGGACGCCTGCGTCACCGCTCGGCTGTGGCTGCGGCCGTCGTCGTGTTGTGCTCGTTCTCCATGCGGCTTGGCCTGGTGGCACGCGAAAATGCCGCTGATGTTGCGCGCTACTACAGCGATGCTTCGTCGTACCTCGAACCGGCGCGTCACCTGCTCGACGACGGCGCGTTCCTGAATAAGCAGGGGGTCGTGGAGGTTCAGCGCATGCCCGGCTATCCCGCCTTTCTCGCGACACTGATGACGATGACGGGTCGGGATTTACGGCTGGTGCTGCTGCTGCAGACTCTCATACTCTCGCTGACGCCAGTCATCCTCTATGCGGTGTGGCGAGACATCGTGCCGCTGCGCGCGGCGATGCTCGGCGGGATGATCGCCGCCGTGTCGCCATGGAGTGCTGTCCTGGCCACGGCACCGATGTCCGACGGTCTCTTCCTGCTGGTGTTAGCGAGCGCATTCCTCGCCATGAAATTCACCGTGCGGGCGCAGCGGATGTGGGCCGTCGCTGGAGCCATCTGTCTTGGCTTCCTGACCGGCGGGGCAGTGCTGGTCAGACCCATGAGTCCCCTCGTCCTCTTGGTCCCGGCGGCTTTGTGGTTCGCTCTCGGCAGCCGAGCGACAACTGCGAAGTGGCTGGTGGCCATCGCATTCGTGTGTGCGCTGATTCCCCCTGCACTGTGGCGTGAACGAAACATCCGCGTACGGCAGTTTGCCTCGATTTCCGAAGTATCGGGCCTGGCGGCGTGGCAATACCTTGCCGCACGAGTACGGTCTGAAGTGACGGGCGAGGACCGTTTCGTGCTCAGCATCACTGCCGAACGTGAAGAAGAGTCGTGGGGCGTGCCCGCTCGCAGCGAGCCCATGAACGCCGAACGCTGGCGGCGCGCGATGGAGGTCTTCAGGGCCCATCCGGTGCTGACCGCCTACTCGTTTGCGCGCAGCGCCCTCGAGCACGCGCTGCATCCGTCACCCGATGTACTGACGGCGCCGCGCTTGAGATTTCCCGGTGATTATGTAGTTCTTGGGAGCATCTGGTTCGCGCTTCTGTCGCTGGCGATGGCCGGCCTGGTGAGGTGCGTACGCGCGCAACGGGACGACGGAAACGACATGAACCGTCGCTTCGTGATTGCGGTGTTCGTCGTCTGCGTGGCTCTGACGCTCGCCTCGGGAATCTCGTTTGGCGAAGGCTCGAGACTGCGTGCGCCGCTGGGGGCTGTAGTACCGCTGTTGGCTGGAGTCGGCGCGATCCGCGCCTGGGAGCGCTTCCGCACGCCCAGGCGTTCGATTGTGGAAGCAGCGACGGCTGCGAGCTAATTGATGATCAGTCGTACGTTCTGTGGCGGCGGAGGGGGTAGAGAAGACGTCTGGGTTGAGCCCGAATACTCGAATGCCCCGATATCGTAACCGCCGCCGCTCGGTCGCCTCAGGCGGGCGAAGTCGTCTGTGACGACAGAGAGACTGATGCCGACATCGCGGGCTGCGCTGTCGCCGCGGAGCGTGAAATCGCGACGGCCACCGTCCGTAAAGCCCGGCTCGGTCGTCAGGTTATGGTCGACAATCGGCGAACCGGTCCCGCCATTGTTGGCGATCGCGGCGCCATTACCAAACACAATGTTGTTCCTGATCGACGGCGCGTTCCCGTAGTACTGCATGCCGATGCCTTCACCTCGATTGCCGACGATGGTGTTGTTGTAGACCTGCGCGTTGAGAGCCCCGATGTATATCAGGATCCCCGCGTAGTTGTCGTAGATCAGGTTGTTGTATGCCACATTGCCGTCGCCCCAAGCCAGCACGATCCCGTAACCGCCAGCGACGCCGTTATTGTGAATTCTGTTCCTGCGGATGACATTTCGCGAAGGGTCCGTATGGATCTCTGCGGTGTTGTAGTTGTAGACGTGGTAGCCGTAGCCGATGCAGTTGAACAGCTCGTTGCCCTCATAGAGCCCGTCGCTTCCGGAAATGTACAGACAATGCGCATTCGTATGGTCGCCGTTCGTCGCGCCGATGTCATGGATCCTCGAGTCGAGGACCTCGATGAACGGAGTGTCTTTGCCGACGCCGATACCGAATGACTTTCCGTTCTTGGCTTCGATGCGCTGGAGCCTGACGTGATGCGTCTCCCAGAGAAGGACCACATCCGCGTCGGTGCCGTCGACGGAATTCACCAGATCCAAGACCAGATCCTGGATGACGACGTAGGACGTATTCCCGCGCAGTCGCACCGCCGACACGTTGTTGGGCGGCTGAATCACGACGGTCTCGCCAGGGTAGCCGGATATCGTGACCGGGTTCGACCAGGAGCTGCCGGCAGGTACCGGGTAGGTCTGCGAATCGATGACGTTGCGCGATCCGGTGTATGTGCCGCCGCGAATCATGAGCGTGTCTCCGGGCGACAAACAGGCGACGCCGGCGGAGATGGTCAACTTGTGACTCGAGGGACTCGTGCTTTGCGCACTGTTGCAGGAGTTGGCGTCGTTGCCCGCCGGTGATACATAGAAGGTCGCGGCGTCAGCGCCCGGGGCAGTCAGGAGGAGGACGCCAAGACAGACCGGTAGGGTTCGACCAGCGATGACTGTCTTCCCACGCTTACCAACGACGGCGCACAACTGCGCAAACGTCACGCGATTACGGCTCTGGCTCATCCGCTTCCTCCCCATAGTCATCCGGCCGGTGCCGGCCCACAGATTCGTTCGGTCACACACGGTATTGTCAACAGGGCCACAGAAGCGGGCCGCGTGTCGTAGTTACTTTTGTCGGTGTGCCGTGTGCGGTGCCCTGGCAAGCAAGGTTCGAGCCGGTAGCGAATCGCTCCCGTCGCGGACCGACGTCGCGGCAGACCGATCGACGTGACGAGGAACTGCAAACGTTACAACGCGTTTTACTCGATCCGAGCGCCGCGTTGCCGATGAGAACTGGGGTGCACATGGCCAGCTTGTCGAATCTATGCTTGGTCGTTCGGGCGGCAGGCGGCCTCGGCGCGACGTTCCTGCTGGGCGTCATCGTCGCGGGCGGCATTGCGGCGTGCGGCGGCAAGAGCCCGACGGGTCCTTCGAACGGCGACAAGTCGCGTGCATTTTTTGTCGCCACGACGGGCAGTGACGAAAACCCGGGAACCGTAGGTTCGCCGTGGCTCACGCTTCGGCATGCGGTGAGTCGTCTTCGTCCTGGGGACACACTGTACCTGCGCGGCGGCACGTATACGGGTTTCGACAATACCGTCGACTCGCAGACCGGCCCTGTTCCGAGCGGCACGACCTGGTCGAATGCCGTGACGATCGCCAGCTACCGGGGTGAGCGCGCGACAATCCGGCCGCCAAACAACATATCGGCTGTTCGATTGACCACCGGGGCTCCCGCCTATCTGATTTTCGCGGACCTGACCATTGATATGGCGGAGTCAGAGGTTGGCGCGGACGCAACGGGAGTATTCGTCGACGGTGGTCATCACATTCGTCTGCTGCGGCTGGACGTCGCGAACAGCAAGACGTTTGGAGTCGGATTCTCCGAGAATTCCGAGTTCAATGAAGTGATCAGCTCGAAGATTCATGACAGCGGATACGCCGGCAGCGACATCACCATTGGGCACGGGCTGTATATCTCAGGAGGCAATAACCTGTTCGAGGACAACGACGTGTACGACAATCAGGGGTACGGCATGCATCTCTACAACAACCATGGGCCCTTCAGTGTCCGACGCAATACCGTCCGGAACAACCGGTTCTGGAACAACGGCTTACACGGCGGGGCCGCCTACGGCATCGTCGTTGCCTGGGGAGCGGACAACGTCATCGAAAACAACGTTTTTCACACCAATCCCGGAGGTATTCTCGTCTACACCAACAGCACCAGAGCCATTTTGCAGAACAACACGATCTACGGCAACAGGCCTCTTCAGGGCATTCTCATTCAGGAAGCAAGCGGAACGATCGTCAGGAACAACGCTGTATACAGTAACGAGACCGACATCGTCGATCTCGGCGCCGATACCCAGCTCGCCAACAATCGCAATTCTCCCTGAGACCTTGGTGAGGTCCACAGACGACGGGGATCCGGTCCGTGAATGATGAGAATCCTGCACATCACCCCTGACTACTATCCGGCGATCGGCGGCGCCGAGGTGTTCATCAAGGAAGCCTCGGAACGGCTCGTCCGGCGAGGACATGACGTGACCGTTCTTGCCATGAACAGCCGCGGCCTCTGCGCCCGGGACGGGAGTGCCCTGCCTGCCCAGGAGGTCGCTAACGGAGTCACAGTCAGACGCCTGAACAACACCTACAGAATGCACGAACGGCTACTCAACGTGCGCGGTGCCCACCGTCTTCTGAGTCTGCTCGTGAGTGGTGATGGGCGGAGGATGTTGTCCGCGTCTCCGTGTAGCCCGCGAGCGTTCCTGCGGACATTGCGGGCCGACACCGACGTCGTGGCGTTCATCAACTGGTATCACGGTCCGCTGGCGTACCAGACCGTGCTCGCTCGCCGTCTGCGCAATTTCGCCCTCGTCGGCATTCCCCTGTTCCATACGGAGTACTGGTGGGCGCACAGTCCGCTGACCGCTCGCATGTTGGCGGGCTGTGATGCGGTTGTGGCGATGACCGACTACGAAAAACGGTTTGTCGAGGAACGTTCCGGACGATCCCACGCGCACGCGGTCGGCGCCGGCGTCGATCCGTCGCTGTTCACGGCCGCGGACGGAGCCCGTTTTCGCCGACAGCATGGTTTACGTGACGTGCCGTTGGTTGGATACATCGGCCGGATCTCCGCCATCAAGGGGGTTACCACGCTGATCGCCGCCATGAGGACGGTGTGGCGGCACGATCCGAGCGTCCGTCTTCTCCTGGCCGGTTCCGGCTTGCCAGATCGCGGGCAATGCGAGACGGAGATCCTGGCTTCGTTCGCCGACCTCTCCAGCGAAGAGCGCGCACGTCTGCTGTTGATCGATTCGTTCGACGACGAGCTCAAGGCATCGATGATGGATGCGCTGGACGTGTTCGCGATGCCGTCGGTTGCCGAGTCGTTCGGCATGGTCTACCTCGAGGCGTGGATGCGCCGGAAACCGGTGATCGGGGCGGGCATCCCCTCGACGAAATGTGTCATTCAGCCCGGGCGCGACGGTCTGCTCGTCGCGCCTGAATCGCCTGACGATCTCGCCGACGCGATCCGATTGCTGCTGTCTGACCCGGAGATGCGCATTCGCATGGGTCAGGCAGGTTACGACAAGACGATCGGTTCGTTTACCTGGGATCACGTCATCGATCGGCTCGAAGAGGTGTACCGCGGGGCGAGACGCCACGCCGCCGCGACCTCGAGGCAACTGGCTGCGCCTTCGCCGGCGGCCTGACGCCCCCGCCGCGGCGGATGAAATCATTGGCATGAACAGGGTGGTGATGATCGCGCATGCGTTTCCGCCTGAGGGTCATGCGGGAACGTACCGCCCGCTGCGCTTCGTCAGGCAGCTGCCGGCGTTGGGATGGCTCCCGACGGTGATATCGCTGAAGACAGAATCGTACCATCGGTACGATCCGTCACTGGTGTCGCAGATTCCGAATGCCGTTCAGGTGATCCGGGTGCCCGACCGCGATCTGTGGAAAGCGTTTCAGCACTGGCGGCGGAAGCGAATCGACGATCGAGTCGCCGGTGACGCCGGCGCGCACGCTGGTTATCGGGGGGGCCACGGGTCGGACTCCGCCCGCTCGCGCGTCCGGGATCTGGTTCGCCGTATTGAAGCGGCCTGCTATCACCCGGATCCCGAAATGGGTTGGATTCGGCCCGCGACCAAGGCGACGTTGGACGTCTGTGCGACCCAGCCGCCTGCCGTGATATGGGCGACGGCGGGCCCGGTCTCGGCGTTCTGCGTCGCCGAAAACGTGTCGTTGCGCACCGGAATCCCGTACGTACTCGATTTCCGGGACGCATGGACCATCACGTACAACGAATTCGAAGACATGCGTCCGGCATGGGCGAAGCGCCTTGAGGAACGCCGGATGTTTCGTCAACTCGCCAGGGCCCGCGCGGTCATTTTTCGCTCCCGCGCCGAGGCGGAGTGCTACTGGCGCGCCTACAACGGCGCCGTGCGTGCCCCGCAAGTGCACATCATTCCCAACGGCTACGAAGGCACGATCGAGCCGTTCGTGCCGATGCAGAGCGGAAGATGCGAAGTCCTCTACACAGGGACGCTAGCCGACTATCGCTACGACACGCTGCTGAAAGCGCTGGCGCGGCTGCGGCGCGAATCTCCCCACATCGCCAGCCGCGTCCACTTTACGTTTGTCGGTGAGGACACCGGGCTGGTCGCTGCTGCCGCGCGGGCGTTGGATCTCGACGACATCATCACGACGCGCGGTCCGGTCTCTCAGGCATCGGTGTCGCAGCTGACACGCCAGGCGCACGCGCTCCTGATTCTGGCGCGTCCGGCAACGGTCAGGGGCTACGAGCTGTTTTCGGCCGCCAAGCTGTACGGATATCTGCGGACCGGAATGCCGATTCTTGGTGTGGTGCCGGAGGACGAGACCAAGCACGTCCTGCAACACGTCGGCGCGACGACCGTTGCCGACGTCGACAGCGAACCTCAAATCGCCGCAGTGATCGCCCGTCTGGTCGAGACGTGGTCACAGGGGGCGATTGCTCGCCTGGCGCCTGATCCATTCGCGTGCGAGAGCTATTCCGCGGAGCGACAGACGGCGCAACTCGTTCGCGCCCTCCAGGGGCATCCGGCGGATGATCCCTTCCTGCCGGGAGCGACACCGATTCCCGCGAGCCTTCGTGCCGAGATCTCGCGGCGCCAGCGCGAGCGTGCTCGCGCGCGGTCCGACGTGTATCGGGATCAACCTCAAACTGCCGATAACTAGTTGCGGCGGGGATGGCGCCCGCCGCTGCGACGCACCCGCAGTTGCGGCCGCCGCAAATGAATCAGATATTTGGATACCGGAAGTCTGCAGAGGCACCCGACGTTGCCTTTCGGGGGACTCACGCCGTGTTTCCCGCGTCATGTCATGAGCTCGCCAGCCCGCGGACGGTCCAGGTCTTCACTGGCGATCGGAGTTCCGTGGAATCGTACGCATCGCCACGGCAGGATGCATACGTCTACGTGTGGGGCATTCCGGCGCACCCCGCCGTCGCGTCGGCACTCATTCCACAGTGGTGTGCGCGCGTCGCGCTGGAGCGTAATTTCGAGCGGTTCCGTGAGCTGCTCGGGTCGTTCGTCGTCATCATCGATGAACCACGCCAGCAGCGACTCAGCTTTGTCAGCGACATTCTGGGCGTCCGGCCGCTGTTCGTGGCAGAACGCCCGGATGGCATCTATTTCGGCAGTGACGTCTGGGCCTTGCGCGACGCTGGTCTCAGTACCGGCGCAGTGAACTACGACGCGGTCGCGGCGTGGGTCGCGTACGGCTACAACTGTTCCAACGGCTCCCTGTTCGCCGGCGTCGATAGAGTGCCGGCGGGCTCGGTGGTGGTGTTTGAACAGGGCCGCCGCACGGAATTCTTGTACGGCGCGTTGCGCGGAGGATGCGAAGCGGCGTCCGCAGAGCAGACAGCCGACGAACTGCACCACATCGTGTCGTCGACGGTCAAAACGCTCCTGGCGGAACAGGCGCGCATCAACATCGCCCTTTCGGGCGGCTATGACAGCCGCTATTTGCTGGCACTGTGCCTGCGCCATATGCCAGCGTCGGCGGTGACGTGCACCACCATCGATCTGGGCCGTGAAGGCGAGGTCGCGCGTCAGGTTGCCGCAACCCTGCGTGTCGCCGTCGACTCCATTCCCGTCGCCCGGTCCGAGTGGGACCTCTACGACGATGTCCATCATTTCGGCGCCGACGGGTTTCCGATTTCCAAGTTTGTCACCCATTGCATTGCACAACGCTATCAGCACATGCCCATGGTGAACGGGTTCATGGGTGACTCGTTGATTCGCGGTTCGCACGATACTTTTCTCGGACAGCACGAAACCAACTGGCCGCCCGCCGAGCTCGCCGGCGTTCTTCAGCGCAAACATATGACGGTCAGTTTCAGCATGTTCCGAGGCGACTTCGCGCGTCGACTCGGAGCGCGATCGCGGATTCCGATGGACGCGGCGGTCGAGCGGGGAGGTGCTATCGGCAAGGTGTTCAGCTGGACCGATCTGTTCTACCGACAACGCTGTTACATTTCGAACAATTTCCTCCAGCATCTCGATGACGCCGAGGCGCTGCTGCCGTTCTACAGTTGGGATCTCCTTCAATACAAGCTTTCGCATCAGTACCGAGTGTTCGACCACAACATCTACCGGACGATTTTTGAGCGCCATTGCCCGGCCCTGGTCGCCGTCCCGCATTCCTCCGAACTCCCGCCGCCACGTCACGGCCGTTCGAGAATCATCCGGCGATGGGCAGGACGACTGGTGCGCGACATGTCACGGCCGCAGGCCCTTACCCTTCTGGCCAAAAGACACTGCGCCTTGGTGGCGACGGCGTGCGCGTTTGGATATCGTGACGTCGAAAGTGCGGTGATGACGATGCAGAGACTGCACCTGTTCGAACGACGCGCGGCGGAATCGCGTCTCGACTTTGACTGGGACGCGGTGTGAAGAGCACTTCGGCGGCCGACGAGGGCCCCGGGGTGGCACCGAATGCGACGCCACGTGTCAGCGTTGTAATTCCCGCCTACAATTCGGAGCGATTCATAGCCGACGCCTTACGTAGCGTGGTGGCCCAGACCTGCCGCCCGCACGAAATCATCGTTGTCGATGACGGATCGACCGATGCCACCAGAGCTGTCGTCACCGCTGTGGGAGGGGACATTCGATATGTCTTTCAGCCGAACCAGGGCGTCTCTGCGGCCAGGAACACGGGCATTGCCAGGGCAACAGGTGAGCTGATCTGCTTTCTCGACGCTGACGACGAGTGGGAGCTGGACAAGCTGCGGACGCAGGTCGAATTCCTGGGTCAGCACCCGGACGTGGGCCTCGTCTTCGCGGATGAAGTCGAGTTCGACGTGAACGGCGTCCACTGTGGCTCACTGCTGTCGACGAGCCGGTTCTGTGCCGAACTCAGCGCCGGCGGCAGGATTGTCGACGCGTATCGAAAGGTGCTGAGCGAGAACTTCATCCCGACGAGCACGGTGATGGCCCGGCGAGAATGTTTTGTCGTCGCCGGAGGATTCGATGTGCGGCTGAAGGCGGCAGAAGATCGAGACATGTGGTCCCGGATCGCCGCGCATTTCCCGGTCGCCTGCGTTCCGGCCGTGCTGGGAAGGAAACGGATCGTCCCGTCGAGTCTCTCGCGCGATATCGAAATGACACTCCGGGGCAGGATCCTGTTGTGGACCAAAGCGCGGCAGACGTTTCCGGCGCTCGCGTCGCGGCGCATGATCAACTCTCTGCTCGGACCGACGTACCTACAGCTTGGTTACGTGCTTTTCGACAAGAAACAGCCGCGTGAGGCCCGGCAGATGGCATTCCGATGTCTCGCGACCTCGCGCGCACCCTACGATTGTCTTCTCGCCGCCAGTCTCGTCGTGTTCAGTTTTGCAGGGCGTGCGGTGGCCGAAAGACTGTTTCGAACCAAGAGGCGCCTGCTGTCACGGCGCCGTGCCGCGGCCGCCTGAAGGGCGAAGACAACCCGACGTGAAAGGAGTCCACCAATGAGCAGCGGGCCCGCTGCCAATAGCATCGTCGCCGAGTTCCTGGAGGTGTCCGACAGCGACATCGCGGCGAACCGGGACGAATTTGCTGCGATATTGAAGTTGATTCGCCGCTACCGTGCCGTCGATACGACGACACGCCTGCTGGAAATCGGCACCGGCACGGGCTGGTTCCAGATCCTCTGCCGCGAGGAAGGGATTCCTTCGTGCGGCCTCGAGATCGACGAACAGCTGGTCGCATATGCACGTCAGCTGGGCGCGAGCCATGGAGTGCAGCTCGACCTGCGAGCAGGAAACCTCGACGAAGTCGATCTGGGACAAGCCTGCTACGACGTCATCGTCGCGACATCGACCTTCGAGCACGTGCGCGACTGGCGTGGAGGCCTGGCCAAGGTGTACCGGGCACTCAAACCCGGTGGCGCGTTCTACTTCGGGTCGACCAACAAGTTCAGCTTCACGTCAGGGGAGTACAGCTTTCCGTTTTACGGCTGGTACCCTGACGCGGTACGGTATCGCCTTCGACAGTACTTCCAGGGTCCGCAAATCATGCAGTGGGGCATCGACTTCAATCAGTTCACGCATCCGCAACTGCGCCGGACCTTCAAGCGGCTCGGATTCCGAGGGATTTACGATCGCATCGATGCACTTGATCCTGACAACCTTGCCCACCCGACGTGGAAAAAGCGTCTCTTGTTGAAGACTCTGAAGACCGTGCCGGGAGCGCACGGCCTGGCGACGACGTTTGCGCCGACGACGCTGTTCGTCTGCGTGAAGTGACACTCCCGTGGTGCGACGGCTCGCTATACGGCGGTGGGGCGCTCGTCGTCCAGAGTGCCGGCGTGGCGTGATGTCGAGGCCGCGGCCAGCCGCGTGTAGAGCATCAAACTCCTGCGGACCATCACATCGTCCGTGAACGACTCCCGCACGCGCTGGTGGTTGAATACCCCCATCTGACGCATCGCGTCGGGCTTCTCCGTCAGCCCGATCATTGCCGCGGCGATGGCTCCGCGGTCGCCGGTCGGGCAGACGGCGCCGCCGCGGCCATCGATAATGAGTTCCCGATTACCGCCGGCATCGGTCACCACCGCCGGCAGTCCCATCGCCATCGCTTCCAGCAGCGCGTTCGAACAGCCTTCGATGTCCGAGGTCATCACCTTGACGTGTGAAGCGCACAGATACGCGGCCGGGTTGGAACAATCGGTGATCATCCGGCACGAGTCTTCCAAGTCGTGCTGCTGGATCAACTCTCGAATCGGCGCTTCCAGGCGACCCCGCCCGATCAATACCAGGAACAGCTTCGGGTTCGCGGCGCGTGCCTCGCGAAACGCCGAGAGCAGCACGTCGTGCCGCTTTTTGTCGCTGAGATTGGCGACGCAGACCACGACGGTGGCGCCGAGTGGAGCCCCGATGCGGAGTTTCGCCGACGCAATTGCGTCGTCGGCGGGGCGCTGCAGCCGCTCGTTCCGAAGGCCGTTATAGATCACCGTAATCTTGTCGGGATGTACGCCTTCAGCTTCGATGAGATACCGCTTGATCGCTTCCGCATTGCACGTAATGTGGACCGCGCTGCGCCGGACGAACTGATCGCATCGCAACCGTACGCCCACACGCCACGTATTCACGTCGCGCTCTGACTGCAGGATTGGCACGTCGATGCCGAGCCACTTCGTCATCGGCGTAAACATGGATGCGGCCGGCAGGTAGGCGTGTACGAGGTCTGGTTTGATGCCCGCCAGCAATCGGCGCAAGCGCAGCACCGTCGTGAAATCGTACTTGCCGTAACGGCCGGCGACGACGATCGGGACGCTGGCCGCGTCGAGCTCGGGACGCAGCTCCGTGCGATCGAAGATGGACACGACGTGGACCTCGTGTCCTGTTCGGCGCAAGCCTTTCGCCAAAGTGACAATCTGCTGTTCGGCTCCGCCGCAATCGAGCTGGTCGGTGACGAGTGCAATCTTCATCCGTCGTCCATCATCTGCGCCATGCCCGGTGGTGTTGCTCATGAAACGGATGACTCCGTCCAAAGCAATCCCCATGCCTTGGCGGCGCATAACAGGCGCGGTCGCACGCAGCAAGAGGGTGCGAAGTCCTTCGAGAATCAGACGTTTTTCACCCGACGCCGTAATCCTCGGGTGTGAATTCTAACCCCCGCATGCAGCCTCGCTATTCCTGCGAACGCCTCCTGCCGAAGCTCGCGTGGTGCGCCGACGTCGACCTCGCGGCTGGGACTGCCACTGTTCGACATGGAGAGTTCGTGGAAGTCGGCGACCAATTCTTCGTCGAAGGCGTGTGGAACGGGGAATTCGGCAGAGGAGGGTTTGCGTCGACAGAGTGTTTCTTCGGCAGCGGCGGCGTTCGGCGCGATGACTCCATCATTTTCGTCACTTCCTGCAGCACGACCGATGCGTTGTTCTACGCGGAACGGCCACATCGCGTCGTCGTCTCCAATTCCTTGCCCTTTCTCCTAGCCTCCGTCGATGACGAACTGGATCCCTCGTATTCCGAGTACTTTGAGTCTTGTGAGTCGCTCATTCGCGGCATCAACGATTACGACAAGACAGTCGTTACGCGGAACGGCGCCGTCCAGCGTCTGCTGTTCCGAAATCTACGCGTCAGCCGTCAGGGATGCAGCGAAGAGGACAAGCCACTGCCCGCATCGTTCGGTCGCTACGAGGACTATCGCGATTACCTGGAGCGTAACTACGCCAGCATCGTCGCAAACATTCGCAGTCCGCTCCGACGCCATCGTCTGAGCATCTTTTCCACGCAGTCGCGCGGCTATGACTCGACGGCCATCAATGCTCTGGCTGCGAAGTACGGCATCGAGCGGGTGTTCACGTCGGTACGGTCGAAGAGCATCGATCCCTTCGACGAGGCACGGGGACTCCGCCAGCCAAACGACGACGGGTCTGAGATTTGTCGTGTGCTCGGTCTCGAGTGCGTGCAGATTGACCGCACCTCATACACGCGCGATGGATTTGCCGACGAGCATCTGTACTACGCGAGTCAGGCGGCAAATCAGGACGCAAATCTGCGCGACATTCATCGGCACATTGATCATGCCGCCGTGCTGCTGACGGGCGTCCTTGGGGAAATCTGGTACGACGCAGCTGGATATGCGCCATGGCCGGGCTACGTCACCTCAGAGTTGAAACGCTTTGATGTCAGCGGGCATGGACTTGGCGAGGTTCGCCTGCGCGTTGGCTACATCCAGCTGGCATTGCCGTTTCTCGGCGCACAACGGCGTGAGGACATCTGCCGCATCACGAACTCCGCGGAAATGAAGCCATGGCAGGTCAATCCTGGCTACGATCGCCCGATTCCACGGAGAATTGCCGAGGAGCGTGGCGTGCCCAGAGAGCTGTTCGGACAGGTCAAGATGGGCTCCGTGGTGATGTTTCGCAAGCCCTGTCTGCCATACGGGGCCGGTTTGCGTCGCGAGTTCCTGAACTCTCTCGTCGCCAATCGCGTGATGCCGCGATGGCAGACACGCCTGTGGCCTGCGGTGCAGATTCTGAACAGTATGCTCGAATGCCGATCGCCGCGACGCTTCCGCGGCCTGTATTACTTGGAACGCGCCATCGCTCGCGTCCTACGCCGTCCGTTCCACTTCGGCTATGCGTGGAGTCGATGGAACGGTGCCTTGTACTGCTTCTGTGTCAACAAGTGCGCTGCCGAGTACTTGCAATCGATCCGAGAACGCGAGGTTGTAAACGGCACCGCGGCGCACGGCGACGGAACGCCAGGCGATCACGTCCGCAGCTACCGCGAGGGTGTGACGCCGCCCCTCAGCGAAGCTGTAAATCGACGATGAGCGGTGCGTGATCACCGCCGGCCGGGCTGCTTCGTACACGCGCGCTGGTGCAGGCCCACTGTTCGGACGCGAGGACATGATCGATGCGGATGCCGTGCAACGAAGTGAACTTCGTGTGACCAAATCCCCGCCCGCAAGTCGAGAACGTGTTGGTGAGGCGTCCCCAGTTCTGCCGGTAAATGTCGCTTTCCACGGGCAGGTTGAAATCGCCGACGACCAGCAGGGGCCGCGGGTCGTGCGTCGTGCGCGCGCGGGCGCTCTTTGAATCGCGCGCCGCTTCCTGCCGGTTCAGGCGAAAGTAGACGAGCGCGCGCCATCCGTATATCCGGAATGCCTCGAGACCACTGCGAATCGTTTCGAAGTGGACGTTCAGAACCTGAAACGATCCGCGCGGCCCATCCACCGCGAACCGCAGCGGGCGTCGGCCGGGCCGTTGCCACACCCGGGCAGGGTCGCTCTCGTCGAGGACTTCAAAGCGGAACCGGCTCACCAGACAGAGATCCCCTCCGTAATAGAACTCCCAGCCGAATCGTTTCGGCGCGAAGTCGTAGAACGGGCATTCCTGCAGCGCGGCGACATCAATCCCCTCCGACCTCATAAGGTCGTCAAGATCCTTCGCGGTTACCCGACTCGCACCGAGGTTAAAGGTCATCACGCGGATGTCCGCGACACCGCCGGTCCGTCGTGGGGCGTATCGGAAGTCCATGACGCCGAACACCAGGACACACGCCGTCACCAGCAGCACGCCGAGGGCCCGCAGTGCACGCTGCCGCCATGCAGAGAGCACCGCCCATCCCGCGAGCGGTATCAGTGGCGCCGCGGCGATCCACCGAGGTCCGAAAGCGAAGAGCGTGGCCGGCCACAGGCGATCGACGAGAAACTCGATGGCCAACCAGAGCGCCACTACCGCGGCCGCATACGCCCACACGACGCGGTGAAGAAGCCGCATCCCTCGCAAGTTTTTCAATGATACGCTCGGCGCCGAACGTGACCGCACCGCCGCCGTCTCGCCGCGATTGGGGTCTGTCCGCGGTCCTGTTGCTGGTAGTGTGTGGCGTTGCGCTGGCATTGCAGGGATGGCGGGGACGGATCCCGACTATCGACCTGGTGCCGCATTACCTGGATGCGGTCGCCTTCGTTCGCGACGGCGCCATCCCGACGCGCGGCACGATCAGCGGTTACCTCGCCTACAACCCGCCCGGCCCGACCTGGCTGATGGTGCCGGGTGCGTTCCTCACCGACGACCCGCGATTGATCGAGTTCTTCGTTTCGGCGCTGTTGTACGCCGCGACGATGCTGGGCATCTATTCCCTCGCCCGGACAGCATTCGGTCGTGCGACCGCAATTCTCGCCACTTCGTTGTACGCCTTTTCAGAAATCGGTCTGTTCGTCGCCGGTACTCTCTGGCCACGTGCTCCCATTCAGCCGTTTGTCGTCTGGATGGTGTACTGGCTGCAACGCTGGGCCGTGCGTCAAGAAGCCGGCGGTCTGCCAATGGCCCTCGGCATCTGGGCGGCGGGAATGTACGTCTTCATGGAGATTGCGCCGGCCATCCTGCTGGTGCCGTTCTTTTGGTACCGATACCGCCCGCCCGTACGCCTGACGCAAGTCGCCGTTGCCATCGTCGCCGGCCTGGCACTCTGGTGGCCGTATCTGGTCTACGAAGCGCAGCACGATTATCGCGATCTGCAGTCCATGGTGCTGCGCGCTGAGGTGGACGATTCGGCGCCGCGGGGCCAACAATGGTGCGATCGCCAACTCACGCTTATCGGCGCAGACGGACAGCCAGTTGCGGCGGCTGACCGAACTCCAGGAGCGCCGGAATCGGGCGGCGTCCTGCGACGCGCAGCGCTTGCCGGTTACCGCGGGCTGGTGCGGGTTCGGGGAGCGATTGACAACGCGATCACTGGAGCCGTCGGCGGAACCCTCCCGCATGCACCCGGCGCAGACGTCGTGCTCTTCGGAGCCGCCGCGCTTTCGCTCATCGGGGTCGCCTTGGGTTCGACCGCATTGGGTCCATTCGTGCTCTCACGACCAATCCGCCACTGGACCCTGGGCGTCGTCATCGGCGCCGCGTTCGTGGGAATGGGGGTCGTGGCGCCATATTTACTCGTGCCGGTCCTCAGCGCGGACGGTTCGATCGAGCGGGCAACGCGTGATGCGCTCGACACGCTCCGAATGCTGTCGGTCGGAGCTGGAGTGCTGCTTATCGTCGTGCGGCCGTTATGGATGGGGCTGGCGCGCGTGACGGCGACGCTGCACGGCACGTCGGCAAGCTCGTCGACACAGCGATTCCTGCTGTTCGCGGTAGTCGTCCCTTGGGCCGCACTGCTGGTACTCGTCGAGCCCGAGCGCAGCGAGCGCTTCTGGTGGCTGTGGCCCCTCGTCGCCATTTTCCTCGCCGCGCTCGTCTTTCATAGTGTCGGCACGGAGACAGTTCGGCGCAGGCTGGTAGCGGCCGTCGTTGTCGTCATCCTCATGGCCGCAACATGGGTCACTCCAACAAATATTGCACGCCTCGAATCGTGGCGTACGGCTGGATGGGCGGGGCACGACGCCGACGAAATCCGTGCCGTTGAGTACGTCGCCGCCCGTGCCGGTGGAAGGCGCGACGTCCGACTGGGGTATCAGGTGCCGTTCTTCCGCGGCATACCGGGCCTGAGCGCGGTCGATTCGCGTTTCAAAGTCGGCGCTGAACTCGATCTGATGCTCGCCTACAAACATGGAATCGCCAACATGAGCCGATGCGCTGAAGGCGTCAGTCCTTCTGACGACTACCGGCTGGTCGACGTAACGGGCCACGCGCCGCCAGGGACCTATCGATTCGTCGCCTTGCCGGGCGCCGGATTTCGGCCCGTCCGCCGGTTCGGGACAACCGAAGTATTCGAGCGCAGCGCGCCTTATTGACTCGAACGACGAGGGCCCTTCGTTCGAAACCAGAACGAACATCCGTAGGGTTCCGCCCCCGTCATCCATTCCGCCGACCACAACGGCTCCAGAATGCCGCGCAGTTCCGGGTCATCGCTCGCGAACGCACACGGCAGCACAATTTCCAGGCGTTCTCCACCAGCGAGAAGATACGCGGCCAACAGGTACTGTTCCGAATAGAACCGGTCGCTCCATTGCGGCGGGTAGTCACAGGGCAGCGTCACGTCGTGCACCTGAACGAGCACGCCCGGCCTGAGACGCGGAACAACGTCCAGGAACAACATGGTGACGTCGGAGTTCATGAGCGTTCTGTGAGAACTGTCGATGAACAGGATGTCGCCGGGCTGCAGGATGTCGAACGTGTCAGGCTCGACGCTTTCCACCGGTTGTCGAATCACGTGATCGCAGATCTCGTCGATCTCAGCCCGTGGGCTCGGATCGATCGAGGTAATCCGCGTCCGCAAGCCGTGATCGCGAATCGCTCGGCGTGCGAACTTCGTGGAATTACCGGATCCGACCTCGAGGTATTGCGCCGGATTGTTCAGGGCCAGCAGCCCGTAGAGTGCGATGCTGTCGAGCGCGGGTAGCCAGTCGTTGATCCAGTAAGGTTCGCCCGGCGGGTGTGACGCCGGTGGCCGGGCAGGGATTCGGCTGAAGTTGGCGGTGAACGGCAGGAACGAGCGCAGGCACTCTGCGTACGCAGTCCTGTGTTTCGAGATCACCGCATACAGATGCGGGTTCGGCCGTTGCTCGTCCCAGCGCGGCCGCGCGTCGGTCGGGTACTCCAAGACGATGACGTTGTGCGGAAATGCTTTCCGGACAACCCGGGCGAGCGACTTGCCGAACGACTGATGGCGTTTGAGTCGATTGGCGAGAAAATCTCCAAGACTCATCGAGTCTCGCGCTTCCGAATCGCCAGTGACAGGTGTGGGACTGCCACAATACCGGTCACTTTCTCGATCGCCTTGAAAGTCAGCTTCATTGCTTTCTTAACGGCTACCTCGCGAGATGCAGTCGAGACTCGATACCAGAGATCGACGTGGTCACTGCAACCCTGTCGAGAAGGGCGAAGCAGTTCCGCGTCAGTCCCCAGGAGACGCATGACCTCTCGCATCGTCCCGCCGCGGATGCCCTGCCTCAGCATCGTCTGCCATGATGTTCCCTTCGGGGTTCGGGGAGACAGATGCGCATACCTCCATGCCAGCGTGTCGGGCAGATAGTTCAGCAGCGGCAGATCGGTCGTGTGGTTTTCCAACGGGAACCACCGGTATGGCGTCTGATTCAGGAACAGAACGCCGCCGGGCTTCAAATATCGCCACACCAGAGGCATGACGACCCTGCGCTCGTCCGGGAGGAGATGCTCGAAGACCGCTGGAAGGATGACGAAATCGAAGGGGTCGAGCGGCGGCAGCTCGCTCGCGCTCGGCGACACGTAGAAGGTGACCTTATGCGACAGCCCACGGAACTCTGCTCGCCGGCGCGCGAGCGCGACGAACTCCTCCACCAGGTCAACGCCGACGATCTCGCCAACGCCTGGAAACATGCGCGCCAGCGTCAGGGAGGATGAGCCGGATCCGGAGCCAAAATCGAGCACCCGCCGGCCGGCGAACGCTTCGGCGGAAACGTAACTCAGGATGTCCCACTCGAAGCTCTGTTCGATATAGGCGGGATCTTCCTCACGCATCAGCTCGTCGCAGAGATACGCCACGCCCTTGACAGCCAGCGCTTGCTCGATGACGTCGAGCGGGTAACTGGTGATGCACTCGCGCCGGGGGCAGAAGACATCGGCCCTCGGTGTGCATTGGACATGGTTTCCGGTGGGCGTCGATCGCACCGCGATCACGCCGTCGCCGTGCTCAAATGTCCGTGTGATCTCTAACATCAACCATCTCTATCGGCTGGGTGCGGCATTATCCCACCGGTCTGATCGTTGCCAGATCCGGAGGATATCCAGGAGCGCGCGCACGCCGTGGCGGAGCCGGACCTTCGAGCCCGCGACGTCGACCCATCTCGTCAACGGAAATTCGTAGATGCCGGCTCCTCGACCGTTGTGGGTGAGCGTGACGTAGCGGGCGAGTATCTCGACGTCGAACACCCACTGCGAACGAAATGGTGTCGCGAAGACTTCACGGATCAACGCGTTGGCGCGGAAGATCTTGGCGCCGCATTGCGTGTCGTAGACATCAAGCCCAAGTGCCAGCGACGCCGCGGTGGCGAACACACGGCCGGCATAGTGCCTCATCGCATGCCGATCGATGCGTCGCCCCAGCAGCTTGACACGGGCGCCCATCACGACATCGATGTCGGGATTGCCGTCGAGCACGTTCAGGAATTCGTCGACGGCGTCGAGCGGCGTTGCCAGATCGGCGTCCCAGTAGCCGACGAAATCTGGCTGCATGTCGAGCGCCGCCTGGATCCCATGCTGAACAGCTGCTGCCTTTCCCACATTGCGCGGCAGCACCAGCGCCGTAGTCCGTCCGGCCCCGCGGTGCGCGACGTCGTCAAGAACCGTCGCCGTCCCATCTGTACTGCCATCATCGACAAACAGAAGACCGACATCCGTCCGTGACGACACAAACGCCAGGAACGCCTCTGCATCGAGGCGTGCGGCTTCGTTGTAGCACGGGACGACGAGCTGCAGGCGGGCGGCCACGTTCTCGAGATTTTATCGGCCCTGGCGCGTTCGACCGCCAGTGCGCGCGGCTTTGGCGTTACACTTCGCGGATGGCGTCGTTGCCGCCGAAAACGCTCCGGCTGGTGTCACTTTTCGTCGCCGCCGTGTTGGTGACGTCTGCCGGTTACGCGCAGTTCAGGAGCCGCGGCTTCGACGTCCTCGGTGCCGGCAGCGGACTCGCACCACGCGAGTTTCCTGATCGGGACTTCACCATCTGCCGGCTCGTCTACACCGAAGCGCACCGTTTCGAGGGCGGTTGGCGGACCGATTACCCGCTTGGCGATCGGAACCTGTCCATCCGCTTCTCCGAGCTGACCAAGACACGTGTCAGCCACGCCGGCGACGGCTCCAGGAACCACTATCTGGTGCGTATTACCGACGACCAGTTGTTTCAGTGCCCGTTCCTGATCGCCGGCGACGTCGGCTCGATGGGAATCAGTGCGACGGATGCGGAGCGCCTGCGCGCCTACTTCCTGAAGGGCGGCTTCATGTGGACCGACGACATGTGGGGCACGGATGAGTGGGAGACCTGGGAGGAGGAAATCGCCAAGGTATTTCCGCCGGCCGAGTACCCGATTGTCGACGTGCCGGTCAGCGATCCGATCTTCCGCTCGCAGTTCGTCGTCGATCACATGCCGCAGATTCCGAACTATCCCTACTGGCGGCGCAGCGGCGGTGATACCTCAGAACAGGGTGCCGACAGCAAGGTGCCGGTGTTTCGCGCCATCCGCGACCACAAGGGCCGGATCATGATCGCCATGACCGCCAACACTGACATCGCCGACGCGTGGGAGCGCGAAGGGGAGAACCCGGAGTACTTCTACCGCTTTTCGCCGACGGGCTATGCGCTCGGCATCAACGTCCTGCTCCACGCGCTGACCCACTGATTCCAGCCTCGCCGAGGATCGACGTGTCGATGAATGCCGCGAGTTCAGCACGCGTCCGCGGTGTCCGTTGCTGATTCGCGGCGACCCACTTTTCTTCCTCCACGACGATGTCGAGCAGGTCGGTCGGGATCCCGAACGGAAACGCATGGTGCTTCCACCCTCTGGCGATCTGCGCTTCGGGATGTTTCGTGATCCGGCTGATGAGAGGGAAGTAAGGGGCTGGAGCCTTCTCGAGCAGGGTGGTGGACGTTCGTAATGCGCGGACGAATTCGACGAGCTCGGATCGACGCCGCCGGTCCTGCAGGACGTCAGTCGTCGAGTAGACGCTGAAGAACTCACGATAGATCTTGTTGTCCTGAAAGACGACAGCGTCGGAGCCCAGCGCCGCGACAGCGTTCTCGGACTCGGGCTCCCACATGGAAATCGCATCCGCGTCGCCCTTCACCACCGCGGCCGCCATTGCTGTCGCCGGCGCGTTGACCAGGGTCACGTCCGACTCGTTGAGTCCGGCGGAACGGAGCATCGCGACCAGGTAGTAGTGCGCCGAGGTGTTGCGCGGGACGACAACGCGCTTTCCTTTGAGATCCGCGAGGCGCGTAATTCCCGCCGTCCGCTTCCCCACGATCCTGTACAACCCCTCGGCGAGCGTGAAGAGCAGCCGCACGTTCGGGTTGTCGCGCAGCACGACGAGCATCTGCGTGGTGGCGTTGGTTGCAGCGTGTGCGCCGTCGTTGGCGAGCGTTCGCACGCCGCCGTTGATGTACTGCATGCGCGATCCGAATGGCCCTTCGTCTGTGATGTAGACGGGCGCCGCTTCGAGCGTTGCGGTCGAGCACGCGACCGTGAACAGCGCGTTCGGACCGAGCGGTTGCGGCGGGGACGGCGCTGCCGCTGTGGCGACGACGCACAACGCGGCCAGCAGACTTGCGGTTACGCGCATCGACGTCAACGCTGGTGAGCCCTACCGCAGCCGGATGAACGCGAGAGCATTATTGGCGTTCATCGGAATGACCAGTTGATTCGCGTCGGCGTCGTAACACATCGACGCCGGATTCGGGATGTTCTGTGCGATCAGCTCGGCCGGGCGGTTGGGCCGAATGCGCGAGACGCCGCCGTTCTGCACGCTGCTGACGTACTTGGTCCCGTCCTTCATGATCACCAGGCCGTCATTTCCCGCCTGCACGGCCTTTTCGGTTCGAATCGGTTTGCCCTCTTTCGAGAACGTGACGACGTCCTCGGTGCCGATGTTGACGACGACGATGTTGCCCTGCTGGTCGAAGGCGATGCCGTTGGGCTGACGCAGCGGTGCGCCCTGGAAGAAGATTGACGCGGTGCCGTCGGGCGTGATCTTCCACACCTGCCACGTCGTCGCGTCCGGATTCTGACCGCCGGCACCCGTCTGCGTCGCGTAGATCGTCCCGTCGTCGGCGACTTCGATGTCGTTGAATCCCGTCGATTTGTCGACGCGGATCGAGCGGCCCGGCATGCCGCTCTGCATGTTGAAGCTCCGGATCACGGATACCGCCGGGTCGTTGGGGCCGGTGCCGCCGTCGCGGTCGGCCAGGTAGAGCACGCCGTTGGCGATGTCGCTGCCGAGCGGTTCGTTGAGCACGAGCGGCGGCGTCATGGTGTCGCGTGTCGGCCCCGGATTCTGGATGCCGACCCACCGTGAGGTGTGGACGGACCCATCGTGATTGAGGAACGTGATCCACGCGTCATTGGTCCGTACGTTCTGGCCCACGCCACGATTCGGCACGACGATCACCTTGCGGACCGGGTCGTAGGAGCAGCTCTCGGCCGAATACACCGACCCATACACCTTGACGTTGTCGGACATCGGGTTGAACGCGCCGTCGGCAGCCGGGTTGATCGGCAGGCCGAGGCGGTTGCCGACGAAGTAGGGGGTCGGCCCGGCTGGTGCCGCCGGGGCTGCCTGCTGCGCCAGCGCAGTGCCAAGGGCAAGTCCGGCCAGCAGCGCGCTGCCCGCTGTGGCAATCAATCCCTGTCGTCTCATGTATGTTCTCCTCCGTGCTGCGTGCGAGAGGTGACTATACAATCTTCGACTCGACAAACGTTCGAACAGGCCAGGTCGGAGGCAATCAAGCGCGTTCGCTGATGGCGCACGTCATCTCGTTCACAACCGCACGGTTCGACATTTCGAAGGAACCGGCGAACAATCCGAATCCAATTGCCGGCCACAGCGTGCTGGAGTGGCTGCGACCGGAGTTGGAAAGGGCCGGCTATCGGACGACGGCGCCGGCCACCGAGGACTGGGGTTGGTACATCGACGCCGAGGGCCGTGGCGGCCTGTACCTTGTAGGCGCCAGCGCCGACGCCACGGAACCGGCGTCGGACGTCGCCTGGACCGTTCAGGTGCACAAGCACCGTTCGCTGAAAGACAAGCTCCTTGGCGGAAACAAGATGACGAACGATGATCCGCTCTCGACGCTGATCGAGCGCATCGTCCGGGCGGATACGGCCATCAGCGCGGTGTCCGTTGATCGAGAAGAATGACTAATCCTTGACGGCAACGATCACGCCGTCGCGGATCGGGATGACCGAGGTCGTCCAGTGCGGACTCGTCGTCAGCAGGCGAGTGAGTTCGCGGACCCCCGCAGTGTCGGCGGACGTGTCCTTCGCATCGAAAATCCGGCCGCTCCACAGCATGTTGTCGACGATGAGGACGCCGCCGGAGCGCAGTTTCGATTCGATGACCGGCAGCGAAGCGGGGTAGGCGTGCTTGTCGATGTCGTTGAAGATCAGATCGAACGGTCCGTCTTCGGATCGCAGCGCATCGATCGCTTCACGGACGTGGTATTTCACGAGGCCGTCATAGCCCATGACGCCGAGATAGACGCGCGCCCGTTTCGACAGCTGCTCATCCCAGACGACGTGATGAACGACGCCGCCGCCGTTCTCTTCGACAGCGCGGGCAAAGAACGCCGTCGAATAGCCGAACCCTGAGCCGAGCTCGAACACCCGGCGAGCACCGATCAGGCGCGCGAGCTGATAACAGAGGTGCCCGACAACGGGACCGATGATCGGGAAGTCCTGTTCGCGCGCGTAATTCTCCATCGCCACCAGCTCGGGATGACGTGCCGGGACGAGACGTTCCAGGTAATCGCTGACTTCGCTGGTGATGATTGCCGACATGGCGCGATCGTAACGCACGCGGCGGGTCCGCACATCGCGGCCGTTTGATATAGTCGCCGAACAAACCGAGGACACGACCGTGCCGACACGATATCCACGCGAGCAGATGCATCGCATCAAGTACACGAAGCTCACGCCGGAGCAGATTCTGTCGAAGCTCTCGCCAGCGGCAAACGGCCCGACCAGCGCATCGGCGCTCTCGGATGTGTTCGCTGACAAGACGTTGAAGATCGTCCTCGACAACGGTCCAACGCTCCGCTATCGGTTCGCAGACCGCAATCGCCTCTCGTTTGCAGAGACCGACGACGCGACGACGGTGCAGGCGGGTTACGGTGCGCTGACGCTCGATCGGCTGGTGCTCTTCTCACACATTATTCCGCGCACGCAGCGCGGCTTCACCGTCATCGTCGATCAGGACACGAACCTCGTCACCGCGTTCGAGACGTGGTTCAGCGGCTATCAGGACAACCGCGAGGTGCAGCGGCAGATCTACTACGGCTACGTCGAGGTGCCAGGGGCCCCGCCCGCCACGCGGCACGGGATCACCAATCGCATTGAAGGCAAGGGCTTCTACTGGAAGCAGGACAACGGCATCGAGACGCTCGAGTTCTATCCCTCCGTTCTCTACTCGAACTTCGTCGAGCTGACACGTTTTGGCGGCGAACTGAGCTGGTGCGCGCCGACCGACTACATCAAGATCTCCGACGACAAGTACATCTACTCGCGTGTCGAAGCCGAGTTCTCCGGCACGATGACGACCTATCTGCTCGATCCAAACCGCCTCGAGCAGGTCGGCGTCCGCCTTGGCTTCGACGACACCGACACCCTCGAGTACTACATGTTCAGAGGGCGCGGCGAGTGGCTCGGTCAGATCGCGCAGTTCGAGCCGTTCGGCGACGTCGGCACGACGATCGTCCAGGGCGGCAACAACCGCGCGGCCGCGCCGGCTGCCAGGGGAGCGCGCTCTGTGTACCGGCCGCTGAAAACGAATCCGATCATGACGCGCGCGGAGGTTGACGCGGCGATCGCCAGGAACAAAACGTTGTTCGACCCAAAGAACGCCATGGCGGGCAACAAGGGGCCGACCAGCACGTTCCTTGCCGGCAAAGAGCTGACGCTTCGCTACGACAACGGGCAGGCGTTCAATTACCGGTTCGACGACGTGCAGAAGCTGCGGTGGCGTGGCGAGGGCAGCGACACGGCCTGGCGCGAAGAGCGGTACGAATCCTGGGAGTCAGCGCCCGGCGTCATCATGTTCGGGCATCTGCTCGGCGGCGCGCCCGATCACGACGCCTTCTCAATCGTGGCCGACTTCGACAACGGCCTGGTCACGACGCTGCACGGCACGATGGGGACGCCGTACATGGGAAATGAAGCAGCGGTCAAAACGTTGTTCGGCGTCGTCGAGATGAAAGGCCTGACGCCGCCGCCGAAGTATCGCCGCCATCAGTTCACCGACGAACTCGTCGGTCGTGCCATGAGCTGGAACTACCAGCAGGGTCTGACGTCGATGCACCTCTATTCGACGCCCCATTCGCTCTCGTGGATCATCTTCCTGAACAACGGCGCTGGCGGGCTGGAGTGGAGCGGCCCGGCCTCGTATGTGAAGATTCGCGACGAGCTGTACTTCGCCTATTGGCTCGAGGAGGCGTGCAACGGAACGCTCGGCACCATTCTGATCAACATGCGGACGATGAGGAACTGCGGCATCGATTACAGCGCCGGTCCAAATGGTCTGCGTCTGAGCATCGTCGGCGCGCACGCACGTCACGCCGGTCGCTTCAACTCGCTGAAGTATTTCGGCGCAAAGGCATAGGTGGCGCCATGAGCACTCCGTCCCGATCCACACGTCGTTCGTTCATCGCGGTCGCGGGCGCGGCACTGTCGGCTCCGCTTGCCGCGGTGGCAGCAACACGTCGCGCGCGTATCGAGCAGCCGGATCCACTGAAGATGCGCCTCGAACAGCTGGAGGACCTCAATGCGATCCGCGCGTTGAATCAGGACTACGCCAGGCTTGTCACCACTGGATCGAGCGAGCAGCTCGCCGCGTTGTTCGACGATCCGTCCGACGCGACGATCGCCAGCGGCGTCACGCGGATTGGCGCCGACATCAGTGACGAGGACGCGATCGAGGTGGCGGCGGATCGGCAGACGGCCACCGCGCGTCTTCGCCGGATCGTCCAGAGCGAGACCGCGATTGGCCCGAGCTGCACGCTGGTCGAGATGGCGCGGCTGCAGGGTGGCGGCGTCGTCGCCTCGGTCGACGCTGCCATCTTCGAGAACGTGTACGTCCGACGCGATGGCGTCTGGAAGTTCCAGAGCGTCCGGCGGCGCTCCGCGTAGGCTGGCGATTGTGGCCGGACCTGTGCTTGCGATCTACATCGATCGCGTCGCGATCGCCTGACCGCGTCAGCTCTCACCTCGCCCGACGCTCAGTTCATCCGCCTCGCTGTGAAGGCGTTCGGACCGAGGGCACCGAACACACCGTCGCGCCCGCGCGCGGCGCCTGGTGGCACGTCGACCTCTCGCGTGACGTCCAGTTCATCTCCCTTGACCGTTCCGCGGAACGTGATCGTCCGTGCACCGTCAGGGCTGATCGCCTGGAAGGTCAAGATGGCGGCTTCGATGCGGCCATTGAAGATCGGCACCGGCGAAGCGGGCGGGTTCGGCCCAGCCACGCTCGACGTAATCGTACCCGTCAGAGCTGCGCCGTCGACGGCGATGTCGAAACGAACCGTCGACTCAGGGCCCGGCAAGACAGCCTCCCAGGTTCCCACTGCCGCATGTCCGCTGGCGGGCCCGGTGATGGAAAGCACCAATCGTCGGAGATCCAGATTCCTCGTTTCGAACGCCATTGGCGTGGTTGCGGCGATGCACGACGCATCGGGTTGGCGTCGCGGGTCGTGCAGAAAGCCCAACAGGATCGACTCGTAACAGGGTGACGTGACTTCGACGGCGTGAACGAGCCCAGGGAATTCGTACACGAAGGAGCGTTGCAACGTTGCCGCAAGCAATCGGCCGTAGGCGGGTGGCGTCCGGTCGTCGAACTCGCTCGTGAGAATGAGGGTCGGGATGTCACTGCGAACCGGCGCATACGTCGACGCGTCGGCGAAGCGCTCCTGCCACAATCCGCACGCGTCCAGCAGATTTGTTTCGGGCACGAACGGCAAGGCCAGCTCTCGTCTCACTGCCAGCCATTCCGCGCGCAGCTGCGGCCCACAGACGTCATAGGTCGAGACCAGCATCAGCGTCGGATTGAGTGCATCGACATCCACGTTGACGAGCGCCCGTGCAGCCTTTGCCGTGTCGCCCCGCAGCAGCTCGTGGATCAGCAGCGGGATGCGCGGCACGAGCCGCGCGCCTGCCAGTTGCTTCTGGAGTTCGCTCACGAAACGCGGGCCGTCCAGGCGGACCGTTGTCGTGGTCACACCATTGTGGACCGGCACGTCGATCGGATGGGCACTCAGCGCGTCATAGAGGGTGTAGAAGTCGCGTTCCACCGACGGAAAGGCGGCCGCACACGCCGGCTGCGCCGCGCACGCCTTGAACACACGTTCCACTGCACGCTGGAGGGAGAGCGGATGTTCGGCGCGAACACGCGGTCCCGGGGGTAACGGCCCGCTGAGCGCCACAGCACGGACGCCGGCTGGATCGCGGCGCATCAGCTCCAGTGCCAGACGCGAGCCGTACGACACGCCGTAGACATCCCAGGACGTGTAGCCCAATGCCCGGCGAACATCGATCGCGTCGGCGGCGTTTGCCGGCGTGGTGAAGGCAGCGGGCTCGATGCCGTCAGCCTTCATGCTCGCGACGCACGCACGCGCAGTCGGGCCATCCACGCCGTCGAACCAGCGTTTATGCTCGACCACCTCCGGGCACAACGTCGGCTCGGAAAAACCGGCACCGCGTTGATCGTAGATAACGACATCGCGGTCGCGAGCCAGATGCCAGCGAACCGCGTTGAAGGGGAACCGCGAGGCGATGCCGTTGGCGCCAGGTCCCCCGTGCAGATACACGATGGGCGGCGCTGCGGATGGCTGACTCGCCCGTAGGATGACAACGGCGAGACGGATCGTGCGTCGCTCTGGCGCTGTTCGCAGCGCAGGAACGACAACGTGGCCACACTCGATCTTTCCTTCGTAACCCCATCTCTCGACGACCGCGAAGCACTTACCTGGTTGAAACCGTGCTGTGGTGCTCTGCCGGCTCTGCGCGGCGACGACTGCTGGGACGAAGAGGACCAGGCACGCCACAAGCTTCATGGAACCCCCTTGTTATGCCTCTGTTTGTGAAAACGTGATTCCAGGCGAACGGGGGCCACGCGCTCCGTGTCCCCTTCTCAGGTGGTCTTCCGTATTACAGGGAGAGGGACACATGATGCTCCGCGCCTCTCTGATCGCCGCGCTGACAGCGGCGCTCTCCTTCGTCGTCGCTGCGCAAACCGGACCCGCGCCAAGAATCTGGACCGATTCCGCCCTTGCCGACTGGGCGACACCGATCGCGACGCTGAACGTACGTCCTGCTCACATCTCCGAGCGCGAGTATTACGCGCTCCCCGGCGACAATTTCCGCACGTATCCCGTCTACCACCCGGACGCTGAACCACCGGGCTACTGGGAAGAGCTGCAGAAGAAGAAGCCGGAGCCGCTCGTGGACGTCTCGACAATTCGGACGCGGGCCGACTGGATTGCTGCCGGCGAGCGGGCGTTCCGCGAAATGGACGGCTTCTGGAGCCGCACCACTGATGCCGCTGTCATCGCGCAGGCTCGCGACGCGCGATCATTCGACGGCGCCTTGAAGCTTGCCGATGGTTCCGCGTACGGGCCGCGTTGGGTGGTGACGCCTCAGGGAGTGATGCTGTCGTACGTCGCTTGCGCCAACTGCCATCGATCGTTTCGACGCGACGGGACCGTTCTGCCTGGTGGGCCGCGCGGCCCGCGGCCTGCTGGATCGCCAGGCGTCACTCCACGAGTGCCCGGCGCACAGGGGTCACCTCCGGTGATGCAGCGCTACTTCGTCGGGGATTCGATCGCGACGATCGCATGGCGGTTGTTCACCGTTCCGTGGGCGCCCGACGATCGCGTCGAGCGTCTGCGCGACGCGGAGTCGCAGGAATTGCGCGTCCTGGCCGCGAACGACGATCCCGGCATTTTCAATCGCCCGCATGGCAGTCCGTTCTATGCGACGAAGATCCTGGACCTGCAGAACCTTCGCTACAGCCACTACATGGACGCCACTGCCACACACCGGCTTCGCGGTCCGGAAGACGTCGCCCGATACGCGGCGTTCATTTCAGGTGCGGATCCGATGGAGTTCGGCTCGTATCACATCCTGTCCGACCCGCAGCGAACGCTCCGCTTCCGCTACGCCGACGAAGTCCTCTACTCGATCGGCATGTACCTGATGTCGCTGGAGCCGCCGCGCAATCCTGACAGTGCGCCGGCCTCCACGCTCGCGCGCGGCGAGCAGGTGTTCCGCCGCGAAGGCTGCGTGAACTGCCACACCCCGCCCGATTACACCAATGGCCGGTTGACGCTGGCCCAAGGATGGCAGCCGCCGACCAGCCATCCGAACCACGACGACATCCTGCCGGTGTCCGTGGAGACGGATCCCGGTCTTGCCCTCAGGACGCGCAAGGGCACGGGCCTCTACAAAATTCCGTCACTGCGCGGCGTCTGGTATCGGCCCCGGCTGCTGCATGACGGATCACTGGCCAGCCTGGAAGAGATGTTCGACCCGGCCCGTCTGCGCGCGGATTATGTGTCGAACGGCTGGCACCCACCGGGCACCAGGGCGCGCGCCGTCAGCGGACATGTCTTCGGGCTCGGACTGAGTCCTGAGGACAAGGCTGCACTGCTGGGATTTCTCAGAAGCCTGTAATGCGGCGCAACGCTATAATCGCGGCCCTTGGCCGAGATGGAAAGTCTGTTCGGGGCGATCTACGACGAGCTGCGCATTCTGGCCCGCCGCCAGATCGCGCGTCTGCCGCCGGGACAGACTCTTTCGCCGACGGCGCTCGTGCACGAAGCATACGTAAAGCTTGCAGACCATTCCGCGCGCGGCCTCCGCAGTCAGCAGCACTTTCGCGCGCTGGCGGCGCGGGCGATGCGGCAGGTGATCATCGACTACCTGCGACGTCGGCACACGCACAAGCGCAGTCCGGGTCCTCCATTAGCCACGCTCAGCGACGTCGCCATGCCGGCCGACGCATCAGGAGAGGATCTCCTCGCCCTCGACGAAGCGCTGCGGCGGCTGGAAGCGCTCGACGAACGGCAGGCACGAATCGTAGAGATGAGGTTCTTCGCCGGTCTCGACGTCGACGAAGTGGCCGGAGCCCTCGGGATCTCCGAGCGAACGGTCAAACGCGAATGGCAGAAGGCGCGCGCGTTCCTGTTCGATGCCCTGCGCATCGCCTGAAGGTCCGCGGCCGTTGCGCTGCCATTCATCACACACGGCAATGACCATGTCAGTCATTGCGGGCGCGCACCGATGACACCCGAAGAGTGGAAGCGTATCTGCGCCGTTCTCGACCAGGTGCTCGACGCGCCGGCTGATGAACGCGCCGCTGCGCTGGCCGACGCGTGCCGTGCTGAAGGCGTCGACGTGACGGACGCGCGGCGATTCCTGATAGACGAAACGCGCTATGCAGGATTTCTCTCGGCCGTCGATCCGGCGGTGCTGTCAGACGCGTTTGCATCGATGGGCGCCGAAACGCTGACAGCGGGAACGCGTCTCGGCGTCTACGAGATTGTCGGGCCGCTCGGCGCGGGTGGCATGGGCGAAGTGTATCGGGCGCGCGACGCGGCGCTCCGCCGCGAGGTCGCGTTGAAGCTGCTGCCGCCGCTGTTCACGAAAGACCCTGATCGCGTGGCCCGCTTTACCCGGGAGGCACATGCGCTCGCCGCCCTGAGCCATCCGAATATCGCCGCGATTCACGGCCTCGAGCAAGGCGACACGCCAGCCTTGGTCCTCGAGCTCGTCGAAGGATCGACCCTCGCCGAGCGGCTGGCTCTCGGCGCCATTCCCCTCGACGAAGCGCTGCCGCTGGCGCGTCAAATTGCGGAAGCGCTCGCGGCCGCGCACGAGCAAGGGATCGTCCACCGCGATCTCAAGCCCGCCAACATCAAGATCCGACCCGATGGACTCGTCAAAGTTCTGGACTTCGGTCTAGCCAAGTTCCTCGAATCCGATGCACTCGGAGGCGAGAGCGCCGGGCTGCCGACGGTCACGAGCCCGGTTGCCACACGTATCGGTACCATCGTCGGCACGGCGGCCTACCTTGCGCCCGAGCAGGCGAGGGGGCACACCGTCGACAAACGCGCTGACATCTGGGCATTCGGCTGTGTGTTGTTCGAAATGCTGACGAGCCGGCGGCTGTTCGAGGCGGAGACCGTTTCCGACACGCTGGCGCTTGTGCTGACGCGCGACCCCGATTGGACCTCTTTGCCGGCGAGAACGCCGGCGTCTCTCCGCCGCCTGTTACGCCGCTGTCTCGTCAAGGATCAGCGGAAGCGACTCGCCGATATCAGCGATGCCCGTCTCGAGATCGACGATGCATCGAAGATCGCCGCGCCCACCGCGGCTGATGAAACGGCGGCGGAATCCGGGAAACGCGTCCGCTGGAGATTGCCGGCAGCGATCGCGGTCAACGCCGCGGCGCTGATTGCATTATGGGTCTGGCTGCAGCCGCCGGTTCCACCTCCGCCCGTCGTCATGCGCTTCACGGCGCCCGGACCTCCCAACCGGCCGAGCCTGCCGGTGCTGTCGCGGGACGGTTCACAGTTCGCCTTTCAACGCCAGGGACCCAGCCCGGACGCAGGTTTGCCAAGCCGCGTGATTTACATCCGCAGGATGGAAGAACTCGAGGCCCACGCACTGCCGGCCAGCGACAATGCCATGGATCCGACCTTTTCTCCGGATGGCAAGTGGCTGGCGTACTTGACGAGTTCGTCGGCGACGCGCACACCGCAAGTAAGTAACGTGCGCCAGCTGAAGAAGATCTCCGTCGCCGGCGGTTTACCGCAGACACTTCTGGAGGGCATCCCACCGGGCCCCACGGAGCGCACGTGGAATGACGACGACTGGATCTACTTCACCAGCATCGACCGTCTGCTGCGCGTGCGATCGTCGGGTGGCACGGCAGAGACTTTGGCGACGCTCGATCGTGAGCGTGGTGAATTTCAGTTCAACGCTCCACAGCCGCTGCCTGGAGGAAAGAGCGTCGTGCTGTCGGTGGCAACGAATGGCGACCGGCCCGAAACGCGCGTCGTCGTGTTGGATCTCGAGACAAGAGAACGGCGAACGCTTCTGGAGAACGCCGGCGTAGCGCGATATGCACCATCAGAGCCGCGCGCCGGCCGCGGACATCTCATTTATGGACGCAACGGCGCGCTGTTTGCCGCACCGTTCGACGCCGTTCGTCGACAGTTGACCGGCGTCCCGGTTCGCGTGATCGAGGGCGTTCGAGGAGTAAGTAGCAACCCCAATAGTCGTAACGCTTCGTTCGGGTTCTCATTCACGGGTACGCTCGCCTATGTCCCTGAAGCGGCCGTGGACGTCATGCCGGTATGGGTCGACCGTCGAGGGACGGCGATCCCGCTACCGCTTGTCCCCGGCCAGTACTTCGCGGCAAGACTTGCGCCCGACGATGACCGCATCGCCCTGCTGATCCGGCGCGGAACCGACAATGCGGAAACCGATTTGTGGGCGTACGAATTCGCCCACGCAACTCTGACGCGACTGAGCTTCGATGGCGACAACGACAGCCCGGTCTGGGCGCCGGACGGTAAACGGCTGATTTATGTCGCCGACATGCCTTCGCAACAGCACGCAATCGTGTCGATTGCAGCGGATGGAAGCGGCAAGCCGCAGCTTCTGTTCCATTCCCAGGAACGCCTGCTGCCGATGGCCATCACGCCAGACGCGCGCACTCTCATCGTCCGCCGCGACCGGGGAACGGGTGCCGCCACATCGAGTGTGTTTCTCACTCTCAAGTGGTCATCCGATTCTCAAAATACCGCCACCGCCACGCCATTGTTCGAATCGCGTTTTCGCATGGGCCAGCTGTCTTTGTCGCCGGATGGCCACTGGGCGGCGTACGAATCGAGCGAATCGGGGCGGGAAGAAATCTATGTCATTCCATTTCCCGCGGCAGACCGGAAGTGGCAAATCTCGGCAGGCGGCGGAACGCAGCCGCTGTGGAGTCGCAACGGACGCGAACTCTTCTATCGCAGCCGGGACGAGATGATGGCTGTCCCGGTGGAGACGAGTCCCACGTTCCGCAGCGGCACGCCGGCGGCCCTTTTCTCGGGGCAGTATCGGCCTCTCTACGACGTCGATCGGAACGGACGCTTTTTCATGGGCAAAATGTCCGAGACGCCGCCTGGCGGCTACCACATCGTCGTCAACTGGTTCGAGGAATTACGCCGCCGCGCGCCGACTGATGGCCCCCCGCGCTAATCAGCTCTTCAACCGCGCGTTCAGCGTGATGTCGGTTCCGGTCAGCGCCTTCGACACCGGGCAGCCTTTCTTCGTCGCCTCGGCCTGCTGCTGAAACGCGCTGGCGTCGATGCCGGGCACTTCGGATTCGTTGTCCAGTTCGATCGTCGTGATCTTCGGACCGTCCGAGAGCATTTCAAGCTTGACGTTCGCTTTGGTGCTGACGCGCTTTGCCGGGTGACCCGCTTTCTCGAGATTCGCCGACAGCGCCATCGAGAAACACCCGGCGAGCGCCGCGCCGATCAGTTCCTCCGGGTTCGTGCCGGTGCCGTTCTCGAATCGCGACATGAACGAAAACGGTCCTTCGTAGGCGCCGCTTCCAAGCGCCATCGTTCCCTTGCCGCCCTTCAGCGTGCCTTCCCAGGTTGCGGTTCCGACTCGTGCTGGCATCAGTCTCTCCCTGTACGCATAGCGCACGTGCTTCGTGCCATTCGCGATTATGTTTTCCGCAGTGTAGATCGCGCCGCTGCGCGGGCGTGCAGGTGTAACATCGCACCCATTCAACGGTCGAGGCGGAGCGATGCGGAAGTGGATAGTCCTCCTGACCCTGCTCACAGCGTGCGGCGGCAGCGATCGTGCGTCACCGACGGCGCCGCCCTCGCCAACGTCTTCACCTGATGTGCCGGCAGTGGCCGGCGAAGCATTCCGGGTCGCCGTGTTGCTGAGTACAGCCAGCGTGCCGACGGACGCTGACGTGCAGCGGACGCTTGCGCGAGCCAGCGACATTCTGTCCGAGAAGACGGGCGCGCGGATGTCGCAGACGGATCTGGTCGTCGTCGGACCTGGTTCGACCGGGTCGCAGGCACAGTCCTACATCAACGCGCATGCCGCGTCGCCGCCGGATGGTGTGCTCGCATTCTCTGATGACGCGAATGCGACGAGTTTCGGCGGCTATTCGTTGACGGTCGCGCTGCCTGCGCCGAACGTCAACCGGTTTCCTTCCCCTGTCGTCGGCGAATCCCGCGCCTATCTGGCCGTCGTCGATTTCTTTCACAAGTACGCACGCTGCGGGTACGACAACGCCGGCAACCGGATTGGCAGCACGTCTGCCGGCGGGGAATGCCGCAACCGTTCCGGGCTGATGTGTGTGTTCAACGGCCGCTACTGGGCGTGTCCAGACAGCCTGGGCGATCTGTACGCCGATCCGGACTACTACAATGCCTGCACTGTGGTACACGAGTTCACGCACCCGTTCGGCAGCGAGGGCAACTTCGATCACTACGGTACGGCACAATGCACGTCGCGGACCTTCATGTCTCAGGCCGAAGCTCAGGATTTGCGGTTGTTTCAACAAAGCTGCGGGATGTGTCCCGACGTCTACCGGCAGTTCAGGCATCGCTGAGCGTGGGACGTGGGACACGTAATGCCATCAGGAGTCTGCGCGATGAGGAAGCTGATTTGCGGCGTTCTGATGCTGGGCTGGATTCCAACGCTTGCCGTGGTCACCGGTACGAGGTGGCTGACCGGCGAGTCGCTATTCGCACAGGCGAAGACGGCGGTGAAGGTCACGCGTCTCTACACCGGCGCTGACGGAAAAACGAAGGTCGAAGAGTTCGAGGTGCCGCTGAAGCCGAGAGACGGCGGAAGCGAGGTGTCGGCGCCGATTGCCCTGACGACCCTGCAAGTAAGACGGACGACGCCGCAATACTTTCTCGACTGGCATCCGGCATCGCGACGGCAGCTCGTGGTGACGTTGAGCGGCGAGAGCGAGATCGAACTGGAAGGCGGACGAAAGCTTCGACTCGGTCCAGGTCACATCCTGCTGGCCGAGGACACGACCGGACAGGGACATATCTCGCGCGCGGTGGCGGGCAAGGATCGCATTGTCGTGGACATTGGCCTCGCCGATGGCGCCACGCTTCCGCGCTGAGACTGCGGAGAGCCAGACCGGTGGCCAACCACCTTCGCCCGCCGAAAAGGCTACGTCATAGGGTTTGACAGCCGCACCGCGTCGGACGCACCATCTGGGCGCCGATACGAACTACCAACCTCCAACTTCGACTTCCGAGGAGTTGTCGGGAGCGTTTGGCAGTTGGGAGTTGGAAGTTGGGAGTTTTCTCGATGACAAGACGGTGGATAGTCGGCGGGGCCTTTCTCACGGCCGCGCTGCTGCTGGTCTCGACGAGCGTCCCCGGCCAGACTGGGTACAAGGCGCCGCGCACCGGCGACGGCAAGCCGAATCTCAACGGCATCTGGCAGGCCATGACGACGGCGCATTGGGATGTCGAGGCACATCCCGCCGCGCCGGGGCCGATGTGGGAGTTGGGGGCCCAGTTCGCCATTCCGGCCGGGCTCGGGATCGTCGAGGGCGGGTCCATCCCCTATAAGCCTGAGGCGCTGGCGAAGAAGAAGGAGAATTTCGCCAATCGGATGAAGCTGGACCCCGAAATCAAATGCTACCTGCCGGGGGTGCCGCGGGCCATGTACATGCCCTACCCCTTCCAGATCATCCAGAACCCCAAGTACATCATGATGGTGTTCGAGTACGCGGGTGCAGTGCGGACGATCTACATGGATAATCATACGGACGCGCCAGCGGACAGCTGGATGGGGTGGTCCAACGGCAAGTGGGAGGGCGACACGCTGGTGATCGACACCACGGGGTACCTCGACACCACCTGGTTCGACCGCGCCGGCAACCATCACAGTGACGCTCTGCATACGGTGGAGCGCATCAGCGCGCGCAGCGCGGAGACGCTGAATTACGAGATCACGATCGAGGATCCAAACACGTTCACGCGGACCTGGAAGATGAGTTTCCCGCTTTACAGGCACGTCGAACCGAACGCGCAGCTGACCGAGTATCGCTGCGTGGAGTTCTCGGAAGAAGTCATTTACGGGCACTTGAAGAAGAAGACCAGCGAGTAGGAGAAAACCATGCGATTGCGCATTTCAGCGGGCGCCCTGTCGATCGCCGTTGCGATGCTGTGGCTGACCACGAACACCGCTGGTCAGCAGGCCGGGACGCCAACTACCGCGAAACCAGCAGCAACCACCGCGAAGCCGGCAGCCGCCGCCACGAAGGGCTACAAGGCGCCGAAGACGCCTGACGGCCAGCCCGATCTGGGCGGCTTCTGGAGCAACGCTACGTACACGCCGCTCGAACGTCCACAGAACGTCACGAAGGAGTTCTACACTCCCGAGGAGTTCTCGAAGCTCAGGAAGGAGCGGCAGGCGACCGACGAGGAGCAGACGACTCCCGGGACGACTGCGGACGTGCACTACGACTTTACCCAGTTCGGGCTGGACAAGAGCCAGCACACCATCGTGCAGAACCTGCGCACGTCGCAGATCATCGATCCGCCCGACGGCCGGCTGCCGCCGACGACCGACGAAGCGCGGCAGCGCGCGCAGGCGCAGGCCGCGGAACGCAAGCAGCAGGGCGGCCAGTACGACCGCGTGCAGAACATGCCGACCGGATCGCGCTGCATCATCATGGGGGGCGCTGGTCCACCGCTTCGCGACGCCGGTTACAACAGCACCTACCACATCGTCCAGGGGCAGGGGAACGTGATGATCCTGACCGAGATGATTCACGATGCGCGCATCATCCCGCTCGACAACCGTCCGGCGCCGCCGGCGGGCCTGAAGCAGTGGGTCGGCATGTCGCGTGGCCACTGGGAAGGTGACACGCTCGTCGTCGAGACCACGAATTTCAACGGCCGCAATGCCATCGCCGCTGGCGGTGGCCGCGGTGGCGGCGGTGCGACCTCCTCCGAGCACGTGAAGATCACCGAACGCTTTACGCGCGTATCCGAAGACCAGATTGAATACAAATTCACGGTCGACGATCCGCACACGTGGACGAAGCCGTGGACCGCGATCAACTATCTGCAGAAGACCAACGGGCCGATCTTCGAGTTCGCGTGCCACGAGACGAACTACGGCGTCGCCAACATCCTCGCCGGTGCGCGTGAGGACGAAAAGAAAGCCGCGCAGAAGACGCCCGGCTCGAAGTAGGGGACATTCATGACCAGACGAACGGCAGTCATCGCCGCGGTTGTTGGCATTGCGCTCCTCGGCGCGGGCACGGTGGTCCGCGCCCACCACGCGTTTGCCGCCGAGTTCGACGTCAACAAACCGCTCAAGCTCGAAGGCAAGCTCGTGAAGTGGGACATGGTCAACCCGCACTCGTGGTTCCACATCGACGTCAAGGGGACGATGTGGATGGTCGAGGGTGGCAGCCCGAACCAGCTGATTCGTCAGGGCGTGACGAAGAAGACCGTCCAGGTCGGGACGCAGCTGGTGATCGAGGGCTATCAGGCCAAGGACGGGACGAACAAGGCGGTCGGCCGCAATTTCATCCTGCCCGATGGCTCGCGCCTGTTCCTCGGCGGCTCCGCGCCTGGACAGACGTTGAAGTAGGAGCTTGCCAGTCGCACGTCACCCGTAGGGCACCCCTTCCCGGGGTGCCTTTTCTTCGTACCGCCATTTGCTCCCGGGAGACACGTCATGTTCACTCGCCGACACCTGTATTCGAGCGCCGCCGTGCTGCTGACGTCTGGGGTTCTTCTGGCCGCCGCTCAGTCCGTTGCCACGCTGCCATCCGATCTCGATCCGCAGTCCCGCGCCCGCCTTCCGTACTTGCAGCGCAAGGACCTGGACGAGAACGCTCAGAAGATCTTCGACGTGCTGCCGGGTCGATCGCGCGAGGGCGTCCTCAGCGGGCCGCTCGCGTTCGCCGCCTACAACCCGGCCGTGGCCAAGGCATTGTTCGATCTGCATAACGCCGCCGTCGCCGGGACCCTCGACCCGCACGTGCGAGAACTCGCCATCATGGTGGCGTGCCGCGAGACCAACTACAGCCTGGAGTGGAACGCGCACGAGGCGAGCGCGCTGAAAGCGGGCGTGGATGCGAAGGTCATCGACGTGGTGCGCACACGCGGGCCGCTGACCGGGCTCGACGAGAAGGATGCCGCCGTGATCCGGTTTGGCCGGCAGATGCTGGGCGACAGGAAGATGGACGCGGCCACGTTCGCCAAGGTCGTGCAGCTCTTCGGACAGCGCGGGGCGATGGACATCGTGGCGGTGATGAACACCTACGCCGTCAGCGGCTTCTATGCCATTGCCGTTGACGAGCACATGCCTCCAGGACGACCCGACCTGCGCTGACGCGCGGTCGTGTCCGTCACGTCATGTTCGAACGAACGGCGTTCTACTGCTGGACTGCGGGAACCGGCGGTGCCGTGTCGTTGGCCGCGACTCGACGCTTGAACTTCCACGCGCCGTTCTCACGGACGAACGTGTCGTCGTAGCGTCCGGCCTGGGCGATGGTTGCCCCGCGCTCGCCGGGCGTGACGAACGTCCACCGCGACCACGCGGTCGCCATGTCGCCCTTCACCGAGATCTCGAAGTTCGACATGATGTGGTACGAGTTGTTGCGGTTCGGTCCGGTGCCCAGGCTCTTCTCCATGAAGGCCTTGATGTTGTCGCGTCCCTTGACCGTCCCGAACCCTCCCACCCATTCGCCGTCGCCGGCAAACAGCGAGGCGTACGCTGCCAGGTCACGGCTGTCGAGATGGCGGCCGTAGTCGATCAGCAGCTGCGCAATCTGCTCCCTGTCTTCCAGCTGCCTCAGTCGCGATTCGACGGACGCAGTCTGCGCGAGCGCCGCGGCGTCAACGGACATCAGACCCGCGATAATGACCGCGGCTGCAGCCGCGCGTGACGTTGTCAACCTTCGCACGTGACGTCTCCTTGATGTCGGCGGCGGCAGTATAGAGGATGTGATGCGGAAGCTGATTCTCCTGACGGTGCTGCTGCTGCTCGCCGACGGTTCCAGCGCGCTCCCCGAGTCACTGCAGTCGGGCTCCGATCAGCGGGCCACGCGGCCGAACACGTGGACCGCACGCAGCAGCACCGGTCTGATGCTCGGCGGCACCTGGACGGTCAAGGTGGATCCGGCAACCGGAGCGGCAACCGGGACATGGACGTTGCTCGACGGCAGTGGCCGGCCTGCGGCAAATGGCGCCTGGGCGGCGGCCAAGTCCGCGACCGGATGGACCGGGGGCTGGCGTGCCGCCGTCGCCGGACGCAGCGGCGAATATTCGGGCACGTGGACCGCGCGTGTGGATCTCACAGCGGGCGCCCCGTTTGCCCAGCTGTTCGAGAAAGCTCTGCAGAGCGCCGTCGCAGGAACGTGGCGCGCCGCCGGACAGTCGGGGACGTGGACGATTCAGGCGTTCAATTGAGTCGGCGCAGGCTCGCTGCTGGTCGGTGCAAGGAGACTTCGCGGTCGGTGCAAGCCCGCTACTCGTCGGTGCAAGCGGGCTGCGCGGTCGGTGCAAGCCCGCTGACGCTGCTGGTGCAATCCGACTGACGCGGGTCGGTGCAATCCCACTGACGCTGCTGGTGCAATCCCGCTGACGCGGTCGGTGCAAGCCCGCTGCTTGTCGGTGCAAGGAGACTTCGCGGTCGGTGCAAGCTCGCTGTTCGTCGGTGCAAGGAGACGTCGCGGTCGGTGCGACGGAATTGACGCGGTGGTGCAAGCCCGCTGCTCGTCGGTGCAAGCGGGCGGCGCGGACGGTGCAAGCCCGTTGCTTGTCGGTGCAAGGAGACGTCGCGGTCGGTGCAAGCTCGCGGCTTGTCGGTGCAAGCGGGCTGCGCGGTCGGTGCAAGCTCGCTGCTTGTCGGTGCAAGTGGGCTTCGCGGTCGGTGCGATGGAATTGACGCGGTCGGTGCAAGCCCGCTGCTTGTGGGTGCAAGGAGCGTCGCGGTCGGTGCGATGGAACTGACGCGGTCGGTGCAAGCCCGCTGCTCGTCGGTGCATCTAGGCGGATATCGTCGAGGGTGCTCAGGGTCACGAGCGCCGAATGATGCTTTTGTTCCTGAAACCGGGCGTTCAGGATCAGGGGAGAAAGACGCCCTGGCACTTTTGGTTTATCGGGAATCCGTTGAAGCGCCGCAGGCGACCGTGCATGATTTGCGCGTCCAACGACTCATCGGAGAACCGACCATCGGAGCAAAGGAGCCGATTATGACTCGTATCGTTGTCCTGTTGGCATCATGCGCCATCGTTGCCGGGTGTTCGGCAATGCCCACCGCGCCTGCTGCGTCATCGACGGGAGCGACGCTCGGAGGCCCGCTCGCGCTCGCAGATCCGTCCGTGAGTGGAACCGGTTACACGCTTATAGCGATTGATTCACACTCGATGACCTATGTAGCCAGCGGCGGTCAGGAGTTCGAAGCGCCCTATGACAGCAACACCACGTTCCGCCGGGCGCAACTGGATAAATATTCTCCTACTGATCCCTGCAGGGCGATCGCGGAGTCCTACAACAGCATCGGTGCAATCAGCTCGGATAGTTACTTGGCCGTGCTCACGAGTTATGCGAGCCAACAGTGCAACGCGCGGATCGTCGCACAGTTGACCAATCTTCTGCCCGGCGATCCTTACCAGCCCGGCGATCCGTATGTGCCGCCGAACCCGATTCGCATCCTGAGCTTCCAGCCGATTCCATAAGAGACGGTCAGCGGATCCCGGGAGCCTGCTTCGCAACGCAAGCTTGCCGATTCGTTTTCTCCGCGCGCGTCAATGCGCGCGCATAGACGCGGCCGTCGCGGTGGACGCCCAGAACGAGCCCACCGCGACTTGGAAAACGGCACAGCACGCGGCCAGCCCGTTCGCACCGGCCAGCGTCAGTTGCACCGGCCCGCGTCAGTCGGATTGCATCAACCCGCGTCAGTCGGATTGCACCAACCCGCGTCAGCGGAATTGCACCGGCCCGCGTCAGTCGGATTGGACCAGCAGCGTCAGCGGGCTTGCACCAACCCGCGTCAGTCGGATTGCACCGACTCGCGTCAGTCGGATTGCACCAGCAGCGTCCGCGGGCTTGCACCGACTCGCGTCAGTCGGATTGCACCAACACGCGTCAGCGGAATTGCACCAGCAGCGTCAGCGGGCTGCACCGACCCGCGTCAGTCGGATTGCACCAACACGCGTCAGCGGAATTGCACCAACCCGCGTCAGTCGGATTGCACCGACCCGCGTCAGTCGGATTGCACCAGCAGCGTCAGCGGGCTTGCACCAACACGCGTCAGCGGAATTGCACCAACCCGCGTCAGCGGAATTGCACCGGCCCGCGTCAGCGGAATTGCATCGGCCCGCGTCAGTCG
>Ga0111538_10000141_pt1 | contig 83816 bp, 74 predicted proteins | sample SoiMethybrSBSTD1_FD_79669 | JGI IMG/M metagenome (GOLD analysis project Ga0111538, IMG submission 79669) | Bulk soil microbial communities from a Populus tree surrounding site in Tennessee, USA - Soil MetaG P. TD hybrid SBSTD1 (version 2)... | ecosystem: Environmental > Terrestrial > Soil >...
ACGCAGTTCAGCAGCGTGGCGGGCAGCCCCTACGCGATCGCGGTCAGCCTCGGTTCGAACCCGAACTACAACGTCACGCCGAGCGACGGCGCGCTGATGGTGAATCCCGCGTCGACCTCGTCGACGCTGGCCGTCTCGCCGATGTCGGTGCAATACAGCGACCTCACGACCTTCACTGCCACGCTGTCGCCCGGTCAGATCGGCGGCAACGCGCCGGCAACAGGCGTGCAGTTCATGCTCGACGGCAACGCGATCGGCGGCGTCCAGACGCTCGTGAGCAGTGGCGCCGATCTCACCGCAAGCCTCGTCGTGGGCGCCTGGGACGTCCTGCCCCTAGCGCCGGGCAGCTACACGGTCACGGCCGTGTTCACTGGGGCGAGCCCCGACTTCCACGCCAGCACGCCGGCAGCCGCGGCACTCACGGTTGCCAGCGAAGACGCGCGCGCCGCCTACACCGGCGCGACCTACGTGTCGACGGCCTCGGCGTCCAGCTCGACGGCGACCGTTCTCCTGTCTGCGACGATCCAGGACATCACGGCCGTGCTGCCTGGCTCGGATGCGGCCCAGGGCGACATCAGCAACGCCACGGTGACGTTCATCGACCGCGACACGAACCTGCCGATCGCCACGGTTCCCGTCAGTCTCGTCAACCCGCTCGACGTCAAGACGGGAACGGCCACCTGGTCCTGGAACGTCGACCTCGGCGCGAATGACGGACAGACGTTCACGATCGGGATCGTCGTCGGCAACCACTACACCCGCAACGCAGGCGAGGACAACACCATCGTGACCGTCAAGAAGGCCACGCCGGGATCGATTGGTGGCGGCGGTTACCTCGTCAACACGACCTCGCACGGACAGATCGCGGGAACCACGGGCCTGCAGACGAACTTCGGAATGAACGTCACGTTCGACAAGAGGCTGACGAACCTCCAGGGCAACGTCGACGTGATCGTGCGTTCCAACGGCCTCGTCTATCAGATCAAGGGCACCCCGCTCGGTCTGCTCGCCATCGTGCCGGTCTCCGGCGGCACGGCCTTCAAGTTCACGACCGGTGCGATCCTGAGCGACGTCACCGACCCGCTGAATCCCGTGCTGCTCGGCAGCAACCTGACGATGCAGATCAAGGCGATGGATCTCGGCAGTGGCAACACGGACACGATCAGCCTCACCTTGATGGACCCCCAGGGAGCGCTGCTGTTCGCCAGCAACTGGAACGGCACGGGGGTCGTCGAGCAGGTGCTCGGCGGCGGCAACGTCGAGGTCAGGTAGCCGCAGCCTCGCTCGCGTTCCCGCCGTCCTGCTCTGCAACCACTCGCGCTCGGCTCAAAGCACGCCGATCAGCACGATGGCGCCCACGACCACGACGGCGAGGCGCAACAGTTCGACGGGCTGGCTCACCTCCGCGAGGGACAGTTCCTTCTGCAGCAGGCGTTCGGAGCCGGCGCCCTCGACGACGTCGAGACGGTAGCTGCAGGTCAGCAACTTGTTCTTGTCGAAGTCCAGCGGCGCTTCGACGCGGAACAACACGTCGAAGCGGTTGTGGCTGCGCGGTGGCAGCACCGCGATGGAGAAACTCGATCCTTCGCGCACGAACTTCTCGTGGTCCGAAGTGCGCGCGAGCTCGAACATGCTCGAGTCGACGACCCATGGCGCGTCGGCGTCGTTGACCGCGGTGAACGGCAGCTTCACGCTGACGACCTGGCGTTCGCCCTGAATGCGCTTGTCGCCGATCCGGTAGGTCACCGAACAAGCCGTCGTCGCGGCGCTCGTCTCGTAGTCCGGCACGAGCCGGCCGAACTGCATGCGCAGGCAGTGCGCTCCCGAACCCTCGATGCCCGCATGCGGGTTGACGATCAGCACGGGATTCGTCTGGCAAGCGAACAACGAGAGCAACATTGCCGCGCTGCCGGCACGACGCAGGAAGCGAAGCGGGACCATCAGAACCACCTCTGCTGGAGAACGGAGTACAGATCGACGCTGAATGTCATGCCCATGGTGGGCCCGAAGTCCGTGCTGTTGAGGATGTCGTTCCACAGCTCGAACATGAGCCCGTCCGGCCACTTCACGCGCAAGCTGATGAACCACGTGTCGATCGCCCTGCCGCCGCCGGTCTCGAGGAACAGCCCCGTGTCGTAGGTGAACGTGAGGCCGAACTCCGGGTTGCCGAGCCAGTCGGCGAACCAGTTCCTCGTGTCGAGCCGCGACGGCACGTAGCCGACGTAGAGTTGGACGATGTTGGCGGCGTCCGCGACTTCCGGCAGTGTGTTGCCGCCCTGCAACCAGCCGTAGCGATCGAGCAGCCCGATCTTGGCGTTCAGCGACGGCAGCAGCAGCTCGGCGCCCGCGTGCCCGTAGAGCTCGTTGTAGAGCGATCCGAGCGAAGTCCCGGCGCCGGCGAAGAGGCGCCGGCGCTGGCTCCAGAGCTCGCCTTCCTGCGACCACGTGAGACTGCCGCCGCACGCGTAGTCCCAGCCAGATGCAGTGTCGTCGAACGGAACGCTGTCGAGCCCCCACAAGTTGTGCAAGAAGTCGTTCTGCAGGAACGACGTCGGTTGGTTCGCCGTCGGGCCCCCGCCCGCGAACAGCGTGAACGTGAAGTCGGGATGGGCCGGCACCTGATCCGCCATCGAGAGGTGCAGCATGTTGAAGCCGAACGTCTCGTCGATGTCGTTGTAGCGCTGCCCCGACTTGCTGAACTCGGTGAAACGATTCAGCGACAGGCTGAGTCGGACTTCGGGATCGACGGGCGGGAACGTGTTGGCGCCCCAGTGCACGTCAGGCGCCAGGGCCTGGGCCTGGAGCACCACGGCGAACAGGACCGGCGTCGTCGAGCGACCGAGGGAGATCCACGTTCTCGGGCCGGCGAGGCGCATGGGTCCGTAGTCTCGCAAACCGTCGCGCGGCGCGACAGCTCGAGTTCAGGATCGAGGCGGGGCGCGAGGCGCGCCGTCGCGAGACCGTGCCCCCGCGTCAGGGACCGTGAAGCGGAACGTGCTGCCCACGCCGATCGTCGACTCGACGGTGACCACGCCACCGTGCATCTCGACGATCTTCTTGACGATCGCGAGCCCTACGCCGGTGTCTTGCGACTCCGTGTCCGCGGTCTGGAAGATCTTGAAGATGCGGTCGAAGTATCGCGCGTCGATGCCGACGCCGTCGTCGCGCACGAGGAACTCGTGGGTGCCGTCGCGCCTTCGGGCCGACACGACGACCTCGCCGGTCGGCTTGCCGAGGTGCTTGATCGCGTTGCCGACCAGGTTCTGGAACACCTGCAGCAGCTGCGTGCGGTCGTAGAGGATCAGCGGCAGCGCGCCATCGATGCGAACCTTCACACCCGCGGGAGGCCCGAGCAGATCGATGACTTCGTCGAGCACGGTTCCCGGATCGACGAGGGCCGGCGCCGCGGGATCCACGCCGGCACGCGAGTAGGCGAGCACGTCGGCGATCAGCCGTTCCATGCGCTCCACGCGCAACGTGATCAGTCGCAGCTGCTCCTTGGCCTTCTCGGGCACCTGCTCGCCGAGGTCCTCGCCGAGCCAGGAGGCCAGCGCGGAGATGCCGCGCAGTGGCGCCTTCAGGTCGTGCGACACGATGTGCGCGAAGTCGCGCAGATCCTCGTTCGAACGCGCCAGCGCGCCCGCCTGCTGCTGCAACTCCTGCTTCGCGCGGCGCCATTCAGCGACCACGGCGGCCAGCGACAGCGAGGTGACCACGACCACGCCCAGGAACGCCTGCAGCGCGAGCAGCGACTCGTGCGCGGTCGCGCCTGCCAGGGAACCCGTGCCGCTCAGCGTGCCCAGAATGGCAAACACCGACAGCACGAGCACGGCCGTCGCCGCTTCGCGCGGGCCGAAGCGGAATCCCGCCCAGACGACGACCGGCAGACAGAGGAAGGCGAGCGGCAGCGGGCTGCTGAGCACGAGCATGCCGACGAGCAACGCAGCGGCGAGCAGCGCGGCCGTCTCGCGTGGACGTGCGATGACCGGTCGCGTGCACCACAGCACCAGGGGCGGCGCGAGCACGAGGGCGCCACCCGCGTCGCCGAGCCACCAGGTCAGCCAGAAGCCGCCGTAGTCGCTCCACTGCAACAGCTCGGGCCCGGCCACGGCAAGACTCGTCGCGCCGATCGTCGGACTGACCATCGTCGCCACCAGCCCGGCGAGCAGCACGTACTTGAAGACGTCCTGCGGCCGTTCGAAGGCGCGGCGCCCGCGCGCGAACCGCCGTACGAGCAAGACGCCGAACACACCTTCGAGCGTGTTGCCGACGGCGATGGCAAGCGAAGACTGCCAGTGGCCGGTCGTGGTGTCGTTCACGAGGAACGCGCCGACGAAGATGGCTGGCCAGACGCGCAAGCCCAACACGAGCAGCGCCGCGAGCGCGATCCCGGTAGGCGGCCAGACCGGAGACGCGCTCATGTTCTTCAACGCGAACAGAGTGAGGCCGAGCTTCCCAGCGGCGGAGTAGGCGGCCGCGAGCCCGACGAGCACCGTCGCGTGGACGATCGCTGGCGTGTTTCGCATCGCCAATCCGAGGGCAACGTCGCCCTTTTCGCGGCGGCACTGCCGCATGTCAACGTTCTGTCGCTCTATCCCGCGCCCCGAGCTCGAGATTGCGGTTACGCTCGAAGCCTCTCGGATCCGAGCGGTGACATTCCGAGCGGAGACAATGCGCCATGGCCTCGACCGCTACGCGTCTCGTCCTCGCACTGTGCTTGATCGCGGTGCTGCTGTTCGCGTGCTGGCCTTGGTTGTTCGCGCCGGAGTCGAGCCCCGCCGACGCATCACCCGCTCCCGTCGCGAACGCCAACGCCGCGACCACGCCGATCGATCGCGAGTCGAACCCGGCCGCGACCACCGAGGCCTCGGCGGCCACGATCGAACGTGAAGTGGCGCCTTCGACACGAACGGCGGAGACGGGCTCACTGCTCGTGAAGGTCGTGTGGGGCGACGACAAGAAGCCGGCCGAGGGCGTCGACGTCGAGGTCTATCGCAGCGGCGCCGACTCCCTGTTCGACGAACCGCGCGGACGCAGCGATGCGACGGGCAGCGTGCTGTTCGCAGAACTCGCGCCTGGCAACGTCTACCCGAGCGTCGATCGCGCCGGCCATGGCGACCACGTGAAGGTGGCGATCGTCGCGGGACAGCGCAGCGAGGTGACGCTCGAGGTGAAGATGGGCATGAACGCGAAGGGCCGCGTCGTCGACGAAAGCGGCGTGGCCGTCGCGGGTGCCGACATCGTGGTGTCGGGTTGGGGCGGCGGCAATACGCTGACGCTTGGACAGAGCGCCGCCGACGGCACGTTCGAGCTGCGCGCCCTGGCGACGCACTGCCACATCGGCGCGCGCAAGGAGGGCTTCGTGCCGTCGTCGATGCGCCAGTTCACGGCAGCCGACGGCGCCACGGTCGACTTCACGATCGTGCTCAGCGGCACGGGCGCTGCGCTCGAAGGCGTCGTGCTCGATCCGCACGATCGGCCGATCGCGGGCGCCGTCGTGAGGTCCGGCGAACGCGAACAGAAGAACCACAAGCTGCCCGACGGCGCCAACGCGATGGCTCCGCAGGCCGAGCAGTTGCGCACCGACGAAGCGGGGCGATTCCGTTTCGCGAGCGTCGTGCCAGGCCTGGTGCCCGTCTCGGCGTGCGCGCGCGGTCTCGCGCCTTGGCACGAGGACGTCGCGGTGCGCGCGGGAAGCCGCGAGTCCCTGACGATCCGCCTGCGGCCGGGCGTCACGCTGTTCGGCAAGGTCAGCGACGGCGCCGGGCATCCGCTCGCCAAGGTCGAGATCCAGGGTGGCGAGTGGGACCAACTCGGTCACCGCAGCGTCAGCAGCGCCGCGGACGGCACGTATCGCCTCGAAGGGCTCGCCGTGGGCACGCTGAAGATGCAGGCCTCGCACGACAAGTACGGCTCGACCAGCCAGTCGTTCGACTTCGTCGCCGGCGAGCAGCGGCGCTGGGATCCGGTCCTGTCGGCGGGATTGCAGCTGCGCGGCAGAGTGGTCGACATCGACGACAAGCCGATCAAGTCCGTGATGGTCGAAGCGATGCTCGAACGCCGCAAGGACGACGATCGGTGGCATGGCTTCGAGAACACCGATGCCGAGGGCCGCTTCACGCTGAACAACTGCAAGCAGGGGCAGACCATCCGCATCTCGTTCCGGCGCAAGAGCATGTTCCCGGAGCTCGTGATGACCGGCGTGCTGCCGAGCGCCGAGGAGATCGTCGTGCGCATGCCGAAGGAGGCGTGGGTCCACATCAAGGGCACCGTGCTCGGGCCCGACGGCGAAGTGCTGCCAAACGTACACGCCTCGCCTTCCATGAAAGTCGGCTACAGCGGCTCGCCGGCCGAGACCGTCGACGGCAAGACCGGCGCGTTCGACTACGGCCCGTATCCACCCGGCACCTATTCGATCCGCTTCGCTGCGGACGGTTACCCGCCGATCCGCCTCGAGGACCGCACGCTCGCACCCGACGAGGTGTGGGATGTCGGCACCGTGAAGTTCGAACGCGGCGGCACGCTCGCGGTCCAGCTCGTGGCCGCGACCGAACTGCCGGCGAAGTGGACGCTGACGATCTACGACGACAAGGGTGCGCACGCCGATCAGCTCGACCTGAGCAACGGCGCCGGCCGCTCGGGCCCGCTCGTGCCGGGCAACTACGTGCTGCAGGTCGGCAGCGAGAAGGTGGCTTGCAGCGCGCACCCGTTCGAGATCCGCGCCGGCCACGAAACGCGACTCGACATCCCGGTCCTGGGCGGGATCGCGACGACGATCGACTTCTCGTTCCCAAAAGGGGCCGAGCCCCTGCGCAGCGTGACGCTCGTCCTGCGCGATCCGCAGAATGTCGTCGTCTGGCGCGGTCGGGCCTGGGGGCGAGATGGCAAGGTCGGCGTCTCGCTCGCGCTCGAACCAGGCGACTACACGATCGAAGCGACGTGCGAGGACCTGCGCGCCACCGGCACGATCGCCGTCGCGCCGGGGCGCGCCACGATGACGCTCGAGCTGCGCAAGCCCTGATCGTGCTCATCGATCTGCGAGCAAGGACTGCTGCGGACTGACGCCAACTTGTCAGCATGACGTCAACTCGTCATGGGCAGATGCAGCTCGATTGGCAGCGCGACTTCCGCAACGGCCAGCATCTTGGAGCGATGGCACGCCCGCCTCGCGCGACCGTCACCGGTACGGACGTTGCCTTCCGCGGCGCCCTGCGAAACACGAGGAATCAACCAATGAGAAACCAACTGACGAGGAACCAACCAATGCAGAAGACCAACCACTCGACCCTTCCCCAGACACGCGATCCCTTCCAGAACCTGTTCCAGCGCTTCTTCGGCGACATGCTGCCAGATCTCTACGGCACGGTCGATACGAGCGCCCTGCCCCGCACCAACATCAGCGAGACCGACACTGCGTACGAGCTGTCGTTCGAGTTGCCTGGTCTCGAAGACAAGGACATCCAGGTGCACATGCAGGATCAGGCACTGACGGTCACGGCCGAGCGCAAGGACGTGAAGGAGAGCGACAGCAGGCGCTGGCATCGCGTCGAACACCGCTACGGCCAGTTCTCACGCACGATCTCGTTGCCGCACGACGCCACGAACAAAGGCATCGAGGCGGTGTATCGCCAAGGCGTGCTGACCGTCACGGTGCCGAAGGCGCCCGAGTCACAACCCGCCAAGATCGAGGTCCGCGGCGCCTGATCGCGAACGAGGCGGTGACGCCGGCTCCGGCCACGTCGCCGCCTCGGACTACGCGGTCCTCACGTTCACGAAGCCCGTCGGCGAACCGCCGCGCGCGCCGTCTGCCCGAACACCGCGTCGGAGAAGTGAGTAGCGGAAAGACGCGCGCTCCGCGAGGATGGGCCGATGGAGCAAGCTCCGATCATCGACGTCACCGGCTTGACGAAGCAGTATGCCGGCGTGCTCGCCGTCGATCGCCTGGACTTCCAGGTCGGTGGTGGAACGGTCCTCGGGCTCGTCGGCCCGAATGGCGCCGGCAAGACGACGTCGATGCGTTGCATGACGGGCATCATCCCCGCGACCGCCGGCCGGATCCGCATCGCGGGCTACGACCTGCAGACGCACGCCTGCGAGGCCAAGCGCCACCTCGCGTTCGTTCCCGACACTCCCCACCTGTTCGACTATCTCACGGTCGAGGAGCACATGCGGTTCTCGGGTCGCATCTACGGGATCGCCGACGTCGAGGCCCGCACGGATCGCTTGCTCGCCGAGTTCGGCCTGCTCGATCGTCGCCAGCACCTGCCCGGCGCGCTGTCGCGCGGCATGAAGCAGAAGGCCGCCATCTGCATGGCGTTCCTGCACGATCCGCACGCGATCTTCCTCGACGAGCCACTGACCGGGCTCGATCCGATCGGCATCCGCGCCATGAAGGACTCGATCGTGAACCGGGCAACCGAGCGAGGCGCGGCGGTCGTCGTCTCGTCGCACCAGCTCGAGCTGATCGAGGAGATCTGCGACGTGATCTTCGTGATCCAGGATGGACGCAAGATCATCGCGGGCAGCATCGAACAGATCCGGTCCGAGCTGTCCGGGATGCCGGACGAGCCGACGCTCGAGGACATCTTCTTCCGGCTGACCGACGCCAAGAAACGCGCAGGGACAGGCGACTGATGTTCTTGTCCTCGTGGTGGTACTACCAGCGCTGCGTCATCCGCAATCGGATGGCAGCGCTGCTGCGTCGGCTGCGCCAGCCCAAATACGTGATCGGTCTCGTGCTGACGGTCGTGTACTTCGGCTGGATCTTCGTGCTCAACCCGGCATTCACGCACGACGACGCGAGCGCTCCGGAACACAGGCGCGCCAATGCCGCGGTGATCGCCACGGGCTTCTACATCCTGCAGGTCGTGGTCATGTGGTTCGCGTTGAGCTCCGGACGCGGCGTGGCGTTCCGCGAGGCCGAGGTGCAGGTGTTGTTCCCACGACCCTTCACGCGGTGGCAGATCCTGCGGTTCAAGTGGATGAGCGCGCAACCCGGTGCCGTGATCGGGAGCCTCATCGTCGGCCTGATGTTCAACCGGTTCGGAGGCCTCAGCTATCCGTGCGTAGTCGCCGGATTCTGGATCAACACCTCCGTGCTCTACACGAACGCGACGCTGGTCGGACTGTGGCTGGCGAACCTGAAAGCCAGGGGCGGCCCTGCGGCGCGCCTCACGTCGGTCCCCGCGTGGTCGCTGCTGGTCGCTCTGACGTTGTGTGCTGCATTGGGTTGGTCCGCGGTCGGCGACGCAAGCGGCTGGGCCGCCGTGCATGCGCTGGCGGGATCGCCGTGGCTCGCGGCGTTGTCGTCGCCGTTCACGCAGTTGACCGGCTTGCTGATGACAGCCGACTTCGAGTCCTTCGCGGCCGCGGCGATCGTCCCACTCTGCATGCTGGTCGGCCAGGTGTGGTTGATCTGGTGGGCCGACTTCCGCTTCGAGGACCAAGCCGTGGAGATCGCCGAGAAGATCCAGAACATCAAGAGCGAGGGACTCGGCGCGCTGCAATCGAAGAAGGAACTCGTCGTCGGGAAGCCGCGCGTGCCGTGGCGGCTCGCGCCGACGGGACCGGCGTGGAAGGCGCTGGTCTGGAAGAACATCATCAGCCTCGGCCGCCTGCCGCGGCGCCTTGCGATCCGGCTCGGTGTCATCGTGCTCGTGCTCGCCGCGCTGCTCGGCAGCCTGTTCGCCAGCGAAGGCCATGCCCCGAACGTACCCACGCGCGTCGGCTTCGTGCTGCTCGCCCTGCTCCTCTACGTTTCGCTGCTCGCGCCGTCGCTGGTGCGCGTGGACCTGCGCATCGACATCCCCCACTTCGACGTGCTCAAGGCAATGCCGATGCGCGGCCGTTCGCTGATCTTCGGCGAGATCATGGGAACCGTGTTCGTGCTGTGGCTGGTCCAGGCCGCCGGCTGCATCGTCGCCGCGCTCTTGATCACGCGGGAAGGCGAACAGGTGTTCCCCTGGAGCGACAAGTTCCCCGCGCTCATCGCCGTGCTCTGCGTGTTCTTCGCGATCGACTTCGCGCTCGTGACGATCGAGAACCTCGTCGCGCTCTGGCTGCCGGGATTCGTGCGCCTCGGCCGCGGCGTGCGCACCGGCTTCGACCACATGGGGCAGAACCTGCTCGGAGCCTTGATTCGCATGCTGGTGCTCGTGGTGCTGTTTCTCCTGCCGGCAGTCGTGGGCACCGGGCTCGGCACGATCACTCACTTGTTGGGTCTGCAGCCCATGACGGCGATCACGCTCGGCGCGGTCGTGTTCACTGTCTTCTTGGGCGGCGAGAGCTGGCTCCTGATCTACCTGTCCGAAGGTCGCTATGAACGGTTCGACATCACGAGCGAGATCATCTCGGGCGACGTCGAGTGAACCGGGCAAGGCCGCCCGATGCCGTGGCCGAACTGTCTGGATTCGCAACCGCGCCTCAGTACCGTTGGTCGCAGCCCTCTCTCTCCGATCAGGAGTCGTGTCCATGAAGCGCGTCGCCAGCAGCTCTGCGTTCGGATTGGTTGTTTCATTGTCGTCGTTGCTGGCACAAGACCCGGCGCCGATACCCGCGCCGCCGATCACGCAGTCGCCACCAGCGAAGGGCCTGCAGTGGAAGGTCGGCGATTACGACGTGAAGCTCGGCGGCTACGTCAAGGTCGACCTGATCCACGACTTCGACGAGATCGGCTCGACGGACTCGTTCGACCCTCGCACGATCCCGACCAACGACGAGAGCAATCCCGGTATGAACACGCGCATGCATGCGCGATCGACGCGCCTGAACCTCGACGTGAAGGGGCCGACCACGGAGGGCGAGCTGCGCATCTTCGTGGAGGGCGACTTCTTCGGCGATGGCAACGCGTTCCGGCTCCGCCATGCCTTCGGCAGGCTCGGGGGCCTGCTCGCTGGCCAGACCTGGAGCACGTTCATGGACGAGGACTGCATGCCGGAGACGATCGACTTCGAGTCGCCGATCGCCTTCCCACTGATCCGCCAGGCGCAGTTCCGCTATCGCGGCGAGATCACGAAGGCCGGCAGCTACTGGGCGGTCGCGCTCGAGGACCCGGCCTCGCGACAGCTGGCGATCGCCACACCGGGTGAGGTCGAGGAAGCCACGCCCGACTTGTGCGGCCGCCTGCGCTGGGCCCACGACAGGGGGCACTGCCAGCTCGGTGTCTTCGCCGGAACGGCGCGCTTCGACCCCGACACGGCTCCGGCCGAGATGACGGTGCTCTATGGAGCGAACTTCTCGACGTGCCTGAACGTCTGCGACGAGGACCACTTCTTCTTCCAGGGCACCTACGGTCCCGGCGTCGGTCGCTACCGCGGCGGCTTCACGGCGGCGCTCACTTCGTCGGGCAGCCTCGAGCCGATCGACGTGCTCGGCTTCATGGTCGCCTACGAACACCACTGGTCGGCCAGGTGGCGCAGCACCGTCACCTACAGCTGGGGCGAAGGCGAGTTGCCGACCGGCGTGCCGATCACGGGCGTCGTCGAGAACCTCGAGTATGCCGCGGCCAACCTGATCTACCAGTTCACCAGCCGGTCCTGGGCGGGCGTCGAGTACCTGTATGGCTCGCGCGAGGACCAGGACGGCACCTTCGGCAGGGCCAACCGCGTGCAGCTCGCCGTTCGCTTCGACATCTGATCATCGGAGCCGTTGTCACGCTGCGTCTGCGTCAGTCGATCATGCACTGCGCACGAGCACGATCTTGCCTGTCAGCACGTCGGGCAGGGAGACGCCTGCGGCCAGCACTCTCACCCTCACTTCGCCGTCATTCGGCTCGGGACACTCCTCCTCGACCACGGCAAGTGCGTCGGGCCCGCCGTAGTGAGTCACGATCACGCGCGTGTGCCTCATGGGCACAGCTTCGCGCGCCGCGTCCCAGAACGCGTCTGGGCCGACGTGCGCACCGGCAGACCGACGTGGCCGGAGCTCCAGATGGCATCGGACTGGTCACGTTCTCTTCACGGACGTCCGAGCGGCCGTCCTGTCACGGGACGTTCGCAACCCGGTTCACGCTTGCTCCGGCGCGGAGCAACCGATGAGTCCGGCGTCGTGCCGAACTACAATGCCGTCCCTGTCATGACCAAGACCAAGAGCAAGGAGCAGGACAAGAACGCTGGCCGCGGAGGCAGCGCCAAGGCTGCCCCGAAGGAGCCGCTCGAGAGCCCGCGCCTGCTGTTGCGCCGGCCCCGAGCCGACGACGCCGACGCGATCTTCCGCCGCTACGCCAGCGACGCCGAGGTGACGCGTTACCTCGGCTGGCCCAAGCACGGCTCGGTCGAGGACACGCGCGCGTTCCTCGCCAGCAGCGACGCCGAATGGGAGAAGTGGCCGGCAGGACCGCTGCTCGTGTTTGCGCGCGAGGGAGGCGAGCTGCTCGGCAGCACCGGGCTCGCGTTCGAGACTCCGCAGCGCGCCAGCACGGGCTTCGTGCTCGCGAAGGACAGCTGGGGCAAGGGCTACGCGACCGAGGCGTTGTCGACGATGATCACGCTCGCGCGTTCGCTCGGAGTGCGCCGTCTGTATGCGTTGTGCCACCCGGACCACAAAGCTTCGGCGAAGGTGCTCGAGCGCTGCGCCTTCGAGCGCGAAGGACTGTTGCGGCGGCACGTGATGTTCCCCAACCTCGACGGCGGCCCGTTGGGCGACGTGTTCTGCTACGCCACTCTGCTGTAGGGTGAAAGCCGTAGGGCGATGGCCCGATATCTGTCCGGGTGCTGTCGAAGGACGATTCGGTAGCAACACGCGACTCGGCGAGTGGCTGCCGGCGAGGAACTTGCCCGCTGCGGAAGAACCCGGAGCGACAGTCAAGGTCGAGGCGTCGTGGAGCCGCGGTTCGAAGGACCGCGCTCTCCGTTCTCTGTTTCCCCATCGCCCGAGGATGACAATGAAGACTATTGCACGACTCTTCGTCTCGCTGCTGTCCGTGTGCACTGCCGGATCTGGCCTTGCCGTTGCCCAGCGCGCCGCTCCTCCTCCCCCGAGCGGCGACAGGGTCACCGCGGGCGGCTTCATCACGGGAACGCCGACCACCGTCCATGGCAACTTCGGCGTCAACGCCCGCGCGACGCTGTCGGGCCATCTGAACTACGTCGACCACGGCACCACCGTGATGCACGTCTCCTCCACCTCGATCACGAGCTACACGATCGTGAACCCCACCACGCGCACGATCACGGGCACCTGCAGGATCAACGGAGTCGCTGGATTCACCTTCACGGCGACCCTCACCGACAACGGTGAGCCCGGGATTGCGGACACGTTCTCGATCTCGCTCTCGAGCGGCTACAACGCGAGCGGGACGCTGGTCGGCGGCAACGTTCAGCTCCACCCGGGCTAGCGCGCCGCTTCGCGTCTCTCGCGGCTGCGATCGCGGTGCTGCTCTACTTCTCCTTCAGTTCACCGCAGTCGGCGATCGCCACGTCGGCCGACGTCGAACCCGAGCTCGAACCCACCGCCTCCATGGCGGTCACGACCTTCATGCCGTCGGTGACCTTGCCGAAGACGACGTGCTTGCCGTCGAGCCACGAAGTCACGGCCGTCGTGATGAAGAACTGCGAGCCGTTGGTGCCGGGGCCGGCATTGGCCATGGACAGCAGACCGGGCGTCGTGTGCTTGTGCTTGAAGTTCTCGTCCGCGAACTTCTCCCCGTAGATCGATTCGCCGCCCGTGCCGTTGCCGCGCGTGAAGTCGCCGCCCTGGCACATGAACTGTTTGATGATGCGGTGGAAGCGCGAGCCCTTGTAGTGCAGCGGCTTGCCGGACTTGCCGATGCCCTTTTCGCCCGTGCACAGCGCCCGGAAGTTCTCGGCCGTCTTCGGGACGGCATCGGCGAACAGTTCGAAGGTGATGCGACCGGCGGGCTTTCCGCCGATGGTGATGTCGAAGAAGACGCGAGGGTTGGCCATGCCGCACTAGTTACCCGATGGGAGTCGCCAAGGGAATGTCTGCGCGATGGCATCGCCGTCGAGCCGGCCGCGCGCCACGCCTCACGGCCGTGGCAGCGAATGCCACCAGTAGGAACAGATGACGTCCATGAGTCGCGAGAGCTCGGCGCCGGCCAGGGGCTTCATGAAGTAGCCGACGACACCGCGTGCCCAGCAACCGCGCCGGTCGGTGTCACTGTCGGACGACGTGAGCACGACGATCGGCGGCATGTGCATCGGCGGCATCCTCTGCAAATCCGCCAGCACTTCGATGCCTCCGCACACGGGCAGCTTGAGGTCCAACAACACGACGTCGAAGCTCGAACCGTCGCGCAGGCAGGCCAGCCCCGCGGCTCCATCGCCGGCGATCTGCAGCACGAACGGGATCTTGTTGCGCACCAACGCCCGGCGCGTCGCTTCCTGATCGATGGGATCGTCCTCGATGAGCAGGATGTTGAGCGGGCGCCGCATCGAGATCGGACCGCTGACGGTGGTCGCTGTCATCACGCACTCCCGTTCCCGTTGACGAGTTCCTCCCAGTCGCCGAGCACGGGGCCCTGGCCTGCGAAGAAGCCGAGCTCCTGCAAGATCGCGAACTCCTGCTCGGTCCGGATGTCGGTGCACACGACCACCGCCTCGAGGCTGACGGCCAGTGCGGCGATGCGAACGAGGCTGCGGAACCGCAGCTGGTCCTCGCTGACGCCGACGACGAGGCCTTCGCTCAGCTTGATCATCGCGGGCTCGAGCAGGATCAGCGAGTCGAGAGAGCTGCGGCCGAACCCGACGTCGTCGAGCGCGATCTGCACGCCGAGATCGCGAAGCTCGCGCAGGCGCGGCTGCATCGTGACCGGCAGTCCGATCAGCTGAGGCTCCGGCAGCTCGAGGCAGACTCGCGTCGGATCGATGTCCTCGAGCATCCGCTTCCAGACGTCGAGGCGGCACTGCATCACCGTCGCTGGCTGCACGTCGACGTGCACGAGCACGGGGTCGCGCGGGGCAGTGGCGAGCGCTCTGGCGATCCGCTGGAGGTCGACGTCGACGATCTGGTCGTGCAGCTTGGCCACGGCGGTCACGATCGCAGCGTCCTCCCCGCCGGGTCCGCGACACACGACCTCGTGACCGACCACCTGACGATCGGACAATCGCCGGATCGGTTGCGCGAAGACTGGCTGGCGTTGTGGCCGCAGCAGATCGCCGACCGACAGCGTCGCCGTGTCTGGTGAACCCGTGACCCGGTTGCGCCCCCTGGCCTTGCTGAGCAGCAGCGACAGGTCGGCGCCATGGATGACTTCGCCGAGGTCCTTCGCCTGGATCGGCGCGGGCCCGACACCGATGCTGATCGACGCCCGCAGCTGGTGGTTGCGCCACGCGTATGGCGAATCGGCGACGATCGCCCGCAGGCGCTCGCACGCCGCGATGGCCTCCCCGACGCGCGTATCGGGCATCAACAACACGAACTCGTCGCCGCCCATGCGGCCGATCACGTCGGTGGGCCGCAGGTGCTGCTGGATGACCGCCGCCACGTGTTGCAACAACGCGTCGCCGGCATCGTGTCCGTGCAGGTCGTTGACCTTCTTGAAGCCATCGCAGTCGATGACCGCCACGGCGAGCGGCCCACCGGTGCGCTGGCAGCGGTCGCGCTCGCGCACGAACTGCTGCCACAGACCGACGCGATTCCGCACGCTCGTGAGCGGGTCGTGATTCGCGATGCCCTCGAGCTGGGCGACCTCGCCGCGCAGCACGGCTTCGCGCCGGTGGAGATCGGTCACGTCGCGCGTCGCGCCCACCGTGCGGACGAGACGGCCCTGGTCGTCGAGCACCGGCATGCGCGTTTCCTGCAGCCAGCGCTTGCCCAGCTCGGGGTGGTCGACCTGGTAGTCGAGCGTGCGCTCCATTTCGTCCTGGCGGACCAGGCGCGTGTGCCACTGGGTCGGCACGTGTCGCAGCCAGGCCGCGCCGTCGCGTTCGATCTCTTCGGCCGGGACGCCGAGCAGGTCCTGGGCCATCGCGCTCACGAACGTGTAGCGGCCATCCGCTTCGCGGATCCACAACAGCTCGTCGACGCGCGCCGCGAGCTCGCGCAGGTGCTCGGCAGCGCGGTGGGACGAGGCGATCAACTCGCGCTCCGCGCGCCGCTGTTCCCAAGCGAGCAAGGCCTGTTGCATCGTCGTGAGCAGCGTCGACAGGTAGGTGAGGTCGACATCCTTGACCAGGTAGTCGACGACGCCGAGCTTCATCGCCTTGACGGCCACGTTCTCGTCGCCGGTGCCGGTCAGCACGACCATCGGCAGGTCGCCGATGTCGGGCAGCAGGTCGAACCCGACGCCGTCGGGCAGATTGAGGTCGGCGATCACTATGTCGACGCCGCACCCCTCGAGCACTTCTCGCGCGCTGGCCAGATCGGCAACCGGGAACACCTGCCATTGCGGAACCGTGCGCAACACGCGTTCGACCGCGGTGCGATCGATCGGATCGTCCTCGACCAGCAACACACCGACGGTCTGGTGCCAGGTTCGGCGCAGAGTCGACAAACCCTGCAACTGGGGACGCAGCGACCGACTCTTGCTGCGATCGACTCCTTGCGCCTCGCCCTCGGTCGAAAGCGGAGCTTCGTGCTCGTCGCTCGGCGGTGGAACCGCCACAGCTTTCATGTCGCGACTGTTCGACGTGCTCCGCGCGGGATCGACCGGACGAGATCCTTCGAATCGACGGCCCATAACGATGACTCCATGCTGCGGGGGAGCATACGCCGCGGTCTGCGTTTGCCACGCTCGGAATCACGCTCGAGCTCCGCGGCCCCGACGGGCTACAGGTCGGGTCCCCTTGGCAAGGCGTTTGCCTCGTCGTGAAGACCCCCGGCGCTCGCTGGCCAACCTCCCCTCACTTCTTGCGACCGGCCTTGCGCGTCTTGGCCGCATTCGCTTTGCCGTTTCCACGCCCGCTCGCTGCATCGCGGAGCAGGTGCTCCTCCAACACCATGGCGACGCTGGCCGTGAGCTTCTTGCCCATCGGGATGTGCAAGAACTCGTTCGGCCCGTGGGCATTGCTCTGCGGTCCCAGCAGGCCCGTGATCATGAACTGCGCCTTCGGGAACTTCTCGCCGAGCATGCCCATGAACGGGATCGTGCCGCCTTCCCCCATGTAGACGCAGTCCTTCTTGAAGAACGTCTTCGATGCCTTCTTGCATGCATCCTCGAGCCATTCCGCGAGCGGCGGCGCGTCCCAGCCCGCGCTCGCCTTGTCGCCCGAGAACGTGATCGTCGCTCCGTGCGGCGGGTCCTTCGTCATGAGCTTCTTCAGCCGCTCGAGACATTCCTGCGCATCGGCGCGCGGCGGGATGCGCAGCGACAGCTTGCCGGTCGTGTAGGGCCGCAGCACGTTGCCCGCCTTGTCGATGCCGGGCACGCCGTCGATCCCGATCAGCTCGACGAAGGGCCGCCACGTGCGATTCAGCACGACCTCGGTGAGATCCTTCGCCATCGGCTTCGTGCCCTTCATCCACGGGAACTTCTGCCACAGACGATCCCCCAACACCTTGCCGACGACCTTGGCCTGCTTCTTCCTCTGCTTCGGGATCTCGACGTAGAAGTGCTTGTTCAGGATGCAGCCCGTTTCGCTGTCTTCGAGACGCTCCATGAGCTCGCGGAAGACGCGGAAGCTGCTCGGCACGATGCCGCTCGCGTCGCCGCTGTGCACACCTTCGGTCAGCACTTCGACGCGGACATCGCCGCCGACGAGGCCACGCAGCGACGTCGTGCACCAGAGCTGGTCGTAGTTGCCACAGCCCGAGTCAAGACACACGACGAGGCTCGGCGTGCCGATGCGCGTCTTCAACGCATCGATGTAGAACGGCAGGTCGTAGCTGCCGCTCTCTTCGCAGGCTTCGATGACGACCACGCAGCGCGCGTGTTTTCCGCCGGCCTCGCGCAGCGCGCGGATCGCCGTCAGCGAAGCGAACGCGGCATAGCCGTCGTCGGCGCCACCGCGGCCGTAGAGCTTGTCGCCCTTGCGCACCGGCAGCCACGGCCCGAGGTCGTCGAACCATCCGACCATCTCGGGCTGTTTGTCGAGGTGCCCATACAGCAGCACGCAGTCGTCGCCCTCGCCCGGGATCTCCATGTAGATGAGCGGCGTGCGGCCTTCGAGCTGCATGACCTCGACCGTGAGCCCTTCGATCGGCTGCAACTTGCACCAGCCCGCGATCAGGTCGACCGCGCGCTGCATGTGCCCAGCCTGCTGCCAGTCCTTGTCGAAGGCGGGCGACTTGTTCGGAATGCGGATGTAGTCGACGAGCTGCGGCACGATGTCCTGCTCCCAGACGCCGTCGACGAACGAACTGATCTTGCGGGGGTCCGTGGCCATTGCCGCGATGCGAGCCGACGCCAGCGTGCGGCTCAAGTGGAAGCCGTGTCTTCATCGCGGAATCCGTGCAATGCGCTGCCGACACACCCGCGGCCCGGCCGCGGTATCATCGACTTCCTCACGTCATGACACCACGAGTCGTCGCCGCCATCACCGTCCTGGCCCTGCTCGCTGGTCGCGCACCATCCCAGCGGGGGATCGGTCCGCTCGGCCCCGAGGTGCTGCAGAAGCTGCTGCAGCAGTACGACAAGAACAAGGACGGCAAGATCCAGAAGGACGAGTACCCGCGCACGGCCGAGGCGTTCGCAAACCTCGACCGCGATCGCAACGGCGTGCTCGATGCCGCGGACTTCGAAGCGGGTCCCGCGCGCGGTCGCCGCGACCCGCGTGGCCCCGAGGACAAGGACAAGCTGCCGCAGGTCGGCAGCCAGGCACCCGACTTCGAGCTGCCGCTGCTCGGCAAGGAGGGCAAGGAGGGCAAGACCGTGAAGCTCTCGTCGCTGCGCGGCAAGCAACCCGTGGCATTGATCTTCGGCAGCTACACTTGACCCCCGTTCCGCAACGCGGCCGGTCGGCTGCGCGAGATCTACAAGAAGCACTGCATCGACGTCGCGTTCTTCCTCGTCTACGTGCGCGAGGCGCACCCGATCGACGGCAAGATGCCTTCGGACTTCGGCCTGATCGAGGATCCGATCGACGACAAGGAGCGCGCGAAGATCGCCGGGACCTGCGTGAAGGATCTCGAGCTGCCGATGCCAGCGCTGGTCGACCATGTCGACAACAAGGTCCAGGATGCCTACGACGGCTGGCCCGATCGCCTGTATCTCGTCGGCAAGGACGGCAAGATCGCGTATGCGGGGGCGCGCGGTCCGCGCGGTTTCGATCCAGATGCGTGGGACGAGGCGATCAGAGCGGAGAAGGCGCGCAACGCTGTCGAGCAGCCGGGCTCCACGGGCGACAAAACACCCGAGAAGAAGGCGGGGCGCGAGAACAAACAGTGATCGATCGCTGCCACTGGCCTGCTGTTTCGGCCAACGAGCAAAGGGCGTCCCCGAGCGGCGCAGAGCCTTCCCAAGCGGCGCGACGACCGTATCCTTCCGGGCCTTGCCCACCACTTGCAGGTCTCGTTGAAGGTCTCCCACCGCAAAGCCATGATGGCCAGCCTGGTGCTGGCGTTCGCCGGTCAGACCGCGCTGGTCTACACCGATTCGACCGCGGACGGCCACGCGCGCCTCGAAGCGACGGCGCTGCGCGGCCGGCAGCTCTGGCTCGGCAACAACTGTCAGGCCTGCCACCAGCTCTACGGCTTTGGCGGGTTCCTCGGCCCTGACCTGACCAACGCCGCCGCGCGCGTCGACCGCAAGCGGCTCGAGACGATGCTCACCGTCGGCAGCGGTCAGATGCCGGCCTGGCACTTCGACAAGGATCAGATCGACGCGATCGAGGCGTTCCTGCGCGTGATCGACCACACCGGCATCGGCCAGGCGCGCGCAACGGTACCGATCCCGCGCGACCAGGTGCTGATGACGATCGAGGCAGAAGCCGCGAAGGACCCGCTGTCGCCCGCGGCGTCGCGCGGGCAGCAGTTCTTCCACGCGACGTGCGTCGCCTGCCACTGTCTGTTCAGCGCCACGCCGCTCGGCCCGTATCTGGCGCCGGACCTGTCCGGGGTGCGAAACCGCCTCGGCGAAGCCGAGCTGCGCGAAGTCATCACGAACGGCCGGCCCGCGCGCGGCATGCCGGCGTGGCCGCTGCAGGAATCGCAGCGTGTCGAGCTGCTCGAGTATCTCGGCTGGCTCGCCAGACATCGCGACGCCGTGCTCGCGAACTGGCAAGTGACGTCCAGCAACGGCGGCGATGGCCTGCCATGGTTCGAATTCCGATGAGCGCTTCCCTCTCCGATCGCGGCGCCAATCCCGTCGACCGGCTCGTGGCGATCCAGCTGCGCATGGCCATCGCCTGCGTGATGCTCGGCCTCTTGAGCGGCATCCTGGCCGTGCTGCACTACGTGCCCGAGCTGTCGCCGGGCCTGCACGAAGCCGGTCTCGGCCTCACGAGGACGCGGCCCCTGCACACGACGCTGCTCGCCCTGTGGATCTACGGCGCCGCAGTCGCGGTGATCTACCACTACCTCGCCGGCCGCGGCGCCGGCCTCGACCGCGGCGACATCCGGCGCTTCTGGTTCCACACGGGATGCTGGCTCGCCGCCGGTGTCGGCATCCTCGTGACGCTCGCGATGGGCTTCAGCACTGGCCGCGAGTATGCGGAGTTCCATCCCGCCTTCTCGGCGCTGCTGCTGGCCGGCTGGTTCGCGTTTGCGTGGACGTTCCTGAAGCGGCTGCGGCTCGGCTTCTGGGACCAGCCCATCTACGTCTGGTTCTGGACCATCGGCGTCGTCTACTTCGTGTTCACGTTCGTCGAGTTCCACGCCTATCTGCTGCCCGGCGTGCACGAGCAACCGCTGCGCGACCTGCAACTGCAGTGGAAGTCGTGCGGCACGCTGGTCGGCTCGTTCAACTTCCTGGTCTACGGCTCGCTGTCCTACGTCGCCGAGAGAATCAGCGGCGACAAGCGATATGCGCAGTCTCCGATCGCGTTCGCGCTGTTCGGCGTCGGCTGCCTGAACTCGTTCACGAACTACGCGCATCACACCTATCACCTGCCGCAGACCCCGCTGGTCAAGTGGATCGCGTTCGTCGTCAGCATGCTCGAGATCGTGATCCTGCTGAAGCTGATGCAGGACATCGGCAAGTCGCTGCGCCAGCAGGCGAGCACCGGACCCGCCCATCCTGCGGCGGGCTTCCTCGTGTCCGCGAAGTGGTGGACCACGGCGATGCTGCTGGTCTCGATCGTGATCTCGGTGCCGAACCTGAACAGCATCATCCACGGCACGCACGTCGTCACGGGCCACGCGATGGGCACCGAGCTCGGCATCGACTCGATGGTGCTGTTCGCCGTGATCACGTATCTGCTGGCGCAGCGGTGGCAGGGTTCGAGCGAAGTCGTGGCGCGGCTCTACGACCGCACGACGCGCGGCAGGCTCGTGGTGTTGAACGTCTCGGCCGCCGTGTTCGTCGGCTGGCTGCTCGCGTCGGGCACCGCCCACGGCTGGTCGCGCTATCACGGCGAGCCGCCGCCGTTGTGGGTCGACCTGCGCTGGATCGTGTTCCCGGTCGTCGGCACCATCGTCGCGGCAACCAGCCTGTCCCTGCTGCTGCGCTGGGTGCCGCTCTTGTTCGGCCGCGCGGAGGCTCGCGCCGAGGTTGCCACTGCCCGCGGCGCTGCGCCGCCGGTCACGATGGCCGGCAGCGGCCAGCACCGGGACCGCTAGCCGCAGCGGCGCCGCGTGTTTGAGGCCATGAGGGCCGGACGCCGATGAACGGCCACGGATGCGAACGTTCTCACTCGCGCTGCTGGTCATGCTCTGCGCTTGCACGAGAAGGGTCGTCTCGGACCCCGGACCCATGCCGCCCGCGGACCACCAGGAGCAGGTGCGCGCGGTGATGAACCACATCCTGAAGGACGACGGTAGTGCGCGCTACCGCTTCGCGGCTCCGGTGCGCTCTCGCCTGCCGCGTTATCTGTTCGACCCCGACGTTCCGGGAAAGCCGCACAGGTTCGGGTACGTGCACGGCTGGCGCGTCGATCTGTGGGTGACGGCGAAGTGCACCTACGAGCGCGGCGAGAGGCCCTACATGGCCTTCTTTCGCGAGGGGCAGTTCGCGGGCATCTTCACGGAGAACCGCGTGCAGAGCGAGCCGATGGAGCTCGACAAGTGGTGTGTCCTGCATCTGCCGGTGGCGGGGGCTCGGTAGGTCTCCGGCACGCGCCTGGTGGGCGATAAGGGACTCGAACCCCTGACATCCTCCTTGTAAGGGAGGCGCTCTAGCCAACTGAGCTAATCGCCCGCGGGAGTCCGCACTCTAACACGCGACCAAGACCCCTCAACTGCCGCCGCTCTTCCCTTGGTTGTTGGTCGGATTGGCCGGGTTCGCCGATGGCGCGGCGGGTTCCGCGCGCAGCATCATCGGTCCCTCGAGCGGCACCAGTTCGTAGCTGTTGACCGGATCCGGGCTGTCGATCCAGGCGCGGCGGAACACGAAGTCCAGCAGATCCGGCGGCGCACCGAGGAAGCAGTGTCCGATCGCGGCACCCCCGAGCGCGGGGAAGAACAGGAATTCACCCGAGGAGTGTTCTCCGAGCCCATCCGACGCGAGCAGGCTGATCGGATAGGTGACCGGCAGCAAGACGACCGAAAAGACGCCGCCAACAATGCCGCCGGTCCACGCTCCGATGCCAGCGCAGACTCGCACCCAAGCAGGTCGACCGAACTCGGGCGGCGGGGACCTGTCGTCGAGCCCTGCGATAACATTCGGGATCGCACAAGCACCGAACAGCAATCCAGCCGCGGGGAACCAGGTTCGCTTCATCGGGCCGATTCTAGTGTCGGCCTGCGGAACAACCTCGGGTTGTCACGCTGTTTCGGCTCCGCTACGGTGCGAAGCTCAGGATGCCACCATGAAGATTGCAGTCATCGGATCAGGCTACGTCGGTCTCGTCGTCGGGACGTGCTTTGCAGACACCGGCAATCGCGTCACCTGCGTCGACGTCGACGCGGACAAGATCGCCCGTCTCAAGCGCGGCGACATCCCCATCTTCGAGCCCGGTCTCGATGAGCTGATCGCACGCAACGTCGCCGAAGGCCGCCTCTTCTTCGACACGAACACCTCGAACGCGATCAAAGCCGCGCAGGTGGTCTTCATCGCGGTCGGAACACCGCAAGACGGCGACGGCAACGCCGACCTCAAGTACGTGCTCGCCGTCGCCGACACGATCGGTGACAACCTGACCGAGTACAAGGTCATCGTGCTCAAGAGCACCGTGCCCGTCGGGACCAACAAGAAGGTGCGCGCACGCATCACGGCCAAGACCAAGCAGACGTTCGACGTGGTCAACAACCCCGAGTTCTTGAAGGAAGGCGCGGCCATCGAGGACTTCACGAAGCCGGACCGTGTCGTGATCGGCTGCGACTCGGATCGCGCGCGCAAGATCATGGAAGAGCTCTACGCCCCGTTCCTGCGCACGGGCAAGCCGCTGCTGATCATGGACCCGTCGTCGGCGGAGATGACCAAGTACGCGGCCAACGCGATGCTCGCGACGCGCATCTCCTTCATGAACGAGATGGCCCGCATCTGCGAAGCCGTCGGCGCCGACGTCAACCAGGTGCGCAAGGGCATCGGCACGGATGCGCGCATCGGCTTTCCGTTCCTGTTCGCGGGTGCCGGCTACGGCGGATCGTGTTTCCCGAAGGACGTGCGCGCGCTGGCCGCCACGGCGAAGGAACACGGCTACACGCCGCACCTCGTGCCGGCCGTCGAACGCGTCAACGACGAGCAGAAGCAGCTCCTGTTCGCGAAGGTCAAGAAACACTATCCCGACCTGCGTGGCCGCCACTTCGCGGTCTGGGGACTGGCCTTCAAGCCGAAGACCGACGACATGCGCGAAGCACCGAGCCTCGTCCTGATCGAGGCCTTGCTCGAAGCCGGCGCGACCGTGTGTGCATTCGATCCGGAGGCCGCCAAGGAAACCAGGCGCATCCTCGGCGACCGCATCCGCTACGCCGACAACGCGCTGGCCACCTGCGAAGGAGCCGACGCCCTGATCCTCGTGACCGAGTGGAGCGAGTTCCGCCACCTCGATCTCGACGAGATCAAGTCGCGGCTCAAGAACAAGGTGCTCTTCGACGGTCGCAACATCTGGGATGGCGAACGCGTCCGCGCGCAGGGCTTCACCTACTACGGCATCGGCGTGCGATAGTCCGGCCATGGCCGCATGCCGCGCGCTTTGGCGCGGCTTGCAACCGAGCCTTCGGTTGCGGCCATGAGCCGATGCCTCACTTCGACTGCTCGCGGCCCGCTTCGAGTCCCACGGCGTCCTTGCCCGCCTGGTTCTTCTTGTCGCGGGCGCGCTGCAGCGCCTTCTTGGCCGACATCGCCTCGAGCGACTTGTGCAACCGCTCCTGCACGACGGGGTCCTCTTCGCCGAACTCGGTCACGGACTGTTCGGCGTGATCGATCGCTCGTGCCGCCGCATCGAGATCCCCTTTGTCGATCCAGGCGAGCGCGAGGAAGTTCGACGCCTCGATGGTCTGCGTGCCGGGCGTGGCGCTCTCGAGCGCGGTCTGGAACGCCGCGATCGCTTCATCGAGCCGCTCGGCTCCCTGCAGCAGGCGGCCCTGCCAGAGCCTTGCATCCTGGGCCCGCGCACTGCCGGGCTCGAGTGCCGCGGCCTTGACGTAGGTCGCCATCGCTTCGTCGTTGCGCTTCTGGCGCCGCTGCATGTCGGCCGCCCCGAGCAGGCCACGCTGGCCGAAACGGCTCGCGTCGATGCTCGCAGCCAGCAGGAAGTCCTTCTCGGCGAGCGCGAGGCTGCCTTGCTGCCGCCACAGTTCGGCTGCGGTGAACGCCGCGACTGCCGCGACTGCCGGTTCGCCGCTGAAGTCGGCGGCGACCTTGTCATAGGCAGCAGCCGCCACCTCGAGCGCATGGTTGCGTTCGGGTCCGCGCAGGCCACGGGCGCGGTTGGCGTGTTCCTTGGCAGCAGCGAGCGCGGCGCGGCCGGCCTCGCTCGTCTTGGGTCGGGCCGATTTCGACGCCGCCGCTTCGGTCGCCGAAGCGGGCTTGCCACCCGCCTCGCCGCCCGCTTGCGCCACGACGGGCGCTGCAAGCGACAGCCAGAAACACCACGCAGTCAGAATCGACTTCATCGTTGTCACTCCTCGTTCTTCGGTTTCACGACTCGTCGAGGTCGTTCGCCTCGCGAACGCTCGCCTCGATTTCCCTCTGCACGCGTCGCCGCGCCCGATGGATCCTGGTCTTCACGCACTCCAGGGATCGACGACTTCGAGCCGCCAGCTCCGCGCAACAAAACCCCTCGTGGAAGCTCAGCAACAGCTGGCGGTCGAGGGCCGGCAGTTGCTGCAGCGCCCGGCGCAAGCAGGGTCGCACCCATCGCAACGGCACGCGGCGCCCGGCGATCCAGTACTCGCGATCCTCGCCGCACTCATGGCTCCGGCGTTCGGCCGCGACTTGCGCCGCCAACCTGCGTTGCGCGTGTTCGAGCGCGCGATAGCGGATCCTCCGGGCGATCGTGCGAACGGCGGCCCAGAAGCGCAGTGGATCGTGCGATCTCCCTGCCCACTTCCACGCGGCGATCGCAGCCTCCTGCACGAGGTCGTCGCGATGGCTGCGCGTCCATCCGTCGCCGAATCGGCGCAGGAAGTTCTGTGCGTGATTGTGTGCCTGTGTCCATAGGTCCTCGCTCTCCATGCCCCCCTCACAGTGGAGGCAGCGTGTAGCCGGTGACTCAGTGGATTGGGCAGCGGCACTTCCGGCAGAAAATCGCGAGAATCTTCGCGCCGCACGCGAGCGGTCAGGACCCGTGCCCTTCGCGCGCAGCCATGCCGTGGGCCGCCAGGACCGCCTCTCGCGACTGGTGACCGGCCAGCGAAGCGATGCGTTGCATGATCAGCTTCGTCGCAGCCTGCAGTCTGCCGCGGCGCGCCTTGCCCAACACATCGAGCTCGGCCGGGAGGATCGGTTCTCCGAAGCGCACGGTGACGCGGCGCGGGCGCGGCCACACGCAGCCGAGCGGCAGGGCCCGCTCCGCACCGATGATGGCCACGGGCACGATCGGAATGCCTTCGTTGAGCACGAGCGAGACGGCGCCTGGGCTGCCGAGCATCGGCAGGCCGTCGCGGCTGAGGCCACCCTCGGGGAAGATGCCGACGACGCGCTGCTGCTGGAGCACGGCGCGCGCGACGCGCAGCGACTCGCGATTGCCGCCGCGCACGGCGACCGGGATCGTGCGCATCCAGCGATACCACCAGCCGAGCGCCGGCGACCGCCACACCACTTCGGTCATCAGATAGAAGACCCGGCGCCGGACCGAAACCCCGAGTACGATCGGATCGATCAGCGACACGTGGTTGGCCGCGAGCACGTAGGCGCCGGCCTTCGGGGGCGAGCCTTCGATGCGCAGGCGGAACCACAGTCGGCTGGCCACGCGGCAGCACCACCAGAACGGCCAGAACAACAGGTTGTTCAGAAGGCTCGGCGGGTCCGCCAGCGTGCGGCCCTTGCCGGTCCGCCGCGCAGTGCTCCCAGGGGGCTTCAGAAGCCGTCCTTGGCCAGCTTCGCCCACTCCGTCGACGGGAACTCGTCGAGGAGCAGGCGGCGGCAGCGGCCCATGATCAGGGTGTACTCGGGCCCGCGCCACTTGTCGGCCGCGACGATCGCGCGGTAGAGGGCTTCGGCGCGCAGGGCAGCGCGCGCATCGCGGGTTTCGAGTCGGACGCGCAGGAACAGCAGCAGCGCTTGCTTGAACACCGCCGTGTCCGCCGCCTTGGCCTCGTCGAGCAACAAGAGGCCGAGGCCGAGCAGCGCGCCCGCGCGCGAGTTCGCGTCGACGCCGTCGCGGTTCTGCACTTCGTCGTAGATGCGGCGCGCCGCTTCGAAGTCCTTGTTCTTGCGCAGACAGTGCGCCAGCTCGATGCGCGCGCGGCTTGCAATCAAGGGATTGGCATCCGACTTCGCGACGACAGCTCGCAGCTTGCCCAGGAAATCGACGGCGTCCGGCTCGGCGAGCACGAGGAAGAGCTCGGCTTCGGCCACGAAGCCGCCCGGCCAGGAACCGCTCACGGCATCGGACCGGTATTGCTTTCCAACCTGTTCGGCGTCGCGCTGGCCGACCGCGCCGAGACTCGTGTAGTACTCGAACTTCCGCCGGTAGAGCTCGGGAAGCACCGCGGCGGCGGGAATCGCCTTCTGCAGCTCTTCGCACAGGGCCGTGGCCTTCGCCGGTTCTCCCGCGTCGAACAAACGCGCTGTGGCGTGCAGAAAGCCCAGTTGCGCCATCAGCGTGTTCTTGGCCGCGAGCTGCTCGCGAGCCAGCGTGAGCACGAGCGACGGGTCCTCGAGGCCACGGCGATAGACGTCGCCGAACTTGCCCAGCGTGACCCTGGCGACCAGGTCGGCGGCCACCGTGGTGTTCCCGCCCTTGCTGTAGCGCAGGCTGAAGACGTCGTAGCTGTCGATGCGAAGGCCGTCGACCCTCGTGCCATCGTGCAGGAACACGCAATCGTCCTGCGCTGCGCCGGGAAGCGCCCAGACCACCGTGAGCAGCGCGCGGCAGAGTCTCGACTTCATTCGGTGCGACGATCTCTCGTGGTCACGGCTGCATCATGCAGGGCGCGCAGGTGCGTGACAACTCGTGGCGGCGCGCCGAGCCTCGCGGCTCACGCTTCCGCAGCCGGCAGCTCGCGCACGCCTTCGAGACGCCCCTTGGTTTTCTCGCGGTGCTCCCAGGTGCTCGCGAGATCGTGCCCGAGGCGGCGCACCGCGATCAGTTCAGCCACCACCGAAACCGCGATCTCTTCGTGACTGCGGCCGCCGAGCCAGGCGCCCATCGGCGTTCGCACGGTGTCGAGGAACTCGTCTTTGATGCCGGCTCCACGCAGGTGCTTCCACAGCAGGGCCTGCTTGGTCTTGCTGCCGATCATGCCGAGGAAGCGCAGGCGATGGCCCTGCTCGAAACGGCGGCCGAGCGCCTCGAGCACCGCGCCGTCTTCGCGGTGACCGCGCGTGACGATCACGGCGTAGCTGTTCTGGCGGATCGGCATGCGCGCCACTGCGTCCACATACTGCAAACTCAGCGTCGCGTGCGCCTCCGGGAAGCGCGCGGCGGTGCAGAACTCGGCGCGATCGTCGACGACCGTCGTGCTGAACCCGGCGAGGCTCGCGACCTGGCACAGGGACTTGCTGACGTGGCCGCCGCCGAAGATCCACAAAGCAGGGGTCGAGATCGGTTCCACGAAGATCGTCACCTCACCGCCGCACATGAGACCCGAGTCAGGGGAGTCCTGCTCGGTGAGCCGGAACTTCAACGAGCGCGGCTGCTCGTCGGCCAGCACTTGGAGCGCCGTGTCGTAGACCTCGGCCTCGAGGCAACCGCCGCCGACGGTGCCGAGGAACGTGCCGTCCGCGAGCACGAGCAGGCGCATCGACGTGCGACCCGGAGTCGAGCCGCGTGTGCCGACGATCGTCGCCAAGGCCGCCGGGATGCCCTCCCGGCGCAGGCGCACGACCTCTTCGAAGACATCGGGGGAACGGGCCACGGCTGCCACGTTATTGCGACCGACCGGCCGCCGAAACCCGCCAGCTGCGCTTTCAGGTATTCGCCGCGGTTCAGGCGAACGAAGCGCGCACCTGCGCGAGCGTCAGTCGATCGAGCGCAGCGCGGCCGGCCGAGGTCGCGGGCGCTTTCAGGACCAGGAAGCTGTCGCGCGCCGAGCAGCCTTGGCATCGGCCGTAGCGGACCGCCTTCTGGATCGCGCGGTCGCCACAGCGTTCGCACACGCGCAGATACAGGAGACGCCGCCGCCTCGCTGTGACCGCGCGCAGCGGAATCTTGTGCGTGACCTCGGGCTCGTGCCCGGCCAGTCGCATCAGGGCTCGCCAGTGGCGGCCATGCGGCGGGATGTTCGGCCCGAACAGGCGGAACGCGGCGATGTGGGCTGCCTCGTGCGCGAGCACCATCGACAGCTGATCGGGTGCACGCGCGAGCAGGGTCGGGTTGAGCTCGATACGGCCGTTGCGCAAGAACGCACGCCCGGCCGTCGTCGTGAGGCGTGCGTTCCAGCGCACGTTGACAGCCGTGTCCACGACACGCCATTGCGCGAGCAGCGCCGCCGTGCGCCGTCGCAGCTCGGCCACAGCAGGCAACGTCACAGCGGCATCTCGCTCACGGGCTCTCAACGGCGGTGGGCCACCGCGTCGCGACGCGCTCTCATCTCGTTCCAGGCGAACGGCATCGTGACCATCGCAAAGCCGACGATCGCAAGCGGCAGGAGCACCGAGGAATTGACGCCGCGCAGCCATCTCAACTCGCCGGCGAGGATCACGCCGGTGGCGACGATGAACAAGGCCCAGCTCGCGCCGAACCAGAGGACACGCAGGGCACCCGCGTGTTTGCCGATCCGTTCCGTCCAAGACCGCCGCGCCTCCTCGTGGTCCCGCGACAACACCCGCAGCAGCTCGGCGCGCGCTGCCGGATCGATGGCCGGATGCTGCAGGGACTGTTTGAGGACATCGAGCCGCAGCTTGTCGAGCTCGTGACGACGTTTGCCCGAAGCTCCGATCCAGCCCAGGAGCAGCGCGAAGACGAAGAACGCCCCCACTACGGAGACGAGCACCAGGATGTCGTCAGGTCTCATCGCAAGTCCCTCGCAGGCTAGGCACCCCTGCGCGCTTCGAGCTCGCGCACGGCGAATGGGTAGGTCACGAACCCGAAGCCGATGATCGCCACGAGCGCGCCCGCGGCACAGGTCTCGTCATCACCCGGCATCATCGAGCCGATCACCATGATGCCGATGCCCGTGAACAAGGCGAGCCATCCGACGGCGAGCACGACGGCCATGAAGCGGCTCGGGTGGTTCGATCGGGGCGGCCGGCTGCCGGTCAGCTGGTAGGTCAGCGATTCGATCGTCGCGCGGTCCAGCGCGGGGTTCTTGAGCGCCTCCTCGAGCAGGTGCACGTTCTGGCTGCGGGCCGTCGCGCGCTGTTCGAGCATCGTCTTGAGCAAGAGGAACCCGCAAATCGGGGCAAAGATGGCCAGCAGTTGCTCCATGGGCTTCTCGGGGTGGAACGGGGCACTACGCCCCATCGCGGAGTCTATTGCCGCGCAGTCTATTCCGGAACCCGACGATGACCATGGTCCTTCCGGGCGGCAGGGTGTCCGGCTGGCCTCACGGCAGTCGCTGAAGACCGAGCCCGCCCAGCAAGTGGTCCGGTTCGCCGTTCCACACGAAATCGGCCGTGTCGAGGTCGCACCGCGTGTTCTTTCGCCACGCGAACGGCCAACCGAGTGCCTGCGCGGCCTCGTGGTCGGGCTCGCGGTCGCCGACCATGACGACGCGTTCCGCCCCGGCCGCCGCTCGGGCCAGGCGCAGCATGTCGGTCTTCGTCTGCACGCCTTTGCTGTCGAGGCAGAACTGCCAATCGCTGAGGGCGGCGAGCCCCTGCCCTCGCTGGATCGCCGCCATGTAGGTCGACCGGCAATTGCTCGCGAGCGCCACCTTGACGCCGATGCGGCGCAGGTGCACCAGCATCGGCCGCACGCCCTCGAACAGGTAGTCGACGCCGCTGGTCACCGTTTCGACTTCGATCGGCAGCACGACGGACCGCAGCTCCTGCCAGCGGTGTTTGTGTGGCTCGGGCAGGAACGGCGCCCAGACGCCCGCATCGCGCATGCCGACGACGGCCTCGGCCGCTGCGTCGCTCGGCATCGGGATCGCGAGACCGTGCTGCGCGGCGAAGCGCTGCAGACCGGCGCGAATCACCTTCGACCACCAGCGGAACGTGTCATGCAGCGTGCCGTCGACGTCGAAGACGACGAGCTCGGGCGGGATGTGGGAGCGCAGCAGGTTCACATCTTCACGTAGCCGACTTCCATGACGTCGAGCTCGTCGATCAGGCGCCCGCGGTCGGCGACGACGCGGCGCGCGGCCGTCTCGGGCACGCCCGCGCCGACGACGATCTGCACGCCGAACGTCGCGAGCTGCTCCTTGCTCATCGCGCGCACGCGCCAGCGCAGCCGCAACACGACGGCGTCGAGCGGCATGCGTTCGCCGTCGAGCAGCGCGAAGTCGTCGCCGAACAGCGTCACGGTGGCGCTCGTGCGCATCGACGCGGCACTGCCGAGCGCCGCGGGCTCGTCGGTCGCACACGCTGCGAGCAGCGCCGCGACCGCGATGGCGCGTCCCGTTCTCATCGCGCCGCGATCCCCTGGATCTCGATGCGCGCCTCGGGATCGAACAGCGACACGACCTCGAACATCGCCATGCCCGGATAGTGCTTGTCGCAGTGACGCCGCCACACGGCGCCGATCGCCTTCCGCGCCGCGGCGTAGTCGTCGCGGCTCGTGACGTAGAAGTTCAGCTGCACGACGTCGTGGAACGTCATCTGCGCATCGCGCAGCACGCACGCGACGTTCGCGAGCGCCTTTTCGAGCTGTGCGACGAGGTCGCCCCTGCTCTCGACGACGCCGGTGCTGTCGTACCCGCACTGGCCCGCGAGATAGAGCGTGCGTTGCGCGCCGTGTTCGACGAGCCAGCCGTGCGCGAAGCCGACCGGCGAGCTGAGATCGGCGGGGTTGATGGGGCGCTTGCTCATGCGGGCCGAGACACGGGGAGTTCGCGCAGGATCGCGCGCACAGGACTGCTGTCGCCGTTCACGATGCGCAGCGGCAGCGCGATCAGTTCGTAGTCGCCGGCCGGCACGGAGGACAGGTCGATGTTCTCGAGGATCGCGACGCCGCCCTCGTAGAGCACGTGGTGGCCGTCGAGCTCTTGGCTCGTCGCGTGGTCCATGCTCGGCGTGTCGATGCCGACCAGCCGAATCCCGGCGGCGACGAGCGCGCGGGCCGCGTCGGGACCCAAGGCCGTGAAACCCTGGTCCCACGTGCGATGGTCGTGGCGTTTGCGCGTGCGCAGCAAGAGGCGCTCGGCGCCGGCCAGCATCGCGGGCGTCAGTGCCGCGGCCGGGATCAACGCCGGGGTGCCGGCGCACTGCACGTCGACGACGCGGCACCGCCCGATGTATCGGCGCAGGTCGACGCTCGCGATGTCCGGGCCCGCGACGTCGAAATGCAGTGGCGCATCGGTGTGCGTGCCGGCGTGCACGGACATGCGGATCGTGCTCACGTTGCACGATCCGCCGCGTTCCTGGCGCATGACCCACTCCTGCGTGAACGGCGTGTCGCCGGGGAACACGGCACTCGCGGGCTCGATCGGTTCACTGATGTCCCAGATGCGCATGGTCGGCTCTACCCGGGCTTGCGTTCCTGCTGCAGGAAGCGCTCGTATTCGCGGCTGTCGAGGATCTCGCGCACGGCGTGAACGGCAGCCGAGACTTCGGCCTCGGTGTTGTAGAAGTGCGGCGCCACGCGCAGGCCGGCGTCGGGCCGGTAGTCGACGACGATCTCGCGCGCAGCGAGCGCCTGACACACGGCGTAGCCGTGCGGCACGTCGAGAGCGACGTGGCCCCCGCGGTCCTTGCCGAGGAGCGGCGACTCGACGCCGAGCCCCAGACGCTGTGCCTCCTCGATCAGCAGGCTGGTCAACCTCTGGCTGCGCGTGCGGATCGCCGCGAGCCCGGCTCTTGCCACGATGCGGATGCCCTCCCTGCCGGCGCAGAGCGCGGGCACGTTCGGCGTGCCCGTCGCGAAGCGGCCGCCGTCGTCGCGGTAGTCCTGGCCGTTCGGCGAGAACAGGAACGGCTGCTTGTGCGCGGCCCAGCCGGTGAACGACGGTTCGAGGCCCTTGCTCGCGTCGGGATCGACGTAGAGGAAACAGTTGCCGGGGCCGCCACACAGCCACTTCAGCGCCCCGCCCACGGCAGCGTGAACACCCCACTCGCGCAAGCTGAGCGGCATCGCGCCGACCGAGTGGAACACGTCGAGCACGACGAACGCGCCGACCTTGCGCGCCTTCTGCACGATCGGGGTCACGTCGACGATCGCCGAGCTGCGGAACATCACGTGATCGATCGCGACGAGCAGCGTCGAGTCGTCGATCGCGTCGGCAACCTGCTGCGCATCGGTCGTCAGGCCATCGCGGGCCGCCGGGACCCGGACGAGCTTCGCGCCGTGCCTCCCGCGCGCCTCGTAGATGTATTGATCCGAGGGAAAGTTGCGGTCCGCGTAGACGATCCGGTTGCGGGGCCCGTCGAAGCGAAAGCACGACAGGATCATCTCGAGTGCTGTGGCGACGTTCTGGTGCATCGACACGGTTCCGCGCGGCACCCCGATCACACCCGCGATCTCGTCGGCCACCTGGTCCTGCAACGTCCACCAGGAATCCCCCCACGCGCGAACGCCACGCGTCTCCCATTGATCGAGGAACCCCGCAACGCTCTGCCTCGCCGACCCAGGCATCGCGCCGAGCGAGTTGTTGATCAGGTAGTTGCTGCGGGCCGTGATCGGGAACTGCTCACGGTATGCAAGGAGAGGATCGGGGAGGCTCATCTCGGAACCGGCGAACCGTTCTAGCGGATGGCCGCCGTCCGCGCACGTCCCAGCAACTGCGCGACGGGCTATCCGGGTTGGGCGAGGAACTCGCGGCGCACGGCCTGCACGAGCCGCGGGTCGGCGCCGAGGCGCTCGGCGGTGAGCACGTGCCGCTCGGCTTCCGCGCGGCGGCCGAGCAGCGCACAGGCCTGCGCGAGATGCAGCAACGGCGAGACGTCGCTCGGGCACAGCTCGTGCGCGCGTTCGAGGTGCCGATGCCCTTCTTCGACCTTGCCCTTGCCGACGAGCAGGATCCCGAGCCAGTTGTGGGCATCCGCGGAGTTCGCATCGCGGCGCACGGCGCGACGCAGCGCGCGCTCGGCGCGGCGCGGCCGTTCGAGCCTGTGGTTCACGATGCCGATGAGGAACCACGCCTCAGCCACCGGCCCGACTTCGCGAACCAGCGTGCGCCCGGCGGCGAGAGCCTGGTGCAGATCGCCCGCCGCGATCGCGCTCTCGATGCGCTGCGTGCCGCCCCACAATCCCGGCACCGAAGCGAGCCGCAAGAACCGCCGCGCCTGGACGTCCACCTTCGGCGCGAGACCGAGCTGCACCGCCCTCTCCAATGCCGCCGCGGCTACCCTCTCGTCGCCGAGCAGCAGGCAGGCCCGCCCGAGCTCGAATTGCAGCACCGCGTGATCTGGTTCCTTCGCGAGCGCGCGCTCGACGATGCTGCGCGCGGTCGCTGCCTTGTCGGCCTCGATCAGGAACGAAACGACGAGCCGCGCCACGGGCACCGGCAGGTCGGGAAGCCTGGTCAGCTCCGCGACGAGGCCGTCTCGCGTCGTTTGGTCGCCCGTGGCATCACAGACGGCGGCGAGCTGCGCGAGCGCCTCGGCGCTCGCGAGACCGTTCTGCCGCGCGAGCCCGACGATGTCATGGACCTCGTCGTAGCGACCGAGGCGGAACAGCAGGGCCGCGGCGCGTTCGACGAGCTCGGGGCGTTCGAGTGCGCGTCGCGCGGCCCGCACCGCAACCGCGGCGGCGGTGCTCTCGTCGCCAGCGGCGAGCAACTGCGCGCCGAGACGCTCGAGCATCGGAACGGAGCCCTCGGCCGCAACGGCCAGTTGCGCGAGCAGCTGGGCCACCTCGGTGCGATGCTCGCCGCGTTTGAGACACAACCCCGTGAAGTCGAGCACGGTCTGCTGCACGTCTTCGTCCGTGGCCGCGAGCTCGATGCAGCGACGCGCTGGCCGCAGCGGATCGGGCGAAGGATCGGCGAGGTTGGCTTCGCGCCGCAGCGTGGCGTCCTTGACGACGAGCAACCAACCGAGCGCTTCGCCAGCAAGCGGACGTGGCGCGCATGGCCGCCCCGTCCTGCCGAGCAGCCCCATCAGCTCGAACTCGATGCGCGTCAGCACGTCGATCGGCTGCCTCGGATCGAACGGCAGGTCCGCTTCGTGCAGGATCCGCTGCGTCCTACCGTCGAGCGCGCGCCAGTGCAGCACACCGCTGCGGAACATGCCGTCGCACAGGAGCCGTACTTCACCCTGCTTGTGCAGCTTGGCGAGGGACGCAGGCTCGAGCAGGTCGTTGAGGCGGAAGAAACTGCGCACGCCGTCCACGGGCCCGAGGAACGGCAGGAACCGGACGCCTTGGTCCTCGCTGCCATTCAGGCGCTCGACGAGCATGCGTGGCAGCTGCCTCGCGAGCACGTCGTACGGAGCCGCGCCGGCGACCGGGGCGAGCCCGTCTGCAATCGCGAAGCCGAACACCACGGCCGTGGTCATTGCCGTTCACTTCGGTGCCGGCGGCGGCGGCGCGGAAGGGCGATCGAACACGAACGTCACCGCGGTGGCGCCGCGCTCGTCGGTCACGGCGACCTCGACTTCCTTCGTCTTCGTGTCCGAGCTCGGCAGTTGCTGCCAGATGGTCGATGCGACCGTTTCGGCGAACCGCTCCTTCTTGAGTCCGGCGGTCACGCAGGCCGACGCCACGAGGCGCACGCGGCCGTTCACGGACTCTTCGTGCAGTTGCAGCGGCGTTACCAACTGCGGCCCGAACTTCACTTCGAGCAGCTGCTGCAGTTGCGGCGACGCAGAGCGGTGCTGCTGCATCTGGACCAGGTTCTTCATCATGAGGCTCAACATGATGCAACCCGCAATGCCGAGGCCCGCGATGGCGTAGATTGACTTGGGCACACGTCGGCTTTCGGCAGATCCCCCGTTCCCACTGCAGAGCAACCCCTGGCCACCCCCGGCTCCGAAAGAATCCGTGCCAGAGCCATTGCCTTGCACGAGGGAGCCGGTATGCATCGGCAGCGTCCGGGGGCTACGCCCCCCTCCCTGAGCCAACACCCATGGGCAAGATCGTCCGGTGCCGTGAATGCGGCAAGGTCTACCGCGAACTCGATGAACTCGAGGACCTGCGCGACAACGACAGCGTCTGCCTCGTCTGCAACAACACCATCGAGGTGCCGGACTGGGATCGCATCCTCGCGTCCTACGAAGACGACGACGGCGATGTCGAGGAGGATGACGACTGGGACGAAGACGAAGAGCCCGAAGAAGAAGACGATGGCAAGGTCGTCGCCGAGGAGGAGTTCGACGACGAGATCGGCGACGAGGAAGAGGAGGACGAAGAGAAGGACGACGAGGAAGACGACGAGGACCAGGACGAAGACGAGGACGAGGAGCCGGAAGACGAAGAGCGCTGATCGCGCCAACTTGGCAGCACCCCCCCGCCGGATTTCTGCCATTCTGGCCGCAAAGCATGTGCGCCACAGCTGGCCCACTCGAGACAGCTGATCTCAAGGCGCTGGAGCGGTGTCACTTGCGCTTTGTGAGCTCCCGGCGGCACATGGCTTGCTTTGCCGCGGCCCTTCCAGCTGGGACCGGCTGCTGACTTTCGATGCGCCAAAGCTTTCGCGTGCTCTTGGTCGAGGATGACGACTCCCTGAGGTGTTGCCTCAGCGAGTTCCTCGCGAGTCACGGCTGGGAAGTGGGGGCCGCTGCATCCGCGGCCGAGGCCATGTCGATGGCGTGGCGCCAGCGGTTCGACTTCTCGATCCTCGACTTCCACCTGCCCGGCATGACGGGCCTGGACCTGTTCCAGCAACTTGCTTCGGTCCGGCCACTGCCCTCGATCCTGATGTCGGGTCTGGCTTCGGCAGAAGAAGCTGCCGCCGCGCATCGGGCCGGCTTCTTCACGTTCCTGCGCAAGCCGCTCGAGCTCGAACGCCTGCGCCAGTCGCTGCAGCTGTTGATCCAGACGCACTTCGGTGGCCCGATGACCCACGGCCAGGTCCGGGATCGGCGACCACACTGGTCCCAGCCCGGCCGGCAGGCACCGCCACCCCCGCCCCCACCCGCACCCCCGACCTCCCCGCAGTCGCGACGCTGATCACCGGCGAACGACTGCGGGCACACTTTCCATCTCCCATCCCACTCCCGAAGGAACTGCAAAATGACGAAGACCAAGTCCGCGACCGTGACCCCCCTTGGTGACCGCGTGCTCGTGAAGCGCGTCGCCGCCGACGAGAAGACCAAAGGCGGCATCATCCTGCCCGACACCGCCAAGGAGAAGCCACGCGAAGGCATCGTCGTCTCCGTCGGCAACGGCAAGCTGCTCGAGAACGGCACGCGTCAAGCGATGTCGGTCAAGGCCAAGGACCGCGTCCTGTTCTCTTCCTACGCCGGCTCCGAGATCAAGCTCGACGGCGAAGAGCTGCTGATCCTCGGCGAAGACGAGATCCTCGCCGTCATCGACTGAGCCGAACCCGCCCACAAACCATCAAACCGAGTCAACCCCCATGACAGTCAAGAAGATCGCATACGACCAGGAAGCGCGTGAACGCATGCGCGACGGCGTCCGGCAGCTCGCCCGCGCCGTCAAAGTCACGCTGGGCCCACGCGGCCGCAATGTCATCATCGAGAAGTCGTTCGGCAGCCCAACCGTGACCAAAGACGGCGTCACCGTCGCGAAGGAGATCGAGCTGGCCGGCAAATACGAGAACCTCGGCGCGCAGCTCGTCAAGGAAGTCGCTTCCAAGACGTCCGACGTCGCCGGTGACGGCACGACGACGGCGACCGTGCTCGCCGAAGCCATCTTCGAAGAGGGCATCAAGAACGTCACCGCCGGCGCCAACCCCGTCGCGCTCAAGCGCGGCATCGAGCGCGCGGTCACCAAGATCGTCGAATCGATCAAGAAGGTGAAGATCGACGTCAAGGGCAAGAAGGAGATCGCCCAGGTCGCCTCGATCGCCGCCAACAACGACGAGGAGATCGGCAACATCCTGTCCGACGCGATGGAACGCGTCGGCAAGGACGGCGTGATCACGGTCGAAGAGGGCAAGAGCCTCGCGACCGAGGTCAAGTGGGTCGAAGGCATGCAGTTCGACAAGGGCTACCTGTCGCCGCACTTCGTCACCAACCAGGACAAGATGGAGGTCGTGCTCGAGAACCCGTTCATCCTGATCAACGAGAAGAAGATCTCGAGCATCAAGGACATGCTGCCGCTGCTCGAGAAGATCGCGCAGAGCGGCCGTCCGCTGCTGATCGTCGCGGAGGACATCGAGGGCGAGGCGCTGGCCACGCTCGTGGTCAACAAGCTGCGCGGTGTCTTCAAGTGCTGCGCGGTCAAGGCCCGGGGTTCGGCGACCGGCGCAAGGCCATGCTCGAAGATCTCGCCGTCGTCACTGGCGGCAAGGCCATCTTCGAGGATCTCGGCATCAACCTCGAATCCGTCACGACAGCCGAGCTCGGCTCCGCCAAGAAGGTCGTGGTCGGCAAGGACGACTGCACGGTCATCGAAGGCGCCGGCAAGACGAAGGACACGCAGGCGCGCATGGAACAGGTCCGCGCCGAGATCGCCCGCACGACCTCCGACTACGATCGCGAGAAGCTCCAGGAGCGGCTCGCGAAGCTCGCCGGCGGCGTCGCGCAGATCATGGTCGGCGCGGCCACCGAAGCCGAGATGAAGGAGAAGAAGGCCCGCGTCGAGGACGCGCTGCACGCAACTCGCGCCGCCGTTGCCGAAGGCATCGTCGCGGGCGGTGGTGTCGCGCTGATGCGCGCCGCCAAGTCGCTCGAGGATCTCAAGCTGACCGGCGACGAACGCATCGGCGCCGACATCGTGCGCCGCGCGCTCGAAGCCCCGATGCGCCAGATCGCCACCAACGCGGGTGTCGACGGCTCGATCGTCGTGCAGACCGTGCGCAACCACAAGGACACGACGTTCGGCTACAACGCCGCGACCGACACCTACGAGGACATGATCAAGGCCGGCATCGTCGACCCCGTGAAGGTCGTCTGTGCCGCGCTGCAGAACGCCGCGTCGGTCTCGACGCTGCTGCTGACGACCGAGGCGCTGATCACGAACGTGCCCGAGAAGAAGCCGGCCGGCGGCGGCGGCGACCACGACCATGGCGGCATGGGTGGAATGGGCGGCATGGGTGGCATGGGCGGCATGGACTTCTGATCCCCGCTCGATCCTGACCAACACGGCCCGGTGGCGCCCCGCGCGCTGCCGGGCCGCGTGCTTTCCGGTAGGCTCCTCGAGTGACCTTCGTTTGTCGTCCCGGCTGCGGCGCGTGCTGCATCGCGCCGTCGATCGGAACACCGTTCCGCGGCATGCCGCACGGCAAACGCGCCGGCGAGCGCTGCGTGCATCTCGATGCCGGCAACCTGTGCCAGCTGTTCGGTCATTCCGATCGCCCGCGGTTCTGCGTCGACCTGAAGGCCCAGCCGTCGATGTGCGGCACCACCGACGCCGAGGCGATGGCGATCCTCACGCGCTGGGAGCTCGACACCTCACCCTGACAGCACGCGCAGGCACAGCTCCTTGACGTCCGTGGCCGCCACGCGACGGCGCGCAATCCGCCGGTCGCTGCACAAGAACACGGGTCCCGCCGCGTCGTCGCCGTAGAGCCGGCCGTGCGTGCCGCGCACCATCGACGGATCGGTCGGGATCACGTCCATCAGGTAGCGGAACCCGAGCATCTTCTTCGCGAGCGTCTTCGCGACCTTCAGCTTCGGGAACGCGATCTTCGGGTCGAGGAACAGCTCGGCCGGGTCGTAGCCGGGCTTGCGATGGATGTCGACGGTCGGCGCGAAGTCGGGCCGGCGCGCTTCGTCGAGCCAATAGTGGTAGGCGAACCAGCACCCAGGCTCGGCGATGCAGACGAGCTCGCCGCTGCGCGCATGGTTGATGCCGAACTCCTTCTGCTGCGCGGCATCGAGCACGCGGGCGACGCCCGGCACCTGCGCGAGCAGATCGCGCACCATGCCCAGTTCGCTCGCGTGCGCGACATGCACGTGCGCGCACTGGTGATCGGCGACCGCGAACGCGCGGCACGCACCGCAGTCGAGCAGTTGGCCGTGGCTCGTCTCCTGCACGCGCAACAGCCCCTTCTCGTGCAGCACGCGGTTCAAGAACACGACGCGCGTCGCCTGCTCGATGCCATACTCGGACAGCACGATCACGTGCGCCTTCTTGCTGCGCGCGGCCTCGACGAGGCGCCCCACCTCGACGTCGAGCTCGCGCACGGCCTGCACGCTGCGCGGATCGTCGGGCCCGAAGCGCTGGTGGTCGTAGTCGAGGTGCGGCAGGTAGGCGAGCACGAGATCGGGATCCTGCTTCTGCATCACCGACAACACCGACGACGCGATCCAGCGCGTGCTCGCGATGCCGGCGCGCGGCCCCCAGAAATCGAACAGCGGGAACGGGCCCAGTTCCCCCTGCAAGACGGCCTGCAGTTCCGGCGGCTCGCTGTAGAGCCCCGGCTTCTTGAGTCCATCGGCGTGATACTCGGGCCGCGGCGTCACGCTCCAGTCGACGCCGGGCGCATACATGTTCCACCACCAGAACAGCTTCGCGGTTCGCGTGCCGAAGCGCTGCTGCGCCGCTTCGTAGAGCTTCTCACCGCGCACGAGCTGGTTCGGCTGCCGCCAGAACATCACCTGCGCAAGGTCGCGGAAATACCAGCCGTTGCCGACCGCGCCGTGGCCCGACGGCAAGAGCCCCGTGAGGAACGTCGCCTGCACGCTGCACGTCACTGCCGGGAACACCGTGTCGAGCGGCGCCGTGAAGCCGTGCTCGCCGAGACCGCGCATCACGGGGGCGTGCGCGAGGTCTTTCGGCCGCAGGCCCACCGCGAGGATCACGAGCAGCTTCACCTGCTACATCGTGCCGGGCCGCAAAGGCTCGCGCCACGTCGAGGGCCCGCGGGAGGATTCTGCGGCGCTGCGAAGTTTGGACCTGATCGCGGCCCGGTTCCTTCTCCCGAGGCGGCGCTTGACCGTCCGCGCGGGCGTATGGAGCATGCCGCCGTCCGCAGGGACCGAACATCATTCATGCACGCGTCCGTCGCCTCGGCATCACGGTCATACCGGCGCACGCTCGACTGACGCGCGCGCCGCGCCCTTGCCGTGGCGGGTCGCTCTGGTCCAATGGTGCCATGGAATCCGCGCGGTCGTCGTCCTGGCACGCTCGGGCGATGTCCGTCGCGGACGAGCGGCGGGGCGAGCCGCAGTGGACCCGGTGGCTGCCGCTCGCGACGGGCGTCGCACTCGCGATCGCCGCCGTGATGCTGCGCCGCGTCGAGGTCGACGCCGAGTTCGACTACTACCACGAACGCGCCGAGCAGCTGCTCGCCGGCAACGTAGTGTTCGACAAGTGGCATCCCTTCGGCTACGTGCTGCTCATCACTGCCGTGCACGCGTTCGTCGCGGACAGCCTGATTGCGGGATGCCTCGTGTCGGCGGCAGCCGCGGCGCTGCTCGTGTGGGCCACGGGCGAGATCGCAGGTGCGCTGCGCGCCGGCGCGGCTCCGGTTGCCCGACTGTTCGCGGCGACGAACGCAGTCGTGTGGATGAACGGCACGATGGCGGCGAGCGACATGACCGCGGCGGCGTGCACGACGACGGCGCTCGCGATGCTGCTGCGCGCGGGCACGACGCCTGCGGCGTTGCGGCCGCTCGGCATCGGCGTTTGGCTCGGCCTCGCGGTCGCCACGCGCTTCCCCGCCGGAGTGCAGGCCGCGGTGACGGCGGTGTGGGTGCTCGCGGTCAGTCCACGCCTGCGAACGGGCATCGTGCTCACCGCTGGCCTCGCGATCGGCTTCCTGCCGCAGATCGTGCTCGGCACCATCGCAGCCGGCTCGCCGCTGCACAACGACGCGTGGCACAACGTCGTGCTCAAGGTCGTCTGCAAGGGCGACCACGACCACCTGGGGAGGCTCGAGCAGGAAGGCATGCCGACGCCGGTCGAGATCTGGCGCGACCACGGCGGCGAAGCGCTCGCACTCGGTGCCGAGGACAGTGCCGTGGCATTCGTGCATGTGCTGCCTGCGGCAATGCTCGGCACGCGTGAGCCGATCGCATGGCTGGGCGTGTGTCTGCTGCTGGCCGCGCTCGCCGGCCTCGTGTGGCCGGGAGGCCGCCGCGGTGCCGGGCTCACGCTCATCGCGATCGCAGCGTTGGTCACGTTCGTGAGCTCGGTCACCTTCTGGCCGAACGCACGGATTCTGCTGCCGGTGCTGCCGTTGCTGCTCGCCGGCCTCTCCGTCGCGTTGCGCTCGCTCGATCGGTGGCGCGTGGCCGGCGTCGCAGCGGCCGTCGTCTGCGCGGCGAGCATCGCACTCGGCGTACCCGACTACCGGCGGTTCGTTGCCGCTCAGCCCATCCGCGAGGCCGAGACGCTGCGCAACCTTCCGCACCTCGTCGACGGCCCGTTCGTGACGCTCTCGATGCTGTTCAACGCTCGGCGCTACGTTCCCGGCGTGGTCTTCCGCTACGCCGCCCGGCCGTCTGCGTCGCCGGAGCAGACGTGGCAAGGCATCCGCGAAAGCATGGACTCCTGCGGCGCGAGAGTGTTCGTCGCAGGCCACATCTCCAATCCGGACCTGCACGCGCACGTCGCCAACGCTTCCCTGCCCGCCGACTTCCGACGCCTCGTCGCCGACGCGGACGTCGCCGTGGTGGAAAGCACCACCCCAACGACGACCTGGTTCGCGTCGTTCGCCGTGACGCCGGGCGAAGCTTCGGCCGGCGCGCCGCTGCGCGCGACGTTGACACTGTCGGCCGCCGCCGACGCCGCGGTGATCGGGAAGGCCTATGCGGTGATGCGCGATCCCACCGGCAGGCAAACGTTGCTCGACCTCGCGCCCACCGGCGAACGCACGTACCAACTCGCGTTCCCCGCGCCCGGCGAGGCCGGCGAGTGGCAGATCGCGCCGTTCGTGTTGTGCAACGATCGGCGCGTGCACCGCGGCGCGCCCGAACGCTTCGCCGTGTCGCGCTGACGGAAAGCACGAACGTCGCGGTCCCTGTTGGATCGCCGATGGGTTCGGCCTGGCATCAAGGCCGGCGGAACGGCGTGCGCTTCACGTCGATCGGGCGGAAGCCCGGCTGGCCCTCGACCACGCGGATCGTCGCATCGAGCGGAACACCCTCGACCACCTGCGTGAGCCCGGTCTTCGGCCAGAACACCTCGACGCGTTCGATGCGCTCGGCCTTGCCGAGCCCGATCGTCTGCCGCAGCGGGTTGCCGCCGAAGCTGCCGCCCTGGTTCACGTGGCGCAGCACGCGGCGCGACGCGCCGTTCTCGCGGATGTCGACCGTGATGCGCGCTCCGATCGCACAACGAGCGCTCTGCGTGCCGACGACACGCATCGTGAGCCAGTGATTGCCGAAACCCGGATTCTCGAACAGCACGCAGCGGAACGCATCGCCCGGATACGCGCCGCCGATCACCTCGAAGACGTCCTGATCGCCGTCGTGATCGAGATCGGCGAACGCGACGCCGTGCCCCTTCTGCAGGTGCCCGAAGCCGCCGGCCATCGTCACGCTCTGGAACCCCTGGCCATGCTGGTTGCGATACATGAGGTTCGGCATCAGGCTCGCATACTGCGGGTCGCCGGTGCCGAGGTAGAAGTCGAGCCAACCGTCGTTGTCGAGGTCGCCGAAGTTGCAGCCCATCGGCATCGCGGGGTAGCTCAGGCCGAAGCTGCGCGCCGTGTCGACGAAGCCACCCTTGCCATCGCCGCGATAGAACCGCCAGATCGCGTGCTCCAGCGCGCCGCCGACCAGGTGTGACGCGATGTGCGCGATCGTCGTGTCGTAGTTGGACACGAACAGGTCGAGCGCGCCGTCGTTGTCGAAGTCCCAGAACCACGTCGGAAAGCTCTTCTCCGGCCCCGCGAGACCGGCCTTTGCAGCCAGGTCCGCGAACGTGCCGTCGCCGCGGTTGTGGTAGAGCCGATCGGCGCCGTCGATGTTGCTGACGAACAGATCGGGCCAGCGATCGTTGTCGTAGTCGCCCCACGTCACGCCCTTGCAGTAGGCGTTGTTCGCGACGCCCGCGGCGACCGCGACGTCGGTGAACGTGCCGTCTCCGTTGTTTCGAAACAGCTGCGACGCGCAAGGCACGCGCGGCGAGCTCTCGCTGCCGACGTAGAGATCGAGGTCGCCGTCGAGGTCGAAGTCCGCGAAGCCGCCCGTCTGCGTCGGCAGCTGCCGCTCGCCGAGTCCGGCCGCGAACGTCACGTCCGTGAACGTGCCGTTGCCTTGGTTCTGCAGCAGTGAACCCGGCAGGCACCCCGATTCGAACCACCAGCCGCCACGCAACACGAACAGGTCGAGGTCGCCGTCGTTGTCGTAGTCGGCGTGCAGCAGGTTGAGTCCCCCAGTGATGCCAGTGAGCCCGGCCGCCTCCGTGCGATCGGCGAACGTGCCGTCGTGTTGATTGTGGAAGAAGCGCAGCTGTCCGCGCGGCGACCAGTCCGACACGACGACGTCGAGATACTCGTCGCCGTCGAAGTCGTCGACCGCGACGCCGCCCGCCAGGCCCCGCCGGTCGAGACCGACGGCAGGCGCGACGTTCTGAAAGCGCGGGAAGTCGGTCTCGGGCGCGAACGCCTCCTGCGGCAGGCGTTCGGCCTCGGGCACGCCGGCGGGATACGTGCCGAGCGTCATGTGCGCGATGTTGAGCAGCCAGCGCGCCGCGTAGTGCCAGTAGTCGGTGGGCTTCGTGTTGCGCAGCACCTCTTCGAAGTACTCGATCGCATGCAACGAGCCTTCGGTCTTCTCGTGCCGGCCCGTGCCCACGATCGGCAGGATGCAGGTCTCCTGCGTCGGTTTCGCACAGCAGTTCTCGGTCTCGCCAAGACGCATGTAGGCGACGCCGAGCTGGAAGCTCGTGCCGATCGCCGCGGCCGCGTCGCCGGACAAGGTGCCGTCGCGCAGACCCTCGCGCGCTTTCGCGAGCAGCTCGATGCCGCGGCGTTCGTTGCCGAGCCGCAACTCGGCGAGCGCCGTGTCGAACCGCAGTTGCCACGGGGCCGCGGCGCCCAGCCGCTCGAGCTCCGCGCGACCCTGCCGCACCGCGCGCTCGCCGAAGAACTGGTTGTTCTCGTGGGCCTCGCGCGCGCGGTCCGCGAGCAACGCGACCATGCGCAGGTGTCCTTCGGGCTGCGCCGGCCCGCTCGAGCCAGTGTCGCCGCCGCCACAGGCTGCGGCCAGCAACGTGAGCATGGCGGCGAGCGTGCGTTTCATCGGCGGATCGTCACGCGGCCGGTCGTCTGGTCGAGCGGGTATTCCTGCGTCGAGCCGTCGGGCCACCGCGCAGAGAGCTTGCTGCCCGCGGGAACGTTCGCGAACCACGCGGTCGGCTCCGACTGCGACAGGTAGCCGCTGCCCGCGGTGATCTCGCGAACGTGCTTCTTGCCATCAGGCGTGCGCAGTTCCACGCGAGCCCCGATCGCCGTCGGATTGCCCGGATTGCCCTGCATCCGCACCGCCAACGCAGGGGGGCCGCTGCCGAGGACGCCGGGCATGCGGCTGCCATACGCGTGCACCGGACCGTCGTTCGTGCTGCACACGACGTCGGGGGAGCCGATGCCGGACAGGTCGTGCACCACGAGTCCCTTCGTGTCCTCGGGCATCACGAGGCCCGACTCCTTCGCGCCGACGAACTCGAACTGCAGCCCGCCCTTGCCGCGCACGAACGCGCCGAGACCACCATCGAAACGACCAGTCTCCGGCTCGGGCGAGAAGAAGTTCTGCGCGAGCACGAGGTCCAGGGTGCCATCGCGGTCGAAGTCGGCGATGCCGATGCCGAACACGGGCGCGATCTGCGTCATACGCGGCAGCGGCGCCACGGCGAAACGGTCGCCGCGATTCTCGAGCACGACGTGGCGCAGCTCGTTGCACGTGAGCTCGAGACACTGCTTCAACGTGTCGCCGCCGTAGATCTCGGCGAGGTTCGCCTTCGCGAACGCGTCGTAGGTCGGGAACCTCTGGCGCACGAACGGCATCGCCTGGCTGCTGCACGACAGGCCGCGCACCGGCAGCACGGTGTCGCCGGGCTGCTTCGCCTCGACGACGTCGAACGTACCGTTGCCGTCGAAGTCCCCGCCGTAGAGCCGCAGCGGCTTCTCGGCGCTCGCTTTGTATTTCGTGTTGAGGCCCAGATTGCCGGCCACGAGATCCATGTCGCCGTCGCCGTCGAGGTCGGCCGCGGCGACGCTGTTCCACTGCCCGCGCACGTCGCTCAGGCCGAGCGCCTGCGTGCGTTCCGTGAAGCCCTTGCCCGCGTCGTTGTGGAACACGCGGATCGGCTGCCACTGGGCGGCGACCACGAGATCGACGAAGCCGTCGTCGTCGAGGTCGGTCCAGGTCGCCGCGGTCACCATGGCACCCGTGCGCAGCTCGGGCAGCAGCTTGTCCGTGGCGTCCACGAACCGGCCGCCGTCGTTGCGCAACAGGAAGCTCGATGGCGCATTCGGGAAGCGACCCGGCACGACGCGGCCGCCGACGAACAGGTCGACGTCGCCGTCGCGGTCGAAGTCGCACGCGCACACGCAGCTCTTGCTGACGCGCAGGTCCGGCAGCACGTCGGCCGCCGCCTTGGTGAACGCGCCCTTGCCGTCGTTGACATAGAGGCGATCGCGCAGCGTCGCCGCCCCTTCGTTCGCCTCGACGCCGCCGCTCACGACGTAGAGGTCGAGATCGCCGTCGCCGTCGAAGTCGACGAAGCACGCGCCCATGTCCTCGCACTCGGCGTCGTCGCGCCACGGACCGTCGATCGGCGTCCACTCGTGCTTCGCGTCGGCGCGCAAGAGCGTGCCGGCCTGGCCCGCGGCACCTCCGACCCACAGCTCGTCGCGGCCGTCGCCGTCGACGTCGCCGCTCGCCACACCGGGCCCGAGCCGCGACAGGCGATGCGGCAGCAGCGGCTGCACCGCGTAGTCGTCGAAGTCGCGTTCGCGGTGGCGGAACGGAACCTCGCTCCCCTTGCGGAAGACGTTGTTCACGTCGCCGTCGAATTCGTCGATCGACAGGTTCTGTGGCGGCGACGGCATCTCGCGGATCGTGTAGTGCTGATCCGCCGCGACCTTCTCGAACACCTGCCTGGCACGACTCGGCCAGCTCACGACGAGCTTGTCGATCGTCGCGGCCGTACCGAGCCCGAAGTGCTCGACCGCTTCGCCCGCCGACATGTAACCGCGCGTCAACGACACCTGCCGTGTCTGCGTCACGCCGCCGGCCGTGACCTCGATCGTCGCGCCGACGCCGTGCGTGTTGCCCTTCTCACCACGCAGCTCGACGAGCACGCGGTGCGTGTCGGAGGTGCGGTTCTCGAACAGGCTCGCCGGCGCGTTCATGTTGTTGACGATCAGGTCGAGGTCGCCGTCGCGATCGAGATCGGCGAACACCGCGCCGTGCGCGACGCTCGCCTCGTCGAGCCCCCACTGAGCACCGACGTCCTCGAACTTCAGCTCGCCCGCGTTGCGCCGCGCGATGTTCTTCTCTTCGACGCGCGGGATCGCGCGGAACACCTCGAGCGCCGCACCTTCGCGACCCTGCGCCATCAGGCGATCGAACTGCTCGTTGGTGTCCGGGTTGTCCGTGAACACGGGAATGCCGTTCGTCGCGAAGAAGTCGAGTCTGCCGTCCTCGTCGAGATCGGCAAAGCGAACCGACCACGTCCAGTCGCTGCTCGCGAGCCCGGCCATGTGTGCTGCCTCGAGGAACCTGCCGGTGCCCGTGTTCACATACAGCGCGTTGCGCATGTATTGCTGCGGGTTCGCGTGCATCAGGAACCAGCGATGCTGGTCCATGCTGCCCATCAGCATCTTGCCCATGTAGTGCGTCGTGCTCGACATGTCGGCGACGAGCAGATCGAAGCGGCCGTCGCCGTCGAGGTCGCCGAAGTCAGTGCCCATGCCGAAGAACGCCGTGTGCGGCAGCGCCTTCGTCGTGACGTCCTCGAAGCGACCGCCGAGGTTGTGCCACAGGCGGTCCGGCGACTGGAAGTCGTTGGCCACATACAGATCCATGCGGCCGTCGCCGTCGTAGTCCCACCACACGACGGCCAGTCCGTTGTCGTGATCACCTAGACCCGCCTCGCTCGTCACGTCGGCCCAGCGCCCATAGCCATCGTTGCGGAACAACCGATCGCTCTGGCCAGACTGGAACGGTGCTGGCGCGCCCGGCACCATGAACACCTCGTCTTCGTAGCCCGGTGGCACGACCGCGTTGCCGTCCTTGTCCTTCTGCAGCACGGGCCACGGCCGCCACAGTTCCGCCTTCGTCTTGCGCATCGCCTTCGGCAGCGTGAGACCCGCGACGATCTCCTTCGGCAGCCGGCTCTTCAGCACGCGGTTCGTGAGCACGAAGAGATCGAGGTCGCCGTCGTTGTCGTAGTCGGCGAACGCGCAGCCCATGCTCGCGGCGCAGTGGGCAAGCCCGAACGGGCCCGCCTTCTCGACGAACGTGCCGTTGCCCTGGTTCACGTAGAGCAGGTTCGGCGACTCGAGGTTGCAGACGTAGAGGTCGAGGTCGCGATCGCCGTCGACGTCCGCGAACGTCGCCGACGTGCCCCACGCCTCGCCGCCGTCGAGGCCTCCCGCTTTCGCGGTCACGTCTTCGAAGTGCAGCGGCGAGGTCTGGCGGAACAGCTTGTTCGGTCCGTCCTGCGACACGAGGTAGACGTCGGGAAGGCCGTCGCCGTCGTAGTCGCCGACTGCGAGGCCCGCGCCGGAGTAGACATAGGCGACGATGTTCTCGGGGCGCAGTTCGTTCGCGAACGCGAGACCCGTGGTCGCGGCGTCGAGGCGCACGAACCGCTTGCCCTCCGCGGCGTGGCGCGATGCCAGCGGAACGGCCGTGATGGGGTCGGTGGTGCCCGGCTTGCCGGAACAGGCGCAGAACAGGGCCAGCAGGACCACATCGACCACGTCGCAGCGCCGCATGGTCCCATCATGACTTCCTGGCCGTGCTGCGAACAGCCATTCGGCCGACGAGCGACGCACGGAAACGCCAAACGTGCCCGGTCAGGAGCCGCCTCGAGCGTCGACCCGTGCGGCTACGGGCCGACGACCAGCGTCACCGCGTCGGACATCACGAGACCGGCGGCGTTGCCCGCGGCGGCAGAGGCGCCGGATCAAGGCCAGAGTCGGCCGGTGCGCAACTCGTCGAGGAAGCGGGATACCGGCAGCAGGTCGATGCCGTCCTCGGTGCGGCGCGCGCGCTCGATGCCGCACACGAGCACACGTCGAGTGAGCCCCTTCAGGTCGGCGATCGCGCGCAGGCCGGCCAGGTCCGACGACGACGTGGCGCGCCCGACCTTCGCCTCGATCGCGAGACACTCGCGACCGCGCCGAAGTACGACGTCGACTTCCGTGGTCCGCGCGTCGGCGGGCGACCAATACGCCATGTCCTCGAACAACTCGCGGTGGTGCTGGTACGCGCGCAGGAGGCCAACGACCCAGCCTTCGAACAGAGCGCCGAGCTCCTCGCGCGACGGCTTGCTGGCGAGATGGCCCTTGAGCGCGCGAGCGACGCCCGGGTCGAACAGGTAGAGCTTCGGATGCTTGCGCTCGCGCACGCGCAGCTTGGCTTCGAACGCGGGCAACCGGAAAGCGATCAGCGTGTCCTCGAGCACGTCGAGGTACCCGAGCACCGTGGTGCGCGACACGCCGGCATCGCGCGCCAGACCGGCAGCGTTGAGCACCTGTCCATGGAACAGCGCAGCGATCGGCAAGAAACGCGCGAAGCCCGGCAGGTTGCGCACCGTGGCCTCGGCCTGGATCTCTTCGCGCAGATACATGCGCGCGTAGGCGAGCAGTGCGTCCTTGCGCGATGGTGCCTGCCAGACGACCGGCAGCGACCCGAACGTCAGCACTGCATCGATCGAGAAGTCCGCACCCAGTTCCTCGGGCAGGAATGGGTGCATCTCGAGGCGCAGCGCACGCCCGGCGAGCAGGTTGGCGCCCTCGCGCTTGAGCTTGCGCGCGCTCGACCCGAGCAAGGCGAACCGCAGCCCATGCCCGACGATGAACCGCTGCACCTCGTTGAGCAGCGAGGGCAAGCGCTGGACCTCGTCGAGCACGACCCACGATCCGCGCGGCAGGACGCGCAACTCGTCGGCCAGCGCGGCCGGTTGAGCGAGGAGAGCCTGGTAGCGGCCTTCGTCGAACAGGTCGATGCACGGCGCGTCCGGCAGCAATGTGTGAACCCACGTGCTCTTCCCGGTCCCGCGCGGCCCGAGCAGGAAGAACGACTGCTTCGGCAAGCGGGCGATGCGCTGGTAGACCTCTGCCATGTTGCCGTCATTTTGCGGCGCAAAACGACGGCGTGGTATCAGGAAGTCCCGGGCGGGCGAGAAATCCGTGTCGCGCCGGACCTCGGGCCGTGCTGCCCTTACGGCCTCTCGCCAGGGCGATAGACGCGCTCGGTGTGCCCCTGCAGCTGGCTCGGATAGAAGTACACCTCGCGCAGCGCGCCGTTCGCGTAGAGCTCCGCCTGATCGTCGAAGTGCTTCGACCCCGGCACGCAATTCAGGCCGCCTGCGGTGACCGCGCGCGCCTTCACCGTGTCGCCGAACTCGACGACCGCGACGAAGCTGTTGCCGCTCGTGCCGTAGATCTTCTTGCAGCCCCTGGGTGCGCGCGCGGCGAACGACGCAAGCGACCCCCAGGTGGCGCTCGTGAACGGCACGGGGATGCTCGGCCCGTCATCGCGGAACGGATGCGCGATGTCGCCGGTCAACCGCTGGAAACGATTGATCTCGCCCCACGGCGTCTGCCATTTGCCGAAGTCGGCCGCGAGCTTGTCGCTGACCTGCGCGAGCGCCTCGAGCTGCTGCGCCGGCGGCATCTTGCTCGCGATCGCATCGAAGATCAGCATGTCCTCGCTGCCGGGATCCCTGCGCACGCTCTGCCACAATCGCTCGCCCCAGAACACGGCCAGCGACGTCGCGACCGACTCCGCAGACCAGCGGTGGTCCCACGCGCGCAGCGTCGCGATCTGCTCCGCGAGCTTCCCCTTCATCGCATCACCATCCGGCAACGCATCCCACGCGCGCACCACGAGCGGCACGAGCCGGTCGAACGCGGGCAGCCAACTGTCGTAGGCCGCGTCGCGCAGCGTCGCGAGCGTGAAGTCCTTCTTGTCCCTCAGCACGGCAATCGCATGCAGGCCGCGCGCGTTCTCGGGATTGTTCTCCATGTAGCTCGGGTAGTCCTTCTGCGCCGGACTGTCGGGACCCGCCGCCGAATACGGCCAGTTGTTCGTGTTGTAGAGCCATCCGCTCTTCGGGTTCAGCACGAACGGACTCTCCTCGACGCCATACAGCGCCCCCCACTCGGTCCCCGGATCGCTGCCGTCCACGGGCTTCTGCCAGTCGAGCTTCGGATCGCGCCGTGCTATGTGGTTGGCGTGGAAGTACGCGATGTTGCCGTCGGCGTCGGCGTAGATCGTGTTGTTCGACGAATTGGTGTGCAGCTCCATCGTCGCGCGGAACTCGGCGTAGCTCCTCGCCTTCGTGCGCGTGTAGCTCTGCGTCAGCGCCGCGACGGGCGAGCTCATGAGCTTCACGCTGATCCACTTGCCGTCGGCCTCGCGCACGACCGGGCCATGGTGCGTGCGATACACCGTGAACTCCCTCGACCCGAGACCCGACGCCGCCCTGTAGGGCACCGCGATCTTCTGCAGCGTGACGGGGCGCTCCTCCGCGCCGTACTTGTAGAAGACCCCCCCGTCGCGCTTCACGATCGTCTCCGCGTACTCGTCGACGACGTCCGCGCCGCTCGAGGTATGCATCCACCCGGCGCGCTCGTTGAAACCCTGATAGACGAAGAACTGCCCCCAGGTCACTGCGCCATAGGCGTTCAAACCCTCGTCGCTCGTCATCTGCAACTCCTCGCGGAAGAAGAACGACGTGTGCGGGTTGATCAGCAGCAGTGCGTGCTTGCCAACCGTGTTCGATGGCGCGATCGCGAAACCGTTCGATCCACCCGGTTCACCGTCGTGCGCGAACGGGTCGAGCGGTGCCATCGCCGTGCGGTTCCCGCCATAGAAGGCCTCGAGCTCGCGCGGCGACACGTCCTCGATGTCGCCGCCGATGCTGCCCTCGCTGAACGACAGCGCCATCCACGGTTCGAAACGCGTGAGCACCATCGGCTTCGTCTCGGGATGCGTCGCGAGGTAGCAGTTGAGCCCGTCGGCCCACGCGTTCATCAGCAGCTTGAGCCACTCGGGGCTCGCTGCGTATTGCGCCTGCAGCTCCGCGGGGTCGATGAAGAGCTTCATGCGCAGATCGCTCCAGATCGCGCGCTCACCTTCGGCTTCCGCGAGGCGCCCCATCGCGTTCAGGTAGTTCACTTCGATGCGATGGAAGTCGTCCTCGGCCTGCGCGTAGATCATGCCGAACACCGCGTCGGCGTCGGTCTTGCCCTTCACGTGCGCAATTCCCCAGTCGTCACGGGTGATCGTGACGCTCGGGCCCTGCCCTTGCGATCGGGACGGTTCGCTGTGCGGAGGAGACGCGCAGGCCGCGAAGGCGGCGGCGACGAGCAGGAGGCGGAGCTGCGTCATGCCCCGATGCCACGCGGTCGCCCGCACGCTGTCAAGACCACCGCGGGCTCACTGCTGCTTGGGCCGCAGATACTCGAGCAGGCGATAGATGTCCCAGTCGGGATTCTTGTGCTTCATGGCGAGCGCCACGGCGAGCCCCGCGACGAGGATCATCACGTAGAGCACGAGCTGGCTGAACAGCTGGAAGATGAACCCAGCGCCGCCCGAGCTGCGCTGCCGGCGCGGTGCGCGGCGCGGGGCCGACGGTCCGCCCACGGGGATCGTCGGGTACTCGACCTCGGGCTCCGGCGGTGCCGCGGCGTGCTTGCCGGGCGGCTGTGCAGCGATGCTCGCAGTCGAGTTCTGGATCTCGAGCAGGTCGTCGCGCGCCTGCTCCGTCGTGGGCCGCGCGGACGGCTCCTTGGCCAACATCTCGCGGATCAGCTGATCCAACGCGGGCGGGATCGACGAGTCGAGCGGCAACAGACTCGGCACTCGCGAGCGCTGCTGCGCCTCGGCGATGCGACGCGCCGAGCCCATGAACGGTGGCCGCCCCGCCAGCGCCGCATACGCGACGCACCCGACGGCGTAGAGGTCGGCGCGCACGTCGACCTGTTGCCGGTTCAGCTGCTCCGGCGCCGAGAAGGACGGCTCCTCCTCGGCCCGCGGGTACGAGTTCGACCGCGGGTCCGCGAGCTTGCTGCCGCCCTTGTCGAGCAGGAAGACGTTCGCGGGTTTGACGGCGCCGTGGACGAGGCCGTGCTGGTGAAGGACCTCGAGGGCCTGCAGCATGTCCGCGAGCACGGGCACGAGCTCGGTCCACGGCAGACGCCGCCCGTGGTCGATGCGCTCCGCGAGGCAGTGGCCCTGCACGAGCTCCAGCGCGGCGAAGCAATCCGCGCCGACTTCGCCGATGTCGAAGACCTGGACGAGCAGCGGATCGGCGACCGACGCCGCCGTGCGCACGTCGGCGAGGAACCGCGCACGCTCCTCGGCGGCCTCGGCACCCGGCGGCGGACGGCGCAGGACCTTCAACGCAACCCTGCGATGCGCGATCTTCTGGTTCGCCAGATAGACGGTGCAACGGTCGCTGCGCCCGAGCACCAACTCGATGACGAACCCGCCCAGTTCAGCGCCGACCGCGAGTTCGTCCTGGTCGTCGCCGGCGGCCTCGGTGCGGACCCCGCCGGGTGCTTGCGGAACCGGGACCGGCTGCGAAACGGGGGCTGGTTGCGGAGCCGGGGCCGGTTGCGGAGCCGGGACCGCGGCAGGTTGCTCGGCGGCGTTCTCGCGCGCGTCGAACCGGATGAACGTCTGCCCGACGTGGAAGCCGTCGCCGACGTCGATCTCGAAACTGGCGAACGTGCGGCCGCGGTAGGTGAGGCCGTGCGAAGAAGCGAGATCGGTCACGAGCAGCTTGCCGTTCACGAACTCAAGGCGGCAATGCTCACGCGACATCTTGGGATCGCCCACCTTGACCGTGCAGCGGCTGCTGCGGCCGAGCGTGACCGGCGTCCCAGGGCGCAGCTCGAACCGGATCGTCTCGCCGAGAGTCGTAGCTGTCAGTTTGCCGAGCTCCATGAGCCTTTGAGCCTAATCGAGCCGGCGTCGATGGCACGCGCGAATGTCCGGCTGGAGCGAGCTCCGTCGCTCGCGGCCGGGCTGCCCCTTGCCATGGCGGCCACATGGGCCGCGCACATGATCGACGCCGAGGCAGCGGCAGGGCCTTCCGCTTCTCCGCAGGTCGATCCGGATCTGCGCGCGCTCGGCCGTGCCAGGCCAAGAGGCTCGCAGCGCTCATGGCACGCGGCATCCGCTGGCCCGCGCGGACACGGACCGCTGGGCGCGAATCAGCGACGCAGGTCCCTGGCCGCGTCCTCGGCGTCCTCGACAGGCGCGCGCTTCCGCTCCTTGCCCTCGCGCGCGGCGTCGATCTGCTCGGCGATGTCGTTCATGATCTTGCGCCACCTTCTCGATCAGGCCGCGGACGTGCTCGTGCTGGAGCTGCGCCTTCTCGAGGGCACGCTCGGGGAGCTTGTCGCCGAGCTGCCTGTGGTCGGACCCGGCGATCCGGCTCAGCTCCGCGCGCAACGCCTCCATCTCTTCGGGAGCTGCAACTGCCGGTGAAGGTTGCGCGCGACTTCCCCGATGGTGACATGCAGCGCTTCCTCCTCTCGCATGCGAAGCTCGTGAAGAGGCTCCGGGGTGAGGTCGTCGACAGGGACGGGCTGAACTTGTGAATTGCCGGGGCAATTCACAACGGCAGCATCATAAGCTGTTGCGGACAAGAGCCTTGCTGCGTATCCCCTGAATGCATAGCTTCTCCCCCCTTGCCGTTCAGAGGCAGTGACGCCGTCACTTCGTGCCAGCACGAACAGCCCCCCAGTGGTTCGCGCGGACGCTGCTCTGATGGCAGCCCTCGCGGCAGTCATCGCATTGGTGCTGCTCGTCAGCATCGTCGCCTTATGCGGCGCAGGTTCCTAGGCTGGCAACGATGTCCGCGAAGGTGTCGGTCAGCGCAGGTGCAGCGACGCAGCACTTCGGGCTGTCGCAAGGCCACCGGTTGATCCTGGGCCGCGACGCCGGCTGTGACCTCGTCATCGACGAAGCCTCGGTCTCGCGCCGCCACTGCAGTCTGCTGCTGCATGGGGACATCCTGGTCGTCACCGACCTCCACTCCGCGTATGGCCTCCTGCGCGACGGCGCACGAACGATGCAGTGCGACCTGCGCGTCGGCGAGCGCGTCCGCCTCGGCCGGGCCGAGCTGTGCTTCGAGGAGTTGACCTCGACCGGGCCACCTCCCGCAGCGATCAGCGAGGTCAGCGAACCGGAGCCGGCCCGCGAACGCGACGAGACCGACCACGCGCTGATCGGCCGCACGCTCGGTGGCTATCGGATCCTCTCGCTTCTCGGCGGCGGCGGTTTCGCGGCGGTCTACCGCGCGGAACAGATCCAGCTCGCGCGCGAGGTCGCGATCAAGGTCCTGCGGCAACCGGCCGACGGCGCGCAGCCCGAAGCGTTCGCGGCGTTCCTGCGCGAGGCGCGCCTCGCGGCCGCGCTCGCGGATCCGCGACTCGTGCAGATCTTCGACCTCGGCAGCGATCAGGGCCGCCACTTCCTGTCGATGGAGCTCGTGCGCGGCGGCAGCCTCGCGCGCCGCATCCGCACGGCGGGCCCGTTGCCCTGGGAGGAGCTGCTGCCGATCCTGAGCGACGTCACGGCCGCGCTGCAGGTCGCCCACGACTCGGGTCTCGTGCACCGGGACGTGAAGCCGGCCAACGTGCTGCTGACCAGCGATGGACGCGCCAAGCTCGCCGATCTCGGCCTCGTGCGCAGCATCGGCGACGTCGCCGACCGGACCGGCACGGCGGCGTTCATGTCCCCCGAGCAACTGAGGTCGGCGCCGATCGACGGCCGCTCCGACCTCTACGCGCTCGGCTGCTCGGCCTACGCCGCACTGACGGGCAGGCCTCCGTTCGTTGGCACGATCAAGGAGATCGTCAGGGGGCAGCTCAACGCAGACCCGGCCCCGTTCCCGGAAGGATTGATGGTACCGCCAGGACTCGAGCAACTCGTGTTGCACGAGCTGCTGGCCAAGGACCCAGACCTGCGCCCCGCCGATGCGGGCGCATTGCTGCTGGCGCTCGATCGCATCGAAGAGGGCAGTGCCCAGTACGGCAGACGCGGCACCTCGCGGCCGCGCAGGCGGCGCGACGGCAGCGGCGTCGTGGTGCTGATCCTCGTGATCCTGCTGGCTTCCGCCGCCGTGTGGATCCTGAGCCAGAAGCAGTAGCCGGTAGGAATGCGGCGACTGCTGACGAAGCGCTGTCAGTCGCGCGGCTCGACGCGCGAGAGATCGGCGATCGCTGCGTTCCACCGTTGGAAGCTGAGAACTGCCGCATCGAAAGATGGGCTGTGTCGGCGTTCTGCGTCGATCGCGGCAGCCTCTTCGGGCTCGAGCACGCCATCGGCGTAGAGCGTGAACAGGATGCGGGCTCGCCGCCGGGCGCTGCGACGGAACCATTCGAGGCCGCCCCACAAGCAGCAGAACATCGTGCCGGTCATCACGAGTGACGACGGCCGAACCGTCCACAGCAGCGACGACACGAGGCCAATGGCGAGCAACGTGAGGGCGATCGGCATGAAGATGCGGTACGTGACCAGCGACTTCTCGTTCTGCAGGTGCACCAGCAACTGCGGCGCAGTGAGGCCGCGCGTCCAGCGGCGCATCGACCGCAGCAAACCCGTCGTGCCTGCGCCAAGCAGAAGGGGGGCCATGCCGAAGCCGACCCACGGCGGGGCACTGCCCATGCAAGCACCAATGGCGACCATGGTACCCGTGCCGATCGCGGAGGCGCTGAATGCGAGCACCACGAGGTTCCAGCCCGACACCGCTGCTTGCATGCCGGGCAGCACGACAGGTCGTTGTTCGGGCTTCATGGGCGCAGCCTCCGTTGCAGTCGGTCGATTGCTGCGTACTTGCGCGCCGCGACCGTGCCGAGCGAACAACCGAGGATGGCCGCCACCTCGCGGTAGCCGATGCCGTCCACCGTCGTCAGCAGCAGCACCTCTCGTTCCTGGAAGGGCAACATCGCGAGCGCTTCGGCCACATCGGCGGCGACACGATCGTCGCGCGCCGGTGCCTCGAGCCGTTCGCTGGTGACGGGCGCCCGCTTGCGGCGCAGGTCGATGCACCGGTTGCGGGCCATGAGGAACAGCACGACCTCCGGGTGAACCGACAAGTCGTAGTCGACGCCCCTTTCTAGCAGTTTCGTGAACACGTCTTGCACCACCTCTTCCGCGTCGTGGCCGTGGCGCAGCAGGTTGCTGCAAAAGCGCAGCAGGCGGGGGCGCCAGGTTGCGAAGGTTGTTTCGATCAAGTTCTCCTGTTCACGAATGAGCCCGCGAATTGTTCAGCCGCAAGGCAAGAATGTGGGCTTCGGCAGGAGGGCCATGCAAGCTGCAGGTCGCGGATCCACAGCGTGCTGCGGATCCGCGGGACGTGCATGCGTTTCTTGCCGCCCGATATGGAAATCGCCGAGAGACCACTCCAACATCGCTCGCCCATGACCGACCAGGTCCAACATCTCATCGATCGGATCCGCCGCGATGCGGTCGAGGTGGGTCAGTCCGACGCAGCGCGCATCCAGCAGCAGGCCAAGGACGAAGCGATGCGCACGATCGAGGCGGCGCAGGCACGAGCGGCGGCGATCGTCGCCGAGGCCGAGCAGAAGGCGAAGGCGCTGCTCGATCGCGGCGGCGTTGCACTCGAACAGGCGGCGCGCGATCTCTTGATCGCGATCGGCCAGAGCCTGCAGGCCATGATCGACGAGCTGCTCGCGGGTTCGGCAAAGGACGCGCTGCGCCCCGAGATCATCGAGCAGATGCTGCTGCGGCTCTGCGAGACCCTGGCGCAGCACGGGTTCGACGAGAAGGCCATGGCCGTCGCCGTGAGCGCCGGCGAGCGCGATCGGCTCGCCGCGTTCGCGCTCGGCAAGCTGCGCGAGGTGCTGCAGCAGGGTGCCGAGGTGCACGTGGACCAGCATCTGCGCCAGGGCTTCCGCATCAGCTTCTGCAACGACACGGTGCGGCACGACTTCACGCCGGCGTCGATCGCGGCCCTGCTGTCGCAGTTCGTGCGGCCGCAACTCGGCGAAGTCGTGCAGCGGGCCGCACTCGGCATCGGCGCGGGCGAGCCGTGAACCACTGGTATCTGGTCGCCAGCCTGCCGCTGGTCTCGCTCGGGGCGGAACCGCCCTTGCCGGTCGAGACGTTCCGCGCGTTGTGCGGCGAGCACCTGCCCGAACGCGACCTGCGCGAGCTCGACGCCGTGCTCGAGGGTGCGGGCAAGTCGCAGTTCGCGCGCGCGTGGCGCGAGACGCAGTTGCGCATCGCGGACGAATGCGCGGTGTTGCGCGCAGCGCGGCTCGGCATCGACGCGAGCCCGTGGCGCAGGGACATCGGCGTACCCGACGCGGCGCTGATCGCCGCCGCGCGCGAGGCGTTCCAGCAGCCCGATCCACGCGCCCGCGAGCTGCAGCTCGACATGCTGCGCTGGCGTACGCTCGAGGACCTCGCGCGCACTGCGCCGTTCGGTCTGCCCGCGGTCCTCGCGTACGGTCTGCGGCTCCGGCTCGCGGCGCGCCAGGCCGCGCGCACCGAGTTGGCGGGACGACGGCAGCTCGCGCGACGCCTCGACGCGATGTTCGCCGTGTTCGATCGCAAGGCGCAGGAGCAGCAGCCATGACCGGTCATCGGGGTCGCGTGCACGAGGGCAGGGTCACCGCGATCAACGGCAACCTCGTGACGGCCGAGTTCGAGCAGCCCGTCACGCAGAACGAAGTCACCTACGTGCGGCTCGGCGAGTTGCGGCTCAAGTCCGAGCTGATCCGGATCCGCGGCCGCTTCGCCGAGATGCAGGTGTTCGAGGACACGACGGGTCTCCGGGCCGGCGACGTCGTCGAGTTCACGGCCGAGCTGTTGTCGGCCGAGCTCGGCCCCGGCCTGCTCGGCCAGATCTACGACGGTCTGCAGAACCCGTTGCCCGCGCTCGCGCAGCAGTGCGGCAACTTCCTGCAGCGCGGCACCTACCTCTTGCCGCTCGACCGCTCGCGCAGGTGGCCGTTCACACCCGTCGCGAAGACCGGCGCCGTGGTGTTCGCGGGCGACACGCTCGGCACCGTGCCCGAGGGCATCTTCACGCACCGCATCATGGTGCCGTTCCACCTGGGCGGCGCGTGGACCGTGCAAGACATCGCGAAGGCCGGCGACTACACGGTCGAGCACACAGTCGCAAAGCTGCGCAACGCGGACGGCGCCGTGCACGAAGTGCAGCTCATGATGCGCTGGCCCGTGAAGCTGCCGATCCGCGCCTACGCCGAACGGCTGCGCCCGACCGAGCCGCTGATCACGAAGGTGCGCATCATCGACACGTTCTTTCCGGTCGCGCGCGGCGGCACCTACTGCATCCCGGGTCCGTTCGGCGCCGGCAAGACGGTGTTGCAGCAGATCACGAGCAGGAACGCCGACGTCGACATCGTCGTCGTCGCGGCGTGCGGCGAACGCGCCGGCGAAGTCGTCGAGACGCTGCGCGAGTTCCCGCAGCTGGTCGATCCGCGCACGGGCAAGAGCCTGATGGAGCGTACGCTGATCGTCTGCAACACGAGCTCGATGCCCGTCGCCGCGCGCGAAGCGTCGGTCTATCTCGCCGCGACCGTCGCCGAGTACTACCGCCAGATGGGCCTCAGCGTGCTGCTGCTCGCCGACTCGACGTCGCGCTGGGCGCAGGCACTCAGAGAAGTGTCGGGCCGCCTCGAGGAGATCCCCGGCGAGGAGGCGTTTCCCGCCTACCTCGAATCGGTCATCGCAGCCTTCTACGAACGCGGCGGCGTCGTGCGGCTGCGCGACGGCTCGACCGGCTCGGTGACGATCGGCGGCACGGTCAGCCCGGCCGGCGGCAACTTCGAAGAACCCGTCACGCAGGCGACGCTGAAGGTCGTCGGCGCGTTCCACGGCCTGAGCCGCGAGCGCAGCGACGCGCGCCGCTACCCGGCGATCAATCCGCTCGACAGCTGGAGCAAGTACGCGTCGGTCGTGCCGCAACGCGCCGTCGAGCTCGCGCGCGCGACGCTGCGCGCCGGCAACGAGGTCGGCCAGATGATGAAGGTCGTCGGCGAGGAGGGCACTTCGATGGACGACTTCGTGGTGCACCTGAAGGCCGAGTATCTCGACGCGAGCTACCTGCAGCAGGACGCCTACCACGACGTCGACGCGGCGACGCCGGCCGGGCGCCAGCAATACGTGTTCGCGGTCGTGCACCGCATCCTCGACACGAAGATGACGTTCGCCGACAAGGACGCGGCGCGGCGCTTCTTCCAGCAGCTCGTACAGGCGACGAACGACTGGAACCGCACGGCCTTCCAGAGCGCCGAGTTCGCGGCGGCCGAAGCCGCGATCGAGACGATGGTGCGCGGCGTCGCGGAGGTGCCTGCGTGAACACGGTCTACACGCGCGTCGAGCAGGTCGTCGGCAACGTGATCGTCGTGAACGCGAGCGGCGTCGGCTATCGCGAGCTCGCCGAGGTCACGTGGCAGAACGGCACGTCGCTCGCGCAGGTGATCCGCCTCGAGGGGGGCCGCGTGTTCCTGCAGGTGTTCGCGGGCTCGCGCGGCATCCACACCGACGCGCACGTGCGCTTCCTCGGCCGGCCGATGCAGGTGTCGTTCTCGGACACGCTGCTCGGCCGCGTCTTCACGGGCAGCGGCCAGCCTCGCGACAACCGGCCGGCGCTGAGCCACAACCTGATCGAGATCGCGGGACCGTCGGTCAACCCGAGCAAACGCATCATCCCGCGGCGGCTCGTGCGCACCGGCATCCCGATGATCGACGTGTTCAACTCGCTCGTCGAGTCGCAGAAGCTGCCGATCTTCTCGGTCGCCGGCGAGCCCTACAACGCGCTGCTCGCGCGCATCGCGCTGCAGGCCGAGGTCGACGTGATCGTGCTCGGCGGCATGGGCCTCAAGCACGACGACTATCTGTATTTCCGCGACACGCTCGAGGAGAGAGGCGCCCTGTCGCGCTCGGTCATGTTCGTGCACACGGCCGCCGATCCCGTGGTCGAGTGCCTGCTCGTGCCGGACCTGGCACTCGCGGTCGCCGAACAGTTCGCGCTGCAGAAGAAGCGCGTGCTCGTGCTGCTGACCGACATGACGAACTTCGCCGACGCGCTGAAGGAGATCGCGATCACGATGGAGCAGATCCCGAGCAACCGCGGTTACCCGGGCGATCTCTACAGCCAGCTCGCCGCGCGCTACGAGAAGGCCGTCGACTTCGAGGACGCCGGCTCGATCACGATCCTCGCGGTCACGACGATGCCCGGCGACGACGTCACGCACCCGGTGCCCGACAACACGGGCTACATCACCGAAGGCCAGTTCTACCTGCGCAACGGCCGCATCGAGCCGTTCGGTTCGCTGTCGCGGCTGAAGCAGTTCGTGAACGGCCGCACCAGAGACGACCACCGCACGCTGATGAACGTGATGATCCAGCTCTACGCGGCGTGCAAGGAGTCGCGCGAGAAGCGCTCGATGGGCTTCAAGACGAGCGCGTGGGACGACAAGCTGCTGAAGTACGGCGAACGCTTCGAGCACGAGATGATGGACCTCTCGGTCAACATCCCGCTCGAGCAGGCGCTCGACCTCGGCTGGCGCATGCTGGCCGACTGCTTCGAACCGGCCGAGACCGGCATCGCGACGAAGCTGCTCGAGAAGTTCTGGCGGAAGGCCAGGGCACCGGGAACGCAGACGACGGCAGCTGCGGGCGCGGTCTAGCCCAACTTCCGCGCCGCCAGATCCAGGCCGAGCTCACAAACGCAGTCCGAGCACGATCGGGTAGTAGCCCCACTCGGCGAGCCCGTCCGGGTTGAACTCGAGTTTGAGCGCCGTGGCGGGCACGAGCACGGCGGGGCGCTCCGGCAGGTAGACCCACGTGTCGCCCGACTCGCTCTGCTCGGCCGCGGACCCGAGCAGCAGCATGACGTCGAGCTTGGTCATCCCCTTCTCGAGCTTCTTCGCCTGCTCGGTGACGTGGCTGTAGAAGAACTTCTGGTTGCCGCGCGGGATGGTTTCGCCGGTCTTCGGATCGACCTCGACGCACGAGGACCAGCCGAGCGAAGCGAGCAACACCCACGCGATTCCGCGCCGACGAACTGCGGCCATGCGGCGCATGATGTTGGCGGGCCGGCGCCGAAGCAACGGGATGTGGGTCCGCGGCCGGCGGCAGTTGGAAACAACATGGCACCGCGGTCCGGCGATGGCGCCTTGCCTGGATTTCCGGGAAAGTCCGCGGGGTCGGCGTGAGCGCGGACAACCACCTTGTGATGACGGACCCGCTGGACCCGACCCTGGAGCAATGGCTGGCGCGGTTCCGCGCGCCGCTCGTCGGCCTGATCGCCTCGTGGGGCGCCGATTGGGGCGCCGCCGAAGAGATCGCGATGGACACCTTCGCCGAGGCTTGGCTCGCCCGTGAACGGCTGCGCGGCGATCCTGCCGATGACCACAACGCAGGTCCGTGGTTGCGCGGCATCGCGCACAACCTGCACCACGCGCGCAGCCGCCAGCTGCGCCGCCAGCGGTTCGAGGCGTTGCCGAACGACCTGCCGTCGCCCGTGCCGGCGTCCGACGAACGCCTCGACGTGCTGCGCGCGGCGTTCGCGCGGCTGCGCGACGACCACCAGACGATCGTGCGCATGTTCTACCTCGACGAGACGAGCACCCGCGACGTCGCGGCCCTGCTGGGACTGACGCCAAAGGCCGTCGAGAGCCGGTTGCACACGGCCCGCGCCGTGCTGCGCCAACACGTGCAGCGTCTGCTGGCTGCCGAAGGAGCTTCGCGATGACGAACGACCACAACGAAGACATCACGGCGGTCGAAGACCGCGACCTGCGCGCGCTGTTCGCACCACGGCGTCCGGACGCCGAGCGCTTCCGCGCCGGGGTCGTCGAGCGGCTGCGCCGCGCTGGCGGCGGGGGCTCGGCGGTCGCGGCGGCGCGAGCCAGTAGTGCGTGGCGCGAACGCGCCGCGTCGTTGCTGCCGGCGCTGCCGCCGGGCACGTCGCTCGGTTCGACGCTGGGCTCTTGGCTGTCGCTGCCGGCGCTGCTCGTCGTCTCGTGCGGTGCTGCGTTCTGGCGCGGTGACCGCTCGCTGGTCGCGGCGTTGCGCCGCGCGCGTTCGACGATGGCGCGCCGGCAGCCGTCGGGCGTGCGGGGTACGTTCTGGCAGCGCAACGCGAGCTGGCTGCGCGCCGGTCTCGTCGGCGTCGCGTTCGGCGCGCTGGGCTGGGTCGTCGACCTGGCGACGATCGAGGACGCGGTGCTCGCGGTGTTGCTCGGGTCGATGCTCGTGCTCGTCAGCCGGATCGGTTCGCTCGCTGCGCACCACGGAGCGCCGACGGAGGCAGTCGGCGCGTGCGTTGCCGACGTGCTGCTGGCGGCGATCTTCGGCCTGCTCGTCTGGAACGTGGCCAGCGACGGTGCGGCCTCGGTTGGGGCGCTCGGCCCGGCGTGGTGGGTGCTCGTGTGGGGCCAGCTGCTGGTCCAGACGCTGCGCTACTGGCAGTTGCACCGCTTCGGGCTCGCGGCGTTCTGGGGGCTCCTCGCGGTCGGCGTTGGCGCGCTGATCGTGGGGGGGCTGGCGGCACCATCGGGCCGTGCGGTGCTGCGCGAGGAACTCGCGACGGCATCCCCGGCGGGCCAGGACGGGCCGCACTGGCGCGCGCTCGAGCTGTGCGGCGAGGCGCTGCGGGCCGCGGGCGAGGACCTGCCCGACCTTTCGACGCTGCGGCGGCAGATGGCCGCCGTGGTCGCCGCCGAGCCCGGGCCGTGGCCGGAGACGTGGTCGGCAGGCGCCCGGCTCGGCCTGATCACCGCCGATCAGTGGCGGGTGCTCGAACGCACCGAGTACGTCGGCTCCTACCTGCCGCGTCTCCTGATCGACCGCGGCCGCTTCAACTTCTTCGGCCACGATCGCTACCAGCTCGAGGCCCGGCTCGCGACCGGTGAGCTCAGCGAGGGCGAACGTGAGCACCTGGTGGCGCGCATCGAGCAGTCGTGGCCGAAGGCCGGCGCGCCGAATCCCGGCGTCGACGTCGGCCTCGCGCTGCTGTGCGTGCAGTGGCTCGACCGGCTGGGGCGCGGTGATCTCGTGACGCCACGCGTCCCCGAACTGCGCGAGCTGCTGGCCCGCCTCTGGGTGGCGCCGGCCGCGGCGAACCACAGCCGCGGGGCCGGTGGCTTCGCGGCGCGCGCAGGCGACCGGGCCTCCTTGTTGGAGACGATCGACGCCGTCGAACTGCTCGTGCGCATCGGCCCGCCGCCGGAGGTCGATCTGCCGGCGCTGAGGACCTTCCTGCGACAGCACGTGAACGGAAGAGTCGACGGCCATGAGAAGCAGGCGTTGGCCTGCCTCGTGCTGCTCGACGCGGCGCTGCACACGCCGGCGCGGGGCGCCTGGCAGTGGCTCGTCGACGAACGGTTGCTCGTCGGCAGCCTGCTGCTCGTCGTCCTCTCGCTGCGCGCGGTGTGGTTCACGCGACCGCTCGGTGCGGTGGGCCGCGGCGCCCAGCCGTGAAAGCCGCGCAATGCCTGCGCGAAGCGTCGGCGAGAACGCCTCGAGATGCCGGCATCGAGGCGTGGCGACTTGACGGGCAACCGCAGACGCGGGACTGTGAGCTGGTTGTCCGGGTGGCCCGGGACGCGGCTTGCACTTCCTACTCGCCTTTGTGCACATGGATCCTCGCGCGCTGGCGGCATCACTCTTCTTCGCCCCGTTGTTCGGCCGCTCGGGCTCGTCACGTCCAACGCGATCGATCTCGCTGTGAACAACTGATCGGCTCGGCGAGCGCGTCGAGCAGCCAACGCGATCGGCGCGTTCGCCCTTCGCCATTGTGCAGTGGACGGAGGCTCTGAATGGATGCGATGAAGTTGGCGATCACGAGTCTTGCTGTTCTCGTTCCGCTCGCCGCATGTTCGGGGCTCGCCGCGTGGCGTCCCGTCGACACCAATCGGTTGCTCATCGAGGTCACGGGCAGCCTCGAAGTCCTCGACATGCCCGACCGAGGCGACGTGCGCCTCGAGGTCGTGCCGGTGGCAGCGGATCGCTACGCCCTGGCCCCGAGTCAAGAACGGCTCGTCTGCATCATCCACGATGCGGATAGGCACGACCTGCAGACGCAGTTGCTGAATGTGAAGGTCGGCCAGATGGTCCGTGTCGCCGGCTACTGGACCGCCAAGGACGAGTCGGGAGTCACGCGACACTACCTGAACGACACGACGGATCTCGTCCCGCTGCCGTGAAGTCTGGGGAGTGATTCGCCGCTTCCTCTCGAGCGCCGGGCAATGACGAGCTGCTTACGGTCGCGAACTTTCTGGCAAGCGATGATCTTCGTTCGGCAGTGAGGAACAACGACGCGACGGGCCGCCAGCGCGCTCGCCAGCGCGCGTCCCACTCACCTCATGCGTCGCATACTCGCCATCGCGGCCCCTCCAGTGTCCTAGCTTTGTCACCTCGCCGGGGGAGGCTGGACGTCCCTACACCAGAACACTTACTCCCAACGGTTTCCCAACGAGGCTGACGAGCCTTGCCAAGGCTCCGGGGCCCCGCGTGTTCCAGTTCCAGTCCTCGATCTGGAGAATCCCCATGATGATGCATCGCTTCCTGTTCGTCCTTCCCGTCCTGAGTGCGGCACTGCTCGCGCAGAAGATCGAGTTCAAGACGCCCCCCACCCAGGACCAGCCGCTGCGCTACTCGCTGCAGACGAAGCTGAAGACCACGGAAACCAGCAAGACCCTGATCAACGGCGCCGAACCGGAAGGAGGTGCCGCTGGCGGCCGCGGTGGCGAGATGTCGTTGGCCCAGGAGATCGTGTTCGACGAAGGCCCGAGCAGTGCGCCCTGGCGCGACTACAAGAAAGTCGCAGCGACGCAGACGCGTCCCGGCCGCGACGGCGCGCCGCAGGAGACCAAGACCGAAGGTGGCCTGCAGGGCAAGAAGGTGACGCTGAAGGCCGGCGACGGCGGCAAGGTGACCTTCACCGAGGGCGAAGGGGACAAGCAGACCGACGTCGCCGCGGCGCTGGTGCGCGGCGTCCCCGGGCGCATCTCGTTTCTCGGCTTCCTGCCGGATCACGGCGTCGCGACCGGCGAGGAGTTCGACGTCGCCAAGTCGTTCCTGCCGGCTCTGCGCAACCTCGCGCACGCGGTCAACCGGGCACCCACGGAGGACGCGGGTGGTGCCGCGGGTGGCGGCCAGGGTGGCCGTGGCCAGGGCGGTCGTGGCCAAGGCGGCCGTGGCCAAGGCGACCGTCCGAACGTCGTGCTGCAGTTGCTCAGCGGCGGCAAGTTCGACGTCGAGGCCAAGGGCAAGGTGACCGGCGTCGACAACGACATCGCGACGCTCGCGATCAAGGCCAAGCTGACCGGCAAGGGCTCGAACGAGGAGATGGGCATCATGGGCGGCATGGGCGGTGGTTTCGGTGGCGCGGGCGGACGCGGCCAGGGCGGTGGTGCCGCGGGCGGCGGCGCCGCCGCACCGGCGGGCACCAGCAAGGTCGACGCCTCGTTCGATCTGACCGGCACCGTGCGCTTCGACCTCAAGGCGCAGCGCATCGTCGGTATCGAGTTCGCCGGCGACGTGCAGGTCGCGCGCGAATCGAGCCGCAAGGGGCAGAATCGCGACGGCGAAGAGCAGAAGATCGACACCACGTCGCAGAGCAAGGGCAACGTCGAGCTGAAGGCCACCTGCGAAACCGTGCCCGCCGCCAAGTAGGCTGGCTCGCGCGCCGCGCCACCCGCGCCGGCGCACGGCTGCCGGTGTTGCGCCACGGTCGCGTGAATCGCGACCTCGCCGATCACGCAGATGCCGCCCGACGACACCGGCTCGGTGGGTCAGGCGTGTTGCTGGATGTCAGCAGCGCGACCGCGAAACCCGCGACGGCGCTCGACGGTGGCATTCTTCGCGGCGCGAACTGGACATCGCCGACACGCCGCTCCAACATCGCGCGATGATCGCCGCGGCCGTCGGACAGCACTGATCAGGTTCCCGGCATGGCCCGCATCAAGACGACAAAGAACGAGCTCAAGGCGCAGCGCGACACGATGCGCCGGCTCGAGCGCTACCTGCCGACGCTGCAGCTCAAGAAGACGCAGCTGCAGGTCGAGGTGCGTGTCGTCGACGCGCGCATCGAACGGAACCAGCAGCGTGAACACGCGCTGCTCGAGGGTCTGCGCGCGTGGGTCGCGCTGTTCAGCGACGACGTCGACTTCCTGCCGTGGCTCGACATCGGACGCGTGCTGACCGACACCGCGAACATCGCCGGCGTCACGGTGCCCGTGTTGCGCGAGGTCGAGTTCCAGCGCACACAGCCGCCGCTCGACACGACGCCGCCGTGGTACGACGACGCGCTGTCGTGCCTCGCCGAGCTCGCGCGGCTGCGGCTCGAACGGCGCGTGTTCGAAGAGCAGCGGCGCCTGCTGGCCGAAGAGCTGCGCACGACGAACCAGCGCGTGAACCTGTTCGAGCGCGTCAAGATCCCCGAGTGCAAGGAGGCGATCCGCAAGATCCGCATCTTCCTCGGCGACGTGCAGACGCTCGACGTGGCTCGCAGCAAGCTCGCGAAACAGAAGAGCCTCGAACGGGAGACCGCGTCGTGATCGCGCCGATGCGACTCGTGACCGTGATCTGCCGGCAGCGCGACGCCGCTCGAGTGCTGGAGCAGCTGCGCGATCTCGGCGTGTTGCATCTGCTGCCGCAGCAGGTCCGCGCGAGCTCGCGGCTCGACGCCGTGTTGAAGCAGCGCGACCGGATCGCGAACGCCCTCGCGCTGCTGCCGGCGGGCATCGAGCAAGCGGACCGGGGGCACGCGGCCCGCGGCGCCGACGTCGACGCGGTCGCGGCCGAAGTGCTGCGGCTCGGCAGCGAGCGCCGCGAGCACGAACAACAATGCGCCGAGCTCAACACGGAGCGGTTGCAGCTGCTGCCCTTCGGCGACTTCGATCCGGCAGCCGTCGCGCAACTGCGCCATGACGGCATCGCGCTCAGGTTGTACGAGCTGAGCGGCAAGGGAGACCTGCCACCCGCGCCCGGGGGCTGCGCGCTCGAGGTGCTGAGTCGGACCACGACGAGCGCAACCGCGGTGCTGGTCGGACCACCGGACGTCTCGCTGGCGAGCAGAACGCTGACGGTGCGCGAAGTGCCGCTGCCGGCCCGTTCGCTCTCGACGATCGAGCAGGAGCTCGGGGCCAGGGCCGCGAGCCAATCCGAGATCGAGACCCGGCTGCGAGCCCTGGCCGCGTATCGGCCCGCGCTGGCCGCACACGCCGCATCGCTCGAAGAAGAGCTCGAGATGCTGCAGGCACGCGCCGGCATGAGCGAGGAACCCGACCTCGCCTGGCTCGGCGGCGCCTGCCCGGCCGACCTCTGCCCGCAGCTCGAATCGGCCGCGGCAAACCACGGCTGGGCGCTCCATCTCCGCGAACCGGGCCCCGACGATGCGGTGCCGACGCTGCTGCGAAGTCCGGGCTGGGTGAAGCAGGTCCACTCGGTGCTGCAGATGCTCGGCATCACGCCGGGCTACGCGGAACCGGACTCGAGTGCCTTGTTCCTGCTGTTCCTCGCGCTGTTCGCAGCGATGCTGATCGGCGACGCGGGTTACGGCACGTTGCTGTTCGTCGCGACGTTCGTCATGGCGCGTGGCCGTCCGGCCCCGCAGTCGGTGCGGCTGTTGCGCACGATCGCTTGCGCGACGATCGGCTGGGGCGCCGTCACGGGCACCTGGTTCGCGATCCCGGCGCTGCCCGCGTTCCTCGACCTGCCGCGCATCGAGTGGTTGACCGGCCCCGACCCGATCACGGCCAGGAACCACGTGATGCTGCTGTGTTTCTTGCTCGGCGCCGTGCACCTGACCCTGGCGCACGGCTGGGCCGCGCTGCGATCGCTGAAGAGCCTCACGGCGCTGGCCCAGCTCGGCTGGATCGCGTGCACGTGGTTCATGTTCGCGATCGCGCGCCACATGGTGCTCGGGGAACACATGCCATCGCCGATGTGGACCGTGCTCGCGGTCGGCACGGCGCTGATCGTGCTGTTCATGACGCCGATCGCAAAGTTCAAGGACGAGTGGTTCAACCACGTGATGCTGCCGCTGAGCCTCGTCAGCAACTTCGTCGACGTCGTCTCCTACCTGCGCCTGTTCGCGGTGGGCGTCGCGGGCTTCGAGGTCGCAAAGGCGTTCAACAACATGGCCGCCGACGCGGCCTCGGGCGGCGGCTTCGGCTACGCGACCGCAGCACTGATCGCGGTCTTCGGCCACAGCCTGAACCTCGCGTTGTGCGCGATGGGCGTGCTCGTGCACGGCGTGCGTTTGAACACGCTCGAATTCAGCGCCCACCTGGGCCTGCAGTGGAATGGCTTCTCCTACCGGCCGTTCGCGCGCCGCCTGGCCGCGCTGACGCCAAGACTCGACCCCAGCGGAACAACGAACCCGGAGGCATGACCTTGGACCCCGCGACGATGGCATCTCTCGGCAAACTCGGCGGCGCGATGGCGCTCTCGGTCAGCGCACTTGGCTCGTGTCTCGGAGTCGGCGCCGCCGGCCCCGCGGCCGTCGGCAGCTGGAAGAAGTGCTACCTGCAGAACAAGCAGGCACCGTTCGTGCTGGTCACGTTCATCGGCGCGCCGCTGTCGCAGACGATCTACGGCATGATCCTGATGAACCAGATGTCGGCGAAGTGCACGCAGACCGCGGGTACGAGTGCCGAAGCCTTCGCGGCGGCGGTCTCGAACTGGCCCGCGATGCTCGGCATGGGTTTGTTCGGCGGCATGGCGATCGGCCTGTCGGCGTGGATCCAGGGCAGGATCGGCGCGTCGGCGAGCGACGCGATGGCCGAGACCGGCAAGGGCTTCGGCAACTACCTGATGGCGCTCGGCATCATCGAGACCGTCGCGCTGTTCGTGATGGTGTTCATCGCCAGCCTGTTGGCGTGACCGTTCGGACTGGCGGTCGGCTGCCGGCTCGCGTAGCGTGCGCAACGAGCAATGCCCTCGAGTCCGGAACCACAAGAGAAGACGCTGCCGCCGCCGTGGGACCGCATCTTCTCGCTGGCCACGCGCACGTTCGTATGGGGCCTGCTGCTCTCGATCCTGTATCTGCTGCGGCCGTTCCTGCTGCTGATCTTCCTGACGTTCGTGTTCGCGTATATCCAGGCGCACGGTGTCGAGGGGCTGCAGCACCGGATTAAGAACCGGCCGTTGCGCGTGACGCTCGTGGCGCTCGTGTTCCTCGGCACGCTGCTGGCGACGGGTTTCACGCTGTTCCCGCTCGTGAGGGAGCAAGCCGTCACGTTCTGGCAGAACCGGATCCATTACGCGGACGACGCCGACCGCGAGATCAACAAGACCCTGCAGGAGTACCCATCGTTCTACAAGTCGCTGCAGGAGCGGGCACAGGCGTTCGAGACGATGCGCGAGAAGAAGCAGGAGCCGAACCCGGGGACCGATCCAGCGAAACAGAACGGTCATGACGCGGAACCGAGGTCTGTCGACGAGCAGTTGCACCCGGTCCACAACCTGCTCAAGAACTTCGAGAACGACATCGGCTCCAACGCCGTGGCTTTCGGCCAGTCGGTGCTCGGCTACCTGTCTTCGTTCCTGCTGTCGTTGTTGTTCTCGTTCCTGATCGTGCTCGACCTGCCGAAGCTGAGCCGCAGCATCGAGGGCCTCTCGAACACGAAGATCGGCTTCATCTACGACGAGGTCAGCGACAACCTGGCCGGCTTCGGCCGCGTGCTCGGCCGCGCGCTCGAGGCGCAGCTCTTCATCGCGATCTGCAACACGATCCTGACCGCGATCGGCATCTGGATGATGGGACTGCAGAACCTGCCAGTGCTGTCGGCGATCGTGTTCTTCTGCAGCTTCATCCCCGTGGCCGGCACGTTCATCAGCTCGACGCCGATCTGTCTGCTCGCGCTGACGGCGGACGGCGTCGGCGCAATGCTGCTCGCGATCGTGCTGATCTGCGTGATCCACGCGATCGAGACGTACGTGCTGAACCCGCAGATCTACGGGCACCACATGCACATGAACCCGGTGCTCGTGCTGATCGTGCTGACGATCGGCGGCAAGCTGTTCGGCGTGTGGGGCCTGCTGCTCGGCATCCCGATCGTGAACTACTTCTTCCGCCACGCGATCCGGCGACCCGGTGAGCGACTCGTCGAGACTTGACGCCGCGCGCGGCCACTGACCTGACGAACCACGGCCGGCACTCTCTTCAGGCGAGCTCGAACGGATCGCGGTCCGAACGCGCGATGCGCACGTCGAGATCACCCTCGAGCGCCTGGTCGAGGCGCTTTCGCAGCACACGCAGGAAACCGCGCTCGGTGTTGCTGTGCCCGGCACACACGACCGACGTGCCCGCGGCGACGGCCGCGAGCGCGTCGTGGTGCGACATCTCGCCCGTGACGAACACGTCGGCCACGACGCCGCGCAGCACGCTGCCGCCGGCACCGGCCGCGACGGCGATCGAACGCACGGCAGATCGCGCGCGTTCGGGTCGCGCCACCTGCAAGTGACGCACGCCGAGGTGACGCTTGCAGCGCTGCAGCAGCGTGGCGAACGGCAGGGCACGCGCGAGCTGCGCGACGCGGCCGAACTCACCATCGCCGCAGGGACGCAGCTCCTGCGGCGCCTGCTCGCCGACCAGGCCTTCGACGAGCCAGTCCGCGATCCCGCTCGGCGCCGCGTCGAGCGCCGTGTGCGGCGAATACACCGCGAGGCCCGCCGCGGCCGCGAGCAGCACGGTGCGCTGCCTGCCGTCGTCGTGCAGCAGGCGCTTCAGCGGCTGGAACAGCGGCGGATGGTAGGCGACCACGAGGTCGATGCGCGCGGCCTTCGCTTCGGCCACGACGGCTTCGGTAAGGTCGATGCAGAGCAGCACGCGCGCGACTCTGGTCCGCGGGCGCGGCTGCAACAGCAGTCCCACGTTGTCCCATTCCGCCGCGAGCTCGAGCGGCGCGATCTCGTGCAGGATGTCGACGACCTCGGCGAGTGCGCACGGCATGAGGCGTCACGAAGCTCCGGCGCTGATGACGGCGAGGCGGTCGGGGTGCAGGTGCCGTTCGGCGGCCTCGCGCACGTGCTCGGCCGTGACCGCTCGCACGAGGTCCGGATACCGCTGCACGAAGTCGAACCCGAGCTCGAAGCGGCGCGCGCGGATCGCGTAGGCCGCGAGGTTGCTGTTGCGTTCGAGTGCGAACACGAAACTGCCGGTCAGGTAGTCCTTCACGTCCTGCAGCTCCTGTGCCTGCGGCGCTTCGCTGCGGATGCGCCGGATCTCGTCGAGGAACCCGTCGATCGCCTTCTGCCGGTGCTCGGGCGACGTGCCGATGTAGGCCGTGAACGTGCCGGGTTCCTCGCCGGCGCTGGCCGTGATGCCGGCGCTGACCGCGTAGCAGAGACCTTGTTCGTCGCGCAGCTTGCGCGAGCATCGCGACGTGAATCCGGGACCCGTGCCGAGGATGTGGTCCATGACCGTCAGCACGTAGAAGTCGGGGTGCGTGCGGCGGATGCCGAGATGTCCGAGGTAGATGTGCACCTGTTCGCGCGCCATCGGCACGTGGGCGTCGCGGCCGCTCGGCGCGAGATCGAGCGCGGGCATCGGCGGGTGCTTCGGCGCCTTGCCGCGGAACTTGCCGAACGCCTGCTCGAGCCGATCGAGCGTGCGCTCGGGCTCCTCGGGTCCAGCTGCCGCGACGTAACCGCCGGCCGGGCGGAACCACGCGTCGTGGAACTCGCGCAGGTCCTTCGGCTTCAGCTTGCTGACGCTGCGCATGGAGCCTTGATGCTGGCGTCCGAGCGGGTGCTGGCCGTAGATCTCCTGGCGGAAGCGGCGTCCGGCGACGGCGCGCGGGTCGTCGTCCTCGGCCTTGATCTCGGTCAGCACTTCGCCCTGCACGCGCCTGACTTCGCGGCCCGGGAACTCGGGCTCGACGACCATCTCGCGCAGCAGGGCCGTGGCTTCCTTGCTCGACGTGGCCGGGCACATCACGACGCCGCCGCGCTGGTTGCCCTCGAGCATGGCGCCGAGGTTCTCGGCCGCCGACGCGAGCTCGAGCGCGCCGTAGTGCTTCGTGCCCTCGTCGAGGCACTCGCCCATGAGGTTCGCGAGACCCGACTTCTCGGCCGGCTCGTCGCCGGGGCGCACCTCGAGCGAGACCACGCAGGCATAGGTCTGCACGCGCGGGTTCTGCACGGCAAGCAGGCAAAGGCCGGTGTCGAGCACCCGCTCGGCGATCGACAGACGAATGGCGGTCATGCGTGCTTTCCCGCCTTCTTGCCCTTGTCCGTCTTCTTCGCCTTCGCTGCGGTCTTGGCCTGTTGGTCAGGGGCCTGCGCCGCATTCGCGCCGGCCCCGGGCAACGAGAAGACCACGGCCGAGCGGTTGAAGTCGAAGTACTTGGCCGCGACCTGGCGCAGCTCCTTGCGCGTCAGCGAGTCGTAGGTCGGCAACACGGTCTCGAGCGTGCGGTAGCCATTGGGCGTGCCGGCCTCGAACCGGCTCAGTTTCATCGCGAGGTCGAGCGCAGCCTCGTCCTGGAACAGGAACGACGCGCGGATCTGGCTGCGGATGCGGTGCAGGTCGCGCTTGTCGACGCCCTCGGCGATCTGCTTCTCGATCTCCTCGCGCACGGCGGCCTCGACCTTGGCCGGGCTCGCACCCTCGCGCAGCTCGCACAACACGAGCAGCGCGCCGGGATCCTGCCTCGTCTCGTTCATCACGCTGACTTCGATGACGAGCTCGTCCTTCATCACGAGCCGCTTGTAGAGCCGGCTGTTCTTGCTGTTGCCGAGGTCGTGCGCGAGCACGTCGAGCGCGTAGTCGTCGCGTTCGCCCATGCGACAGGTCGGGAACCCGATGCACAGCCTGGTCACCGAGTGCGGCGTGCGCAGCACGGCGCGTCGCTCGCCCTGCGGGGAAGGCTCCTTGAGCGGCACCGAGCGCTCGACGGCGCGTGGGATCGGGCCGAACAGCTCGCGGATGCGCTGCGCGGTGCGCGTCTTGTCGATCGCGCCGCAGACGACGAGGAACGCGCGGTTGGGCCCGTAGTGCCGTTCGTAGTAGTCGCGCATCTGTTGCGCGGACAGCCGTTCGAGGTCTTCGCGGTAGCCGATCACCGGGTGATGATACGGATGCACCTGGAACAGCAGCGACTCCGTGGCCTGGTAGAGCGGGCGCCACGGATCGTCCTCGCCCATCGCGAGCTCTTCGAGCACGACGTTCTTCTCGCTCGCGAACTCGAGCGGGTCGAGCAGGCAGCCGCGCATGCGGCTCGCTTCGATGTCGAGCGCCGTCTCCCAACGATCGGCCGCCATCGCGAAGTAGTAGGCCGTGCTGTCGTTGTCGGTGAAGGCGTTGTTGCTGCCGCCCATCTTGCTGGTCTGCAGGTCGATCTGTCCCTTCGCGTAGCGCTGCGTGCCCTTGAACATCATGTGCTCGAGGAAGTGCGAGACGCCGGTCTCACCGGTGCGTTCGTCGCGCGCGCCGACGCGATACCACATGATCGATGCCACGACGGGCAGCGGACCACGTTCGACGAGCAACGCCTTGAAGCCATTAGCCAGCTCGACGACCTCGACGTCGGGCAGCATTTTCATCTCGTTCATCCCCCGGTTCTACGCGGCGGCTGGTGCGCAGGCAAATCGGTGGCCCGCGCGAGCTCACGCAGCCGTTGCACTTCGTTCGGCTGCAGAAACCGCCATTCGCCCGTGTGCAGGCCGCGCAGGTCGAGCTCGCCGATGCGCACGCGCTTCAGCGAGATCACGTTGTGGCCGAGCTTCGCGAATACGCGGCGGATCTCGCGGTTCTTGCCTTCGCGCAGCGTGACCTTCATGTAGGTGCGATCCTTGCCGAGTCGTTCGACCTTCACGTTCATGCCCGTCGTCGGGCCTTCGGCCAGCCACACGCCACCGCGCGCCTTGTCGATGTCGCGTTGCTCGATGCGCCCTTGCACGAGCACCGCGTAGAGCTTTGGCACACCGTAGCGCGGATGCGTCATCTCGAGCGCGAACGCGCCGTCGTTGGTCAGCAGGATCAGGCCCTCGCTGTCGAGGTCGAGCCGCCCGACCGTGAACAGCCGGCCTCGCACCTGCGGCATGAAGTCGATGACGCGCTTCTTCTGCTCGTGGCGCGCGCTCGTGCAGACGATGCCCTTCGGCTTGTTGAACAGCACGTAGACGGGTCGCTCGGGGAACACGCGCGTGCCGTCGAAGCGCACGTCGTCGCGTTGCGGATCGACGCGCACGCCGAGCTCGGTCACGAGCTCGCCGTTGACCTCGACGCGACCGCCCGCGATCAAGCCGTCGGCAGCGCGCCGGCTGCAGACACCGCTCATCGCGAGGAACTGGTTGAGCCGGACCTTGCCGTCCTTCGCGACACCGGTCTTCTCGACTGGCCCCTTCGCCGGCGTGACTATGAGGCCTCGCGCGCGCCGTCCACTGTGTCTGCCCGCGTGTTGTCGCCGGCCCATCGTCCTGTCGTCGTGTCGCAACGCCATCAGACCACTCCGGGGCTCGCGACCAACACCTCGAGCCGGCCGATCGGCGACACGAAGACCTCGTTCAGACAGGCCGGCACCAACACGGTGTCGCCGAGCACGAGCTGGATCGGCGTGTCGACGCCGCCGGAATGCCAGCCGAGGATGCCACGCCCGCCGACCACGGTCACGGTCGCGAACTGTCGATTCGTCGCGAGCGTGTATGGGCGCGAGAGATCGTAGCGCCGCAGGCGGAAGTGCCTCGTCGCGATGAGCAGTTTGCCGCCATCGGGCAAGTTCTGCGGCGGTACGACGGGCCGATCGCCACCTCCGCTCCCCTCGTTCGGGCGCATGACGGCTAGCGCCTTCTCGATCTGCACTTCGCGCGACCGCCCCCAATCATAGAGGCGATACGTGATGTCGCTGTTCTGCTGCAACTCGAACACCACGACGTTGGGGCCGATCGAGTGCACGATGCCGGCCGGCACATGTACCGTGTCGCCGACACGCGGCGTGAACGCCAACAGCATCGACTCGGAGGCAGCCGTGTGGGCCACCTCGCGAAAACGCGCCGGGTCGACGCCGGGCCGCAGCCCCAGGATGATGCGCGCGTTCTTTCCCGCGTGCAGCACGACCCAGACCTCGTTCTTGCCGCCGTCGCCCTCGGCCTGCGCCTGTTCGTCGTCGGGGTGCACCTGCACCGACAGCGCCTCCCTCGTGTCGAGGAACTTGAGCAGCAGCGGGAAGCGACCGCCGTAACCCGGTGCCACTCCACTGCCGAGCCACTGGACCGGGTCCGCTTGCACGACCTGCGCGAGCGTAGCCGAACTCTCCCGTATGCGGCTGCTGCCTTCGGGCCGGTCGAAGAGCTCCCAGGTCTCGCCGATCGCCTCACCGAGCGGCAGGCGCAGACCGAGGACATGTTCCAGAGCGCGGCCGCCCCAGACTTTGGGCAGCAACGTGCGCTCGAGCAACAACGGACGGGGAGGGGGCATCGTGGACAGAGGCGGCGCGTCTCGAAACCGCGTAGTTCTATCAGGCGGCTTTCGCCGAAGCCACGCGACTCGTCGCCCCGAAACCGCTCCAGGACCTCGCCTCCAATGGCACCGCGCCGACGCGCCGTAATGCCTCTACCGGCGTAATGGCCCCGTAAGCTCGGCACTGCTCGCTCGTGCTTGTCGCTCCGCGGCGACGAGAGCTCTCATGACGCCGACACGGAATCTGACGACGCCAACGCGGAACCCTCATGAGGCCCGACGCGGAGATCTTCAGGGGGCCGGCGCGGAGCTCTGACGACCCCAACGCGGAACCCTCATGACGCCGACGCGAAGCTCTGACGACCCCAACGCGGGAACCCTCATGACGCCGACGCAAAACTCTGACGACCCCAACGCGGAACCCTCATGAGGCCGACGCGAAACCCTTCATGACGCCGCAGCGGGGCTGGTTGGTTTCATTCGCCGTCGTTGCGTCCCCGCGTTGCGGCGTCGCAAAGATCATCAGCAGTAGTAGCGCGTCGCCCTTTGGGCGACGCGCTACTGCTGCTGGAAGCGATAGGAGAGCGAGAAGGTCTCGATCGCCGGCGTCACGGGCGGATTCGCGTCGACGTTGTTGCTCGTCACGAAGCGCCAGTTCATGTAGCGGATCTGGCGTGGCGTGAACGCCTCGTTGGGGCCCTGGAACTGGCTCGTGAACGTCGGCGCCATGAGGTCGTTGGGATCCTCGACGTAGGTGGTGACCGTGCGGTTGTAGAAGTACGTCCACCAGTTGCGCGCCGAGGGGCCGCCGGGGACCGGGCGGGAGTCCCACTTGCGGATGTGGGCGTCGCCGGCCTTGTATGGATCCAGCGGGAAGTTCACTGGCGTCGGCTTCAGCTGGTCACGCTGGGCCGTCGTGAACTGGGCAGTCGGGAACAGCGGGGTGCCGGCCGCCGGAGCAATCCACGCATTCCAATACCACGGCGAGGCGTCGACGACGCTGGCGCCGCGGAACTGCGCCACGACCGACGTTCCGGGCGGCTGATTGGCCTGCGGCGGATCGAACTCGAAGTCGAAGCGCGGCAGCACACCTTGTGGCATCGTGCTCTGACCGTTCACGAGGTAGAACGGGCCGAGCCGCGGATCGCCGAAGCCCTCGGGCACGCGATGCGGGTTGTTGAGGTCGAGGAAGCCGTTCGTGATCACGCTCTGGCGCTTCAAGACGTCCATCATGATCCAGTAGAACGTGTTGTCGCCGGGCGGCGTCGTGCCGGTGGTCTGTCCGACGAAGCCTCCGCTGGCCGTCTGCCACTGCGAGTCGCCAGGCGAGCGGCACACCGCGATGGGACCACCAGGAACGGCGGCTCGCCCTGCCGACAGCACGCGGAAGTTCGGCGTCGAGCCCGATTGCACGGTGATCGCCACCTGCCAGCCATTGGTGCCGAGCGCGACGTAGCCGCCGCCCGCCGGCAGCGTCGAGGAGTCGCAGTAGGTCCAGAAGTCAGCGAGGAGTGGCAGCGCGACGCTGCCGACGAGACCGCCCGTGAACGGATCCGAAGCGCCGCTGCCGAGCGGGTTGTTGGACCCGTCGTTCCAGAACGAGCTGACGAACGTCACCTGGTTCGCCGCCTGGTCGATCCAACGCCGCCCCTGGCCATTGGGGAACGGGCTCAGGATGTATGGCATGAAGCCAGCGGTCATGTCGCCACTGATACCGTTGTTCAACGCCTGCTCGCGAACCGTTTCGTCGCGATAGACGAAGTAGGGCTTCTGGAAGGCGGGCAGCGGCAGGAAGCGGTTGACGTGGTTGGTCTCGTAGATGACCGTCGAGGGGTCGATCGTGAGCTGCGTGTCGACATACGCGGCGCGCCGCGGCGACTGCGACTCGATCGGACCGGAGGGGTGACCGGAGCCGGTCGGCCTCGGGTTCCACGCGAAGTTCCGCTCGAACACGAGGTCGAGGCCGGACCCCGGCATCGACGCCAGCGCGCTGAAGTCGCCCACGCACGGCGTTGGACGATACTCGGCGTGGCCGAGCCACAGGCTGACGCGATCGAACTCGTCGTAGGACAGGTTGGTCTGCGTGTAGGGCGCCCAATACATCTGTTCGATGTCGAGGTTGAAGTCGAACGGGTTGGTGCGGGACAGACTCAGATCGATCTCACGCCAGACGGTCTGGAGGCGGCAGCCATACGGGTTCAGCGGGTTCTGCAGACCGGCATTGAGCAGGTTCGTGGACGAGTTGGAGCCCACCTGGCCCTCGCCTCCGACGAACTGCGGGCACCAGCCGAGGGTCGCGGGCGGGTTCCCCTGTTGGGTCTGCGGCACGTACGGGGACTGGTTCAGGTTGTCGGCGACTTGCCGCACGCGCGAGGTCGAGCGCGCGACGAGCTTGTTGTCGAGATAGACGAACGCGCCGAACAGATCCTCGAGCGGATAGGCGGCTGCCAGCGACGTCTGCGATGGAGCCAGCACTTCACTCGGCAGGAAGTACGAAGGCTGCGCGTCTTCGTCCTTCGACGCGAAGCGGCGCACGATCGATATCGCGAGGTTGTCGGGGAAGAGGGGCTGGCTGCCGTTCATGCGCGTGTCGATCGTGAACGGGATCACGACGCTGTTGCTGCTCTCCGCAGTAGTGCCCTGCAAGTCGACCGCGTTGCCGGCGAGGTCGCGGATACCGCCGTCCTGCGAGCTCGAGATCAGGTGCAGGAAGTAGCGATGGTCGGCGCCGGCCGGCGGATTGCGCATCGTGTCGTCGAGATAGAAGCCCGACAGCGGCTGCAGGCGCAGCTCGGTCTGTGAGCCGTTCTCGTCGAAGATTCGCGCCGTCACGAGGTAGGGCGTCCGATACTTCGCTTCGTCGAAGGCGCCCGGATTCATGCCGATGCCGGGCAGGTTGTTCGGCCGATTCGCGATGAACTCGGCCTTGCTCACCTCGGAGGTCAGGTCGCGCATCGCGTAGAAGAACGTGTCGGCCGACTTCACGGTCGACATGTCGACGGGCTTCGTGAAGCGCACGACGGAGCCTGCGAACGGCGACACGAACTCGTTGGCCGCCGGCGCGGAACCGTCGGGGTTGTTCAGCGGCTCCGGCGTGAACCGCAGGAAGTTGCGCGGATCGTCGCCCGACTGCGGTCCGGCGCCCGCCGTGAACTCCGCGACGAGCACGAGCTTCGGCGCGTTCGCGACGATCCACGACTCGTAGCCGGGCCCCTGACCTGGGTAGCCCGGCAGATTGCTCGGATCGATGCTCTCGAGGCCCGCCAGGTGGCGGATGCGCACGCGAACGTGCTGCGCGGCCGGTTGATGGCGATCGTCTTCCGGGTCGATCACGACCGTCGTGCTGACGACCTGCGGGACCTCGGGATTGCTGGTCGGGATCACGAACCGCATCGTGTCGCCGCGGTCGATCTCGTGCGAGAGGCCGTTCTTGAACACGGTCACTTCCTGCGTGAACGCGCTGATCTCGTCGACCTTCTCGAGATACATCACGATCTCGCCGATGATGCGCAAGGGCAGTGGATCGCGCACGAAGCCGTGCGAGAAGTCGTCCGAGGTGTCGGCGGCGTTGCCCGACCGGAAGTCGCGCGCGATCGAGAGCCGCGCGCTGTTGTTGAGACCCGTGAGACCATGCTGCGCGTTCTCGCGCAGACCCGGAATCGCGAGCGGACCGTCGAGGGCCACTGCGACGCGGATGTTGGCGCCGATCTGATCGGGCGAGGCAGGCAGGCCCGCCGCGTTGTTCACGGTCTGATACTGCAGACCTTCGGTGCCGAGCAGCACGGGGTCGAGCACGAGCGTCGTGGCCTGCACGATGACGCGCACCGGCAGCGGCACGAAGCCATTGGGCTGGGTCGGATCGCCCACGATCTTCAGCAGCTGCACGGCTTCGGTGTTGCGCAGACCCGTCACGCTTCCGGCGGAATCGCGTTCGACGAAGAAGCTGTCGTCGACGCCGAGCGGCGCGGAGAAGGTCAGGCGCACGGCCGCGTTACGCGGCACGACGCCATACGGCAACCCGGGTCCGCCTTGCCCGAACAACATCGGCGCGACTTCGCGCAGCTCGTCGTCGAGCGCGTCGAAGGCGACACGGAACGCTTCGCTCGTCTCTTCGCGCGGAATGAAGAGCTTGGGCTGCAAGGTGTCCGGGTCCGAGCCGATGAAATCGTAGGTGATCTCCGAGTCCAACAACGCGGAGTTCGTCGGCCGCTGATCGCGGATGTTGGTGCCGATGAGGACGTCGCGTCCCTTGGCTCGCCCCGGCGGATTGCGCGTCTCCGCGCCGTCGGGGTCGTAGAGCACCTGCACGCCATCTCGCAGGCAATAGACATCGGCCAGTTGTCCGTATTCGACGCGCAACAGTTCGGGCTGCGTCGTCACGCCGCCGGTCCCGCCCGAGCCGCCGCCGCTGCCGCTGCAGGCACCGAGCACGGACAGGCTTAGGAGCACCAGGAAACCGGACGAGCCAATGCGCAGGGATGAGCCCACTGGGGAATGAGTGCTTGGCATGATCTGCAAATGGGAGAAGGCAACCACCGCGTCGGGCTGCGGCCGGACGCGGTGCAAGTGGTCAGGCGATGCTAAACGACGCAGCAACCGCCGTCAGGGCTGCTTGCGTCCGCGAACGCGCACCCATAGCCACGACGGGGGTGACGGTCACCTCCTGCAGCCACTTTGGCGGCGGTAAATCAGTCGTCCCAAACCATTGCAATCAATGTCTTTGCGACATCCATCTCGAGTGCGGATCCGCACGGCGCCGGCGCCGCCGCGGCAGGCATCTTCCGGTGTGCCGCCAAGGCAGAATCTCCGCGCGAACAGCGCGCCGGCACGCGCCGCACGGCCTCAGCGGCCGGCGCCGAAGCGCGCGCGAAACGTCGCCTCGTGTTGTCTGATGTCCTGCTCCGCCAGCGGTGCTTTGCGGGCCTTGACCGTGGCCTTGCCGTTCCAGACGTCGACATTGGGTCGAAAGCCTTCGACATAGCCAGGCGGTGGCACGCGATCGTGCGCGAGCAGGCGATCGCCGTGCAGATGTCCGCGCTCGATGTACTCGTCGCGCGTGACCGACCCGTCGCCGTCGATGTCGAATCGGCGCAGAACATCCGCAACGCCGCGCTGCAACTGCTCCGGACCCGGCGGCGCGTCGGGCTGCAGCGCGGCGAGGAACGGCGCGAACTCCTCGGGCGTCACGCGCTGGTCGTGGTTCTTGTCGAACGCTTCGAACTCGCCGATCATCTGGCGCGTGCGACGCTCGAGACGTTCTTCTGCGGTCGGCACGGGGGTGCGGGCGACCACCGGGTCGTTGAGGCCGAGCAGGTCGATGATCGCGACGTTCGGCAACACCCAGCCGACGACGCCCACCGTCTGGGTTGCGTGCACGGGGAAGCCGTCGAACGGGATGCGTTCGCCTTCCTCGCGCGACGGCGCCCTGTGCACGAACACCTCGAAGTTCACCTTCATGTGGGTGTTGCGCATGCAGACCGCGCGCAGGTTCAGCCACCGCTGCCACTCGTCGTAGGGCTGCACGAGCGGACGCAGCAGCGCGGGCAGGTGCGGCGCCACGGGACCGTCGTCGTTCGCGTACTTGATCCACGCAACCGGCAGACTGGCCAGCAGGAACGCGGCGAGCGAGCCCACCACGAAGCTCCTGCTCGGCCTCAGGTCGGCGACCATGTCCACGAACGTGAGCGGCAGGAACGGGATCAGGTGGCTGTAGACGCGCCACTCGAACAAGTCGCCGCCCATGAAGAACGTGAAGTACGCGAAGTGGAACAGCAGCACGCCGACCGCAGTGAGCAGACCGAGCCGCTGGAGCGAGAACATCGCGAGGGGACCCACGGTGCGCAACTTGCGCACGAGCCACAGCGCGGCCACGGCGAGCCAGACCCACACGCCGAACTCGACGACGAACGACGCGAAGAAGCGCGCGCCGCTCTCGGGCCAGGCTTCTACGGTCTTCGCGTAGTACGGACACGGCATCCAGTCGCCGAACGTCAGGCGCCGCCACACGAGGTGCGTCGCGATCGGCAACACGGCCGCCGCGATCGCCGCGACGCCGGCGCCCAAACGACGGGCACTGCGACACCAGACCACGATCAGCGCGCACGTCGCGAGCACGACGAGGTGGCCTTCGGGGCGAGACAGGCCGCTCACGGCCGCGACGACTCCCGCGAGCAGCCAGCGGCGCGGCGACGCGGCGGTCTGCCGCGACGAGACGAGCAGCACCCACGTGAGCACACACCAGTCGAACATCGCGATGCCGAGCCCCGAGCTCAACGACGCGAGGAATGCACGGTTGCTCGCCACGAACGCGAGCGCGAGGCACAGCAGCAGGAACCGCGCGCGTTCGAGCGACGCCGGCAGCACCGCGCGCAACATCGCGCGCGCGAGCACGAAGAGGATTGCGAAGCCGAACAAGAGGCTGATCGTGTTCGCGGCGTCGGGCGGCAGCACGCCGAACAACCGCCAGACCGCGAGCAGCACCAGCGACCACAGGAAGTATGTGTTGCCATCGACCGGCGCGAACGGCGCGGGGTTCCAGACGAGCCCGCGGCCGAGCATCGCGTTGCTCGCGTAGCGGAACGTGATGTAGGCATCGTCCGCCATGTGCCACAGCTCGCGCCAGCCGCAATACACGCCGGCGGCGCACACGAGCAGCGCGAGCCACGTGGGCCAGCCCATCGGCGCGCGGCTTCGGGCTTCTGGCTGCGATTCCATTTCGGGCGAGCAGCCTACCACGGGCGCGTCATGCGGGCGGCGTCGGCGATGTCCTCGAGCTCGCAGGGCGCGCACCCCGGAACATCAGAAACGCGAGCCCCATCAGCACGGCGAACCCCACGAGGTCCGCGAGCGCCGAGCTCGCGCCGCCGACGGCGCCGAACGGCAGGTTGCGCAGGAACGCGAGTGCGGGCAGCAGGCCGGCGTCCTTGTCGAAGCCAGGTAGGAACGACTGCATCGCCGCGACGATGCCGAGAATCGACGCACCCGCGATGAGTCCAGAAGACCAGAGCGTTCCCTGCGGCTCGTCCTCCGCGTCGGGCTCGCGCCCGTAGCGCCGGTCCGCGAGCTTGCGCACGATGCCGCCGAGGAACACCGGCATCGTCGACGCCAACGGCAGGTAGACACCGACTGCGAACGTCAGCGCGCGGAAGCCCATGAGCTCGATGAACAGCGAGATCGCGACGCCGATCAGGATCAGGTCCCACGGCAGTTTCTGCGTCAGGATGCCGTCGATCACCGTCGCCATGAGCCGCGCCTGCGGCGCATTGAGGCGCCTGCTGCCGACGCCGTCGTGGACCACGTAGACGGCCTGCCGGGTCGACGCATCGACCAGGTAGTTGCCCGGCTCGAGCTTCGCATCGGCAGGCAGGTCCTCCTTGTCGAGTTTCACGAACAGGTACTCCTTCGGCGCCGGCGCGTTCGGATCCTTCGCCTTCGCTTCGTGCTCGGCCTTGCTCGCGACCGACGACTTGCCGACGAGCAGCTCGGCCCTCACGGGCACTGCTACCGCGAGCCTGTCCTCGCGCGTCTCCGCCCAGTTGAGCATGTAGGCAGTCCAACCAA